>Ga0207747_1000756_pt1 | contig 30668 bp, 25 predicted proteins | sample HigsolmetaGSP11D_FD_184839 | JGI IMG/M metagenome (GOLD analysis project Ga0207747, IMG submission 184839) | High solid enriched microbial communities from the Joint BioEnergy Institute, USA - SP1-1-D (SPAdes) | ecosystem: Engineered > Bioreactor > SSF (Solid state fermentation) > Aerobic >...
GACAAGCTAGCCGAAGCCCTCGCCAACCGCAGCAAGGGCCTTCTCTTCGACGCCGGCAATATGACGCTGGGCGAATATCTCGGGCGGTGGCTTACCGAGTGCGTTCGAGAGACGGTTAGAGAGTGTACCTACAGGCGTTATGAGAGCATCGTTCGCGTGAATCTGGTGCCGGATATCGGGCGCATCAAACTCAAAAGCCTTACCCCCGCTCATGTACGGGCTTTTTACCGTGAGAAGCTCGACGGCGGGCTATCTCCTCAGACCGTGCTGCACATCCACAGGGTTCTCAGCAGAGCCCTGAAGCAAGCTGTAGATGACGGCCTCATACCACGCAATCCTACTGGGTCTGTGAAGCCGCCGCGGCCCCGCAGAGACGAGATACGTCCTCTATCCGCGGATCAGGCGCGGAGGTTTTTAGACACCGTTTCCGGAGAAAGGCTCGAAGCTCTGTACGTACTGGCCGTCACCACTGGTATGCGGCAGGGGGAGCTTTTGGGACTCAAATGGGAGGACATCGACCTCGACGCCGGGACGCTTTCGGTGCGCCGGACTCTCTCGGAGGTGCGTGGAGGACGGAAGTTCGAAGCGCCCAAAAGCGGTAAGGGGCGCCGCATCAGGCTCAGCGGACGCGCCATTACTGCCCTCAGAGCGCATCGCAAGGCTCTGCTTGAGGAGAGGATGCAGAGGGCCGGGCTCTGGCAGGAGCAGGATCTTGTGTTTCCCTCAGGCGTCGGCACCCCTATGAGCGGCCGCAACCTCTACCGCGAGTTCAAGACCCTCCTCAAGCGTGCTGATCTGCCGGACATTCGTTTTCATGACCTGCGGCATACGTGCGCTACGCTCTTGCTGAGACAGGGCGTAAACCCTAAGTTCGTCCAGGAGCTTTTGGGCCACGCAGATATCAGCCTCACCCTCAACACTTACAGCCACATATTGCCTGATATGGGCGATGCCGCCGCCAGTGCCATGGACGCCGCTTTGGGGTAGAAAAACCCGCGTTGGTGTAGTGGTTGGTGTACCATGGGCCCGGTAAGTGACCAGGACTCTTTCTTTTGTCGCGATTTGCAGGCAAAAAAGAAGTGCGCCTGGAAGGATTCGAACCTCCGACACGGGGTTTAGGAAACCCCTGCTCTATCCCCTGAGCTACAGGCGCACGACGAACCAACGCCCTCCGACGAAGCATTTTACCCCACGCTGGCGGCTGAGCAACCCCGGGAGGACGCTACCCTTCGTAGTAGGCGTAGATGGCACGCTGCTGGGCCTCGTCTGGTGCCTCCGCCTGATCGAAGAGCGGGGATTTCTTTATCTTCTCGAAGTCCAGCGCCAGGACCACGCCCTCGCTGCCCTTGACGTCGCTGATCTTCTCGAAGGGGATTATGAAGTGGCGCTTCGGTGAGCCCAGAAGCCCCCCACCCGAGCTCACGTTCAGAAAGCGCGCCTCTCCCTCCCGGTCCACGTAGAGGTCTTCTACCTTTCCCACCTGCTCTCCACCCCTGTCGTAGACCTTGTGTCCCCGGACGTCCCGGAAGGGATCCTTCAGCGTGGCTTCTTCCACGCTCAGCCTGCCCAGCTCCGTCGTCTTCTTCTGCCGGCTCTCTTCGTCCATGTCGCTCCTTCCCTGCTCTCTTTCCGAAGGTTAACGCCCGGTGACGTCTCCCGGCAACCTTGAAAACATAGCAACAAATAATATTTCCTAACGAACGAACCCTTGAATCGAGTGAGTGAGACGGTACCATTAATCACTCATATGCTGGGGATTGCCTCTTCATGCTTTCGAGTACGGGGCATCCCGGCGATGTACCGTGGGCGGAAGATGCTCCCGGTAAGCAACTGGCGGCTAGTAAAGGAGCTGACCACGGAGGGTAGCATTACCGGAAACGAGGCGGTGATCCGGGCGGAGAAGCTGACCAAGGTCTTCGGCCGTGGGGCTTCCGAGGCGCTGAGGCTGCGCCGGGAGGGCAGGAGCAAGGCGGAGATAGAGAAGGCTACCGGGGCCACGATCGGGGTCCTGGAGGCGAATTTCGAGGTTTATCCCGGTGAGATCTTCGTGATCATCGGGCTTTCTGGCAGCGGTAAGTCCACGCTTCTGAGGCTGCTGAACCGCCTCATAGAGCCGACGGAGGGTGAGGTCTATCTGGATGGCAGGCCGACCTCCCGGATGAGCGCCCGGCAGATAAGGGATCTCAGGCGCAAAAAGATGGGGATGGTCTTCCAGCATTTCGGGCTTCTTCCGAACCGCAGCGTGCTGGGCAACGTTGTCTTCGGGCTGGAGGTGCAGGGGGTCTCCGCGTCGGAGAGGGAGAGGCGTGGTTTGGAGGCTCTCGAGATGGTCGGGCTCGAAGGGCAGGGAGAGAAGAGGATAACCGAGCTCTCCGGCGGGATGCAGCAGCGGGTGGGGCTCGCGCGGGCGCTCGCGACCGAGCAGGAGATCCTTTTGATGGACGAGCCCTTCAGCGCGCTCGACCCGCTGATAAGGCGGGAGATGCAGAACCTCTTCCTGGACATCCAGGGGGAGATAAAGCGCACGGTGGTCTTCGTGACCCACGATCTCGACGAGGCGCTGAGGCTGGGCAACCGGGTTGCGATCATGCGTGATGGAGAGATCGTCCAGATGGGCAACCCCGAGGAGATCCTGACCAACCCGGCCAACGAGTACGTCGAGCGCTTCATAGAGGACGTGGACTACACCAAGGTGCGAAAGGTGGAGGTCGCGATGGTCGACCCCAAGGAGGTCGCCTACCGGAGCGAGGGGCCGCGGGTGGTCCTGAGGAGGATGCAGAAGGCGGGCCTCTCGACGATCTTCGTGCTGGATTCCGAGAGGAAGCTCGTGGGATTGTGCGAGGCGGAGGCGGTCTCCAGGCTCGCGCAGAGGGGAGAGGGTTCGCTGGAGAGCGCGATAGATCGGGACGTCTGCCGGGTCGAGCTCGGCACGCCGCTGCGCAAGGTTCTGCCGCTGTTCGTCGGGGGCAACCTGCCGGTGGCGGTCACCGACGAGCGGGAGCGCCTGATGGGCGTGGTGGTCAAGGGCTCGCTCATAGCCGCGCTCACCACCGAGAGCGAGGTGGAGGAGGCTCGGGAAGAGGTGGATCCCGAGGCCGGCGATGATTCTGCCGGGCTCTCGTCCTCGGCGGCCGCCGAGGAAGGGGCTTCCCGCTGATGATCGCCTTACTGCAGCAGGGGAGTGGCTACGTGCCGCGCATCCCCATAGGAAGTTGGGTATCCGACTTCGTCAACTACGTAACCAACAACTTCAGCGGGTTCTTCGACGGGCTCTCCAAGGTGCTCGGCGGGCTGGTCGGCGCCTTCGATTTCGTCCTGACCATCCTGCCGCCCTGGGCGATGGTCCTCATCTTCATGGCCATAGCGCTGTGGCTCGGCGGATGGCGGGTGATGCTGCTCACGCTGGTGGGGTTCGGGCTCATCCTCGGGATGAAGCTCTGGGACGACGCGATGACGACGCTCGCGCTCGTGACGGCCTCGACGGCCGTGGCGCTGCTCATCGGCATCCCGGTCGGGATACTCTCGGCGCAATACAGGAGCGTGGAGACGGTGGTGCGTCCGATCCTGGACTTCATGCAGACGCTGCCGGCCTTCGTGTATCTGGTGCCCGCGATCATCCTGCTCGGTCTCGGTAACGCGCCGGGGCTGCTCTCGGTCGTGATCTTCGCGATGCCGCCGGCGGTGAGGCTCACGCTGCTCGGGCTGCAGCAGGTGCCCAAGGAGACGCTCGAGGCCGCGAAGGCTTTCGGTTCGACCCGCTGGCAGACGCTGGTGAAGGTAGAGCTGCCACAGGCGTTCACCACGATCATGGCCGGGGTCAACCAGGTGATCATGCTCGCGCTCTCGATGGTCGTGATAGCCGCCCTGATCGGGGCCGGGGGCCTCGGGACCGTGGTCTACAAGGGCCTGAGCACGCTCGATGTCGGCACCAGCTTCGAGGGTGGGCTCGGGATCGTGATAATAGCGATCATCCTCGACCGCATCACCCGGAACATCGGGAGGGGACGGCAGAAGCCCGGCGGCAAGGGCGGGCTCGCCTGAGATTCGAGGGTGGAGGGTCTCTGTGGGGCCGGGGGATTTCCCGGGCGCCACGTCCCCGTTTTCAACTGCAGGCGAACGGAAGGAGGGTCTGCGTGACCCAGAAGAGGCCGAACGCAGGGTTCGGGAGGAGGATGAGCCGCAGGGAGGTGCTGGGCCTCGGAGCCGCGGGCGCAGGTGCGGTCCTGCTCGGCGGCTGCGGTGGAGGGGCAGGCTCCTCCGGCGGGACCTCGAGTTCATCGGGGACGGGAGGGGTCCTGGGCTCGAACAAGAACAAGAAGATCACCTTCGGTAGCATAGGATGGACCGAGGACGTGGCGCTCTCCAACCTCTCCAAGGTCGTGATGGAGAAGGATCTTGGCTACGGCAGCGTCGACATCAAGGGCCCGCTCGAGCTGGGGCCACTGTTCCTGGGGGTAGCGGGTGGTGGGCTGACGGCCTTCCAGGACGTCTGGATGCCGAACAACAAGAACTACCTCAACAGCGCCAAAGTCAAACCCAAGGTCGAGCTTCTGCCGCCCTGGTTCGAGGGTAAGACGAAATACGGGCTCGCGGTGCCCATGTACATGAAGAAGAAGGGCATAGTGAGCATCGCGGACCTCAACAAAGCCGGGACTAACGTGATCACCGGCATCGAGCCGAGCGCTTCTTTCATGCCGGTGATCCGGAACAAGGTGATCCCCGGCTACAACCTGCACATGAAGCTCGTCACCTCGAGCACCGCGGCGATGCTCGCCGAGCTGCAGAAGAAGTACAGCGCGAAGCAGCCGATCGTGATCCCGGCCTGGTCGCCGCACTGGATGAACAAGAAGTACGACCTCTGGTACCTCAAGGACCCCAAAGGTCTGGAGAAGCCCTTCAGCAACTCCTCCAAACTCCAGACGGTCGTCAACAAGAACCTGAAGAACGACGATCCGGTGACCTACGCCTTCCTCAAGGCGGTGAGGCTCACTGCGGATCAGGTAAACTCCCTGGAGCTGGAGATAAAAAAGGCTGGCTCGGACAACCCCATAAAGGGCGTGAACAACTGGCTCGCTAAGGGTAACCACAAGGTGGTCGAGCCCTGGATAAAGGCCGCCAGGAAGGCGGCCGGACAGGCCTGATAGTATTTTTCCCGCGCGGCGGGGTCGTGAGGCCCCGCCGCGCGTTCCTTTGTCTTGAATGTCTCTGGCAGTCTCGTGGAAGGAGGTTCATGCAGGACGAAGCGCACGAAAGAGGGATGAGCCGCCGGGAGTTCCTCGGGCTCGGGGCGGCCGGAGCCGGGGCGGTTCTCCTCGGGGGCTGCGGGGCGGCCTCCGGTGGAGCCGGCAAGACCCTCAAGGTGGGCAACATCGGCTGGGACGAGGATGTTGCGGTCGCGAACCTGACCAAAATCCTGCTGCAGGAGCACCTGGGCTACGGCGAAGTGACGCTGAAGACGCTCGAGGCCGGGGCGCTGTTTCAGGGGGTCGCGGGCGGAGACCTCGATACCTTTCAGGATGTGTGGCTGCCGAAGACCCACGCCAGCTACTGGAAGAAGTTCGGCGATGAGGTGACCCGGCTTCCATCCTGGTACGAGGGAGCCGGCACGCTCGGTCTCGCCGTCCCGGATTACGTCGAGGCCAAGAGCATCGCCGACCTGAACAAATACAGGAGCCGATTCGGCGGCAGGATCACCGGCATAGAGTCCGGGGCGGGGGAGATGTCCATCGTGCAGAACAAGGTCATCCCCGCCTACGGCCTGAACTACAAGCTGGTGGCCTCGAGCACCCCCGCGATGCTCGCCGCGCTCAAGAAGGCCATATCGGCCAAAAAGCCCATCGTCGTCACGCTGTGGAAGCCGCACTGGGCCTTCACCGCCTTCCCGATAAGGTACCTGGAAGATCCGAAGGACGCTTTCGGGAAGCCGGACCACATCTACACGATAGTCCGCAAGGGGCTGAAGAAAGACCAGCCCGAAGCCTACGCGTTGCTCGATGCGATGAAGCTCTCTCCAGAGCAGCTAGGCAAGCTGGAGCTCTCCATCCGCAAGCACGGCCAGAACACTCCGACGAAGGGCGTCAGGGCGTGGCTCAAGGACAACCGGCGCGTCGTCGACCCCTGGATAAAGGCGGCGAAGAAGGCCGGGAAGGGCTCCTGAGCGAGGGAGGGGCGAACCCCTCCCTACCCGATATCCGCCACAACCGTCTTCAGCTCGGTGAAGGTCTCCATCGGATGGCGTCCACCCACCCTCCCTATCCCCGAGCGTGAGCCGGACCTCCCCCCGAAGGGGAGGTGGCTCTCCCAGTGGTTCGAGGAGGCGTTGATGTTGACCCAGCCGGTGCGCACCGCCTCGGCGAAGCGCAGCCCCCGGGCGAGGTCCCGGGTCCACACCGAGGAGAGGAGCCCGTAGGGCGAGCGGTTGACGACGTCGAGCGCCTCCGACTCGTGGGTTATCGTCGCGACCGGGACGACCGGGCCGAAGGTCTCCTCGCGGGCTATCTGCATCTCTTGCGTGACACCGTCGAGCACGGTCGGCCGGTAGTAGAGCCGGGTCGGAAACCCTTCGGCGCGGCCGCCGCCGCAGAGCAGTCGGGCGCCCTTCTCCAGCGCGTCCGCGATGTGACGGTCGGTCTTCTGCGCGGTGGGCTCGTTGTTGAGCGGGCCCATGGTCGTCGCCGGGTCGAACGGATCGCCGAGCCTGACCTTTCGTGTGATCTCTGCTTCGAGCCTCTCCAGGAACTCCTCGCGCACCCGCTCGTGGACGAGGAAGAGCTCCCCGGCGGTGCAGCTCTGCCCGGCGCACAGGAACGCCGAGAGGATGCTCTCCCGGGCGGCTCGTTCGAGGTCGGCGTCCTCCAGCACGACGACGGGGCCGTTGCCGCCCATCTCCAGGAGCAGCGCCTTGCCGGCGGCGCGGCGCGCGACCTGCTCGCCGGTCGCGATCGAACCGATGAACGCGACGGCGTCGGTGCCGGGGTTCGCCGCGACCTCGTCGCCGACGACCGGGCCGTAGCCGGTCACGAGGTTGAACAGCCCCGGCGGCAGCCCCGCCTCGGCGATGCATTCGGCGAGCCTGACGGCGCAGATGGACGTGGAGGGGGCCGGGGTCCACACGACGGCGTTGCCGGAGGCGAGGGCCGGGGCTATGACCTCGGCGGGCATGGTGTAGGGCCAGTTCCAGGGGGTTATCGTCCCGACGACCCCGCGCGGGACGCGGTAGAGGAAGATGCGCTTGTTACCGTCGACCGAGGGTGGCATCGCGCCGTCGAGCCGGGTCGCGTCCGCGGCGGCCATCCTGAAGTAGACGACGAGCTCGTTCACCTCGTCGTACGCCTCGGCCTCGAGCGGCTTGCCCTGATCCAGCGCGAGGATGCGGGCCAGATCTTCTCTGCGCTCCTCGATGGTATCTGCGATCCTCTCCATCGCCCGCGCCCGCTCGAAGGCGGAGCGCGCGGCCCAGATGGGCCACGCCTTTTGCGCCGCCTCGACCGCCCGGCGCACGTCCTCGCGGGTACCCTCGGGGACGGTGCCTATCTCCTCGCCGGTCGCGGGGCTCGTGGCGGGGATGCGGGATTCGGTGGCCCCGCCGGTCCACTCGCCCGCGACGTACATCCGGTAGTCTTCCGTCTTCTTTTGGGTGTACATCATTCCCTCCCGGAGAACGCCCGGCGGTAGATCTCCTCGTAGTCGGAGACGTCGAGCTCGCGTGGGTTGCCGATCGTCTGGGGGTCTTCGTGGGCTATCTTCGCGAGCATCGGGATCTCGTCCTCCGAGAAGCCCATCTGCTGCAGGGTGGGGATCCCCACCGCCTCGGTGAGCCTGTAGATCTCCTCGACCCCGGCGCGGGCGGCCTCTTCCTCGGTGAGGCCGTCCGTCTTCACGCCGAGCGCCCGGGCGATCCTGGCGTAGCGTCCGGGCGCGGCTTCGGCGTTGTACTCGCAGACGGGTCCTAGCACCCGGGCTGTGAGCGCGCCGTGCGGGCACTCGTGGACGCCGCCCGCGGACTGGCTCATCGCGTGGGCGGCGCCGGCGCTCTCGGTCCCGTAGGCGAGCCCGCCGAAGTTGGCCGCGTAGGCCATCCCGGTGCGGGCTTCCAGGTTTTTGCCGTCTTGGCAGGCGGTCTCCAGCCAGCGGGCGCACAGTTCGATCCCGGCGATGCAGAAGGCGTCGGTGAAGGGCTGGTGATAGTCGCAGGTGTAGCACTCGATGCAGTGTGAGAGCGCGTCCATCCCGGTGGCCGCGGTGATCGCCGGCGGGAGCCCGAGGGTGAGCTCGGGGTCGACGACCGCCACGTGCGCCCCGATGAGCGGGGTGCCTCCGACGTTGAACTTTATCTTCCTCTCGTGGTCGGTTATGACCGCCCACAGCGTGACCTCGCTCCCGGTCCCGGCGGTGGTCGGGACGGTGACGAGCGGCGGGATGCGGCGGGTGATTGGTTTTCTGCCGTACTCGTAGTCGAGGATGGAGTCTGCTCCATGGGCGAGCAGGACGCCCGCGGCCTTCGCCGTGTCCATCGAGCTCCCGCCACCCAGAGCCACCATCCCGTCGCAGCCCTCCTCCTGGAAGGCCTCTCTTGCTTCCGAGACGAGCTCCACGTCGGGGTTCGCCCTCACCCTGTCGAAGAGAAAGGCTCCCTCCAGGTGTTCGAGTGCCCTCTCGGCGAGCCCGGCCGAGACGACGCCGGGGTCGGTGACGAGCATCGGACGCCTCGTCCCGAGCCCTCGCACCAGCGCGCCGAGCTCGCCGATGGCCCCGGGGCCGTGCACGATCCTGGTCGGCACCTCCACGGACCTCACCTGTTCTACCTCTACGCTCATCCCGCCTCCTTGCTGATGTCTGCCGGGTATCTGCCGCCGGTGTACTTCACGAGCACCGCCCGTCGGGGGGTGAGGTGCTTCTCGGGGGTGCCCTGCTCCTCCAGGAACTCTATCGCCCGGGCGAGGAGATGCGTGCCTTCTCCGGTCGCCGTCTCCCAGATGTTGTGTCGCTCCGCCGGGTCCTGCGCGAGGTCGTAGAGCTCCGGGGTCTCCTGCGGGCCGCCGACGAGGAGCGAGCGCTCCCGGGTTGTCACGGTGAGCGGCATGTAGCTCGAGATGCGCCGGGGCCGCGAGTCTACGGCGACCGTGATCTCTCCCTCCGCGAAGTACAGCGGCCACGAGCTTACCACGAATGGCCGGTGTTCTTCCTTCTTGCCCTCCACGACGTCGAGGAAGGAGATGCCCCGCATCGAGGATGGCTTCTCCACGCCGACGAGATCGAGGATGGTAGGCGCGAGGTCCGGGGCGCAGGTGAGCGCGCTCCTCCTGCCCGGCGCAACCCCCGGCATCCTCACTATCAGGGGGATCCGGGTGACCTCGCCGTAGAGCGGCGACCAGCCGACCGTGAGCAGCCACGACCTTCTGAGCCAGTCGGGAAGCCTTGCCCCCTCCGAGATTTCGGCCTCCGGAGCGTGCACCCACTCGGCCTTGCCGAAGTAGCCGTGCTCTCCGAAGTAGAAGCCGTGGTCGGAGAGGAAGAAGACGACCGTCTTCTCCGCGATGCCCAGCACCTCGAGCTTCTCGAGCAGCCACCCCACCCACCTGTCGACCATCGTGACCTCGCCGCAGTAGGTGGCGTGCGCGAGCTCGACGTCGCCCTCGGTCAGCCCGGCCTCGCGCCACCTGCCGTAGGCCGGGTAGATCTTCTTCCCGTCGTAACCCGGACGGTAGAGCCGGGTGTAGTACTCCGGAGCGTCCCACGGCTCGTGCGGGTCCCAGGTGTCCACGTACAAAAAGAACGGCTCCTCGTAATGCCGCTCCAGCCACCGCTCGGCCTCGGTAATCGTGCGCGCCACCATCCGGTCCGACTCGCGGCGCCACGTCCTGCGCGCGTCGGCCCTCTCCTCGGGTCGGGTGTCGTCCCCCTGCCCCCGCACCCAGATGAAGTCGTCGAAGCCCCGGTCGTACCCGTAGCCGCCCCGGATGAAGAAGGGCGTGTCGACCACCGCCATCGTCGTGTACCCGGCACGCGAGAGCACCTCCGGGAGCGTCGGCAGGTGATGCGGCAGCGGCTCCCACCCCATGTGCGTGCACGAAAAGGTCCCGGTCAGGATGTCCGCCCGCGCCGGCATCGTCGGGAAGGAGGCCACCAGATGGTTCTCGAAGACCACGCCCGAGCGCGCCAAGGCATCGAGGTGCGGCGTGCGGATGAACGCGTTGCCGTAGATGCCCAGATGGTCCATGCGGAAGGTGTCCGAGACCACCACGAGTATGTTCGGACGGGCCTGCATGGCTCTCTCCTCCTGATCTTTCTTCCAGCTTCCTGCGAAGCGCTTCGAGATCAGACCGAAGAGGGCGGCGCCCGACGTCCTGCACGGTACTGCCCACCCTCGATCTCACCCCAACTCCCGAACGCCCCGAACGACCACCACGGAAGCCCGACGAACAACCCGAGTAGAAAGAGACGCATCATCTGCTGCGAGGCCCGGCGCAGAAAGAGCAACCCCCATCGGAAAATGCGACCGACGGACCTTGCCCCGATTGCCCGGAGAAGCCCCTCCCGAATGCCAGCCCACCTCACCGCTTCGTTGCGCATGACGCTACCCTTTCTTGATGATGAAACAAATAGCACAGATGAGTGGCCGGTGCAACGTGCCTGAAGGTGCTCCGCCGGGCTTGTATACTGCGGCGGAAGCATTCTCGATGCATGGTAAGGTGGTTGCGCTGTACAGAACGGTTGTAGTATATAATACAAGAATCGCACGCCGGAGGGTTGCATGTTGGCGGCGAGAGGTGGGAATGGATGGGTGACATCCGAGCCGGGGTGGTAGAAGAAGCTCTGCGCGTGGTCGAAGAGGCGGGGCGCGGGGGGCTGGAGCTCAGGGTGCTCGGGGGGGTGGCGGTCAGGCTGCGAGCCCGGGATGGGTTTGCAACGGTGTTCGAGCGGGAGTATGCGGATCTCGACTTCATCGCACCGAAGGGGACCTCTGCGGAGGCGCAGCGTTTCTTCGAGGGGCAGGGCTACAGGCCGCAGCGGCGCTTCAACACCATCTATGGCAAGGAGCGGCTGTTGTTCTTCGACGAGGAGCACGGGCGGCAGGTGGACGTGCTCGTCGGGAGGTTTCGGATGTGTCACGAGATCCCGCTCGGGGAGAGGATGACGCTCGAGCCCTTGACGATCCCGCTCGCCGAGCTTCTGTTGAGCAAGCTCCAGATCGTGGAGCTCAACGAGAAGGATGTTCGGGACGCGCTCGCGCTGCTCTTCGGGCACCCGGTGGAGGACGAGGACGGCGATTCCATAAACGAGGCTCAGGTGGCGCGGCTGTGCGCCGCCGACTGGGGGCTCTGGCGCACCATCACGGCCAACCTCGAGGTGCTCGAGGAGCATCTCGGGCGCTACGGGCTCCCCGAAGAGGGCAAGGAGAGGGTGTTGCGGGGCATCCGGCGGCTCGAGGAGAGGATAGAAGAAGAGCCGAAGACCCTCGGCTGGAGGATGCGCGCCAGGATCGGGGAACGCAAGCGCTGGTACGAGTTGCCCGAAGAGGTAGCGGGAGGACCCTGAAAGACGATGATATCCAGGCTGTTTTCGAGGAAGCCGACGACCAGGCTCTTCTTCGCCACCGACATCCACGGCTCCGAGGTATGCTGGAGGAAGTTCCTCAACGCGGCGAAGCACTACAAGGCCGACGTGCTGGTTCTGGGGGGAGACATGACCGGCAAGGCGCTCGTTCCGGTCGTCCAGGAGGGCGGGCGCTGGCGTGCCACGCTGCTCGAGAACAAACGCGAGTTCGAGAGCGAGGAAGAGGTGGAAGAGTTCGAGCGGCTGGTGCGCAGGAGAGGCTACTACCCGTTTCGCACCACCCCGGAGGAGGTGGCCCGGCTCGAGGCCGACGACACGCTGCGCGAGAGGCTGTTCCACGAGCAGATGCTCGGGACCATCGAGCGCTGGATGCGCCTCGCCGACGAGCGGCTCGCGCGGGAGGGCGTGGAGTGCTTCGTCTGTCCGGGCAACGACGACCAGTTCGAGGTCGACGAGATCATCGCTTCCGCGGAGAAGGTCCACCTGGCCGAGGGGAGGGTGGTCTCCTTCGGGGAATTTCAGATGGTCTCGACCGGCTGGTCCAACCGCACGCCGTGGGACACATACCGCGAGGAGGACGAGGAGGCTCTGGCGAAGAGGCTGCGCGAGATGATCTCGCAACTCGAGGTGCCGCCGGAGAGGGCGATCTACAACTTCCACTGCCCGCCTTATCACTCGGGGCTCGACGACGCGCCGGAGCTCACCGAAGACATGAGGCCCAAAGACGCCGGGCGCTCCACGGTGCCGGTCGGATCTCGGGCGGTGCGCGAGGCGATAGAAGAGGGGCAACCCGCGCTCTCGCTGCACGGGCACATCCACGAGGCCCGGGGCAACACCCGCATCGGGAGGACGCTGTGCATCAACCCCGGCAGCTCCTACGAGCAGGGGCAGCTCCTTGGCGCGGTCGTCGACCTCGACGGGGGGAAGAAAGTGAAGCGGTTCGTGCTTACCAGCGGATAAGAAAGGATCTTGAGAGATGGCTAGCGAAGACACCGCCAAGCCGCAGACCTCGGGCGATCTCTTCCAGCGGAGGGCCACGGGGCTTTTGCGCGGCTGGTCCGTGTGGGACGCGTTCATCTACTCGGCGTTCTCGATCAACCTGATCACGCTCGGGCTCTACATCTTCTCCTCGGCCCCGTTCATCCCCAAGGGCGGTTTGATCTGGGCGATAGTACTCTCGGGGCTCTACTTGGTGTTCCAGGCGATAACCTACGCCTCGCTGATCGCGGTGATGCCGCGGGCGGGCGGCGACTACGTGTGGACGAGCCGCATCCTCGGGGGCGGTCCCGGGTTCGTGCTCGCGGTGACGGGCTGGTGGTTCATCCTCTGGCACTGGGTGCCGATCTACGCGAACATCCTCAACATCGAGGTGTTCATCCCGCTCTCGACGATCCTCGGGCTCGGTGGGATCGCGGGGTTCTTCGCCACCAAGACCGGGCTCTTCGTCTCCTCGCTCATCGTCGCCGCGCTTGCCTCGCTCTACATCTCGCTCGGGATGCGCACCTACGCCCGCATCCAGAAGTACTGCTTCTACGGCGGGCTCGTCGGGCTCGCGGTGATGATGTTGGTTCTGCTCTTCCACTCGCACGCGGACTTCGTCTCGGCGTTCAACGCGCAGGCCAGGCAGCTCTACGGGGCTTCCGGGGACGCCTACCAGAAGACGCTTTCCGCCGGGAAGGTGCCGGGGGCCTCGCCGGGCGGCTCGGCGTTCTACCCGACGCTCCTGCTCATCCCGATGGTCGTCTTCTTCAACCTCTGGTCCAACTGGGGGGCGACGCTCTACGGCGAGGTGCGCGGGGCCTCGGACTTCCGCAAGAACATCTACGCTATGGGCGGGGCGCTGCTCGCGACGACGGTCGCGGCGGTCGTGTTGCTCCTGCTGTTCGCCAAGACCTTCGGGTGGGGCTTCTACTACGCGGCCAACAACGCCTACTGGTCCGGCAAGGGGCCCGTCTCCGACTGGCCCTACCCGGGGATGCTCGCGGCGTTCTTCTTCGACAACCCGGTGTTGCAGTTCATCCTGGTCGGGCTTCTGGCGCTGTGGTTCTTCGGCTGGGTGGGGACGGTGTTCCTCTCCTCGACCCGCGTCGTCTTCGCCACCGCCTTCGACCGGTTGCTTCCGGAGGCGGTCGCCAGGACCTCGCGCAACGGCGTGCCCTACGTGGCGCTGCTGCTGATGCTCGTCCCCTCTATCGTGGTGAGCTACTTCTACGCCTTCGGGAAGAACTTCGCCGGCTACACCCTGGACGCGACGCTCGTGATCTCCATAACCTTCCTCGGCTCCGCGGTCGCGGCGGCGATTTTGCCCTGGCGCAGACCCGAGATCTACAACGCCTCCCCGATAGCCCGCTACAGGATCTTCGGGATCCCCCTCATCACGGTCTCGGCCACGGCGTTCGCGGTCTTCCTGCTCTTCTGCCTCTACGAGTGGGTGGTCCGACCGGTCTACGCCGTGAACAGCACCTCGTCCATCATCTACATGCTCATCCTCTACGCCGTCGCGCTCGTGCTCTACGTGGGGTTCCGCATCTACCGCCGCTCGCAGGGGATAGACATGAGCATGGTCTACAGTGAGATCCCGGAGGACTGATGTCCGTCTCCCGAGAGGGATGAGGCTGCTCGTTGACGCCGGGCTCTATTAGCGGACCTCCCGACCGGACTTTACGCGGACTGCGATGTGGTCCCCACCGAGGTGGTAGGCGAGGTAGCGCCAGTCCGGGTCGTCGAGGAGCAGGATGTCCGCCCGGTAGCCGGGGGCGAGACGGCCGATCTGCTGGTGAAGTCCGAGTACATACGCGGCGTTGACCGTACACGCCGCGAGCGCCTGCGCCGGGGTGAGCCCGAGCCGGGTGCACCCCAGGTTCATCACGACCGGGAGCGAGGAGCAGAACGAGCTTCCGGGGTTGAAGTCCGTGGCGAGCGCTATGATGGCCCCCTCTTCGACCAGGAGTTTCACCGGAGGGTTCGGCAAACCGAGGAAGAGACTGCAGCCCGGGAGAAGCACGGCGGCTGTGTCGCTTCTTGCAAGCAGCCTCGCACCCTCGTCGGAGGTGCTCTCCAGGTGGTCGGCGCTGCGTGCCCTCATCTCGAGCGCGAGGGGGAGTGCACCGCGCTCTGAGAACTGGTCGGCGTGCATCCGGAGCACGAGTCCATGCTCCCGGCACGCCGCAAGGTAGCGCCTCGCTTCCGGAACCTCGAACGAACCACGTTCGACGAAGATGTCCGCCGCTCTGGCGAGCTCTGCGGCCGCGGGCAAGACCTCACGGATCACGAACCCGAGGTATCCTCTGGCATCCTCGAACTCCGGGGAGACGGTGTGGGCGCCGAGGAAGGTGGGGTGCAGGTCTACCGGGTGGCGCTGGTCTACTTCCCGGATCGCCCGGAGCATCCTGAGCTCGGTCTCTCGGTCGAGCCCGTAGCCGCTCTTCACCTCGGCGGTCGTCGTCCCGCAGCAGAGCATCCAGTCCAGATGGCGTTCGAGCGCCGCCTCGAGCTCCTGCTGCGTGCCCCGGCGGGTCGCTTCCACCGTCGATAGGATGCCGCCGCCGGAGGCCTGTATCTCCTCGTAGGTTGCACCTCGACAGCGCAGCTCGAACTCATCGGCCCGGCTGCCGAGGAAGACCGCGTGGGTGTGGCAGTCGACGAGCCCTGGGACGGCGGACTTCCCCCTGCCGTCTACCGTCCTCGTGTTCTTCTGCGGCGGAAAGTCGCGCAGCACCTCCCCAGGTGGACCTACCGCGAGGATCCTCTCTCCGGAGACGGCGATCGAGGCCGGAGAATGGACCTCGAGTTTTCCGAACTCTTCCCTTCCTCTCTGGGGGCCTTTCCCTGCCGGGGAGACGGCGGATGCGAGGTCGTGGATGAGGAGTGTGGGACGGGTCATCGCTCCTCCCTGCGGTAGACCTGCTTCCCGGCGACCCAGGTCGCCGAGACCACCGAGGCGTCCGCTCCGAAGACGAGCGCCGAGGGCAGATCTTCGGGTTCGATGTATGCCAGCGCCGGGTGGTCAAGATCTATCTCGATGAAGTCCGCCGGAGAGCCTGGCTCGAGCGCCTCCTTTTGCCAACCCACTTGCAGCAGCCACGCCGCCGTGGAGGGGTCGTCTTCTCTCACCAGCACGCCCCTCCTCTGTGAGATGCGGCGGGCGTTGGTCTCCAGCTCTCTTAGCTCTTCAAAGGGGTCTATCCTGACCTGCGAGTCGGAACCGATCGAGAGATCGATGCCCCGCTCGAAGATCTGCCGGGCCGGCAGAAAGCCGTCCCCGAGGTTGCCTTCGGTCGTGGGGCAGGCGCAAACCCGCGAGCCGTACTCTGAGAGCAGGTCCAGCTCGCGCTCGCTCGCGTGGGTGGCGTGGATCACGGTGGTGCGCGATCCGAGGGATCCCGTCTTCACGAGTAGTTCGATCGGCGTCAGCCCGTGCTCTGTTTCGCACTCCTCTACCTCGCGCACCTGCTCGCAGGCGTGGATGTGGAGGGGGAGCCCGTGCTCTTTTGCGTAGGCTGCGAGGTCTTCCAACCATTCTCGTGGCACCGCGCGCACGCTGTGGGCGGCGATCCCCACCTCGAGGAGCGGCCTCTGCGACGCCCAGATCGACAGCTCCTCGACCCGTTTTAGGAAGACCTCCGGTTTCGGGTCTCGGAAGCGGGGGATGCCGCCGCGAGCGTAAGCTGCGGGCAGGAGGAGCAGCCTGATCCCTGCTTCCCCGGCCGCCTCCGCTACGACCTCCGCCGACGCTTTGGGGTCTTCGTAGAGCGTGCCGTCGGGCCGGTGGTGAAGGTAGTGGAACTCCGAGACCGATGTGTAGCCGGCGCGCAGCATCTCGCGGTAACAAGCGAGGGAGATCCCCTTAAGCTCCTGGAGCGTGAGGTCTTGCGCCAGACCGTACATGGTCTCCCGCCAGGACCAGAAGTCCCCGGTTCGCTCGGAGCGGCCGCGCAGCGCCCTCTGGAAGGCGTGACTGTGGTCATTGACGAAGCCGGGGGCGAGCGCACGACCCGGGAGGCGCTCCCCCTCCCCGGACGGGCCGAGCCGGGTTATGATCCCGCCCTCGAAGCTCACCCCAATCCCGGAGCGGACTCCGCGAGAGTCCAGGATGAGATCCGGAAGCAGCGTGGTGCTCAAGGTTGCTCCCGCATCGGCAGGCGCACGCCACGCTCGTCGGCCACCTCTACCGCACGCTCGTAGCCGGCGTCGGCGTGCCGGATCACACCGGTCGCCGGGTCGTTGGTGAGCACCCGCTCGAGCTTCTGCGCCCCGAGGCGCGTGCCGTCGGCGACGGTGACCTGCCCGGCGTGTATCGAGCGGCCGATCCCGACGCCGCCTCCGTCGTGGATCGAGACCCAGGCGGCGCCGCTCGCGACGTTTGCCATCGCGTTCAAGAGCGGCCAGTCGGCGATGGCGTCCGATCCGTCGCGCATCCCTTCGGTTTCCCGGTAGGGGGAGGCGACCGAGCCGGCATCCAGGTGGTCGCGTCCGATGACGATGGGGGCCGAGAGCTCCCCTCTCTCTACCATCTCGTTGAAGCGCAGCCCGGCGAGATGCCGCTCACCGTAGCCGAGCCAGCAGATCCTCGCCGGAAGCCCCTGGAAGCGCACCTTCTCTTCCGCCATCCGTATCCAGCGCGAGAGCGATTCGTTCTCGGGGAAGAGCTCCAGTACCGCCCGGTCGGTCTTCATTATGTCCTGTGCCTCACCGGAGAGTGCGACCCAGCGGAATGGTCCCTTACCCTCGCAGAAGAGCGGCCTTATATAGGCCGGGACGAAGCCGGGGAAGTCGAATGCCCGCTCGTATCCGGCCCTACGGGCCTCCTCGCGGATCGAGTTGCCGTAGTCGAAGACCTCGGCCCCCGCGTCCAGAAAGCCGACCATCGCCTCTACGTGGCGGGCCATCGACTCCCTGGCGCGCTCCACCAGGCCCTCAGGGTCGCGCCTTCTCTCCTCCTCCCACTCCTCGAAGGGGACCCCTGCGGGCAGGTAGCGCAGCGGGTCGTGCGCGGAGGTCTGGTCGGTCACCACGTCGACCTCGAACCCGCGCCGCAATACCTCCGGGATCAACTCGGAGGCGTTCCCGAGCACGCCTATGGAGAGCGGTCGCCGCTCGTGCCTCGCCTCGTCGGCGAGCCGGAGGGCGTGGTCGAGGTCGTCGGCCTTGACGTCCAGGTACCCATGCTCCACGCGCCGTTCGATGCGCGAGGGGTCGCACTCGACGCAGATCGCCACCCCTCCGTTCATCGTTATCGCGAGCGGCTGGGCACCACCCATCCCGCCGAGGCCCGCTGTAAGCGAGACGGTGCCTTCGAGGGAGCCCCCGAAGCGCTTGCGGGCCACCGCGGCGAAGGTCTCGTAGGTTCCCTGCAGGATGCCCTGGGTGCCGATGTAGATCCAGGAACCCGCGGTCATCTGGCCGTACATCGTGAGCCCGAGCCGCTCCAGCCTGCGAAACTCCTCCCAACTCGCCCACTCCCCGACCAGGTTGGCGTTGGCGATGAGGACCCGCGGCGCCCACTCGTGGGTCTTCAGCACCCCGACCGGCTTCCCGGACTGCACGAGCAGGGTCTCGTCGTCCCGCAGCTCCTGCAGCGTGGCGATGATCGCGCGCAGGCAATCCCGGTTGCGGGCGGCCTTGCCCGACCCGCCGTAGACGACGAGGTCTTCCGGGCGCTCGGCCACCTCGGGGTCGAGGTTGTTCATGAGCATCCGCATCGCAGCCTCCTGCGGCCATCCCTTGCAGGAGAGTTCGGACCCTCTCGGTGCCCGGACGAATTTGGTCCGCTGGCTCATCTGTTTATTCCCTCCTAGCCCGTCTTGTACCGAAGAAGTTTCGGCAACAGCTTGATCAGGACCTCGAAGCAGCTCTCCACGTCTTTCCAGGCCACCTCCTCTTCGGGAGCGTGGCTCACGCCGTTGGTCGAGGGTACGAAGAGAAGGGCGGTCGGTGCGAGCTCTGCCAGGTGCTGGGCGTCATGACCGGCGAAGCTTGGCACCCGGGCGAACTTCACTCCGGCCTCCCGGCACGACGCCTCAACCGCGTCCACCACGTCCCGATCCATAATCTTTGGTTCGGCATAGGATAACTTCTTACAATACAACCCAACCCCGCGACGGGACGCGGCGTCTTCCGCGCCACGAAGCAGCCGCTGTGTCACTTCATCCCTCTCCGTGATATCGGTGGAGCGCAGGTCCACCCCCAACGCCACCTCTCCCGGCACGGCCGTCAGAGGGTCGGGGTGCGGGCTCGTCGGCTTTCTCCACGGCCTCGAGTAGTTCCCCCGAGCGGACTATCTCCGAGAGCCTCTTCAGGTGCGTGTGCAGCGGGAAGTCGTGCCGCATAAAGGGCACCTCTCTCCGAATGCGACGTCGGGCGGCCTCGGTGGCCGCTGCGGGTTTCAGGGGGGAGCGCAGATCGAGGGCCTGCGCGGCGCAGAGCGCCTCGACGGCCAGGATGCCACACAGGTTGTCCAGAACCCTGCGCAGCTTGCGCCCGGCGCTCCAGCCCATCGAGACGTGGTCCTCTTGCATCGCCGAGGTGGGGAGCGAACCGGTACTCGCGGGGCCGGCGAGACGGCGGTTCTCCTCGGCGAGCGAGGCGGCGGTGTAGTGGGCTACCATGAAGCCGGAGTCGGTGCCGGCGTGTGGGGCGAGAAACGGTGGGAGCCCCTGCGAGCGTGCGGGATCCAGCATGCGGTCGATCCTGCGCTCGGTGATCGCACCGACCTCCGAGGCCGCTATCGCGAGGAAGTCGAGCGCGAAGGCCACCGGTTCCCCGTGGAAGTGCCCGCAGCTCTCGACCGAGCCGTCCTCGAGCACGAGCGGGTTGTCCGTGACGGAGGAGAGCTCCCTCTCGGCGACCTCCCGGCAGAAGCGCAGCGTATCCCGCGCGGCCCCGTAGACCTGCGGGGTGCACCTTAGCGAGTAGGCATCCTGCACCAGGTGGGGCGAGGCGCGGTGGGAGGCGACGATCTCGCTCCCCGCGAGCAGCCGATATATGTGCCGGGCGCTCTCGAGCTGCCCGGGGTGGGGACGCAGCCGGTGCAACTCCTCCCGGTAGACCCTGTCGGTCCCCAGAAGAGCCTCGATGGACATCGCCGCCGTCAGCTCGGCCGTCTCCACGAGCAGGGTGAGATCTTCGAGGGCGAGCGTGAGCATCCCGAGCATCCCGTCGGTGCCGTTGACGAGCGCGAGCCCCTCCTTGACCTCGAGGGAGACCGGCTCGAGACCGGCTCTGCGCAGCGCGTCGGCCGCAGGGGCCACCTCTTCGTCGTCGAGTACCCATCCTTCGCCCGTGAGGCACAGCCCGACGTGGGCCAGGGGGGCCAGGTCCCCGCTCGCCCCGAGCGAGCCGTGCTCGGGGACGGCCGGTACGATCCCGGAGTTGAGGAGCTCTACGAGCGCCCGGGCGATCTCCACCCTCACGCCCGAGTAACCCGCGCACAAAGTCTTTGCCCGGATCGCCATCATCGCCCGGACGACCTCCGGCTCGACGTACGGACCCATCCCTGCGGCGTGGCTCCGTAGCAACGCGTGCTGCAGCTGACGGCGCTCTTCTGGGGGGATGCGGGTTGTGGCGAGGGCCCCAAAGCCGGTCGTCACCCCGTAGACTGCCTCCTCGCCAGAGGCGATCCGCTCGACGCGCACCCGTGAGCTTTGCATCCTCTCGCGTGCATTTTTGGAGAGGGTAAGCCTCGCTCCGCGCCGGGCGACGTCCGCCACGCCCCCGAGATCGAGCGCCTCTGCAGCTATCTCTCGGGTGCCCGCAGATCTCCGGTCCATCCTCTGCAGGTCCTCCTTCCCCGATGCTCCCGCAGTAATTCTAAGCCCGTTCAGGGGATCGGGAGGGTGAGGCCGCCGTCGATGCGGATGGTCTGGCCCCGGATCATCTCGGCCTCCTTCGAGCAGAGGAAGAGCGCCAGGTTCGCCACGTCGTCCGCGGTGAGCATCCGGTGGTAGGGGAGCCGGCGCTCTATCTCGGCCCACTGCTCCTCTATACCGGGGAAATGCTTGTGGGCGTCGGTGGCTATCGCCCCGGCGGAGATGGCGTTCGCGTTGATGTTGCGCTCCGCTAGTTCGACCGCGAGGTAGCGCACGAGCGACTCCACGGCCGCCTTGCTCGGCCCGACGCTCCCGTAGTTCGGGAAGACCCGCTCCGAGCCGAAGGAGGAGAGCGCCAGGATCGCCCCGCCCTCTTCGGGCATGAGCCTCGAGGCGTGCTGGGCCCCGAGCAGGAGCGCCCGGGTGTTGACGTTCATCGTCCAGTCGAAGCCTTTGGCGTCTATCTCGCTCACGGGCCGGTTGCGCCCGGAGGCGGCGTTGTGGACGAAGACGTCGAGCCGGCCGAAGCCTTCCCCGACCTGATCGAAGAGATGCTCTATCTGTTCTTCCCTGGAGAGGTTCGCCCGCACGAGCAGCGCCCTGCGCCCGAGTCTCTCGACCTCCGCGGCGACCCCGCGGGCCTCCTTCGCGCTCCTGAAGTAGTGGACGACGACGTCCGCGCCCTCCCCGGCGAACCGGACGGCGAGCCGGCTCCCGATCCCGCGCGAGCTTCCCGTAACCAGGACGACCTTCCCCGCGTAGCGCTCCACTCTACACCTCCGGCCTGATCACGACGCGCCCCGTGCGCCCCGGCTGGCGGAAGACTTCCTCTATCTCCGCGAGCGGGCGCACCTCCGCGACCATCGCCTCCAGCAGGGCGGGCTCTATCCGCCCCGAGCCCGCCCACCCGACCAGCGTCCTCGCGTCCTCGACGGTCGCGGCGTAGCTCCCGGCGACCACGATCCCCCGCCTCACCCAGTGCGAGATGGGGGGGAGGGGGCCTCCTCCCTCGTCCTCCATCCCGACGACGCAGAGCCTCCCCCCCGGCCGCAGGAGCCCCATCGCGAGCCCGACGCTCCGCACGCTCCCGGCCGTATCCAGGACGACGTCCACCCCGCCGCCGGACCACCGCCGGACCTGGCGTACGAGAGAGCGCTCCGTCCCCTCCGCGGTACTCCACAGCTCCTGCGCCCCGAGGCGTTCCGCGAGCCCGCGCAGGACCCCATCCGGTTTCCTGCGGGTGACGAGGGCCGTGGCCCCGGCCCCCATCGCCCGGGCGCCCAGCAGTGCACCGAGCCCGAGCCCGCCGCCTCCGACGACGGCGACGCTCTCGCCCGCCTCGAGGTGCACGACCGAGCGCAGGGCGTGAAACGGGGTCGCCACCGCGTCCATGAGGAGCCCGGCGGCGAGGAGCGGGACGTCCTGCGGCAGCGGGATCACCCGGTCCTCCGGCACCGCGACCCGCTCGGCGTAGCCCCCGGGGCGGTGGTAGCCTATGACCTGCTGCGCCAGGCACAGGCTCTCCTGGCCGGACGAGCACAGCCGGCAGGAGCCGCACGGTACGATCGGGAAGACCGCGACCGACCTGCCGTCGACGTATCCCGAGATCTCGTGCCCGAAGACCGCGGGGAAGACGGTCCCGGTAGGAGCCGTCGCCCCGGCGGCGATCTGACGGTCCGACCCGCAGACCCCGCAGCCGGCGACCTCGACGACGATTTCCCCCTCGTCCGGTTCGGGTTCGGGTACCTCCCCGAGCCGGAATCCTCCCTCGGGGTCGAAGAGGGCAGCCCTCACCGGCTCTCTTCGCGCTCGCGGCGGCGCGCCTCGGCGAGGAGCCGCTCGGCGATCGTCATCTTCTGCATCTCCGCCGTCCCTTCCTCGAACCACAGCGAGCGGGCGTCGCGGTAGAGGCGCTCCACCGGGCTGCCGGAGAGGTAGCCCACGCCGCCGAAGGTCATGAGCGCGCCGTCGGTCACCCTGCCGACCATCTCTATCGCGTAGGCCTTCGCCCGCGCGGCCTCCCGGGCTATCTCCTCCCCCGCGTCGAACTTCCTGGCGGCCTCCAGGCACAGGAGGCGTCCGGCGGCGACCGCGACGTCCATCTCCGCCAGGCGCATCTGGATCGCCTGCCGGCTCGCTATCGCCTTTCCGAAGGTCCTGCGCCGGCGGGCGTATGAGACCGCCCGGTCGAGCGCCTCCTGCGCGAGCCCGACCGCGCTCTGGGCGATGCACGCCCGGCTCTGGTCCAGAAAGCCCCTGACAGCGACCTCGAAGCCGCCGCCGACCTCGCCGAGGACGGCCTCCTCCGGAACGGCGCACTCTTCGAAGGTGATCACGGCGTGGTCGCAGCCGTGGTCGCCCATCATCTCGGGCATCTCCTCGATGCGCATCCCCGGCTGGTCCCTGGGGACGAGGAAGGCGGTGAGACCCGCCCTGCCGACCTCGGCGTCGGTCTTCGCGACGACGGCGAAGACGCTCGCACGCCGGGCGAAGGTGATGAGGTGCTTTTTGCCCCGCAGGACGTAGCGGCCGTTCTCGTATGTGGCGGTCGTCTTCAGGTCTATCCCGGTCCCGGCGTCGGGTTCGGTGAGCGCGAAGGCGACGAGCTTCTCGCCGCGGGCTATCTGCGGGAGCCACTTTCGCCGCTGCTCCTCGCGGCCCTGGCCCACCGTGCGCCAGATGCTGTTGAACGCGTGGCAGGCCATCCGGATCGCGCCGTGGCAGCGTGAGATCTCCTCCAGGATGGGGAAGTAGAGCGAGAGCGGAAGCCCTTCCCCGCCGGCCCACCGCGGCTGGGTGAGGCTGAAGAAGCCGAGCTCCCTGAGCCTCTCCCACAGCCCGTCGGGGATCTCGCCGGTGCGCTCTATCTCTTCGCCCCACGCCTCGGCCTCCCCGAGCCGGAAGGCCCTGGCCCGCTCGCGCAGCTCCCCGGCCCGCCGGGCGAGGTCTTCGGTGGCCGCCTGGCTCAACGGCTGCCCGCCTCCGCCACGAGCGGCATCTGCCTGAGGTCCTTGCGTTTGGTCTTGCCGGAGTGGGTCATGGGGAACTCCTCCATGAAGACGAGCCCGTCGGGGAGCTGGAAGCGCGCGAGACCCCGCTCCCTCAGGAACTCGTGCAGCTCCTCGAGCGAGAACTCCTCCGCGCCCTCGTTCAGGATCACGCACGCCACCGTGCGCTGCCCGAGCGTGGGGTCCGGCGCGCCGACGACGACGGCCTGGTCTATGGCCTCGTGCTCGCCGAGGACGTCCTCTATCTGCTTGGGGTCTATCTTGGTTCCGCCGCGGTTGATGATGTCGTCCGCGCGGCCCATGAAGGTGTAGCGGCCCTCCTCGTCTTTGCGCAAGAGATCCCCGGAGTGGAACCAGCCCTCCGAATCCCACCGCTCGGCGGCGGCCTTCGGGTTGTTGTAGTAGCCGGCGCAGAAGGAGGGGCCGCGGCAGAGCATCTCGCCCGGCTCCCCGACGGGCACCTCGTTGCCGTCGTCGTCCACCAGCCGCACCTCCATCCCCGGCAGCGGCCGCCCGACGGTCTTGCTTATCGCCTCTATCGGGTCGTCGGGGAGGGTGATGGACATCCCGAGCCCTTCGGTCCAGCCGAACATGCAGCTCACCGTGATCCCGGAGTCCTCCTGCAGACGCCGCAGGATGGGGCTCGGCACCGGCCCGCCGGCGTAGATGAACAGCCGGGCGTTCGTGGTGTCTATCTCCTTGAGGCGCGGGGCGTTGGCGACGTGGATGACGTGCGGCGGCGCCCCGACGAGGTAGGTCGGCTTCTCCTCCTCCATCCAGCGCATCACCCGCGAGGCTGCGAAGTGCTCCATCAGGAGCATCCTGCCCCCGGTGTAGACCGGGAGGTTCACCCCGACGAGCATCCCGGTCTGGTGGCTTATCGGGGCGAGACACAGCGTCGCCTCACCGGCTTTGTGCCCGTAGAGCTTCTCGTAGGAGCGGTCGCCGTAGATGTAGTTGGCGTGCAGGTGCAGCGTCTCCTTCGGCGAGCCGGTCGTCCCGGAGGTGAAGACCATCACGAACGGGTCGAGTGCCTCCGGCCGGTTGGCCCGCTCGACGTCCTCCGGCGGCCGCTCGCCGGAGGATCGTACCTCCTCGAAGGAGAGGACGTCCTTCGGGTAGTCCTCTCCGCCCTGCACGATGACGTGTTCGAGCGTGGGGCTGGCGTCGCGGATCGCCCGGGCGTTCTCGGCCGTCGGCTCCCCGCGGTAGTTCTCGGTGACGACGAGCACCCTCGCCCCGGCCTTCTCGATGCTCTGGGCGACGGCATCCCGGCTGAGGTCCACCTGCAGCTGCACCCCGACCGCCCCGATCCTGACGGCCCCGTAGAGCGCGACGACGTAGTCGAGGCTCGTCGGCAGCTGCAGCGCGACCCGGTCGCCTTTTCGCACCCCGAGCTCGAGCAGCTTCGCCGCGACCGCCCCGGCCTCCTCCCACAGCTCCCGGTAGGTGAGGGTGCGCCACTCGTCGCGGTGGACGAGATCGGGGTACTCGCGCGCGTTGCGCTCCATCTTCTCGGCGAAGGTCTCCTCCGTCCAGTACCCGGCTTTCTGGTACTCCCGGATCCTCTCCTCGGTCAGGACCATCCCGGGGAAGCGCTCTACCATCTGCAAACCACCCCCTTGCGTCCTTACTGGAGCTGGGACTCTACGTAGTCCGCGACCCGCGAGACCGTCATCACCCGGCTGAACTCCGACTCGGGGATCTCGATCCCGAACTCCTCCTCGAGCGCGGCCGCGAGCTCGGTGAGGTCGAGCGAGTCCGCCCCGAGGTCGTAGACGAAGTTGTCCTCGTCTTTGACCTCGTCGGCCGCGACCTGCAGGTTCGCCCCCACCACCTCGCGGACCTTCTTCTCGATCCAGGCCCGATCCGGCCTCTGCTTCTCCTGTGCCAAGATGAACCTACCTCCTGCTTCGGCTCGTGCCCGTGGAGGGCCTGGCGGCCCTCCACCGTATTGAAGCAGATTACACCGGCGGGGAGCGGGGCACAAACGCCCTAGCTGTGTCCGACCCCGTACTCGAGCCCGTCGACGAGCGCCTGCCAGCTCGCCTCGATGATGTTCTCTCCGACCCCGACCGCGCCCCAGACCCGCTTGCCGTCGGTCGAGTCGATCAGGACGCGCGTGGTGGCGGCGGTCGCCCGGTGCTCGTCCAGGATGCGCACCTTGTAGTTGGAGAGGTGTATGCCCGAGAGCTGCGGGTAGTGGGGCTCTATCGCCTGCCGCAGCGCCCGGTCGAGCGCGTTGACCGGCCCGTTGCCCTCGGCGGTCGAGATGACCCGCTCCCCTCCGACGCGGAGCTTTATCGTCGCCTCGACGGTGGTCTCCCCGTCGGCGCGCCTCTCGGAGATGATCCTGAAGCTCTCCAGCTCGAAGAGCGGCTCGTGCTTCCCGGAGGCCCGCTCTATGAGCAGGGCGAGCGAGGCGTCGGCGGCCTCGTAGTGGTACCCCGCGTGCTCCCGGCGTTTTATCTCGGCGAGAACCGCAGAGACGTCCCCAACCTCGAGCCCGAGCTCTTTCGCCTTCGCCCGCAGCGAGTTCTTGCCCGCCAGCTCCCCGACCGGGGTGCGCCTGCGGTTGCCGACCGCCTCGGGAGGGACGTGCTCGTAGGTCGAAGGATCCCGCGAGACGCCGTCCACGTGCAGCCCGCCCTTGTGCGCGAAGGCGCTGTGGCCCACGTACGGCCGGTGGGCGTCCGGGGTGAGGTTCATGACCTCCGAGACGAAGTTCGAGACCTCGGTGAGCCGGGACAGGTTCTCCGGCGGGAGCACCCCGAGCCCCATCTTGAGCTGCAGGTCGGCTATCGTGGTGATGAGGTCACAGTTGCCGCAGCGCTCCCCGACCCCGTTTATCGTGCCCTGCACCTGCGTCGCCCCGGCCTCGACCGCAAGTAGCGCGTTCGCCACCCCGCAGCCGGCGTCGTTGTGGGTGTGGATGCCTATCTCGACGTCGGAAAACTCCTTTACGGTGCGCGATACGATCGCCTTTAGCTCGGTCGGGAGCGTCCCGCCGTTGGTGTCGCACAAGACGAGCGAGGAGGCCCCGGCCTCGGCCGCCGCCCGGAGCACCGAGAGCGCGTGTTCGGGGTCGTCGCGGAACCCGTCGAAGTAGTGCTCGGCGTCGAAGATGACCTCCTTGCCCGCCTCGACGAGGTAGGAGACGGTGTCCCTGATCGCCTCCAGGTTCTCCTCCGGCGTGATCCCGAGCACCTTCTCCACGTGCAGCCGCCAGCTCTTGGCGACGATGCACGCCGCCGGGGCAGAGAGGTGCGGCAGGAGCGAGACCGCCGGGTCGTCCTTGGCCCGGCTGCTGGCCCGGCGGGTGCGGGTGAAGGCGACGAGCCTCGCGTTCTCGAGCTCTGCGGCGTCGAAGTTCTCGAAGAGCTCCAGGTCCTTGGGGTTCGAGGCTGGGAATCCGGCCTCTATGTAGTGGATGCCCAAAGAGTCCAGGACGCGCGCAATGCGCAGCTTGTCCTCGCTGGTGAGGCTCACCCCCTCGCGCTGGGTGCCGTCGCGCAGCGTCGTGTCGAAGAGCTTTATGCTCATCGTGCCACCGCCTGCTTCAGGTGCCGGATCACGGCCTCCTTCGCCTCCTGCGTCGTCGCCTGCCCGCCGAGATCGGCCGTGAGCGCGCCCCCCTCCATCGCGGAGCGGACCGCTCCCTCGATCGCCCCGGCCGCCTCGGGGCTGCCGAGCGAGTAGCGGAGCATCATCGCCGCCGAGAGGATCGTCGCGTAGGGGTTCGCCCTGCCGATCCCGGCGATGTCCGGGGCCGAACCGTGCACCGGCTCGAAGAGTCCCGGCGAGCCCTCCTCGCCCAGGGAGGCGCTCGGGAGCATCCCCATCGATCCGGGCAGCACCGCCGCCTCGTCGGAGAGGATGTCGCCGAACATGTTCTCGGTCAGGATCACGTCGAAGCGGGAGGGCTCGCGCACCAGGAACATCGCCGCCGCGTCGACGAGCAGGTTGTCGAGCTCCACGTCCGGGTATTCCTTCGCGACCTCCGCGACCACCCGATGCCACATCCGGCTCGTGGCGAGCACGTTCGCCTTGTCGACCGAGGTCACGCGCCCCTTTCGCAGCCTCGCGGCCTCGAATGCGACCCGCGCGACCCGCTCGACCTCCTCCCGGCTGTAGAGGCACAGGTCGCTCGCCCTCTCGGTCCCCTCCTCTTTCTCGCCGAAGTAGATCCCGCCGGTCAGCTCCCGGACGATGAGGAGGTCCACCCCCTCGACCAGCTCCGGCTTGAGCGGCGAGGAGGACAGCAGGGAGGGGAGGGCCGAGACGGGCCTGAGGTTCGCGAAGACGCCGAGCTCCCGACGCAGCGCGAGGAGCCCCGCCTCCGGACGTACCTCGGCCCCGTCGAAGTCCGGGTGACCCACCGCGCCGAGCAGCACCGCGTCGGACTCGCGCGCCAGACGGGCGGTCTCTTCGGGCAGGGGCTCCCCGGACGAGCGGATCGCGGCCGCCCCGATCTCACCCTCCTCGAAGGCGAGCTCCAGGTCGAAGGCAGAGGATGCCGCCTCGAGCACCTCGCGGGCCGCCCCGACGACCTCGGGGCCTATCCCGTCCCCGGGCAGCAGCAGTACGCGCCTCACCTCGCCGCCCATTCCGCCCCCACCCGGCTCGCCGCGTGGACGTTGACCGCCCGCACGTACGCCTTCGCCGCGCCCTCGACCACGTCCTGCGAGAGCCCGCGGCCCGAGTACTCGGAGCCGTCGATCTCCACCGTGACCCGCACCTCGCCGAGGGCGTCCTTCCCGCCGGTCACGGCGTCTATCCGGAACTCCTTCAGGCGTCCCCGGATCCCGGTCGCCGCGTCTATCGCCCGGAAGACCGCGTCGACCGGCCCCTCGCCCTCGGCCTCGGCCTCGAAGATGCCCTCGTCCTCGTGCGAGATCTTCACCGCCGCCCGGCTCTGGCGCCCGGTGGCCGCGACGACCCGCATCGACTCCAGGACGAACTTGCCGGTGAAGGAGCCCACCTCGTCCGCCGCTATCGCCTCGAGGTCGGCGGCCGTGACGGTCTTCTTGTGGTCGGCGACCTCCTTGAAGCGCTCGAAGGCCCGCTTGAGCGCCTCACCCTCGAGTGTGTAGCCGAGCTCGGCGAGCGCCTCCTTGAGGGCGTGCCGACCGGAGTGCTTGCCGAGGAAGATGTTGTTCCCCTCGATCCCGATGTCCTGGGGTTTCATGATCTCGAAGGTCCTGCGGTCCTTGAGCACGCCGTCCTGGTGTATCCCCGACTCGTGCAGAAACGCGTTGCGCCCGACCACGGCCTTGTTCGGCGGCACCTCGTAACCGGTTATGTTCGAGACCATCCGGCTGGTGTTGGCGAGCTGGCGTGTCTCCACGCCGACCTCGACGCCGTAGTGGTCGCGCCGGGTCACGAGCGCCATCACCACTTCCTCGAGCGAGGTGTTGCCGGCCCGCTCCCCGATCCCGTTGACCGCGACTTCGACCTGCGTCGCCCCGGCCTCGACCCCGGCGAGCGAGTTGGCTACGGCCATCCCGAGGTCGTCGTGGCAGTGTACCGAGAGGACCCTCTCCTCGAGATGCGGTACCCGCCGCCTGAGCTCGGTGAGGAAGGTCGCGAACTCCGGCGGGGTGGTGTAGCCGACGGTGTCGGCGATGTTTATCACGTCGGCCCCGGCCTCCACGGCCGCCGCGACCACCTCGGAGAGGTAGCCGATGTCCGTGCGGGTGGCGTCCATCGGGGAGAACTCGACCTCGGGGCAGAGGGACTTCGCGAACGCGACGGCCTCGGCGGCGCGGCGCAGGATCTCCTCGCGACTCGAGCGCATCTGGTGCTCTATGTGCAGGTCGGAGGTTCCAACGAACGTGTGCACCCGCGGCCTCTCGGCCCACCGCACGGCCTCCCAGGCTCGCTCGATGTCCGCCTGATGGATGCGGGCGAGCCCGGCTATCACGGGGCCTCTGACCTCCGAGGCGATCCGGCTCACCGCCTCGAAATCCCCCTCCGAGGTGATGGGAAAGCCGGCCTCTATCACGTCTACCCTGAGACGCCCGAGCTGGTGGGCGATCTCTACCTTCTCCTCGACGGAGAGCGAGATCCCGGGCGACTGCTCGCCGTCCCTGAGGGTGGTGTCGAAGATCTGTATGCGGCGCATCTCTTTCGCCTCCTGCTCTTTCGCTGGATCATCCTTGGTTCCTGTCGGGGGCTCGTCGGTGGAGGGTGGCCGCCTGCGCCCCCTTCTTCGGGGTGCCCGGCCCTAGCGGCCGGGGCTGGTAATTCGCCCGGCGGCCACCCTGGTTAGTCGCCGTAGGATGTCGAAAGAGATGCCCAAGAAGTCTCCCTCTAGCGGCGGCCTCTCATCTGGCGGCCCCGTGCACGACCTCGACCGGCACGGTCCAGCCCTCGTACTCGGGCCACTCGCCCCGGGCGGCCCGGAAGTACATCTCCTGCAGCCTCTCCGCCACGGGGCCGACCCGTCCGCTCCCGATGGGGTGGTCGTCTATCTCGACGACCGGGGCTATCTGGAAGCCGGTGCCGGTGAAGAAGACCTCCTCCGCAGCGTAGAGCTCGGTGCGCCCGACGTCGCGCTCGACGACCGGCATCCCGAGCTCCTTCTCGGCGAGCTCCATCACCGCCGCCCGCGTTATCCCCTCCAGGATGTCCGCGGTGGGCGGCGGGGTGATGAGGTTCCCCTTGCGCACGAGGAAGATGTTCGCCGCGCTCGCCTCCGAGACGTAGCCGCTCTGGGTGAGGAAGATCGCCTCGTCGTATCCCGCCCGGTGGGCCGCGTCCACCGCGAGCGCCGTGTTGATGTACGAGCCGGTGGTCTTGGCGCGCGGCGGGATCGCGTTGTCCGAGACCCGCCTCCAGGAGGAGACGCAGCACCTGAGCCCGGTGAGCTCGACGTAGTTCGCCATCGGGGCCGTGAAGATCGAGAGCTCCGATGGCAGCGCGAGCTTCACCCCGATCGACTCCGCCGCCTTGTACGCCAGCGGCCTTATGTAGGTGTCCTCGCGCGGGGCGTTGCGCCGCAGGATCTCGAGCGTGATCTCGCAGAGCTCCTCCACCGTGTGCCCGCAGTCTATGTGCAGCAGCTCGCAGGAGTTGAGGAAGCGCTCGTAGTGCTCGCGCAGCTTGAGGACCTGCAGCGTCCCCCGACTCTCGTTCCAGTAAGCCCGGATGCCCTCGAAGACCCCCGTGCCGTAGTTGAGCGCGTGGGTGGCGGGGGAGAGCCGGACGTCCCCCATGCGCACGAACTCCCCGCCGTGGTAGATCCACTGCTCGTCCGAGACCTCGAACCCTTTCCTGCTCATCCCTTCTCACCCCC
>Ga0207747_1000758_pt1 | contig 30590 bp, 32 predicted proteins | sample HigsolmetaGSP11D_FD_184839 | JGI IMG/M metagenome (GOLD analysis project Ga0207747, IMG submission 184839) | High solid enriched microbial communities from the Joint BioEnergy Institute, USA - SP1-1-D (SPAdes) | ecosystem: Engineered > Bioreactor > SSF (Solid state fermentation) > Aerobic >...
AACGGGAATTTGAATATGTTCTGATCGATTGTCCGGCAGGAATTGAACAAGGATACCGAAATGCCGTTGCCGGTGCAGATAGCGCCATTGTGGTCACTACACCTGAAATTTCTGCCGTGCGGGATGCGGACCGTATTATTGGCTTGCTGGAACAAGAAGAAATGGATCCACCTAAACTGATTATTAACCGAGTGCGAAAAGATTTAATCAATCAAGGCGATTGCATGGATATTAATGAAATTACAACTCATCTTTCCATTGATTTATTAGGAATCATTGTCGATAATGAGGACGTAATTGCTTCTTCCAATAAAGGAGAACCAATTGTTATGGACCCTAATAATAAAGCTTCGTTAGGTTACCGCAACATTGCAAGAAGAATTTTGGGCGAATCAGTGCCGTTAATGACATTGGAAGAAGAACATAAAGGCGTATTTAAACGGTTAATTTCGATTTTTTCAAAATAATAGATTTATATGAAAAGGCTGTAGAAAGATTCGACGCTTTGTTGATGGCAAGACATGGAGTTACATTCGAAATCAACAAAGCGGCGCAACCTTTGAGCAGTCTTTTTTTGTTTTCTGCCATTCTCATTTTCTGCAAATAGAATCCTATTTTCATCTCGTTCATATAATAAGGAAAAATGGGAATGGATGAGGGTATGGTGAAAAAATGGAAATGGATTACAGCCTTTTTTCTTTGCATAAGCGTTCTGACGGCTAGTCATCTTCAGGAAACTGGAAAAATCACGGTGGATGTGAAGAAAATCGTATACAGCTCTGAAGACTTAAAATTGATGCGCCATGTGCTGAGAGAAATTTTCGGCAGCGAGTCAAAGGATAAGATTGCGGTTTCTTCAGAGCCTATTAACCAAGAACTCCTTACCTTTGTACAAGTTAAGCCTTATTACAAAGGGTATTTGTTTACCTATGATGAAGCCGTGCCGCTCATTGCAGTGGACCATGGTCTCGTTGTGTACACGGGCTATTCAAAAGACACGGGGAAAACGATTTCAGTTTATTATGAAGACGATACAACGGTGACTTATGGAAATGTGGATTCTTTCTCTTTGCTTCCGTATACATCTATTGAAAGAGGCAGCACGATTGGCAAGAAAGAACCGGGAGATTTGTACATTCAAGTAGAAAAGGATGGGAACATTCTAAATTTAGAGGAGACATTATCATGGATGAAAGAGCATATGCTGCCATGATGCGTATGACCATTCATCCATTATTTTTGCCTCTGTTATTCGGTTTAATCTTGTACGGGAATGTCAGTTATTATGCCCTCATTTTGTCTTCGTTATTAATTCATGAACTAGGGCATTTGCTCGTTGCTTGGCTATTAGGAGTGAAGGTGAAACGCTGCATCATTATGCCCTATGGGGGAGAAATCGAACTGGAGGGTGGATATGCTTTATCTCCTCACAAACAACTCCTAATCAGCCTTGGCGGTCCTGTTGCAACTTTTTGCTTCATGCTGATGGCCTCTTTTTTAGACCCTCTATTGGCCAAGCAGTTGATTAAAATTCAAATGATTCTTTTGTTCATTAATTTAATTCCTGTCTGGCCTTTGGACGGTGGAAGAATTGTGTTCTCGCTTATTTTAATCTTTTCAAAAAAGGCCAAAATGTACGAGCTGTTTCTTGCCATTTCTTTTATACTCATTTCTTTGTCAGCCATCATCACCTTTGTTATGCTTCCCAAAACATTATTTTTATTTGTCTTAAGCGTCTTTTTATGGATAAATGTGTTTAAGGAATGGCGCTATCGTAAATATCGAATAGCTTTTGAAAAATATGTTTTGAATCGATTGACTTAACCCTTCCAGTATGATAACATTTCATTTGTTATGTAGCACCTGTGCTACAACCGCTCTAGGAAGGTTTTAAAGTATCGGATCGATCACCTTTCCACAGGCGAGTCTTAGACTAGAGGAGGTGCAAAGAATGTACGCTATTATCGAAACTGGTGGTAAACAATACAAAGTTGAAGCTGGACAAGAAATTTACGTAGAAAAATTAGGTGTTGAGCCTAACGAAACTGTAACTTTCGATAAAGTTCTTTTCGTTGGCGGCGAAACAGTGAAAGTTGGTACTCCAACTGTTGAAGGCGCAACTGTAACTGCGAAAGTAGTGAAAGAAGGTCGCGGCAAAAAAATCACTGTTTTCAAATACAAAGCTAAGAAAAACTATCGTCGTAAACAAGGTCACCGTCAACCATACACAAAATTAGTGATCGAGTCCATCAACGCATAAGAGGTGACCGAATGATCACGGTAACGATTCATCATGATGAAAATCGACGTGTATCAGCCTTTGAGTTTTCTGGACATGCTGAATACGATGAATCGGGAAAAGATTTAGTATGTGCGGGTGCATCGACCATCGCCATTGGTACGGTCAATGCCATTTATGCACTGTTAAATATTGAACCGAAAATCGAACAGGCAGCAGAGGGCGGAGGCTACTTAAAAGTAGACTTGCCTACGGATATAGATTCTCAAATCGATGAGAAATTACAGTTGATTGTGCAAGTGATGACTGCACAAGTATATTCGATGGTGCAAAACTACGGCCAATATATTCAAATCAAGTATAAGCAAGTAGGAGGTGGAACACAGTGAAATACTTGTTATCATTAGACCTTCAATTCTTCGCTTCCAAAAAAGGGGTAGGTTCTACTAAAAACGGTCGTGACTCTGAAGCAAAACGCCTAGGTGCAAAACGTGCGGATGGTCAATTCGTAACTGGTGGTTCAATTCTTTACCGTCAACGCGGTACAAAAATTTACCCAGGTTTAAACGTAGGCCGCGGTGGTGACGATACACTTTACGCAAAAGTTGACGGTATCGTACGTTTCGAACGTATGGGACGCGACAAGAAAAAAGTAAGTGTATACCCTGTTGCAAAAGAAGCATAATTTAAACGAACCTGAGAGGACTGCATTCCTGCAGTCCTTTTTTATTTCTTAAAAAAGGATGATTCGATAGAAGAAATGCGAAGAAAAACTTGTTATACTAAAAAAGGTATTGGTTAGCAAAGGTGTGTAGGAGTGGGGGAATTGACGAAACTTTCTACTGGTGAAATTTTGAGAGCAGTAAATCATGATTTTATTAATCAGTTGCAATTAATTAAAATGAATTTAGATTTAAATCGAATTGACGATGCGAAAAAAATTATAGAAAATTATTGCAATCAATATAAATCTTTTTCAAATTTGAATAAATTGAACTGGCCGAAAACCGTTGAATGGATTCAAACTTTTCGTTATCGGTTTCCTTCCATTGAATTTCTGTTAAAAAGTGATGTGACCGTGACTCCAAAGATGAAAAAAGATGGGGAAACTGTCGAATACTTAGAAAAGACGATTCAGCATGTTTATTCTCATCTCGACCCATATACCGAGCAGCAGCTGTTAATGGAAGTAAAAGCAAATGAAGAGATGGTAAACATTACTTTTGATTTGCAAGGAAAATGGAATGTGGAGCCTTTCCATTCAGAAATACATCGTCAAGTGAAAGTGATAACGGAAAAAGAAACGAACCATGAATGGAAATATGTTTTAACCATTAAGGAGTGAAAGTATGTTTGTTGATCACGTAAAAATATATGTAAAAGGTGGAGACGGCGGGGATGGGATGGTTGCCTTTCGCCGCGAAAAATATGTTCCGTATGGCGGCCCGGCTGGAGGCGACGGAGGAAACGGCGGAAACGTTGTATTTGAAGTGGATGAAGGTTTGCGCACATTGATGGATTTCCGCTACAATCGCCATTTTAAAGCATCCCGCGGTGAAAATGGCATGAGTAAAGGTATGCATGGGAAAAATGCAAAAGATTTAATTGTAAAAGTTCCACCGGGTACAGTGGTCATTAATGAAGAAACGGGAAATGTGATTGCTGATTTAGTTGAACAGGGACAGCAGGCTATTATTGCAAAAGGTGGCCGCGGAGGAAGAGGAAATATGCGATTTGCCACACCTGCTAATCCTGCACCGGAAATTGCAGAAAAAGGAGAGCCAGGGCAGGAATTAAATGTTATATTAGAATTAAAATTATTAGCCGATGTTGGGCTTGTCGGATATCCAAGCGTCGGGAAATCCACATTGCTTTCGGTTGTGTCTGCTGCAAAACCAAAAATTGGTGCATATCATTTTACAACGATTGTTCCAAATCTTGGTGTAGTGGAAACGGATGACGGCCGCAGCTTCGTCATGGCTGACTTGCCGGGGTTAATCGAAGGCGCTCATCAAGGTGTGGGGTTAGGCATTCAATTTTTGCGCCATATCGAACGGACAAGAGTTATTGTCCATGTGGTGGATATGTCTGGAATGGAAGGGCGAGACCCTTATGAAGATTATGTAACCATCAATAAAGAGTTGGAACAATACGATTTGCGCCTGACAGAACGTCCACAAATTGTGGTGGCCAATAAAATGGACATGCCGGGTGCGGAAGAAAACTTAGCAGAATTTAAGAAAAAACTTGGGGATGATATAAAAGTCTTTCCTATTTCCGCCATTACCAAACAAGGGCTTAAACCGCTATTGCATGAAATTGCCGACTTACTGGAGGTTACTCCATATTTCGAACTGTATGATATCGCGGATGAAAGCGATGCAACAGTCGTTTACAAACATGAGAAAAAAGAACGGGATTTTGAAATTACCCGCGACGATGATGGCGCTTATGTTCTAAGCGGATACACAATTGAGCGTCTCTTTAAAATGACAGACTTCAGCCGCGATGAATCCATCCGACGATTTGCAAGACAGCTTCGTCATATGGGGGTAGACGATGCTTTAAGAGAACGCGGTGCGAAAGACGGAGACACCGTGCGCATTTTAGATTACGAGTTTGAATTTATTGAATAGTTGGGAGGGATGGAGATGAAGAATGTTGCTGAACAACGTTATTATTTAGTAAGGGAAGATGTGCTGACCGATGCGATGCAAAAAACGTTGGAGGCGAAACGTCTGCTGGAATCAGGGAAAGTGAATTCGATTTGGGATGCGGTTAAACAAGTGGACTTATCGAGAAGCGCCTTTTACAAATATCGGGATGCCGTCTTTCCCTTTCACTCCATCGTAAAAGAAAGAATTTTAACGATTATCATTCAACTGCAAGATCAAAAGGGAACGTTGGCAAAAGTGTTGGAAGTGATTACCGAAGCGCATTGCAACATTTTAACCATCCATCAAACCATTCCCATTCAAGGCCGAGCCAACGTCACCCTTTCATTGGATGTAACGAGCATGGTTTTTGATTTGCATGAGCTGATTAAAAAGCTGAACGAATTAGAATTTGTGGAATCTGCAGAAGTAATCAGTTCTGGAGCATTATAGTAGGAGTTTTGGAGAAAGAAGCGCCATTTAGTTGATAGGAGGCTTTATTGTGACGCAAAATGAATGGAAGTACCGGATTGCCTATTTAGGACCGGAAGCTTCTTTTACGTATTTAGCAACGAAAGAAATCTTTCCAAATGAATGGATTATTGCCTATAGAACCATTCCTGAATGCATTGATGCTGTAACAAATGATATGGTGGATTATGCCGTCGTGCCTCTTGAAAACGCTTTGGAAGGCACAGTGCCGCTTACCATTGACTATTTATTCCATGAAGCCAATCTATTCATCATTGGAGAAATTAAATTAAAAATTCAGCAACATTTAATGGTGAATAAAGCCCAAAAAGACCATTGGGAAAAAATCGAGGGGATTTATTCCCATCCCCATGCTTTAGCTCAATGCCATAAATATTTATTTTATCGTTTCAGCCATGTCCCATTGCATCAAACAACTTCTACAGCAGAAGCGGCAAAAATGGTGGCGGAAAATCCAGACAAATGCATCGCAGCCATTGGCAATGCCTCTTCAGCAGAAAAATACGGGCTGGAAATCGTTGAAAAAAATATTCATGACTTTCATTTTAACCATACCCGCTTTGTGATTTTATCGAAGCACAATACCCGCTTGCCGATTGAAAATTCAGACGGCCATCCGAAAACGATGCTGATGCTGACATTGCCTCATGATGATTCCGGAGCATTGCATCAAGTGCTTTCTGTTTTTGCCTGGAGAAAGTTAAATTTGAGTAAAATTGAATCCCGCCCGCTGAAAACGGGATTGGGGAATTATTTCTTTATCATTGATGTGCTAGCAGATGAAAATGAACCGATGATGGAATGGGCCTTTGAGGAATTGCGTGCCCTTGGATGCACAGTCAAATCACTCGGTACCTATTATACATACAATGCAACGGAGTGATGAATCTGAAAGCAATCGTATTATTTGATGGGGAATGCGGATTTTGCCATCGAGGCGTACAATTCATTATAAAAAGAGATTCCCGAAAGCTTTTTCAGTTTGCTTCGTTGGAAAGTGAAGCAGGCAAAGGGTTATGCAGAGATTACCGAGTTCCGGCTGATATGGACAGTTTAATTCTTATAGAAAATGGACGATATTATGCAAAATCTTCTGCCGTTTTGCGAATTTGCAGGAAGCTTGACGGCTTTTGGAAAGTTTTTTATTTGTTCATAATATTTCCCCCTTTTCTTCGAGATTTGGTTTATGATGGTGTGGCCAAATATCGTTATCTTCTTGGCGGGAAAGCTGTCTGCCAATTGCCGAGCCCAGAAGAGGCAGAACGATTTCTTTTCTAATAGAGGGACTAGGCTGTCAAAAGTAAAGAGGCTAAGACAAAATCTAAAAAAAGGGGAGGTTGAAAAGTCATTTCAAGATGCCCTCTTTGCGGCTGTCGCTAGAGTTTTTGCCGCAGATAAATTGCGACGAGGAGGCGCGTTTTGTGACCACCGCAGGGAAAGTTTTTAAGAGAATATTCCTATAGGAAGTAAGGCTGTTTCCGAAAGTGTTCGACTTTCTGGACAGCCCCCGTACGATTACATCATACCTGAAAAGTCACTTAAACTTATCACCAACACCATTTGACAAAGAACTAAGAATCTATACGATTCAAGTAAGAAATTTTTTTATTAAACATCCAATTTTTAATTCATGAAAAAATCCCTACAGCCAATATTGATTGTAAGGTTTAAAAAACGTCTCAAGAGGTGCTTGATCAAATCATATGTGTACAAACGATCAATTGAAGGTGTAAATTAAAACGTCACCACGACGCCCTGCCTTTCATAACTTTGCCGGTGATTGTGACAACATTGTCTTTTTCCATAATGTTCAATTCTACCTGTTCCCCAACATAGACAGGCGATTGGAATTGCAAATGGAATTCAGCTGGAAATTGCATGATTTCTAATTCATTGGCTAAAATGCCCCATACTTTCGCCAAAGATAGCATTCCATGGGCCATTTTTCCCGAAAAGCCGTGAGCCTTGGCATATTCATTGTCAAGATGAATCGGATTATAATCTTCTGACAACTCTGCATAACCTTCGATATCCTTTTCTGTCACTTCAAACTGTATTTTTTTCAATTACACCACCTGCTATCAAATGAGAGATTCCGTTAAAACAGAGATGATTCTGCTGATCAAATATTTCCAATTCCTGAAGAATAAATAGTTTATTATGACGGAATGAATACTTTGATATTTTAACGGTACCGGTATAAATTTCATCCGCATACATGATTCTGTACAGCCGGCATTCCTGTTTCCTGAGAATGACCGGTTCGGAAAGCTTCCAAGGTAATTTAATGTGTCGGTAGGCAATCATTGCCATCGCCGGTGGAACAGGTATCCCTTTATACCCCTTCTCCAATGCCGCTTCCATATTGCGAAAAATCGGATTTTTCACTCCGGCTAATTCGGTATAACGAAGAACTTCTTCTTTTGTAAAACAAACTGTATAACTCTCCGATTTCAATTTATCACCTCATTTATTTAAGAGGTACTTTGATATAATATGTCCCTGTTCTTCTATGCCAACCATTTGACCGCTCGGTGGGACATAGTTCATTCCTGTTCTCCAATTGCTTCAAACAACATTGCCACCCCTACGCCTCCGCCACTGCCGATAGCAGCAAGGACATATCTAGTCCTTGGATGCCGTTGAACTTCATAAAATAATCTTGTTACTAAAACCGCACCCGATGCACCGTATGGGTGGCCAATCACAAGTGCACCACCATGAACATTTATTTTTTCCAATGGAATCGACAGCTCCTGAGTACAAGCAACAATTTTGGACGCAAACGCTTCATTTATTTCAATAAGATCAATATCATCAATCGTCAAAGTATTTCGTTCAAGCAATTCTTTGATCGCAGGCACCGGAGCAAATCCAGGGTAAAAAGGATGCACACCCGACACTTGGCTGTCGACATAACGAAGCAGCGGTTTATATCCAAGTTTTTCCGCCAGACCAGCTTCCATGACAAGAACTGCACTTGCACCATCATGAATTCCGCAGCTATTTGCCGCTGTTACCGTTCCATTTTTCACAAAAACGGGATTCGCTCGTTTCACTATCTTCTCCATATTCCGTTTACGCTGCCATATTTCATCACATTCCAAGCCGTCTACAGGAAAGATTTCCTCATCATAGATTCCATTGCTGTAAGCATTCCGGCTTCGCGTCCAGCTTAACAAAACATACTCATCCTGCATTTTTCTTGTAATGCCAAACTTCTCAGCTACATATTCCGCAGCCACTCCCATATCCGGATCCCCGATTCTCTCTGGTGAAAACCGGGCACGCTTCGGGAAGGGAGAGGTGCTGACGCTTTCAACTCCTCCTGCCATATAGCACGATCCGGCACCTGCACGAACAAAAAGACAAGCCATGCGAATAGCCTCAAGTCCTGCAGAACACTGACGGTCAATAGTGATTCCGGGCACGGAGAAGGGAAGACCTGCCTCTAAAGCTGATAAACGTGCGATATTGCCTCCAGGACCAACAACATTGCCAAGTATGACGTCATTAATCTTCTCCTCGATTCCCTTGGCTAAAAAAGAAAGAAGCGGCGCCGCTAATTGATGTGCCTGCAGATGACATAAAGCCCCGTTTTCACGGGCAATCGGAGTTCTTTTCGCTGCAACAATTACCGCATCTCTCATGTCATCATTCTCCTTTCGCACCTACTTCTCTTTACCGCGGCAGCTCATCCCTTTCTATCATGGGGTGTTTACAATCATTAATCGAAGTGGCATTCACCAGTCTTTTCTCCAGCAACCTCAGAAGCTCTCCACGGGCGATTTTCCCGCTGGTAGTAATAGGCATTTCTTCTGTAAAATACCATTTGCGCGGCACTTTATATGAAGCCAAATGCGTTTTGCAATACCGCTTTAATTCCCGTTCAGATACATCTCCCTGTATAATACCTACCGCAATTTGCCCCCAATACGGATCGCTTAATCCAACCACAGCCGCTTTTTCCACTTTCGGATGCTTCGTCAAAACAGCTTCGATTTCCTCAGGGAAAAGATTTATACCACCATACAAAATCATATTATTCTCCCTGCCCGCGACATAGAGATAACCTTCCTCGTCGATCCATCCCATATCATTGACCGTCACCCAACCTTGTTCATCTGCAATTGATTTCGCGTATCCACCCGGTTCTGTGATATAACCAATAAATGTCATAGGGCTGCGTACATAGATTTTCCCAATTTCTCCGACACCGGCAATTTCTCCATTATGGCGGCGAATCTGAACCTTCACATTATGAAACGGCCTGCCAACAGAATCTGGCTTTCTTTCATTATTAGAAAATGAAACAAAACTAAGCTCACCTGCACCATAAAACTCAAACAATGTCAGGTTTGGAAACATTGAGCGGATTCTATTTCTCGTATGTACCTCTAATTTCGCCCCAGAAGAAATTAATTTCAACGGTTGCTTCACCGATGTGTTTTTTTTAAGAAGCGCCTCAGCCATCGTCGGAACAATATACACTACTGAAACCGGATGATCCCTGATAACTGAAAACATTTTTTCAGGGGAAAATTTGTCCAATACATACACGGTTCCACCGATAAACAAAGTACTCATCGCTCCAAATAACGAATGGGAATGAAAAAGCGGACCGGGAATCAGCACGTGGTCGTTTTCCTTGATGCCAAATTCACGGCGAGTGCACACAAAACTTTCTATCCAAGACAAGTGCGAACGGATAAAAGCCTTTGGCGAACCGGTTGAGCCTGATGTAAATCCAAGATAAAACGGAAGCGAATCGTCTAAATCCGGAAAGTTTTTCTTTGGTGGCATTTCCGCAATTTTTTCTTTGCATTCTTCCCAAATCCATACATTCTGATTAAACCCTATTTCTTTTGAAAAAAGATTTGTTGTAGTAATGATGACATCAGGTTGGGCAAGTTCAATACGTTTTTGCAGTTCTTCTTTCTTCCATTTTAAATCAAGGGGAACTGCCTTCCATCCGGCAGCAGCTGCCCCTGCAAAAACCTGCAAAAACGGAATTCCATTCGGCAAATGGATGCCAACTGTTTTATGATGGGAATCCATTGCCTGAAACCATGTGGCCGTTTTCCGTACCGCTTTATCCCATTCACGGTATGTTAAAACTCCATCTTTCGTTATTAGTGCAGCTTTATTGGGAAAAAGCTTTGCATGCTTTGAATAGGGAGAAGTAATCACACCTTATCCCTCCCTTACTTGTGCTGTAGACGATTTAACAAAGTTTTGGGCAATAATCGGGTATTTCTGTAATTTGTAAACAAGGATTGAAGCAATCATTGCTTTTATGAAATCTCCTGGAATATAAACAAGACTCAATTTAATCGTTTCAAGTATTGGAAGGTTCATTACAAAAGCCTGCACAGGAATACCTGTTAAATAGACAGAAAAAATGCCAACCGTTAAATTTGTTGCGATAATATGTTTAAATTTCAACGTTTGAATTTTAGAAAAAATAAGGCCGATGCTAAAAGCAGCAATTACATATCCTATTAAATAGCCGCCGCTCGGACCGAAAAAGACTCCAATTCCACCGCGTCCACCGGGTAAAAGCGGCATTCCTGCAGCTACGATCAATAAAAAGACAATGATGCTCAACGAACCAAGCCGAGCACCGAGTATACCTCCTGCCAAGATCACACCTAACGTTTGTAAAGTAATTGGTACAGGAGTGAACCCCAATGTAATAGGTGGAACCAATCCCAAAATTCCCATGATTCCCGCAAACAATGCAACATAAGTAATCTCTTTAATTTTCATTCTTACATCCCCTTTAGTAAACCAAAATATAAAATAGGTTGACATAAATTTACCTCGTAATCTACATTTATGTCAACCTATTTTTGGATTAAGTTTACTATTTTAGAGCAAAAATTTTTTTGAGGGAATTTAAGAATTCCTCATCACGTAAAGACAGCTGAATATTTACTTTCAAATATATAAGTCCGTAGTAACTTTAGTATTATTGCGACTTTCATTAGTATAAATTCTGGAATTATCCATTGAAAATACTTTTTTCTTAACTATTTCATATACATCTTCATACGTCATATCTAATTTAATTTTACTATCATCTATTTTTGAGTTAAAAGTTATTGAACAACCTTGTTCCTCTAAGTATTTAACAGTACGATACATAAAAAGAATAACATGTTTATTATTGGAATGACCCAATTCATAACTCACATTAGAACCATCATGCAAATCAATAATGGCACTTAAATAGGCTTTTTTTTTCAGCTCCGTTACATCTGTACACCATTTCATATTGGGCTTTTCTGCAGTAAACTCGCGATTTAATCGATTTTCAGCTACGTGTTGAACAGGTAATTTCAAAAGCAATCCAAACCCTGAAACCTGACGAACATCCACTCGTACATAGCGATCGAGGATTCCAATATACATCCAAAAAATATAAGGAGATCATAGACGAGGCACAATGAACACAAAGTATGTCTCGTGTGGGTCAATGCATCGATAACGCTCAATTGAATCCTTTTGGAGTAAATTCAAATGTGAAAAATATCATTTGAATACCTATGATTCATATCAAGCACGGAAACAATCGATTGATGAATATATTTATTTTTATAACCATTTCCGTTATCAGAAAAAATTAAACGGCTTAAGTCCCTTAGAATACAGGGCTCAAGCCGCTTAGTATTTACACTGTCTACTTGACAGGAAGCAGTTCAATTACTTCTGCAACCTCTTTAATTATTTGTTTTTGCCTCAGCCTCTTTTTTTCTTTTTCAGACAGTTCCGCCTAATTACTTTATAAATAAATGGAGATTGTTTTGAAATCATTCTTCCACTAAATAACCTTTTTCCCGCAGTCTTTTTTCTGCTTCCTCAATTTGTTCGATGGTCGGAGATGAAATGACATGCAAATGTGTACCGTTAGTTAATGCGGAAAGGTAAGTGGCATTCGTTTCTCTCACTTTTTTTAAAAAATGTTCCACATCCATCCGGGATGACAACATCATGGAAGCGGTAATTTCTCCATAAACTGGATGCTCTACGATGACGTTTTTAATCGTTACCCCGCAGTCAACGATGGTATACATTTCATCTTCTGCCTCATCAGCCGTATGTATACAGACAATTTTCTTCTCAACCAAAGAATCTGTAACCTCTTGATTTAAATATAAATACCCTTGGCTTGTAGAGATAATAGGGAGATTGCGGGCTTTTAACAAATTCATATCATTAACAATTACTTGTCGGCTGACATTTGCATATTTTGCTAATTGGGTTCCGGTAATCGGTGTTTTTGAATTTTTTAATACATTTAATAATTCATTTCTACGTTCTTCTCCAAGCATTTTTTTCATACAATCACCTTCTAACTAGACAAATTCTGTGTATACGGATAAGCCTTTAAAACATAGTTTAACACGAGGCAGATGAAAGGGTATATTTTTGTGACCATTTTCTTTTTATAACATATTATAAAACGAGAGAAGGAGGATGTTTGTGCGAACACATATTGTTCAAAAGGGAGACACTCTTTGGAAAATTGCCAAGCAATATGGAATTGATTTTGAGGAGTTAAAAAGACTCAATTCTCATTTAGCTAATCCAGATTATATTGTGCCTGGAATGGAGATTATTTTACCAGATGATCTTGCAGTACCAAAGCAAAAGGCAACTCCTAAAGAATTGCCAGATAAAGCAAAAGCAATTGAAACGCCGCCTAAGGAAATGAAAGTGGAGACTCCGCCAAAAGAAAAGCCAATTGAAAAGATGGAGCCAAAAGAAGCGAAAAAAGAAGAGAAAAAAGAAGAGTTGAAAATGCCGCCAATTCCACCGATACCATCCATCCCGCCAATTCCACCAACACCTGTTCAACAACTCCACTCTCAGGAAAAAAATGAATTTCATTTTGATATTCATCCGCAATTCAGTATTCAACGCCAAATGATGCAGCCACAAATTATGCCAATTCCACAACCTGTGATGCCGCAGCCAATTTTTATCGAAATTCCTCAACCTGCACCGCAAGCGGTGAAGGAAGAAAAGAAAGAAGAAAAAGAAAAGGTGGTCGAAAAAGAAGTGGAATATGTTCCTGTACCTCAAACTCATGTTGAATATGTTCCTGTGCCGCAGCCAATTTATATTCCATGTATGCCGCAGCCAGTACATCCTTGCCACGGCATGCAACAAAAAGTAGAGGACTGTGGCTGCAGAGGAAGACATCACCATACCCATGATCACGTTCAACCATATTTTGCAGGGCCGCAAATGCTGCCGCCATGCCCAGATTACCAAGCAATGCCATATCCAATGATGCCTCAAGGATATGATGTTTCGCAAATGATGCCTTATCCTGGTCAAGAATACGCTCAACAACCTCAGTGGGGAATGTATGATGGATATGGATATGTTCCGCCGCAATTAGATGCTCTCCATGGAGAAGCTCAAGAGGATACAGATTGGCTGTTTGACTCCACTTCAAAAGAAGATGCGGAAGGTGTAAAAACAATCAGCCAAGGCTATGGACAATTAAAAGATCAACAAGACACTTCTAAAGAATTTGAACAAGCAACAACATTGCCTGCTTATGATTATTACCAATACCCACAATATTCACCAATGGAACAAGGGTATTATTCACCAATGTACCCATACTACCCACAACCAACATATCCTCAAATGGAGCAATATCAGCAGCAATATCAACCAATGGGCATGAATCCTTGTGCACCACAATTTAAACCGTGGTCATACTAAATGCAAATCAAAAATAATATATGGAAGCAACATGCAGGGGATGAAACACTGTTCATCAAAAAGTATGACCAAATGCACGTTTTTGAAAAAGTTGCGCTGATTCATGAACAACTGGAACAACTTCAATTTCCCTATATCATTCCTTTAAAAAAATCAAAAGAGCCCTATGTGATTGTGCAAAGCTGGCAAAAGAACAGCTACAGCGCAGATTTCGGGAAAGAAACCCATCGGAAGAAAGCGGTCAAAATCTTAAAGGCTCTCCATGAAACGAATAAGCAAATTGAGTGGAGTCATTATCCTGTTATTCCGCAACATAAACTCATTCAAAAATGGAATGCAAGGCTTGAGCGATTTTTATTTCAAGAAAATGAGCTGGTCCGATATTTGAGCCACCATTATTATGATATTGTTCTATACGCAAACAAAGCTTTAAAAAAGATTCAGCAAAATCCTGGCCCGACTCCAAAAAAATTGACATTGCTTCATGGCGATGTAGTGCATCATAATTTTTTAATCACCAAAGATGGAATGAAATTGATTGATTTTGATTTGGCGGTTGTTGGGGATGCGGCGGAAGAAATGATTTTATGGATGCACCGGGCGCTTCCGAATATGGATTATGATCTTGTAACGTTATTACGAGAAAATAAATATTTAAGAGAAATCTGTCTATCAAAATTGCATTACTTGCAATATCCTAACGAACTACTGAGAGAATGGCAGTATGTTTTACATTTAGGAGATTATGAAAGAGATGCTTTCTTGGACTATATAATGCCGTTTACGGAAAACGCGTTAAGACATTGGCCTGAATTCATCGCAACAACGGAAAAAATTCAGGAAATGTTTGAAGTGGGATAAACTACGAGATTATGATAATATAGAATGGAAATAGAAAATAGGTGACCGTCATCATAAGACGGTCTTTCTTTTGTTTTCTATAAAGTGTTTATTGAATAAACACGGGTGATTGTGAGGAATGAACATGTATGATTATATCATCGGACAGGTGACGCGAATCACCCCGGAATACATCGTGTTGGAGCAAAGCGGGATTGGTTATATGGTCATGACGCCAAATCCATATGCTTTTCGAATCAATCATGAAAATCAAAAAGTCTTTATACATATGCATGTCAGGGAAGATGCCCATCAGCTGTTTGGATTTAAAACGTTGGAACAGAGGGAGTTGTTTCGGAAACTGATTCAAGTTTCCGGAATTGGGCCAAAAAGCGCCTTATCCATCTTAGCAAGTGGAAATCCATCGCAGGTGATTACAGCCATCGAAATGGAAGATGAAGCCTTTTTAGTGAAATTTCCTGGAGTAGGAAAGAAAACAGCAAGGCAAATGATTCTGGATTTAAAAGGAAAGCTTGGTTCTTTACTTGAGCATGTGGAATTGCCTAGCGCCCAAGATGAACTGCCGCTGTTTGGAGGAAATTTCCATCAGCAAGAATTGGATGAGGCGATATTGGCGCTTAAGGCTCTCGGTTATTCCGAAAAAGAATTGGCGAAAATCGTGCCGGAGTTAAAAGCCAATGAAGAGTTGCAATCAACTGAAAGCTACATGAAATATGCATTAAAACTGTTGTTAAATACGAAATGATAAGGAGGGCGGCAAGTGGATCGAATCGTTTCAAGCGAAGCCAATGAATCGGATCAACAAATTGAACTTTCCCTCAGACCTCAACTTTTGTCCCAATATATTGGACAACAGCAAGTAAAAGAAAATTTAAAGATTTTTATTGAAGCTGCAAAAATGCGGCAAGAATCATTGGACCATGTGCTGCTGTATGGCCCCCCAGGACTCGGGAAAACCACATTAGCCAATGTCATTGCCAATGAATTGGGGGTAAATATCCGCTTAACGAGCGGTCCTGCCATCGAACGCCCAGGGGATTTGGCAGCCATCGTCAATTCTTTGGAGCCTGGAGATGTCCTCTTTATTGACGAAATCCATCGACTTTCCCGGGCAATAGAAGAAGTGCTTTATCCGGCGATGGAAGATTATTGCCTTGATATCGTCGTTGGCAAAGGTCCGGAAGCCCGTTCCATCCGATTGGACTTGCCGCCATTTACGCTGGTGGGAGCAACCACAAGGGTAGGTTCTTTATCTGCCCCATTAAGGGACCGCTTTGGCGTGTTATTAAGACTTGATTATTATGATCAGGAATCTTTAGTTGAAATTGTGAAAAGAAGCAGTAAACTGTTTGAAGTGGATATTGAGGACAAAGCAGCGGAGGAAATTGCAAGACGTTCTCGAGGAACACCACGAATCGCAAACCGCCTGTTGAAACGGGTGAGGGACTATGCCCAAGTCATCGGGGATGGAACCATTTCTTTAAATATTGCCAAACAAGCTTTGGAATTGCTTCAAGTGGACCGTTTCGGACTTGACCAGATTGACCATAAATTGCTGAAAAGCATGATTGTTCAATTTAATGGGGGACCGGTTGGCCTCGATACACTGGCTGCATCCATAGGGGAAGAACGCATCACCATTGAGGATGTATATGAACCCTATCTGATGCAAATCGGATTGATTCAGCGCACCCCTAGAGGTAGAGTGGCGACGAAATTAGCTTTTGAACATCTTGGTTATACTTATCATGAAACTAAGTAAAAGGAAGTTTTAGTATGAAAATAGAAGAATTTGATTTTGACTTGCCAGAAGAATTAATTGCTCAAATACCATTAAAAGATCGAGCTGCAAGCAGACTTCTTGTTGTGACTCCTTATACAAAGGAGATTGAACACCATCAATTTTCCCATATTGTAGAAGAACTCAATCCGGGCGATTGCCTTGTGTTGAATGATACCCGCGTAATGCCTGCGCGGCTATTTGGGATAAAAGAAGAAACGGGAGCCCATGTGGAAGTTTTGCTATTAAAACAATTGGATAATAACCGATGGGAAACATTAGTCAAACCGGCTAAAAGGGTAAAAATAGGTACAAAAATCACCTTTGGGGATGGCCGGATGACAGCAACATGCAAGGATATCCTTGAGCACGGCGGACGCATTTTTGAGTTCCATTATGACGGCATTTTTTATGAAGTGTTGGACGAGCTGGGAGAAATGCCGCTTCCGCCATATATCCATGAAAAATTGGAAGATAAGGAACGCTATCAAACGGTGTATGCAAAAGAAATCGGTTCAGCAGCGGCACCGACTGCGGGTCTTCATTTTACGGAAGAACTTCTTGAACAAATTCGAAATAAAGGGGTGAAAATTGTCTTTATTACCCTTCATGTAGGGCTCGGCACCTTCCGCCCTGTTACAAGCGATACCATCGAAGAACATAAGATGCATTCAGAGTTTTACAGCATTAGCGAAAGTGCTGCGGAAACCCTTAACAGAGTGAAAGCAAACGGCGGCAAAGTCATTGCTGTTGGCACTACTTCCACAAGAACCCTTGAAACCGTCGCTTCCAAATATGATGGGAAAATTAAAGCAGAACAAGGTTGGACGGATATTTTCATTTATCCCGGCTATGAGTTTAAATGCATTGACGGACTTGTTACAAATTTCCATTTACCAAAATCAACCCTTGTGATGCTTGTGAGTGCTTTAGCCGGAAAAGAAACGATTTTCTATGCATATGAAGAAGCGATTAAGGAACGATATCGTTTCTTTAGTTTTGGAGATGCGATGTTTATTCGCCCAAAACGGTAACTCCATTAATCGAAGTACTGTTTATACTTTAGATGAAGAGAGGAATTTTTTATGACACAACCAGCTATTCGATATGAACCTATCAAAACTTGTAAACAATCCGGGGCAAGACTTGGGATTGTCCATACACCCCATGGATCTTTTGAAACTCCTGCATTCATGCCGGTTGGAACCCAAGCAACCGTCAAAACGATGTCGCCTGAAGAACTAAAAGAAATCGGTGCGGGCATTATTTTGTCTAATACGTATCATTTATGGCTCAGACCGGGCAATGATATCGTGAAAGAAGCGGGCGGATTGCATAAATTTATGAGTTGGGATCGGCCGATTTTAACAGACTCTGGCGGATTCCAAGTATTTTCTTTAAGCGATCTTCGAAAAATTGAAGAAGAGGGAGTTTATTTCCGCAATCATTTAAATGGAGATAAACTTTTCTTGAGTCCTGAAAAATCCATTGAAATTCAAAACGATTTAGGGTCAGACATCATTATGGCATTTGATGAATGTCCTCCATATCCAGCTTCTTATGAATATATGCTAAGAAGCGTTGACCGGACGACGCGCTGGGCGAAACGATGCAAAGAAGCCCACAAGCGTCCAGAAGAACAGGGGCTATTTGGCATTGTCCAAGGGGGCGAATTTGAAGATTTGAGAAAACGCTCTGCGGAAGCTCTTGTGGAATTGGATTTCCCAGGTTATGCAGTCGGCGGTTTATCCGTTGGGGAGCCAAAAGAGGTTATGTACCGAGTGTTGGAATTCACAACACCGCTTTTGCCTAAAGATAAGCCTCGCTATTTAATGGGCGTCGGTTCGCCGGATGCGTTGATTGAAGGGGCGATTCGAGGAATTGATATGTTCGATTGCGTATTGCCGACAAGAATTGCCCGAAACGGCACCCTTATGACATCCCAAGGCCGTCTTGTCATTAAAAATGCCCAATATGCGCGAGATTTTGGCCCACTTGATCCAAACTGCGACTGCTATGCTTGCAGAAATTATTCTCGGGCTTACGTTCGCCATCTCATTCGGACAGGCGAAATTTTCGGTATGAGATTAACAACTTACCACAACCTCTATTTCTTGTTGCGATTGATGGAAAAAGTGAGACAGGCTATTCGAGAAGATCGATTGCTTGACTTCCGCGATGAATTTTTCGAGCAATACGGCTTTAATAAACCGGATGCAAAGAATTTTTAATGTAAAATGATGAAAGATTAAAAAATGGGATTTTTTTAAATAAATTAGAAAATCCATCGATTTTTACTATAATTTTATACTATACTTATGAAGTGAGAATCAGAAAGGAGAGTCAAAAGGTGGAAACATTATATAGTTTATTAACGATCATTATTATGTTTGTGGCAATGTGGCTAATCATCATCCGCCCGGCTCAAAAACGCCAAAAAGCGACACAAGAAATGCAAAACAATTTAAAACGTGGAGATAAAGTGGTGACAATCGGCGGACTTCATGGAGAAGTGGATTCTTTGGAAGATTCAGTCGTTTATCTTATCGTTGATGGAAAAACGCGTTTAAAATTTGAACGTCAAGCTATTGGACGAGTAATCAACGAATAATTGAATATGGACAAACTGTAAATAGAAAGGTTTACCTATTCCAACGAAGAAAAGGTAAACCTTTTTTATTTTGCATAGTTCTAGGGAAGCGGGCAAAGAATAGGAAGGAAAGGATGTGAATCTATGGAGATTTATTTGCAAATCCTTTTTCGAACCGTTTTTTTGTATATTCTTGTTTTAATTGTGTTTCGCCTGATGGGAAAAAGGGAAGTCGGCGAACTGAGCATCATGGATTTAGTCGTTTTTGTGCTTATAGCAGAATGTGTCGCTTTTTCTATAGATGAGTTAGAAAAACCCGTATTAGAAAATGTTTTTCCCATTTTGATTTTATTAGGCATTCAATATTTAAATTCAATGCTTGCATTAAAAAGTAAAAAACTTCGCGATTTAATTGATGGAGACCCTTCATTGATTGTGGAAAACGGCGTTATTAATCAAGAAGAAATGAGAAAGCAGCGCTACAATTTGGATGACTTGTTTCAGCAAATGCGGGAACAAGGGGTTTCATCTGTCCAGCAAATCCAATTTGCTTTTTTGGAGCCATCTGGAAAGCTATCGATTTTTTTAAAAGACGATGATCCGCTCGTGTTCCCGCTCATTGTCGATGGATATATTGTAGAGCGACATTTAAAATTTATTGATAAAGATAAAGAATGGCTGATTGAAAACTTAAAAAAGAAAGGCTATGAAAATCCAGAAGAGATTTTTTATTGCTGCTATGAAAATCACGATTTGCACGTCCAATTAAAAACGACGAACAAAAATGGCGCGTAAATACTGAAAATCGCTCCATTTAAATTGATTCGTAACAAGCAATAAAATTGATAAAACAATGAGGGTTAAGGCGCTGTCTCCCCAGAAACCAAAAGACATTTTAGATAATACTGCACTTTGGATCAAACAAGTAATGATGAAAGTCACATATGGAATGGCGAAAAATCGAAAACCGGAACTAATCATTTTATGCCCTCTAAGCGTCGCCATATGTAAGAAGGATGTTACCAGCACCCCAAATCCGATGGCGATAATGGCGCCGTATTCTTGAATGAACGGTTGTGAAGCCAAAACAAACATGACAAATAATTTTCCGATTCCGCCGTAGATGGAGTTCATCATGGCTGGCTTTGCTTCATCGATTGCTTGCAAAATGGAATGTAGAGGGCTTTGAATGTAATAGAAATAGAAAATCGGCGCTAAGATTTTCATAAATCCACGGTTTTCCTCCAGATGGAATAACCGCATCGCCAACTCATCCCCATGAAGGAAAAAATAAGTTGCTGCATAGGCGCCAATAATGGATGAAATACGCAAACTCACTCCGATGCGATCGTTTAATAAACGGTGATTGCTTCTTGCCACCGCATCGCTGACGGCAGGAATCAACACAATGGACAATGCGTTCGGAATGAAAGAAGGGAAAAGCAATAAAGGTACATGAACACCTGAAATGATTCCGTAAAGGGTTGTTGCACCAGCAGCAGTGAGTCCTGCAATTGTTAGAGCTTTTAAAAAGACGATAGGTTCTAAAAACCATGTGAATGTTCCAAATAGTCTGCTTCCCGCACTTGGAACGGCAATGCGAAGCAAAGGCATTGCTGGATACGGTTTGGAAGAAGAAGGTTTTTTAATTTTTCTTTTTTTCGTTACATAATGAATGTACAAATAGATAAAGGAAATAAATTCACCAAGGGCAGTGATCGCCATAGCATAGGCTGCTGTTAATTCAGGGTTGTCCGGCACGACAAAAAACGGCAAGGCAAAGGAAATTAAAAAAATCCGCACTAATTGTTCAATCATTTGGGACCAAGCTGTGGCAGAGATGATGGCAATGCCTTGCAAAAATCCGCGAATTAATCCCGAAAATACGATCATGGGAACAGCACCTAATGCGATGTATAACGTGATTTTTGTTCCTTCGTTATGTAAGAGGGTTTCTGCTAAAAATGGGATGAATAACACTAATATAGGAGTAAATAGGATGATTGATAATATGGACCATTTTGAGGCGGTTTTCATGACAGCGTGAAGTTGTCCCAGTTGACGTTTTGCATAGAGTTCAGCAACGACTTTCGCCACCGCGATTGGAATGCCAAGCTGCAAAACTGATACGAAGAAAATGTATGCAGGATAAGCAGTCATATAAACGCCGACCACTTCTTCTCCTGCCACTCTCATAAATTGCATTCTATATATAAAGCCGAAAAGTTTTGACAAAAAAATGACAATTGTGAGAAAAAAAGTTCCCCGAACGAATGATGCCATTCCTACAGTCCCTTCTCAATTAATCTTTTTTTGGTTACAATATTTGTATGTTTTTAAATTTTCAGTTAATACAAAACGGTGGAGTGATGAATGATGCCTGAACAAGAGCGCTTATTTAAGCATGTCTTGCCTGTACTTCACAGCAAATTAGATGAATTGAGATTAAACGGCTATGAAGGTATTTCAATTGAAGACCTTTGGAATTATTGCCTTCAAAAGAAATGGCGAAAGAAAAAAGTGAATGAAATTCGATTGCATGAAGTTGTTTCAACGATTTTTTCAGTAAGAGGTTCAGAGATTGTAAATCATCTTCAAATCCAACAGTTCCAAACAGCCAATTGGTTTTCCGAAGTGAATCAGGAAGAATTGAACGAACTGTTAAAACCTGCAAAACATTACAATTCTGACATGGAAATGATGTAGAATTAGTTTGACAGCTTGGCTTTCGTGATTCATAATTAGTTTGTTACTGAGAAAAAGGAAGGTATATTTTTACAATAAGTACGAACGAATTTTTCAATTCAAGTTTATTCTTCGATGATTAAAAATATCACGAGAAGATTTTGTGCCCCTTGTTCGGAAGATTATTGTAAAGATATGCTTTCGTGTGTTTATGTATGTACAAGCTTTTGTACATATTGCATCGAGGAGGATTTCAAATGAATTCAAAAAGCCGTATTTTAGCCTTTTTCGTAGCTGTCGTCGTCCTATTTGGCGCGATGGGCTTTACGATTAAAGGCGTGTTGGAAGATGTAAAACTCGGGCTCGACTTGCAGGGTGGATTTGAAGTTTTATATGAAGTTCAGCCTTTGAAAGAAGGGCAAAAAATTACACATGATGTCGTTGCAAATACAACAACCGCCTTATCAAAGCGGATTGATGCTTTCGGTGTTAGCGAACCGAGCATCCAAGTTGAAGGGGAAAATCGAATTCGCGTACAGCTTGCAGGAATTGACGATCAATCCTCTGCTCGGGAAATGTTGTCAAGTACGGCGAATTTGACGTTCCGAGATGTCAACGACAATTTATTGCTGGATGGTTCAGATTTAAAGGAAGGCGGCGCTGCTGCATCCTTTGACCAACAAAACCGTCCAATTGTTACATTAACATTGAAAGATGCTCAAAAATTTGCGGAAATTACTTCGAAAATTTCCAAAATGCCACAGGGTGAAAATTTACTAGTCATCTGGATGGACTTTGAGGAAGGCAAAGACTCCTACAAGGAAGAAGCAACAAAAGCTGATCCGAAATTTATTTCAGCAGCTTCTGTAAACCAAACTTTAAATACGACAGATGTCATGATTTCTGGAAACTTCACCGTTGAAGAAACGAAAAATTTAGCGAGCATATTAAATGCCGGGGCACTTCCAGTAAAATTGACGGAAATTTATGCGACATCTGTTGGGGCGCAATTTGGTGAACAAGCATTACAAAGCACGATTTTTGCCAGCATCGTTGGGGTAGCATTAATCTTTATCTTCATGCTGCTTTACTATCGATTGCCTGGATTTATCTCGATTATTACTTTAACAGTCTTCGCTTATTTAGTATTGCTTATTCAAAACTGGATTGGTGCAGTGTTGACGCTGCCAGGGATTGCGGCGCTTGTGCTCGGTATCGGTATGGCCGTTGATGCGAACATCTTAACGGCAGAACGCATTCGCGAGGAAATTCGCGTCGGAAAATCGGCTCAAGAAGCATTTAAAATTGGTACAAAAGTATCTTTAAGTGCCATCGTGGACGCGCAGTTGACAACATTGCTGGCTGCAGCCGTGCTATTCTTCTTTGGTACAAGCTCTGTTAAAGGGTTTGCTACAACATTAATGATTTCTATCATTTTAAGTTTCGTAACTTCTGTATGGTTGTCCCGTGTGCTTCTTGGACTCCTTGTCAAAAGCGGAAAATTTGAAAGCCCATTCTTCTACGGCGTACGCAAATCAAAAATTCACGACCCTTCAGAAGGCGTAGAAACACTAGACTTGTCTACGAATTTTGACCGTTTTGACTTTGTTCACAATCGCAAAAAGTTCTACACAATCTCTTTAGCCATCATCATCATTGGGGCGATCATGATTGGTATTTTCCGATTGAACTTAGGCATCGATTTCTCCAGCGGTACGCGTGTGGAAATTTTAACAAATGAACCAACCACGCAGGAAGAAATGGCCGATTATTTAGCTAAAATCGGATTTGCGCCAGATGAATTAGTCATTAGCGGTGACAATAGCGATACAGCTGTTGCAACCTATAAAAAAGACTTCACTCAGCAAGAAACATTGGATTTAAAAGAAAAAGTGATGAAAGACTATGGCCATGAGCCAAATGTCAGCACCGTTTCCCCGACAGTTGGACGGGAACTTGTGAAAAATGCCATTAAAGCATTATCTATTGCTTCGCTTGGCATCATTATTTATGTGGCCATCCGCTTCGAATGGAGAATGGGTGTCGGTGCGATTGCATCATTATTGCACGACGTATTCTTCATGGTGGCAATCTTCAGCGTGCTTCGCTTGGAAGTAGACATTACATTCATTGCAGCAATTTTAACGATTGTCGGATATTCCATCAACGATACCATTGTTACCTTCGACCGGATTCGTGAAAATGTCGACCATAAAGGTGAAATTAAAACGAAAGAAGAGCTTGCGGACATCATTAATAAATCGCTCCGCCAAACAATGGGGCGTTCGGTTAATACAGTGTTGACTGTCATTATCGTTGTTGTGGCACTCTTAATTTTTGGTGCGCCGGCGATTCGAAACTTCTCAATCGCATTGCTCATCGGTTTAATTACAGGTATGTACTCATCCATTTGTATTGCCGCTCAGCTTTGGTATACGCTTAAAACGCGAGAAATGGATAAAAAAGGTACAACTTTGAAGAAAAAAGAGAAAAAACAATGGGGTTCAGACGAGCCGGTTGTATAATGAATCGTTGTGGGACAGGTACTCCCGATTGTTCGGGAGTATCTTTTTTTGTTGTGATATTAATACTTAGATGAATTTTGAAAAGTGTATGTCCAATTCTATTAAAATTTATGTATAATGTTCTTCGTGAGGAAGTGAGGAAATGATAGAGTCTACAAGAAAGTGGAAGATTCAAAATCCCGATCAATTGTTTGTTCAAAGGTTACAACGGGAATTAGGCATTTCAAGTTTAAGCGCCAAAATATTGGCTTCAAGAGTTCAAACCATCGATGAAGCTAAACATATTTTCTATACAGATGATACTCATTTACATAATCCGTTTATGTTATCAGGAATGAAGGAAGCGGTCGAACGCATTGAACGCGCTCTAAATCGCGGGGACAAAATATTAATCTATGGAGATTATGATGCTGATGGCATAACAAGTACAACGGTTATGTTAAATGTACTTCTGGATTTAGGTGCAGATGTTGAATATGAAATTCCAAACCGCTTTATCCATGGATATGGACCTCATGAAGAATTGTTTCGAAAGGCCCATGATAGTGGCGTTCAGTTAATCCTCACCGTTGATAATGGGATTAGTGGAATCGATCAGATTCGTTTAGCGAAAGAACTGGGAATGGATGTAATTGTGACAGACCATCACGAACCAGGAGATGAGCTTCCGCCCGCTGATGTGATCGTTCATCCAAGAATTCCAAAGGGGCAATATCCTTTTGGAGAACTGGCGGGAGTGGGAGTTGCTTTTAAACTTGCCCATGCTTTATACGGAGAAGTTCCCGAACATTTATTTGAGTATGTTGCCATAGGTACCATTGCAGACCTCGTGCCATTGACAGGGGAAAATCGCTACCTTGTTAAAAAAGGGATTGAGCACATTCGAAAGTCCACTAATCCATGGGTTCAGGCATTATGTGAAGTCTCCGGTGTAAAACAACATGAAATTGACGAAGAAATCATCGGTTTTTATTTTGGTCCAAGATTGAATGCCATTGGACGTTTAGATGACGCAAAGCCCGGCGTAGAATTTTTAATGAGCGAAGATAGAGCAAGCGCAGCTTTAGGCGCCCAATTATTAAATCAAAAAAACAATGAACGAAAAGATTTCGTCAATACCATCACTGAAGAAGCCATTGAGATGATAGAAAACAATCCGGATATAAAAAATTCTTTAGTGCTGGTTGTGGCGAAAGAAGGATGGCATTCGGGAGTGATTGGGATTGTTGCATCCCGATTAGTGGAGAAATATTACAAACCGACGATTGTGCTATCTATCGATGAAGAATCGGGGCTTGCAAAAGGTTCTGCAAGAAGTATTGATGGATTTCATTTATATAATGAACTCGCAAAAAATCGGGATATTCTTCCTCATTTTGGCGGTCACCCAATGGCTGCTGGGATGACCTTAACAGCAAATCATATTGATGAATTAAGAAATCGCTTGCATCAGCAGGCTTTAGAGTGTTTAACGGAGGAATTGTTGACTCCTAAATTATTCATTGATGTGCCAGTTGATTTAAGTGAAGTGACCGTTGAAGCCATTGAAGAAATCCAAGCTTTAAAACCTTTTGGCGTCGGATTTGAAAAGCCGATTTTTGCAATCGAACAAGTTTCTGTCCGCTCTATGCGCAAAATTGGGGCGAAGGAAGAGCATATTAAAATGGAACTGGAAAATGCCTATGGAATAATCGATGCTGTTGGATTTTATAAAGGATATTTATACGATGAAATCACGTATGGCGTGAAATTATCCGTTGTTGGAGATTTGCAAATCAACGAATGGCAAGGGCGAAAGAAACCGCAATTTTTCATCTCAGATGTCCAGACGTCAGAATGGCAGTTATTTGATCTTAGAGGAAAAGCAAATGCTCATCAGTGGTTAAAATTGGTCCCAGCAGATTCTTCCTTTATTGCTTTTCGTGAGGAAACCGTTCAATGTTTCCACGGTATATTGCCATCCATTCAATTGGTAGAGGATGCGGTGATGCTTTCCCTTTCACCTTTTCTAGTGCTCTTAGATTTGCCTAAACAAATCGATGAGATGGAAAAACTGATTGAAACGGCCAAACCTAAACGGATTTATGCAGTATTTTATACGCCAAATCCTCTGTTTTTCAATGGGATGCCAACGCGGAAACATTTTGCCCACTATTATACGTTGTTAAAAAGCCGGCCATTTATCAACTTGAAGGAACACATTCCTCATTTATCGAAACATTTAGGGTTAAATGTAGACGCCATTCAGTTTATGACAAAGGTGTTTTTTGAGCTTGGTTTTGTTACAATAGAAAATGGTCTGATTTCAGTGAATCCATTTACTGAAAAACGGTCTTTAACCGAAGCTGCCAGCTATCAACTGCGCAAACAGCAAATTGAAATGGAACAACAATTTTTATATTCCACTTATTCGGAGTTAAAGCAATGGTTTAATGAGCGAATCAAGGATTTTTCTTATTCCTAAGGAGGAACATGTAATGAATTTAAGAGAACATATTGCAATTGTGGAGAATTTTCCAAAAGAAGGAATCAGCTTCAAAGATATTACGCCTTTAATGGATAATGGGAATGCTTTTAAATATACGGTAGACCAAATCGTGGAATTTGCAAAAGAAGTGGGAGCAGAAATTATTGTTGGTCCAGAAGCCCGCGGGTTTATCGTTGGCTGCCCTGTTGCCTATGCATTAGGAATCGGTTTTGCACCAGTGCGCAAGCCAGGAAAATTGCCGAGAGAAGTGGTAAGTGTAGAGTACGATTTAGAATATGGGAAAAACGTACTTACCATGCATAAAGATGCTGTATCGCCTGGACAAAAAGTGTTGATTATTGATGACTTGCTTGCAACAGGAGGCACGGTGGAAGCAACAATCAAGCTAGTTGAAAAACTTGGCGGCGAAGTGGTAGGCTGTGCATTCATTATTGAATTGACAGAGTTAAAGGGCCGAGAAAAAATCGGAAATTATCCTATAAAAACATTGCTTCAATATTGATTTTCTCGGAAGAATTCGCACGAAATGAACAACGTGCGAATTTTTTCTATCTATATTAAAGAAAGAATATTACAGTAGAAAAATTTTGACAAATTCCTACAATATTCTAAAATGTTGATTGAAAGTAATATTAAAAGACTGGGCTTTACTTTTTATATATTTTTTTTATAAAATTAATCTTATACTATTAAACAGAAAATTTTTTGAAGGTGGACAAATCATGGCGAAAGAGCAAATTTTGACGCCCGAAGATGTATTTGAAAAAATAAAAACGTATATGAATGATGAGCACGTCGAATTTGTGAAAAAAGCTTATGAAGTGGCAAAAGAAGCTCATAAAGAACAAACTCGCAAATCGGGAGAACCATATATTATCCATCCAATACAAGTGGCTGGTATATTAGCGGATCTTCAAATGGATCCACCAACAGTTGCAGCCGGATTTCTACATGACGTAGTGGAAGATACTTCTGTGACAAGGGAAGATTTAGTAGCTGAATTTGGCGAAGAAGTGGCCATGCTTGTTGATGGTGTCACAAAATTAGGAAAAATTAAATATTTATCAAAGGAAGAGCAGCAGGCTGAAAACCATCGAAAAATGTTTGTTGCAATGGCCCAGGATATTCGTGTTATTTTGATTAAATTAGCCGACCGCCTTCACAATATGCGTACGTTAAAACATTTATCCACAGAAAAGCAGCGACGAATTTCCCAGGAAACTTTGGAAATTTTCGCTCCTCTTGCCCATCGCCTTGGAATTTCAAAGGTGAAATGGGAGTTGGAAGATACGGCTCTCCGCTATTTAAATCCTCAACAATATTATCGAATCGTAAACTTAATGAAACGAAAACGTACGGAACGGGAAGCGTATTTGGAAAATGTCATGGGAGAAATCCGCTCCCAATTAAAAGAAGTGAATATTGAAGCAGAAATTTACGGCCGTCCGAAACATATTTACAGCATTTATCGCAAAATGGTTCTGCAAAATAAAGAGTTTAATGAGATTTATGATTTATTGGCTGTCCGTATCATTGTTGACAGTATTAAAGATTGTTATGCGGTTTTAGGAATTGTTCATACTCTTTGGAAACCGATGCCTGGCCGTTTTAAAGATTATATTGCCATGCCTAAGCAAAACTTGTACCAATCCCTTCATACAACTGTCATTGGACCTTATGGGGATCCTTTGGAAGTGCAGATTCGTACAAAAGAAATGCACAAAATCGCAGAATACGGGATTGCTGCGCACTGGGCTTATAAAGAAGGAAAATCAGTCAATCCGAATAAAGAAAGCATCGACCAAAAATTAACGTGGTTCCGCGAAATTCTGGAGTTCCAAAATGAATCTTCCAATGCGGAAGAATTTATGGAAGCGTTGAAGCTCGATTTATTCTCCGATATGGTGTATGTGTTCACACCAAAAGGAGACGTTATTGAATTGCCTGCTGGCAGCGTTCCGATTGATTTTGCCTACCGGGTGCATACAGAAATCGGAAACCGTACGATCGGAGCCAAAGTGAATGGAAAAATGGTTCCCCTTGATACGCCGCTTAAAACGGGAGATATTGTGGAAATATTAACTTCTAAGCAATCTTTTGGTCCGAGCAGGGATTGGCTGAAAATTGCCCAAAGTTCCCAGGCAAGAAACAAAATTAAACAATTCTTTAAAAAGCATTTGCGTGAAGAAAATATCCTAAAAGGCAAAGAATTGATTGAAAAAGAAATTCGGGCACAGGAATTTGATGTAAAAGAAGTGCTTTCTGAAGAAAATATTCAAAGGGTTTTAAATAAATTGAATTTTGCCAACGAGGAAGATTTATATGCTGCCGTTGGTGTTGGCGGAATTACGCCTCAGCAAGTGGTTAACCGCTTGGCAGAGAAAAAGCGCAGAGAGCGGGAGCAAGAAGAAGCCCTTGAAAAAATCCAAAAAGAGATGAAAAGCCAAAAACATAAGAAAAGCAGCGGAGAGTTAGGGGTTGTCGTCAAAGGCATCGACAATTTATTAGTGCGATTGTCTCGATGCTGTACACCGGTTCCTGGCGATGAAATTGTCGGCTTCATTACGAAAGGAAGAGGGGTTTCTGTTCACCGGAAAGATTGTCCGAATATACAGTCAGGCGGTGAAGACCGGTTAATAGAAGTGGAATGGGAGCATACCGATTCAGCAATGAAGAAAGAATACCCAGTGGATATTGAAATTTCGGTCTTTGATCGCCCGGGTATATTAAATGATGTCATGCATGCGGTGACAGATACAAAAGTCAATATTTTAGCTGTTTCTGGCCGCGCAGCCCATGATAAAATTGCAACCCTTCATCTAACCCTTGCCATTTCGAATATTTCGGTTTTGCATAAAGTGGTGGAAAAAATCAAACAAATGCCAGATATTTATTCTGTGCAGCGGGTCATTAATTAGTTTTTTGAGGTGTGTTTGTAATGAAAGTTGTTTTGCAGCGAAGCAAAGAAGCGAAAGTAACCGTAGATGGAAAAGTGACAGGACAAATCGAGAAAGGGTATGTGCTCCTTGTGGGCATTACCCATACTGATACGTTGGAAGACGTGCAATATTTAGCGAAGAAAGTGGCGGAAATCCGCCTTTGGGAAGATGAGCAGGGGAAAATGAATCATTCCATTAAAGAGCATGGCGGAGAGATTTTGTCTGTTTCCCAATTCACGTTGTATGCAGAGACGAAGAAAGGGAGAAGACCAAGCTTTGTGGAAGCTGCCCGGCCAGAACAGGCAGAACCGTTATGGAATGCCTTCAATGAAGCGCTGCGTGAACAAGGCTTGAAAGTGGAAACTGGCATTTTTGGCGCGATGATGGAAATATCCCTTGTCAATGATGGACCGGTTACAATCATTCTAGAATCAAAATAATAGAAAAGTGGGCGTCTGAAAAGCCGTTTGAGACGCCCACTTTTTGTGTGCGCCCGGCATGTACATGAACGATAGGGTGTAAGTCCCGAACCCCGAAGACAGAAGTCAGCAGAGGTCATCGTATTAGTTGGTTTAGAACTACTAAGAAGGACCGA
>Ga0207747_1000760_pt1 | contig 30499 bp, 30 predicted proteins | sample HigsolmetaGSP11D_FD_184839 | JGI IMG/M metagenome (GOLD analysis project Ga0207747, IMG submission 184839) | High solid enriched microbial communities from the Joint BioEnergy Institute, USA - SP1-1-D (SPAdes) | ecosystem: Engineered > Bioreactor > SSF (Solid state fermentation) > Aerobic >...
CGCCCCACCTGGCACACGCGTGCCTTCGACCATCCCGACGAGATGAGCGCCCTCAGGGAGCGCATCGTCGCCCTCCGCGACAGGCTCCGCGCCCACGAGGCATAGACCCCGGCGAGGTCACGCCAACAATGTGACACCAGTGCCAGGCACCGCCGCGCGAGGATGTACGTCCGGCCCGAGGCGCTGCCGTCAGGGACAGGTCGACAAGCAGCGTGGTTGCCGTCGCCACCTTCGCCGCTGGCCTGCAACAGGATGGCATGGCGGTGAGAACTACGCTCCCCATACCCTGGAGCAGCGGGCAAACGGAGGCATTGTCAGGTTGACCTTTCTGGCTGGAACGAAGCAGGCCGACCAAGCTGATGAGATAATGCCCGAGTCCATCACTTAGCCTGGCTACCGCTTCCTGGCCGAGATCAACGGCCAAGCGGTCTGCCTCTGCCACCTGTTCAGCCTCAGCCTGCAGGATGTCGAACTGATCCTGGCAGAACGGGGCATCACCCGGTGTCGTCGGCTTTGCCATCCGCTCCTTGGCGCAGTCACTAGGAGCGTCGGGCAGGCCAGCCGCGTGATCGGACCGCGGCAATCATCGTGGGACGGCAGCGCCGTGCGCATGCTCCAAGAAGAATCGGAGCATCTCGCGTGAGGCGTCGGGGCCACGCGGGTCGGTGTAGGAGCCGGCGGGGCTGCCACCGGACCAGGCATGGCCGCCACCGTGGATGAGCCACTGCTCGAGCAGAACCTGCCCTTCTTCGTTGGCGTGGATGGTGCGGGTATAGGCGTGCCCACCCTCCACCTGGCCGCGCTGGACCTCCGTCCGGAGACCGGCGGCCGCAGCGGCACGTGACTGCGCGATGACCTGGTCGCCGTTACGGGGATGCACGGTGGTGTCCCGGTCGGCGTGGAACACGATGGTCGGGACCACCCGCTGCGCATCACTGGATCGGAAGGACACCCCAGCCGCGCCTTGCCGCATGGCAGCGAAAGCGGAGGAAAGGTCGCGCGCTGCCCCACAGGCCAAGCCGGAATGCACCCCGACTGCGGCATAGAGGTCAGGGTAGGCCTGCCCCATGACGGCAGCGGCTGCCCCGCCGGCCGACAGCCCAGCGATGTAGACCCGCCGCGGATCGACCGCATGCTCGCGCATGACTTGGCGCGTCATGCCCGCGATCAGCGAGGGCTCACCTTGACCGCGCCGCTGATCGCCCGGGCTGAACCAGTTCCAGCACTTCTGGGCGTTGGCGGAACTCGGTTGTGCCGGGTAGAGCGCGAGGAAGCCATGCTCCTCAGCGAGGGCGTTCATGCGTGTGCCGGCGGCGAAGTCGTCGGGCGACTGGGTGCAGCCGTGCAGCATGACAACCAGCGGCGCCGGCTCGCCGCGATGGGTGCTGGGGACATACAGCTTGTAGGGGCGGCTCCCGGCCTCAGCGGCGAAGGATCCCGCCACGAACCGCGCACCCTCCGGCATGGGCTCGGGCGAACGCACCGGCACATGCCGTAGCAGCCCGTCCAGTTTCGCTTCCAGGCCGCCCTGGTTGAGCCGGTCGAGGAAGTCGCGCAAAGCTTCCGGCATCTGCGGCAGGGCATGTCCGGCCATGCCACTGCCGGCGTAACCGGGGTCGGGTTCCACGTCGATGATGCGTGGCAGTCGCGGGCCAGGGCGCAGCCAAGCGCTGCCAGGCGGTGAGGCCCCGGTCGTGGCGGTGTCCGGCGTTGCCTCACCGCGGAGCAGGCGCTGCAGGAGCGCGGTGGCCTCGGTCAGTCGACCGGCACGGGTCAGGCGGGTCGCCTCGAGCATGTCAGGGGGCAGCGCGGCGTTCATATGCAAATCTTTCAAATTCCGGGTGCGAGCCGACCTCCCGGCAAGGAAGCTCGATCCGCAGCCTGGCTGGGTGTGTCGATGGGGACAGGCGAATGATCTCGACCGAAGGCCCTGGTGGGGCGCCGGTGAGATGCGATCAGCGGGAGCGGTCGGCCAGGGCGGCCTTCACCGCGGCGCTGGCCTGCAGCGCCCCCAGCACGGAGACCGAGGCAATCGTGGCGCGGGCGAGTTCGGGCGAAACATCCGCGGCGATGCTGGCGAGGCCCAGAACCCGAATGTGGAGCATCTGTCCGGCCTCCCGTGCCGCCTCGAGATCCTCACGGCTGTAGTGTTGCACGCCGAGGTCCAGGCTTTTGCGTGCGACCGATTGCCGCGCGGCGTCGGCATGGCGCTCGATTTGATTGCGGATCGCAGTGCGGATGAAGTCGGTACGATTGGAGTAGAAGCCGTCCTGCACCAGCAGGTCGATGTGGCCGAGGTCGACATAGCCGAGATTGATGGTGATTTTTTCGGTGTCGCCGCTGGCCTTGGGTCGCAGCGTATGCACATTGCCGGCCATCCGTTCACCATCCTCGCGCCATCCGACTGGATGGTAAATAGGAGGCCGATCCGGCGCTTTCAAGCGGTGTCCAGGAGGCGGCGAACCGCTCCGCCCAACGATCGCATGGCGGCAATTGCTGCCCTCACGCCCCCGGCCATGTCGCAATGACGGCTGCATCTATCGGCCGCCCAGAGGCCGTTCATGTCGTCTTCGCTGCACCTGCCCTGCCGCCAGGCAATTCGCCGCTTTGTGGCCGCCACCGACAGTGTCGCCGGGCCGAGGTCAGAGATCGCCCTCCGGCGCTAGCCTGTGCACATCGAAGAGGGGCAAGGCATTGCACAGCACACCGCGAGGGACTTCACGGGGCGAGGTGGGACAGAACCGAAAACGGCGGTCATCGCTGCTGAAACCGTCCCTCCTGCGTCCGCAGCGACGCTAGTACACCGCCCAGAGGCGACCTGAGTCCGTCTCTGTGGGACTATCCCCATTCCGCCGGTGGCAGTTCCCTGACACCAGGTATCCCGAGAGCAGGTGCGACGTCGTTGTCTTTGACTGTGTTAGGAGGACTCAGCCAGTTTTGTCCTGCATATGAGGAGGGCGGCTCAGGCCAGCTGCAGTGCCAGAGGGGCAGACCATGGCCCGCAGAGGCACGAGCTGGGACTAGGAATGAGCCCGCCCAACATCTGATTTAGATCAACTTTAGAGATCTTCAATCGGCCAAAGCCCGCATCGGTGTCATTGCAGCCCAAAGCGATCTCCTTGGGCCCGGAACTCCGCGTAGCTGGCCTTCAATTCCCCCTCGGTATTCATGACGAAGGGGCCGCGAGCCGCAACGGGCTCGCGCAAGGGTTTGCCACCGAACAGCAGGACGCGCATCCCCTGGTCACCGCCGCGCAGCGCGACCTTGCTCGCCAGTTCGCTGTGCTCGAGCCAGGCAACCTGCCCGGCCCTGACGGCCGTCGATCCGATCACGCCGGCACCATCAAGCACGACGGCGAAGGCATTGTAGTCGGGAGGGAGATCCTGCTCGATGGTGGCCCCCGGACGCGCCCAAGAAGACCCGGACTTCGCCCCCTGGCTCATGGCGAAGGGGAACGTCAGCCGCGCGGAGTTCCTGGTAGCGCGCGGGAACGAGCTTGTTCGCGCGCGGCAGATTGACCCAGAGTTGCAGCGAATGAACCGTCTGGCCCTTCGCAGGCTCCTCGTTGTGGATCAGGCCACGCCCCGCTGTCAGCCACTGCGCGTCGCCTGGCCCGATCGTCCCTGCGTTCCCGTGATTGTCGTAGTGCTCAATGGTGCCGTCAATGACGTAGGTGACGGTCTCGATGCCGCGGTGCGGGTGGCGCTCGAACACGCCCGCCGGGAACCAGTCCTCCGCGAGCAGGAGGAAGGGATCGCTGGCTGCCCAGTTCCCGGGCGGGACGAGGACGCGCGCCCGGTGCGCGTCCGTCCTGCCGCGGCCGACCGGCGGGCTGTCGATGCGCATGACGTTGCGCTGCACAAGGCCGCCCGGCTTCGTGCGGATCTCAAGAATGCTGGTCACAGTTCCCTCCATCGGCTGTCGTCGGCTTGACATGACGCGCGTCCCGGCGGTCCGCCGGGCGGCCCCGGCTGGAGCGGCTAGGCCGCCCGGCGGTAGTCGTGCTCGATGACTTCGCCGAGCTGCGCCCGGGCCGCGGCGACAGCCTGCTCGCGCACCTCTGGTCCGAAGGCCAGCTTTTCCGCACGGACGAAGGTCACGTCGTTGATGCCCATGAAGCCCAGCAGGGTGCGGAGATGCGGCTCCTGCGAGTCCATCACCTGCGCGGGGCCTTCGCTGTAAAGGCCACCCCGGCTCTCGATGACGATGGCGCGCTTGTTCTGGAGCAAGCCAACCGGGCCGCTCTCGGTGTAGCGGAAGGTGATGCCAGCCCGCAGCACGTAATCGAACCAAGCCTTCAAGGTCGAGGCGATGCCGAAGTTGTACATCGGCGAGCCGATGATGACCGTATCGGCGGCCTGGAGTTCGGCGATGAGTTCATCCGAGAGGCTCCGGGCGGCCGCCTGCTCCCCGTTCGCGGGCTCGGTGCCGCGCAGGGCGGTTGCGGCATCGAGGGTCAGGTGCGGGATGGGGCTGCTGCCGAGGTCGCGCGTGGTGACCTGGAGTCCCGGCTCGCGCATGCGAAGCGCTGAGAGGGCTTCACGCACAAGCTGGTTGGAGACCGAGGCGTCTCCGAGCGCGCTGCTGGTGAGAACAAGAACCGTGGACATTGTGTGAGCTCTCCTGGGCCTTGGCAAAGGCGACAGGTGCAAGGTAGTGGTGCCTGCATCGGAACAGTATCGCCAGATTCTGGACAAGACTGTTCCATCACGAGGAACAGCTATATGGAACTGGAAGATCTGAGGAGCTTCGTGGAGGTCGTGGAGAGCGGCGGCTTCAACCGCGCCGCCAAGCGCCTGGGCGTCTCGAAGTCCATGGTCAGCCGCCGGATCGCGCGGATGGAGGCCGAACTTGGCACCCGGCTCCTGAGCCGGACCACGCGCGGCATCAATCCGACCGAGGCCGGTCTCGAGTTCAAGGCGCGCAGCGAACGCATTCTCGCGGGGTTGGAGGAAGCCCGGGAGGCAGTCGCGCAGCAGGGCGGTGGTGTGACCGGCCGTCTGCGCCTCTCGGCCCCGCTTTCCTTCGGGATCCGCCACCTGGCGCCCGCGCTGGCAGAGATGGCGAGACGCCATCCGGGGCTGGAGTTGGACGTGTCCTACAGCGACCGCACCGTCGACCTGATCGGCGAACGCTTTGATGCCGCGGTCCGGATCGGGGTGCTCAAGGACTCCAGCCTGGTAGCCCGCAGGATTGCGCCGGTCCGGGCCGTGCTGCTTGCCAGTCCCGATTACCTCGCCCGCAAAGGGCGGCCGGGCGCGCCCGGCGACCTCGCGGGCCACGAATGCCTGATCTACACCGGAATGGCCCAGCTTGACTGGGTATTTCGGGCGGGCAAGCGCACGATCTCGGTCCGACCCCAGGGGCGCCTGCGCTCGGACAGCGGCGATGCCATCCTGCAATGGGCCACTGAAGGGCTCGGCATCTGCATAGCACCGACGTTCCTCGCCTCGGATGCCGTGGAGAGCGGCAGGCTTGAACCGGTCCTGCTTGACTACGCGCTGCCGGAAGGCGGTCTCTATGTCGTGCGGCCGCCCGGTCCGTATGTGCCAGGCAAGGTGCGGGTCTTGATTGACACCCTTGTCGAGCGGTTCGGGGGCGAGTTGGTCTGGGATCGCTGCCTTTCAGGCCAACTCAACCGTCAGTAGTTGTGGCAACCGCCTCTTAACTTCAGAGCCGCTCTGATGGCCGACAACACGGTGGCGCTGCGAGGGCTGGCCGACGCGGCAGGGGCAGGCGGCGCACCAGGCGCAGCACGGTCGCGCCGCTCACCGACATGCCCAAATGGCCCAACAGGCGTGCCCCGGCCGCGCCGCCCAGGGCCACACCAACCCGGTCCTGCGCGGTTGCCAGCCGGTGCGTCCGCCGCGCCCGCGGCGCAACGAGGCCAGGAAGCCACTCGACGAAGGTCCGGCGCGAACAGGCCGGATTGCGGCAGTAGAGGCACCGGACCGCCAACTCCAGGCGGACCTCGCGGCCGAGGCACGGCAGGTCAGCCGGACAGCGCACAGAGCAACTGTGAACGGCAGAACTCCGCTGCCCGCAATCCGGGCAGCAGCCACTCCGCGCCCGAACCTCGGCGCGGATGTGAAGGACACCGGAATCCAACCTGATCACCTCAAGGACCCGGCAGCCGGGCAGAACATGAAGGTCGAACATCCCAGACGCTACCGTCCGCCGCCCTGCCAACGCCACGCTCCATCACACCTGCAACGACGGCGGCAACCACGCTTCCTGCAGAAGAGCCACCAAATGAGGGGAGGTCCAGCCCCTATCCTTCGGCGAGGAACCGCTGCGGCGGACCGTGCAGCCGGAGGTTGTGAAGCTGATCGCTTGCCCTTGTCGCGCGCCGCTGCCATTGCTGTTTTTTCAGGCCCGCGATGCGGCGCGGCGACCGGTGCCGGGTCGGCCGGCCGGATCAGGCGGTCGGTTCGTGCCCGGTCGCGGGCTTGCGGGCGGAAGCGCGGATGACCAGCCGGCCGCGCAGGGTCACGGTCTCGTCCGGCAGGGTTGGGTCGAGGATGCGCGCCGCCAGGAGGTCCAGGCCACGCCGCACCATGGCCTGCATCGGCTGCGCCACAGTGGTCAGCGCATAGCTGCGCCGCGCTGCGGCCGGCACGTCATCGAAGCCAACGACAGAGAGGTCGTCGGGCACGCGCAGCCCCGCCTCGCGCGATGCATCGAGGAAGCCCATCGCCATGATGTCGTTGAGGACGAAGACGGCATCGGGCCGCTCCTCCGGCGACAGCGCCGCCACGCGGCAGCCGGCCGCGTGCCCGCCTTCATAGGTGGAATGGCCGTGCAGCCGGAGCGTGATCTTGAAACCGGCCTTGGCAAGCCGCCGGGTGAAGCCACGCTCGCGGTCGTCGCTGGTGGACACGCCGATTGTCCCCAATACCAGCCGGAAGCGCCGGTGACCGCCGGCCAGGAGGAAGGATGCCACCTCCTCGCCGCCTATGACGAGGAGCGCGGCTCCCCGCCCTTCCATCCTGGAATGATGGTGGCGCTGTTGCTCTACGGCTGCTGCCGTAGGGTGTACTCGTCGCGGCAGATCGCGCGTGGCTGCGAGGAGCGCGTCGACCTCATGGCCGTGACTGGGTTGCAGCGGCCCGACTTCCGCACCATTGCCAATTTTCGGCGGCGCCATCTCGCGGCCCTCGCCGCGCTGTTCGGCCAAGTGCTACGGCTTTGCCGGGCAGCAGGCTTGGTTCGGCTCGGTCATGTCGCGATCGATGGCACCAGGATCCAGGCCAACGCCTCGCACCACAAGGTGATGAGCTACGGTCGGATGAAGACGGCGGAAGTGGCGCTGACCGCCGAGGTTTCCGGCTGGTTGGAGCAGGCCGAGGCGGCGGATGCCGCGGAGGATGCCCGGCATGGGGCTGACCGGCGCGGCGATGAGATGCCGGACTGGGTGGCCGACAAGGCCCGCCGCCTCGAGCGCATCCGCGAGGCGAAGGCGGCGCTCGAAGCCGAGGCCGCGGCACCCAACCAACCCGATGACGAGGACGGTCCCGGGCCGTCGACCGGCATGCAGCGCCAGGGCCGCCCACTACGCGCCCAGGATGGCGGCCCGCCCGACCGGGCGCAGCGCAACTTCACCGACCCCGACAGCCGGATTCAGCCGACCCGCGCTGGCTTCATCCAGGGCTACAACGCCCAGGCGGCGGTGGATGCCGCCAGCCAGGTTATCCTTGCCCAGCGTCTGGTCGCGGGACCCGCCGACTATCCCGGCTTGGTGCCGTTGGTCGACCAGGTCCGCGACCGGCTCGGACGCCGTCCACGAGAGGTCTCGGCCGATGCGGGCTTCTGCAACGAGGCGAACCTCGTCGCCATGCAGGAGCGCCGGATCCGCGCCGTTCAGGGCAGTGCCCTGAACCCCGCCCGGCCGCGCCCGCCACGGCGAGGCCAGCGCCGCGGGACGCCGCAGCCTCAAGGCCAAACCGCTCGCCATGGCCATGACCGCGAAACTCCGCCGCGCCGGGCACCGCACTCGTTACCGCCTACGCAAGCAGACCGTTGAGCCGGTATTCGGCCAGATGAAGCACGCCAGGGGATCCAGGCAGTTCCTCCTCCGCGGCCTCGACAAGGTCAGGGGCGAATGGGCACTGCTCTGCACCGCCCATAACCTCCTCAAGCTCGCCAGAAGCGCAGCCTGAGCCACTGCGGAGCAGAAAACGTCATCTGCCGTATCGGCAAGCACTGCCAGCCCAGTGCGCGGTTACGTGGACAGGCTCCTGGAAGTTCGGCCCGGGGGTGCTGCCTTCAGCCAGGATGGCGCAACTGCCAGCCGAGCCGGGCAGGGGCGGGGGGTCCAGCAAGAACGGAAGTTCTGGCCTCTCATCCCGCCGTGCCCAGGATTCGCGCGATATCGGCTGGGACGCTTGACAGCCCTCGGCCGGGCAGGAAGGCTCGATATCTCGTCGATGTCGAACAAGGCCGGTTCTTGCCTTGGCTTTCCTGCTGGACATGGTGACCGCGCGGCTCTTCGTCTCGGTGCTCGAGGAGGGCAGTATCGCCGGCGCCGCGCGGCGGGAGGCAATCGCGGCCTCGGCGATCAGCAAGCGCATTAGCGAGCTGGAACAGCGCCTCGGGCAGGTACTGCTGCGGCGACATGCTGGCGGCGTGGAGATCACCGCGGCCGGAGCGGCCGTATTGCGGCGGGCGCGCAACCTGTTGCACGAAGTGGCGCAGCTGGAGACGGAGCTGCGGCTGCTCGGCAGCGGCGTGACCGGCCATGTCCGTATCGCCGCGGGTGAAACCATGCTGTTCAGCCACCTGCCGGACGCGCTGGGCGGTTTCCTCCGTGCCAACCCGGGCATCCGCGTGGAATTCGACGAGCGACATCATGCCGAGGTCCTGCGGGCCGTGCAGGAGCAGGCGGCCGATATCGGCGTGCTAGCGGGCGAGACGATGCCACCCGATCTATGGACGCGCCCCTTTCGGCGCGATCAGCTCGTCGCCGTGGTCCGGCCGGACCACCCACTGGCCGGCTATCCCGGCGTGACCATGGCGGAGATGCTGGACCACGACATTATCGGCCAGGACCGCCGCGGCGCGCTCGGCGCCCTGCTGAACCGGCAGGCGACGGCGCTCGGCCGCTCGCTGCGGACGCGGGTCAGCGCCGATGGCTATGACGTGGTCTGCCGCCTAGTGCAGCAGGGGCTCGGCATCGGCATCGTCGCCGAGAGTTCCGCCAGCCTCTTTGCCCCGGGCCTTGGCCTTGTCATGCTGCCGGTGCTGGACGCCTGGGCGAGGCGGCAACATCGGCTCTGCGTGCACGACCCCGCCAAGCTCTCACCCGCCGCCCGGCTGGTGTTGGATACACTTCTCCAAGGGGCAGGGGAGGAGGGTTTAGCCATCTCCGATGGAGATGGCCCCCTCTCAAAAGGCTAATTCCGTGTCATCCGCCTCCACCCCTACAATCCGGAGCAACGATTGCCGGAGGAACCGCCCGATGACGCATTTCACGGCCAACAGCCCGCACGCCCGCGACATCGCCTCCGTGCTGCACCCGCAGACGCATGCGCGAAAGCACCTTGAGATCGGGCCAGCGATCATCACCCGTGCTGAGGGCATTTACGTCCATGATGATGCCGGCAACGCCTTCCTTGACGCCGGCGCTGGCCTCTGGTGTGCCTCGCTCGGCTACAGTAACGAGCGCCTCGCCAAGGTTGCCTACGAGGCCATGCGGACGCTCGGCTATTACCAGATCTTCCGCCACGCTTCGCACGGGCCGGCGATCGATCTTTCCGAGAAGCTGCTGTCGATCGCGCCGGTCCCGATGTCCAAGGTGCTCCTGCAGTGCTCGGGCTCCGAGGCCAACGACAGCGCTGTCAAGCTGGTCTGGTACCACTGGCACGCCCAGGGCCGGCCGGAAAAGCGCAAGATCATCTCGCGCCGTGGCAGCTATCACGGCTCCACCTGCGTCACCATCAGCCTGACGGCCAAGCCCGACTACCATGCCGGCTTCGGGCTGCCCTTCGATGGCTTCCTCTACACCGATTGCCCGAACTACTACCGGGGCGCCCTGCCGGGCGAGACGGAGGAGCAGTTCTCCCAGCGTCTGGCGGACTCGCTGGAGGCGCTGATCCTCCGGGAAGGGCCGGACACCGTCGCCGCCTTCTGGTGCGACCCGGTTCAGGGCGGCGCAGGCGCGCTGCCGCCGCCGCGCAGCTACTTCCAAAAGGTGCAGGCGGTGTTGCGGAAATACGACGTGCTGATGGTCGCTGACGAGGTAATCTGCGGCTTCGGGCGTACCGGCAACATGTGGGGATGCCAGACCTACGACATGCAGCCGGACATGATCACCTGCGCGAAGGCTCTCTCCGCGGCCATGCAGCCGATCTCGGCAGTGCTGCTGAACGATCGCATCTACCAGTCGGTCCTGCAGCAGAGTGACAGGTACGGCGCCTTTGTCCACGGCTACACCTATGCCGGGCATCCCGTGGCCGCCTCCGTCGCGCTGGAGACGCTGAAGATCTACGAGGAGATGGGCTTGATCGACCAGGTGAGGTCGGTCGAGCCGGTTTTCCTGCAGGAACTCGGCGCGCTGAAGGATCACCCGCTGGTGGGCGACTTTACCGGGGTTGGGCTGATCGGCGGGCTGGAGTTGGTGCGCGACAAGGCCAGCAAGGCGGACTGGCCGGCCGAGATCGGCCTGGCAGCGCGCGTCGACCGGCAGGCACGGCGGAACGGGCTGATCCTGCGGATCGTCGGCAACCGCATCGCCTTCTCGCCGCCGCTCATCATCACCGCCGGGGAGGTCCGCGAGCTGGCGCGGCGCATGCGCCGCACCCTGGACGAGGTGTATGCCGAGATCAGCACCCTTTGACAGGACCCAGCCTTTGGCGGATCTGCCCCCCTTCGTCCTATTCGAGAGGGTCAGCAAGACCTACCCGGGCGGCGTCCACGCCGTGCGTGATCTGGACCTCGCGATCAAGCGCGGGGAGTTCGTTACTTTCCTCGGACCATCGGGGTCCGGCAAGACGACCTCGCTGATGATGCTGGCGGGCTTCGAGACGCCGAGCACGGGCAACATCGTCCTGAACGGCCGGTCGCTGGCCGACGTGCCGCCCTACCGGCGCGACATCGGCATGGTGTTCCAGAACTACGCGCTGTTCCCGCACATGACGGTGGCGGAGAACATCGCCTTCCCGTTGACGGTCCGTCGCCGCTCGCGCGTCGAGATCGAGGCCGCAGTGGCGCGGGCGCTGGACCTGGTGCAGCTCTCGGGCAAGGGCGAGCGCCGGCCGGCGCAGCTTTCGGGCGGGCAGCAGCAGCGCGTTGCCCTGGCCCGCGCGCTGGTCTTCGACCCTCCGCTGGTCCTGATGGACGAGCCGCTCGGCGCCCTCGACCGACAACTGCGCGAGCACATGCAGATCGAGATCAGGCAAATCCATGCGCGGCTCGGCGTGACGATGGTCTATGTTACGCACGACCAGGGCGAGGCGCTCACCATGTCCGACCGCGTTGCCATCTTCCGCGACGGTAAGCTCCAGCAGGTGGGCTCGCCCCGGGAGGTCTACGAGCAGCCTGCCACCAGCTTCGTCGCGCAATTTGTTGGCGAGAGCAACCAGTTCGGCGGTACGATCCGCGAGTTCCGTGGCAAGGCCTGTACAGTGGAGCTCGACGGTGGCTGGCTTGTCCCAGCGACACCCGCTCGGACCGCAGTCCTCGGTGCCCGCACGACGGTATCCGTCCGACCCGAGCGCGTCCTCCTCAGCCAGGCCGAGGGCGCGCCAGCCCAGGTCGAGGACATGATCTATCACGGCGATCATCTCCGTGTCCGGATTCGCACCGAGTCCAGACATACACTCCATGCTAAGCTGTTGAGCGGGGCCGTGCCCGCCTGGCTGTGCCCCGGTGCCACCATCGGCGTCGCTTGGCATGGCGAGGACGCCCGCGCCCTGGACCCGCTGCCCCATCATTTATCCCCAGTCCGACAGGAGGAGGACCGAGCATGATCATCGCCTTGGCCAAGCGAGCGATCGGGGCTCTGGCCCTGGCCGCCGGCCTCGTCGCGGGGACGGCGTCCGCCCGCGATCTCACTGTGGTTGGCTGGGGTGGATCCAGCCAGGCGGCGCAGCAGAAGGTCTACTACCGTCCCTTCACGGAGCAGACCGGCATTCCCATGCTCGAGGACTCCTGGTCCGGGGGACTCGGCATCCTGCGCGCCCGGGTGCAGGCGGGGAACCCGACCTGGGACGTGGTACAGGTGGAAGCAGACGAGCTGCAGATTGGCTGCGACGAGGGCCTGTATGAGCGGCTCGACTGGGCCGCGCTCGGCGGGCGCGAGGCCTTCATACGCGAGGCAGTCAGCGACTGCGGCGTGGGCGCGGTCGTCTGGTCGGTTGGGCTCGCCTATGATGGCTCGCGTCTACGGGACACCCCTGCCTCCTGGGCGGATTTCTGGGACCTGCAGCGGTTCCCGGGCAAGCGCACGCTGCGGCGTGGGCCGAAATACACGCTCGAGATCGCGCTGATGTCGGACGGCGTACCGGCGTCGGAGGTCTACCGGGTGCTGCGCACGCCGGCGGGCGTGGATCGCGCCTTCCGCCGCCTGGACCAGATTCGCAACAACGTTGTCTGGTGGACGGCGGGCGCGCAGCCGGGGCAGCTGCTGGCCTCGGGCGAGGTGGCAATGGCTGCGGCCTATACCAGCCGCATGTTCGCGGCACGGCGCGACGACAACCGCGACTTCCGCGTGGTGTGGAAAGGCAGCATCTATGCCGTGGACCACTGGGTAGTGCTGCGCGGCTCGCCGAATCGCGACAAAGCGCTGCGGCTGATCCAGTTCATGACCCGGCCGGAGCACCAGAGCCGCTTCCCGGGCCTGTCTTTCCAGGGCGCAACCAACCTGCAGGCGGCGCGGCAAGCCGACCCGACGGTGGCGACCAGCCTGCCGACGCATCCTGACAACCTCGCAGTGGCCATCCCGCTCGATGTCGATTTTTGGGTGGACAACATCGAGGAGTTGACTCAGCGGTTCAACGCCTGGGCAGCGCGCTGAGGGTGGGGAGGGGGTTGGGAAGGCAGCGATGAGATGCGTCCTGCCACGCCTTTCGGCCTGGCTGCTTGTCCTGCCACTCTTCCTCTTCAGCGCCGGGACCTTTGTGGTGCCGATCGCGCTCATGCTGGTGCGGAGCGTGCAGGATCCGGAGTTCGCCACCGCCTTCCCCCAGACGGCGGTCGAGCTGCGGCGGTGGGACGGGCAGGGCCTGCCTGGTCGCGCAGCGATGGGGCACTTCATCGCCGAGCTGCGGACCGCACGCGGCACGGAACGGCTCAGCTTCGCCGCCAACCGCCTGAACGCGGATACCAGCGGCTTCCGCTCCTTGCTGCTCCGCACCACCCGCATGCTGGCCACCGTCGAGGAGGGCGACCCGGCCGAAATGCTGGCGCGGATCGATCCGCGTTGGGCCGAGCCTGCGACCTGGGCGGCGATGCGGCGCGCCGCCGGCCCCTTCACCGACTACTTCCTACTCGCAGCACTCGATCTGCAGCGGGCCGATCACGGCGCGCTGATCTCCGTGCCTGCCGACCGCGCGGTGTTCGTTGGCGTTTTCCTGCGCACGCTCTGGGTGTCTGGGCTGGTCACCCTGCTGTGCTTGCTGCTCGGCTATCCGCTCGCCTATCTACTGGCGAGCCTCCCGAGCAAATATGCCAATCCGCTGCTGATCCTAGTGTTGATTCCGTTCTGGACCTCAGTCCTGGTCCGCACCACCGCCTGGATCGTGCTGCTGCAGCGCGACGGGCTGGTCAACACCCTGCTGTGCCAGATTGGCCTGATTGAGCAGCCGCTGGCGCTCATCTACAACCGCACTGGCGTTGTGATCGCCATGGTGCACGTGCTGCTGCCGCTGATGATCCTGCCGCTCTACAGCGTCATGAAGGGCATCGGGCGGGCGCCGATGCTTGCGGCCATGTCGCTTGGTGCACGGCCCGCCGAGGCCTTCCTGCGGGTCTACCTCCCACAATCGGCGGCGGGCGTCGGCGCCGGCTGCCTGCTCGTCTTCATCTCGGCCCTCGGCTACTATGTGACACCGGAGCTGATCGGCGGTGGTGGCGACCAGATGATCAGCTCCTTTATCGCCTTCTTCACCAACCGGACAACAAACTGGGGGATGGCAGGAGCCCTGTCGCTGATCCTGCTGCTGGCTACCGGCCTGCTCTACATCGCCTATGCGCGACTCAGCCGCGGAATGCGACTCGCCCGATGAGGATGCCGCTCGCCGCCGCTGACCGGGTGCTGCGTTGGGGCCTCCTCGCCCTATGCGTCGCAGTGCTCGGCTTCCTGATCTTGCCGGTGCTCGCGGTGATCCCGCTCTCCTTCAATGCGGGCTCCTTCCTGACCTACCCATTGGCCGGTTTCTCGGCGCGCTGGTATCTTGATTTTTTTACCTCGCCGCGGTGGCTGCCGGCGCTTTCCAACAGTGTGTTCATCGGCGCCTTTGCCACGGTAATCGCCACGGTGCTGGGCACGGCCGCAGCGTTGGGGCTGGACCGCATGGGCGGTCTTCCGCGCCAAGTGCTGAGCGCGCTCTTTCTGATGCCGGTGGTCGTGCCGGTGGTGGTGATCGGCAGCAGCCTCTATGGACTGTTCGCAGCTCTTGGGCTGACCGCTAGCTACATAGGGCTGATCCTCGCGCATGCCCTGCTCGGCGCGCCGTTCGTCGTCATCACGGTCACGGCGACACTGAGCGGCTTTGACCGTGGGCTGCTGCGCGCAGCCCTCAGCCTCGGCGCGACACCCATCGAGGCCTTCCGCCGCGTCACCTTGCCCTTGATTCTCCCAGGCATCGTCTCAGGCGCCATCTTTGCCTTTGCGACCTCCTTCGACGAAATCGTCGTCACATTGTTCCTTGCCAGCCCCCAGCAACGGACCCTGCCGCTGCAGATGTTCGACGGGGTGCGGGAGCAGATCAGTCCCACCATTACTGCGGCCGCGACGCTGCTCTTCTTGATCTCGATGCTCCTGGTGGGCGTGGTCGAGCTGCTGCGGCGGCGCACCGAGCGGCTACGGATACCTGGCTCTACCGTTACCTAACCGGTTCACCCTGCGGTTTTGACGGTAAGATGGCGATGTGGGCCCAGGCGCTCGTCCAGGTTTCATCGTCCTTGACGGCCGCTGGGTTCCGTCTGAGCGGGCGATCTCAGCGCGAACCGCCGGGGTGGTGCGGGCATTGGGGTGGATCTGCAGCATGGCTCATCCCCCTCGCGGCCTTGAAGCTCTGAGGCGCTCGAACCGATAGGCGTACTCTACAATGGCCAACCCGACCGGATCCCAACAATGCTCCACAACCAGACAGCTACCTTCTCGGGAGTGTCATGTGTGGACGGCCCCTCGATGCAAGGGCGATGTGACCTCCGGCGCCGCGGTCGGGTGCGGTCATGTGTCCGGCCTGTTCGTGCGGCCTCCATGACCGCTGGCCCTGATGCAATCCGCGGCCTGGCTCCCACTCAGTCATTCGCGCTCAGGGGCGCGTGACACTTAACGGGTTCTGCCGAGCCTCGGGTTCGAACGGTTCGCCATCACGCCACCATCGCCCTCACCGCTCGTCAGCCGCGGCGAGAGCTGACAGGAAGCTCTCCTCGGCGCCTATGCGGCCGCCATCCGCGCCGGTGCCGGCGCGCGATAGCTGTCGCCCTTGGCCAGTAGCGCCCGGACAATGCGCGCCGTCTTATTGGCCTGCGCCACCGAGACCAGCCGCACCGGGCGGCGTTCCAGCAGGCCCTTGAGCCAGCCCGCCACCGCTGCAGGCTTGGTTCGGGCATGGCGGAAAACTGCGGTGGCACCGAGTACAAGCAGACGGCGCAGGTAACGATCGCCCTGCTTGGAGACGCCTCCCTGCCGCTGCTTGCCTCCGCTGCTGTTCTGCTTCGGCACCAGCCTGATCCAGGTGGCAAACTGCCGGGCGGAGCGGAACTGGGACGGATCGGTCACGGTCGCCACCAGGGCCGAGGCCGTGATCGGCCCGATACCGGGGATGGCGGCGAGCCGGCGGCTTGCCTCGTTGTCCTTGTGCCAAGTTAGGATCGCGGCCTCGACCGCCTCGATCCGTTGGTCCAGCGTCTCCAGCTTCGCCACGAGGGTACGAAGCGCCTGTCGCGCCAATGCCGGCAGCCCGGTTTCGTCCTCACCCAAAAGCAGTGCCATGAGGTCTGCCACACCGCTGATCCCCTGGGGAGCGATGAGGCCGAACTCGGCCATGTGTCCGCGCAGGGCGTTCACCAGCCCTGTCCGCTGCCGCACCAGCAGGTCGCGGGTGCGGTGCAGCACCAGCACTGCCTGCTGCTCGGCGGTCTTCACCGGCACGAAGCGCATGGACGGCCGGGTCACCGCTTCGCAGATCGCCTCGGCATCGGCCGCATCCGTCTTGCCGCGCTTGACATAAGGCTTCACATAGCTGGCCGGCATCAGCCGGACCTGATGCCCCAAGGCCCCGATTTCGCGTGCCCAGTGGTGCGCCGTGCCGCAGGCCTCGATCCCCACCAGGGAGGGCGGCAGCTTCCCGAAGAAAGCCAGCACCTCGGAGCGCCTTAGCTTCCGCCGAATCACTGCTTTGCCCGATGCGTCAACCCCGTGCACCTGGAACACTCGCTTGGCGATATCCAGACCGATCGTGATAATCTCCATGGCGGACGGCGCCTCTCAGCTCGTTGTCCTCGACAGCCACGAGCTTGGCACACCGATGCCGCTCAGGGGCCGTCCACCGCATCAGTCATACACACGGTCATACTCCTAACCCTTGCGGGATTGGGAGACCGTGCCCGGTCAGTTAAGGGGCAGCTTCATCACCAAGGTCGATGGTACTACGGCAAGACCCCGATGCAGACCTTCCTTGACGCTACCCCACTCGTCAGGGAGAAGATCATGCGCCACTAACCCTAACCACGACAGACACGCTCATCGGCTCACACAGCCAACACTGTCTGTCAGATGGAGTCCTGGCTAATACAGCGGCAAGGTCTGGAACATCGGCTGCCACTGCATGTCAGCGGTGGGTGCGCCGACCCACCCCGATCCCGGTCAGCCGCGCGCCGATTTCTGCCTCGGCAACAACGACGGTACAACCAGCTCCGCCGATTTCATCGGCTTCGTCGAGGCCGAGATCAAGCGGCTTGGCCACAGTGTGACAGTGAACTTTCCCTACAAGGGCGGGGAGCTGAACCGCCGCTATGGCAGGCCGGAGCGCGGGCGTGAGAGCATCATGATCGAGATCAACAAGCGCCTCTTCATGGACACGCTGATGGCCCGCATCGCCGATTACGTTCGCGGGAATGCCAGGCGCTGAGGTCCTCGCCCGCACCCGTACTATTGCAAGCGCGCCATCCAGAAGCGCATGCGCCCATCGGCCGAGGCCGGGATGTCGAGGTTCCGGCGCATGCCAACCAGCATCGGCTCGCGGTAAAGCGGTATTGTCCAGAACGCCTCGCGCTCCTTCCGGAACGCCTCGGTCATCATCTGCGTGCGACGCGAGAGGTCCATCTGCACGGCGGCACGCTCCACCAGGCTGTCGAAGTCCGGGTCGGAATAGCCGCCCGCGTTCCAGCTCCCCTGGCGCTCAGTCCGCGTGTGGAATACGTTGTTCAGGATCGAGAAACCGTCGAGTTGCGGCGTATTGGCCCAGCCCAGCAGGAAGATGTCGCTCCTGTTGTTCAGGAATTTCTGCATGTACGCCGGATAGCGCATGGCGGTGAAGGAGATCCGGATGCCGATGCGCGCCCACATTGCCGCTGCCGCCTGGCAGACCCGCTCGCCGTTGACGAAGCGGTCGTTCGGGCAGTCCAGGCCGATGGCGAAACCATCCGGATAGCCTGCCTCGGCCAGCAGGCGCCTTGCGCCTTCAGGATCGAAGGGGGCTCTCGGGCTGGCCAGTACATCGTCATACCCGCCGATCTCGGGCGCGATCAGGGTGTGGATCGGCCGCGCGAGGCCGCGCATCACGGTCCGCGTGATGGCGCCGACATCCAGCGCCATGGCCATGGCCTGCCGGACGCGGCGGTCGGAGAGTGGGTTCGGCCCGCCGCCCTCCGGCGCATGCCCGGCGGCGATGTTGAAGCCGAAGAACATTACCCGTAGATCCTCCGCCTCCACGACCTTCACCGAAGGCTCCCTTCGGATCCGGTCGATGTCCTGGAGCGGCGTGGGCGTGATCAGATCGAGCTGGCCGGACAGCAAGGCAGCGACGCGCGTCGCATCATTCGGTACCGGCCGGTAGACCACGCGGTCTATATTGTGGCTCACTTGGTCCCACCAACCGGGGAAGCGTTCGAGCACCGTCTCGCTATCCGGCTGCCGGGAGACGAGGCGGAAAGGGCCGGTACCATTGGTGTGCATGCCGGTATAGGCGTTGCGGCCACGCGCGGGATCGGCGGGCTCCATGGCATCATGTGCCCGCATCCATTCCTCACTGAGGATGGAGATGCCTGCTAGGTCGTTGATCAGCACCGGATAGGGGCCGCGCAGCCGGATATCCACCGTGTCCTCATCGACCTGGGCCACCTCCCGGATCATGTGGGTCACGGAGGCGTAGGGGGAGTTCGGCACGCTCGCCCGCCGCAAGGAGGCGACGACGTCGCGCACGGTCATGGGCAAGCCATCATGAAACCGCACGCCGCGGCGGATAGTGAAGCGGTAGTGGTCCGGCGCCAGCACCGTCCAGCCGGTGGCCAGCGCCGGCTCGAAGCGCAGGTCGCGGCCGTGCCGCACCAGCCCCTCATAGATATTCCCGAGCAGGGCGGCGTTCGCGGTGCTGAAGGCGCCATGCGGGTCCATGGTGGACACCTCGCCGTTGTTGCCCCAGCGGACGACATTCTGCTGGGCGGCAACCGGGACAGAGGCGAGCAGCGCCACGGCGAGTGCGGCGCCAGGCAGCAGGCGGCGGGTCATGCGTTGCTCCGGTCGAGGGGGAAGATCGGGCGGCGGAGGCGCTGCCAGTCGAAGCTCGCTAGGTCCAGACTGGCCACGCCCGGGCCGTTGCACTCGATATTGGCCTTGGCCAGCGGCAGGAAGGCCGGCCGGTGGTTCGTTTTCGACTTGAGGATGACGTAGCGGAAGCGCGTCGGCTCCAGCCCAAAGATTCGGTACTGCAGGGGGTCGAGCGCTTCCACCCGGTCCTCGCTGACCAGCAGCGTTAGGCGGCCGGTCTCCAGCACGGCGCAGCGGCCGAGATCCACCTGCATGCCGGTGAAGACCGGGCCCTCCACCGTGAAGCGGCCGAGCGCGATGCTCCGCACCGTGCCGGTGAGGCGCAGCGGCTGCAGCGGCTCCCGCAGGGCCGGAATACGGGACTTGCCACCGATGTCGAGCGAGACGGTGGCGCCGACGCCGGCCTCGATCATCCGGGCCACCGCCTCCGGGTCTACGATCGGGCCGGCGAGGATGCCCTCCAGCCCCCGCTCCAGCGCGGCGGCAATGACCGCCATCGAGTCCATGGTGCCGCCGGAATGGCAGTTGTCCGAGAGATCGGCGAGGATGACGGGGCCCTCGGCAATGCTGGCCGCCCGCTCGATCGCCGTCTCTAGCGGCTCCAGCTCGCGGGTGAATTCCTCGCGCATGGACCAGGCGAGGTCGGCGATCTCCTGGGCGATCGCCTCGGCCCGGTGGCGGTCCCCATTCGCGGTTGCGACCACCGAAAGCCCAGTATCCGCGGTGTCGGAGAGAGGAAAGCCGGTGAAGACGGTGACGCAGGGCATGCCAGCCCGCTCTGCGGCGGCGGCGGCCTCGATCAAGTGCGACATCGGCGGCTCGCTGCTTAGGCCGCGTATCATGTCCGGCAGCATGGGGCAGCGGCGCAACGCGGTGACAGGAACGAGCCGCCCCTCCAGTACCTCTCGCAGCAGCCGCCCGGCCATCCGGCCGGTCTCCACCATGTCCAGGTGCGGATAGGTCCGGTAGCCCGGCATGACGGTGCAATTGGCGACGATCCGCTCGCTGATATTGGCATGCGAGTCCAGGGCCACGGCGATCGGCAGGCCGGGCACCACGCTACGAATGCGGGCCAGCAATTCGCCTTCCCCGTCCTCATGGTGCTCCGCGACCATGGCGCCATGCAGGTCGAGCAGCATGGCGTCGCAGTCGCGGGCAGCTGTGCAGAGGATGTCGGAGAGGCGCTCGAAGGCGTCGCGGTCCACGGGGGCGCTCGGCAGGGCGCGGGCAGCGATGGGGATGGTGATCTCCGCCCCCATGGTCTCGGCCTCATCCAGCAGGCCGGCCATGGCATAGCCCGAGCGCCGATAGGCCCGGTAGGCCGCCTCGCCGGCCAGCGGCCCGCCGGGGCCGAAATGCTCCCAGCGGGTCGGCACGGGGGAGAAGGTGTTGGTCTCGTGCTTGAACATCGCCACGGCGAGTTTCATCCGGCCTCCATCCATCCGCTCCGGGTCTCAGCTTGCCAATGGCGCGGCCATGCCGTCCAATACTCAGATATCGATCCTGCCAAACTTCTGGTTATGGACGAGCATCCGCCGAAGCTGCACGAACTGGACGCCTTCCGCACAGTCCTCCGTGTCCGGTCGGTTACCGAGGCAGCGCGGCTGCTCGGCCTCTCACAGCCGGCCGTCAGCAAGTCGCTGCGGCAGCTTGAGGCACGCCTCGGCTTCGTACTGTTCGAGCGGCTCGGCGGCCGGCTGTACCCGACGCCCGAGGCGGAGGCGCTACTGCCCGTGATGGAGGGCGTCTTCGCCTCAGTTTCCTCCCTCATCGCCGCGGCTCGTGCGATCCGACAGGGGGCCGGTGATCAGGTCGCGGTCGCCGCGATCCCAACGCCGGCCACCGTGGTGCTGCCGCGGGCGATCGAAGCGGCGGCGCGGCGGCAGCCCGGCTTCCGCGCCCGTATCGACATCCTGCCCACGCGCCAGGTCGTCGAGGCTGTCGCCCGTGGGGTTGCCGATATCGGCCTGGTGCATGACATTCTCGACGACCCGATGGTCGCGGCCGAGGACCTGGGCACCGCGGCCATGGCCTGCGTGGTGCCGGACGGGCATGCCCTGGCCGGGCGACCCCGCATCCATGCCCAGGATCTGCGGGAGGTTCCCTACATCTCTTATACGGTCGGCTCGCCGATCGGCCTCCGGATGGCGGATGCCTTCGCCACGGCCGGCGAAAGCTTTACGCCGGCGATCGAGGTCGGGGCCTCGACAGCGTTGTGCGAAATGGCGCTGAAGACCGGCATGCCGGGCTTGGTCGAGGACTATGTCCTGTCGCTCGGCTGGTGGCCGACGCTCCGGGTGCTGCCGCTGGAGCCCGCGGCTAACCTGCGCCCGCGTCTGCTGACCAGCTTGCGCCGGCCACTATCCAGGCCAGCGAAGGCGCTCTGCACCGAGATCCGCCGTATCGTTGTGGCCGTCGCGCGCCATGGGTGCGCGGCCGGCCGCATCGGTTCGGCAACGCATTCAGGCAGGTCATAGTCCTGCAACGCCAGACTCCCCTGGCCATGATCGAGACCGACGGAGGTAGCACGGCAACCCGCCGCTTCACGGTTCCTTGCTCGGTTCCGGGCCGAAAGCTTGAGCCAGTCAGGGGCAAGTCCAGGAAGCCGGAAATCTCATAGGTTGGCCCAGCTTTCGGGGAGCAGGTCATGGTGGCCTGCGTTGGGAACCACTGCCACTATTCGCCGGACCGGCATGCGCGGAGATGCGAAGCGCATGGCATGGCTCTATCGGGGCATCGTGCCTTGAGGCTGCTGCGGTCCATCCCTCATCTGGATGCCTAACACTGGCTGGACAAAGCGCGGCGCTTCGCTCGATTCCTCCTCGGTCAGGCCCTTGGCGCCGCGGCCGGTGGGCCACGGCCTGCCCCCTCCGCAGCGCTTCCTCAGGGGGCGAATTGCCCGAAAAAAGCCGCGTCCGGAATGAACCAGCCTGCCAGATCAGGATCAGGCAGACCGGTTGGCGCCGGCCTCAGCGTCCGCGAAAGTTCGGCTCCCGCCGCTCACGCCACGCGCTGTGTCCTTCGGCCTTGTCCTCCGTGAGTTCAAGCACATAGAAGCGGTACATGTCGGCCAAGGCTGCGTCGCGCACGTTCGGGATGTTCTGGCCGTTGTTCATGGATTCCTTGACGAGACGTGCAGCCAGCGGCGGCAGCCCTGCCAAGTGCTCCGCAACGACCATAGCACGCGCCATGAGTTCGTTGTGTGGCACAAGCCACTGCGCGAGGCCGATGCGGTACGCCTCATCAGCCCTAAGAGGGAAACCCAGTGCCATCCTCATGGCCTGCCCCTTGCCCACCCACCTGGCCAGCCTCACGGCACCGGCGTGGGCGGGCAGGATTCCCAGGGCGACCTGAGGCATCCGCCACTCGGCCCGCTCCGAGGCGACGATCAGGTCGCAGGCGAAGGTCACAATGCAGCCGATGCCGATCGCGTAGCCGTTGACTGCGGCCACGACCGGCTTCGGGAAATCCGAGATGACGTTGGCGGCGAAGCGCCGGGCCTTGGGCAGCGTCTTTATGAAGTCGGCAGGGCCGCCGGTGGTGTGGGCGTCGGTCGGTGCAAGGTTGGCTCCGGCCGAGAAGGCTCCGCCGGTTTCGTCACCCGTCAGCACGACGGCTCGAATCCCGTCGTCGTCCTCCCACTCGGCGAGGATTCGGATAAGCTCCTCGTTGTAGTCCTCGTCCCAGGCGTTGCGCGCCATGGGACGGCTGAGGGTGAGCACGCCGACGGCTCCGCGGCGCTCGATGATCAGTGGCATGGCCTAGCGTCCCTTGAATGGCCCGGGCGTACGCTTCTCGGCGAAGGCGCGGGCAGCCTCTGCGAAGTCCTCGGTCAGGTGCAGGTTCCACGGGTCGCTTTGCATCATCGCCTCGCGCTGCACCTTCTCCATGTACCAGCGCCGCGTCCGCACCGTGGATCGAACGCTGAGCGGAGGGTTCGCGGCGACGGTCGTGGCCAGCTCGCGGGCCACCGCGAGGTGCGATCCGGCTGGGGCAACCCGGTGAATGATGCCGGCCGCATGGGCCTCCTCGGCCGTGAAGTACCTGCCGGTTAGCGCGACCTCAGTCCCGAATGCCCCGGCCCCACAGAAGTCGAGCAGCGCCCAGTACTTCGCGGCGCCGAGGCCGCGCGGCGTCTCGGTGATCTGCATCCGCGTGCCCGCCTCGGCGACCACGAGGTCGCACTCGAGCATCAGCCCGGTCGCCATGCCGAGCACGTAGCCGTGCACCGCTGCGACCACTGGCTTCCAGTTCACGGATCGGGTGAGCAGGTCGATCGCGTGGGCGCCCTCGCCCTGAGGGCCGCCCAGCCGCTTGAGCTCCTCCCGGCTCCGCAGCTGCCGCTGGTGGACATCGGCCCCGGAGGAGAAGGCCCGCCCGGCACCGTGCAGGATCGCAACCCGCGCCTCGGGGTCGGCGTCGAAGCGGCGAAGCGCGCGCGCCAGATGGCGTACGAGTTCGTCGCTGAACGCGTTCAGCTTCTCCGGCCGGTTCAGCGTGATCGCCGCGATGCCGTCCGCGCAAGCGTACCCGACCAGTGGATGATCGTGCTCGTCGGTCATGTCCCCTCCCGTGGGCGGTGCCATCATCCGGGAGTATCGGAACCTCGGCGCGGCGGAGGGAGTGCCCAGCACACGAAATCACAAGCGTGATTGCTGGGGCCGCCCGGTTGCGCCGCCGGGCGCCAGCCACCTAGCCTCCATGGGAAACGGGGCGGAGCGGGGAGTGCAAGTTGTGCGATCGGCGCTGCATGGCGTGGGGGGACCGCTCGCCGGGGTCAGGATCCTCGACCTGACCCATGTGGTCCTCGGGCCGCTGGCCACCCAGATCCTAGCGGATATGGGCGCCGATGTGGTGAAGGTCGAGCCGCCGGAGGGCGACATCAATCGGCAGACCGGGCCGGGACGCAATCCTGGGATGGGCGCGCTCTACCTCAATATCAACCGCAACAAGCGCTCCATCGCGCTCGACCTGAAGCACCCCGGCGCGACCGACATCCTGCGCCGGATGGTCGCCAGGGCGGACGTCCTCGTCCACAACATGCGCGACCGCGCCGCACGCTCGCTCGGCCTCGACGCCGACAGCCTCCGCAAGGTGAACCCGCGCCTCGTCCACTGCTCGGCCTCCGGCTTCGGCAGTGCCGGACCGTACGCCGACCGCCCGGCGTTCGATGACATCATCCAAGGCGCCTGCGGCCTCGCGGCGGCGGAGGGGCGGGCGGACGGGACGCGGCGATTCTCCCCGGCGCTCGTCGCGGACAAGACCACCGGGCTGACTCTCGCCTACGCCATCCTGGCCGCCCTCTTCGCGCGGGAGCGCTCGGGCGAGGGGCAGACCGTCGAGGTGCCGATGTTGGAGACCATGGTCCACTTCACGATGGTCGACCAGATGGCCGGGCTGACCTTCGACCCGCCCGTCGGCCCGGGCGGCCACGCGAGGTCGGTGCAGCGGCGGATCTACAGCACCCGCGACGGCCACGTGGCGGCGCTGCCCTATACCGACCGGCACTGGCGCGCCTTCTTCGAGGCCACGGGACAGCCGGAACTGGCGGACGACCCGCGCTGCGCGGACGCCGCGACGCGGCTGCGGCATATGGACTGGCTGCTTGGCTTGGTGGCGCAGGCGCTGGCCGGGATGACGACGGCCGAGGCCCTGGAGCGCCTTGGGGCGCTCGACATCCCCTGCACTCGGGTGAACTCGCTGGAGGAGGTGCTCGACGATCCTCACATCGCCGCGGTAGGCCTTGTCGGGCGCGTCGATCACCCGAGCGAAGGGGCCATCCGCGCGGTGCGGTCCCCTGTGGTGTTCAACGGCACTTGCTCCCCGCTCGGCCGACCGGCGCCACGGCTCGGCGAGCACGGCGAGGAGATCCTGCGCGAGCTTGGACTCACCGCCTCGGAAATCGAGGCCGCCTTCACATCGGGGGCCGTGCGCCGACCGGCGTGAGCGCCCGCTCTCCTTGCAAGGTCGCGCGATGCCTGCTTGGATTCCCTACTGGGGCCGATTTGCCCCCAGGGAAGAAGCGTTGGCATGTCGCAGCCCACAGAGGTCCTCGGGAGCACCCCTGTGCTGGGGTCGTATCCACCCATCCCCCGGACGGTCGTGAAGTCTGCCGGGCGCGTGTTGAAGATCTTCGAATTTTTCGACGACATCAGGCGCCCGGCCACGGCCCGTGAGATTTGCGCGACGCTCGCCTATCCCCAGTCCAGCGTCTCAATGTTGCTTCGCAGCATGGAGGCTATGGGCTACCTGCAGTATGACCGCGTGCACCGCACCTACCTGCCGTCCCACCGCCTGGCGTTGAGTGGTGCGTGGCTGCGCGGCCCTCTGGTGGGCAAAGGGCCGCTCCAGACGGCCATGGAGGATCTCCACCAACTGACCGGGCACGCTGTCCTCCTCAACCAACGGCACGGCCTCCATGGACGCTACATCCATGTGGTTCAGGCGAGCCTCACGGTCGGGCATGTTGTCGTGGGCACTCAGCGCCCACTGACGGCAACGGGCAGTGGACACACATTGCTCAGCGTCCTGCCGAACTCTGCGGTGCGGCGGGCCGTGCTGGCGATAAACGCCCGTCACCGGGTCGGCCAGCCTCCTCTCAACCCGGCGGAGGTGCTGCGCGCGGTGGCCCGTATCCGGGAGGAGGGCTACTTCATCGCCGCAAGCCTCAGCATCCAGGGGGCGGCGTCCGTCTCGGTCCTGCTTCCAGGCATCGGCATGGAGGAACCCATGGCGCTCGCTATTCTTGGCAGGGCCGATGCCATTGCTGCGGATAAGCAAGCACTTATCCACGCGCTTCGCAATGCCGTCGCCCGCGTTCAGGAAGCTTGTGCCGGAGCAGATTGAGGATCGACTGCGCGAACCGCCATCTGCCCGCGACACCCTCTCAACCCGCGGCAGCGCCGCTGGCGCGGATGACTGGCAGCCAGCGTTCGATCTCGACACGGAAGATGCGGGCGCTCTCTTCGGCGTCGGCCACCACGGGCTCCACGCCGATGCCGATAAGCTCAGTCCGGAACGCCTCGTCAGCCATGACCCTGCGGGTGACATCCGCCATGGTTGCGACGACGGTGTTAGGAGTTCCCGCAGGTAGTCCGACGAGGTTCATTGTCGATACCAGCAGCCCCGGCATGCCAGCCTCCGCCGAGGTCGGGATCTCTGGCGCTGCGGGCGAGCGCCTCTCGGCGCAGACCGCGAGGACCCTAAGCTGGCCGTTCCGGTGGTAAGGTAGCCCGGTGCCAAAGGTGTCGAGGAGGAACTGGACCTCCCCGCTGAGCCCGGCCTGGAGCGCGGGAGCGTTGCCGCGATAAGGGATGTGCTCCGCGCGCAGTCCGCCACCCAGCATCTTGAACAGTTCGCCTCCCAGATGATTGATGCTGCCGACCCCCGACGAAGCATAGCTCCAGTGCCCGGGGCTACCTCGTATCAGGCCCACCAACTCAGGCAGCGTGCGCGCCGGGACGCTGGGGTGAACGGCCAACATCATCGGCACCGCGCCGACCATCAGCAGAGTAAAGTCCTCGATCGGGTCGTAGGGTGCCGGGCTGATGAGATAGGGGCCCGTGACGTGGGTTGAAGACGAGCCGAAGACCAGAGTGTAGCCGTCCCGCCGTGCCTTAGCCACGGAGGCAGTACCGGTCGTGCCGCCCGCACCGGGGCGGTTGTCGATGACAAGCGGCTGCCCGAGCAGTGGTGAGGCACGCGCTGCGAAGCGCCGGGCGAAGACATCTGTAGGACCGCCCGGCGGAAAGGGTACAACGAGGCGCACTGGGGCGGTAGGCCAAGTTTCGCCATGGGCGCTCCCGGTGAAGGGGAACGCGGCGGCGCCCAAGGCAGCCGCCATGACATGTCGACGACGCATGTAGGGACTCCTTGTTGGGCATCAGCTTCAGATCGCGCCCGCAGCGTGGAGGCAATCCACCTCGCCCCGGCCCAGGCCGAGCCAGTCGCGGAGAATCTCCTCGTTGTGTTCGCCGATGTTGGGTGGCCGTCGGCCGGGTTTACCTGGCGTGCGGGACATCTTCAGAGGGATGCCGGCCAGCCGCATGCCATCGTCTCCCGGGACCTCGACGATCATCTCGGTCGCCGCCACTTGCGGGTGGGCGAGCGCTTGTGCGACGTCGTTGACGGGTGAGCACGGCACGCGCATAGCATCGAGCCGCATCTGCCATTCCTCGTTGCTGCGTGTAGCGAAGATCTTGGACAGCGCGGAGATGACCTCCTCACGGTGGGCAATTCTGCTGGCGATCGTTGCGAAGCGCTCATCGGCAGCGAGATCTGGCACGTCGAGCGCCTCGCATAGCCGCCTCCAGGCAGCGTCGTTCGTGGCACCTGCGAGCAGCCAGCCGTCTGCGGTACGGAATGCCTGATAGGGTACGATGTGCCAGACACCAGAGCCGTTCCGCTCCGGCAGCTTGCCCGCCATGGTCCACCCGGAGATGTGGTAGCCGAGCATTGCAATGCCAGTCTCGAGCAGCGAGACCGTGATGTGCTGCCCCGCTGCCCGGCCATCGGCGCGGGCAAAGAGGGCGGCGGAAACACCCGCGAAAGCAAAGGCACCGGTCGCCATATCGATGAAGGAGGCGCCCGAGCGGCATGGCGGCCCACCGGGCTCCCCGGTCATCGCCATCATCCCGGTGAACGCCTGCAACATGAGGTCATAGCCGGGGCGGTTGGCCCAGGGACCGACCTGGCCGTATCCGGTGATCGAAACGTGGATCACGCGCTCGTTCAGGGAGCGGACGCGCTCATGGTCAAGACCCAGGCGCGCAGCCGTGGCGGGCAGGAAGCTCTCGATCACCACGTCGCTCCGCGCGATGAGCCGCTCGAGCAGTGCCTGTCCCTCAGAGCTCTTGAGATTGAGCGTGAGCCCGCGCTTTCCGCGATTGACGCTGATGAAATTGGCGCTGGCCCCGCCGATCACCGGTTCCCAAGAGCGGTTCTCATCTCCGCCCGGGCTCTCGACCTTGACGACCTCGGCACCAAAGTCGGCGAGCATCTGGCCGCAGAAGGGACCAGCCAGGACACGGCTCAGATCGAGCACTCGGATTCCTGCGAAGACACCCTGCGGCTCGTTCGCCTTACTGTCACTCCCGCCAGTCATTGCGGCTCGATCCCTGCCGCCGCGGCCACGCTCCGCCAGAGATTGATATTCTCGACCTGGAAGCGGCGCATCGCCTCTGGCCCCAAGGGAAGCAGGATCCCGCCGCGTTGGGTGAAGAAGCTTCGTGTCTCCGGCTCCTCGGCGACGCGGCAGAACAGTTCGGCAAGTTGCGCCTGGATCTTGGGTGGCACCTTGGCTGAAACCGCGGCTCCAACCCAAGTGACAGTGTTGAAGCCAGGAAGTCCGACCTCCGCAGCCGTTGGCAAGTCGGGGAACATTGGCAGGCGCTCGTCCGCAACCAGTGCCAGCGCCCGCAGCGCACCGTCCCGGATGGGGCCCGCGGCGCTGGCGACCTCGGCAAAGGTGAAATCCACCTGGCCAGAGAGCACTGCTGTGACGGCCTCCGGCGCGCTCCGGTAGGGCACGTTGGTTGTCTTCACTCGCGCGAGCTGGTTCATCCGCTCGGCCATGAGCTGGTAACTGGCGGCCCCGGAGCCGTAGTTAAGGCGGCCGGGCGATGTCCGTGCCGCCTCCAGGAGGTCGCCGAGGCTCCGGTGTGGGCTGCCCGAGGCAACGACCAGGACCGGAGGGGAGCCGACCATCATGGTCAGCGGTGCGAGATCTCTGAGCGGGTCATAAGGCATGCTACGGAACAGGGCGACGTTCGTGGCCAGGGTCGATGTGCTGCCGACGAGGACGACACTGCCGTCGGTGGGGGCGGCGAGGACCGCGCCCACGCCGATGAACCCATTGCCGCCCGGGCGGTTCTCCACCACGACCGCCTGGGGCAACAGGCGGTTGAGCCGCTCTGCGTAGAACCTGGCCGCGGCGTCCGTGGTGCTGCCAGGAGGGAAGGCCACCACCAGCCGCAGCGCTCGACCACCCGCCAGTTGCCCTTCCGCGAGCGCGGGGTGCATCGGCCCTACCGCGCTTACGGCTGCTGCCAGCCGAACGAAGCTACGCCTCGGTATCGCGCTATGCGGAGTCTTGCGCATTCTGTTCCTCCCGGGCCGGTTCGTGCCAACTTTGTCCTTTCTGTGCGGTGCTGCTGCCGCGCCAACGCCCCGACTGTAGGAGGGCTGCCTGTACACAGACAGCCGAGGATGCGCGCATCAGGCGAAAATCACAGATGTGAATTTTGATTCTCCCCCAAGCGTTGCGGAACCTCGGTCTTTGGCTCCGCGAGGAATTTAGACCTGTGCACGGATCGCCTGAGACACAATTGTGTCGTGGGCCTCAGACGGCTTCCAGACGAACGAGGCGCTGGATGTTTGTTGTAGGCCGGGTCACACAAGGGCTTAGTGGCAATGGCGGTGGCTGGCCTCGCTGTCGTAGTCCACGTTGGCGAGGAGTCGGCCGAAGGCCAGGCAGGCAGCGGCTGCACTCGCCAGCGGCGGTAGGAGACCTCGCATGAGCTTTCTCCTGTCAAGGCCATGGTGATCGGCCCGAGCGTTAGCTGTGGCCTGCCCGTGCTCGTCCTCGACGGTGACGAAGACTGTGCCCTTGGCCGTGCGGTGCCGGGGCGCTGGCGCATCTGCACCAGCCCAGGCAGCCGGATCCAGCCGCCCTGCCGCAGGGCCACGACGCGGCGCGTGTCCGAAAGCCCGAGCCGGTCCAGCGCTGGTCGGAGCAGCGCGAGAGGGTGTGACCGGAGCGGCAGCCTGGCGGCGGTGTAGTCTTCCGCCATCGCCTCGCCGTCGCGCTTCGGCGGCAGCGCGGGCGCCGGTCCCATTAATAGCAGCGGGTCACCGCTCGGCGCACCACCTCACCTTCTACCTGACCCATGCGCCGACGCGTGTACGGTCCCGGGATGAAGTGGTGCGGGTTGATACGAAAGGTGGTGGGGTCCTTGATCCAGGCATCGCAGATTGCCTGGAAGGGGGTTCGCCATCGTAGCGCCCTGAGGTGCCTGGCGAAGTTGCAGGCTCTGACAAAGGCAAGGCTATGAGCCTTCAGCGCCTCGAGGTCGGGGTAGTGGAAGGACTTGGTGGTGGCATCCTTGATGGTGCGGTTCATCTTCTCTGCCTGATCGTTACCGGGCATGCTGACCCTGGTGTCCGCGTGTCGCGCTGCCCCTGGGCAGCGGATTATGGTGCGACCATCCGGGACACGGGGCACCGGGAGCACGTGGAGTGCGGGCAGGCCGTCCGTTGGAAGTGAGCTGTGAGCTCGAGCTCGTTACCTGGCCGCCCCTGCGACCCGCCCGGATGCGCTGCGAGCGCGGATCCGTAGTTGATGGAGTGGATGCCCCCTGCTCTGCGGCATCGGAGTGCCATAGCGTGGCTGGCGCTGAAACCAGGTCACGGAGGAGAGGGGGCATCCATGGAGAAGGTTACCGCGGTTGGGCTCGACCTGGCGAAGAACGTCTTCCAGGTCCACGGGGTTGACGCGACTGGCAGGATCGTGCTGCGCCGCAAGCTACGGCGCGCCGAGGTGCTGGACTTTTTCGCGGCCATGGAGCC
>Ga0207747_1000761_pt1 | contig 30455 bp, 38 predicted proteins | sample HigsolmetaGSP11D_FD_184839 | JGI IMG/M metagenome (GOLD analysis project Ga0207747, IMG submission 184839) | High solid enriched microbial communities from the Joint BioEnergy Institute, USA - SP1-1-D (SPAdes) | ecosystem: Engineered > Bioreactor > SSF (Solid state fermentation) > Aerobic >...
TCGGCACCACGCCGCATCTCTCCGGAGCGCTGTTCATGGAGCGCACCGGCATCAACGGCGTGCACGTGCCCTTCCGCGGCGCAGCGCAGACCATCCCGGCGATGCTGGCCGGCGATGTGCAATTCGCCATCGACAACCTGGCCAGCTACGTTCCGGTGATTAAGGAGGGGCGGATGCGCGCCCTGGCCGTCAGCACCGCTGAGCGCTTCCCGACCCTGCCGGACGTGCCGACGATGCAGGAGGCCGGGATCAAGGACTACGACGTCACCTCCTGGACCAATTTCGCCGTGCCAGCCGGCACGCCGCGCCCGATCGTGGACCGGCTGAGCAAGGAGATCCGCGCCGTTACCTCCGATCCGGCGGTGCAGCAGAGGGCGCTCACCATGGGCGCAAAGCTGCTCGGCTCCACGCCGGAGGAGACGATGGCCTATATCCGCTCCGAACTGCCGAAGTGGAAGGAGATGGTGCGCATCTCCGGCGCGAAGATGGACTGAGGCGGCCCGATCGGCGCATTGGCGGCGGCACCGCCGGCAATGCGCCGGAGCCGTGAAGCGGCCCGCCCAAAAGGCGGGCGCGCCTGTAGTTGCGGCGGCGATGCATTCTTGGAAGGTTTCCCGATACGATAGGCTTGGGGCAAGAATCCGGAAATGCTCCGCCGCCGCGGACGGCCGGTGCGCGTCATCTTCCCCTGGCTGCCCGGCGGCTCAACCGATGTGATGACGCGGCTGCTTTGCGAGCAGCTTGCACAGCGCCTGCGCCAGCCCTTCGTGGTGGAGAACCGGCGATGCCGAATGTCGCGGTGGTCTCGCCGCAGGATGTGGCAGATGTGCCGACCATGGCGGAGGCCGGCGTGCCGCGCCCAATCATCGACAAGCTGAATGCCGTCATCCGCCTGGCGGTGGTCGAGCCCTCTGTCCAGCAGCGCCTCCTGCAGGTGGGCGCCAGGGCGCTCTGGTCGACGCCGGAGGATGCAGCGGCCGATGTGGCGTGATCTGGTGAAGACGACCGGCGTCCGGATCGAGTAGCGGAGCGGGCCCCCTGGCCTCGCCCTGCCTTGCGAACCGCTCAGCTCTTGGTCTTCGGATCGTGGGTGTGGTGGCGGTCCCGCTCTCCGCCACCGCCGGAAACCCGGGAGTGATCCGGGTTGGTCGGCTCGCCCGGCTCGGGGCTCCGGTCGTCGGTTTCCCGCTGCGCGCCGTGATGGCTGCCGCCCTGGTGGCTGCTACCGGGGCCGCCCTTGTCGCGGTTCACGTCATGCCCGCCGCGCTGTTCCTTCATGGGTGCGACTGCCTCACCGGTCCTGCTGGTAGCCTTGGTGGGTGGTGTTCTGCTTGACGTTGCCTTGGCGGCCCTGCTCGCCGAGGTGACGCTCCTTCGATTCCTTGTTGGTTTCCGCGATCTCGGCCGAGATTTCGCCCTCATTGCCCTGCGGGCCCGGGCCTTTGGTGGTGCGGTTTGCCGGCGGGACAGGCGGCAGATGCGCCTTCGACATGGCTGGCCCCTTGGAATGCTGCGCTGTGGTCGCATGACAACGCCGCCTCGACCGGCGCCGTTCCCAGGGCCGCTCCCCCTGGCGCTCCACGGTCCCTTCCCTCATACCCGCGCCATGTCCGCTGCCCCGGAGATCCGCCGGCCCCGCCACTCTGCCTGGCTGAACAGCCTGTTCCTGGACCATGCCTTGCTGCGCCTGCCCTGGCGCAATTGGGGGGTGGTGGAGAGCGGGCGGCTGTACCGCTCCAACCATCCGCTGCCCTGGCAGCTTCGCCAGGCAACTCACCGCTTCGGGCTGCGCACCGTCATTAACCTGCGCGGCGAGCGGCCCGATTGCGGCTCCGACCAGCTCACCCGCGCCACGGCGGCGGAGCTGGGCCTGGTCCATATTGACGCGCCCTTCGAGAGCCGCGGCGCCCCGCACCGGGACCGCATCCTGCGCCTGGCCGAGATCTACCGGACCATGCAGGAGCCGGCGCTGATCCATTGCAAGTCCGGCGCCGACCGCGCCGGCTTGGCCGCCGGCCTTTGGCTGCTGCTGCAGGGTTACCCGCCGGAGGCAGCGCAGAAGCAGCTTTCCCTCCGCTGGGGCCATGTCCGGCAAAGCCGCACCGGCGTCCTGGACGCCTTCTTCGCCCTCTATGCGAAGGCCTGGCGGGAAAGGCCGAAGCCCTTCCTGGACTGGGTGCGGGAGGATTACGACGAGGAAGGGCTGCGGCGGGAGTTCCATTCCCGCCCCTGGGCCGACCGGCTGGTGGACGGGATCCTGCGCCGGGAATAGGCGCCCTTCAAAGCAGCCGGAAGCGCAGCCCCAGACGGTGGATCGGCCCCACCAGCAGGTTGCACAGCACCGTCCGGGTCAGGTGGAAGCCCAGCACCAGCGGTACGGCGAGCTCCAGCGCCTTGGCAGTCAGCGCCATCTCCGGCATGCCGCCGGGCGCCATGCCCAGGATCAACGCCGCGGCCGGCAGGCCGGACAGCAGCGCGATCACCATCGCCAGCACCGTTAGCAACACCGAAAGCACCGCTGCCGAGATCACCGAGGCCAGGGCCAGCCGACGGGAGGCGAGCAGGAAGCTCTTGGTCAGCCGCGTACCTAGCGTCGCCCCCATGGCCACCTGCGCCGCATCCACCAGCGCCACCGGAACACCGGAGGGCAAATTGCCCGTGCCCGCCAGGGCGATGGCCAGGAAGCAGGGGCCGAGCATCCAGGGATTGGCGAAGCCCAGCCGCCGCAGCGGCAAGGCTGCTGCCAGCCCGCCCGCCGCCATGCCGAGCAGGCCGGGCCACCAGATCGCCTCCTTCGCTGCGGTAAAGGCCCCGTACTCGCCATGCGGCGCCAGCCAGCCGAGCAGCGGCGGGAAGGTCAGCACCACCACCAGCACCCGCATGGTCTGGGCCAGCGTCACGGTGGCGACCGAGGCCTCGGCCTCCTGCGCCAGCACCGCCATGACCACGACGCCGCCCGGCACGGCGCAGAAGAAGCCGGTCTGCGGGTCCGTCCCGGCCAGGCGCGAGAACAGCCGCGCCACCACCAGTCCGGTGCCGATGGCCAGCACGCCGCCCAGCAGCAGCACTGGCAGCGCGCCGGTCACCGCTGCCAGCACCGGGCCGGAGAAGGTACTGCCGAGCGCGAGGCCCAGAAAGACCAGCCCCGCCGGCCGCGCCCAGGCCGGGACCGCGACCGTCCGGTGCCAGGCCAGCGCCGCGGTCGCCATCATCGCCCCGATCATCCAGGCCAAAGGCACATGCAGCAGGTGCAGCCCCCCACCGCCCAGCGTCGCAGCCAGGAGGGTCAGGCATTGGGTGCGGAGGAGAGTGGGATCTCGGGCGGGCAACAAGGGGGCGTGACCATCGCCCGGCCGGGCCGCCGCGTCAAACGCGCTGGGTAAACCCTTTTTTCATTTTCTTCCGATTTGGATGGGCCGAGGCCCGTGATGCAGCCGTTGTCGCCGCTTCCCCTCTTCCGCACCACGCCAACTCCGCCCGCCGCAGCGCCGATGCGCAGCGCGGCATCGCCGGATGCGGCAGCGAGGATCGCGCCGGCGCCGGCCCTGCCGAATCCGAGGCTGCGGCTGGAGCCCGCGCTCGGCCTCGTGGTCCTGGAATTCCGCGACAATGCGGGGGAGATCGCCTCAACCATCCCCACCCAGCGTGAACTTGACGCCTATCGCAGCGCCGCCTGGAGCTCCGCGCCGGCCACTCAGGCCAGCAGCGCCAGCAGGGGCGAGGCCGGGCCGCCGGTCCCCGTCCCGGCCGCGGCCACCACATAGCGTTCCGCCAGCTTCGCCACCTCCCGCGGATTCTGCAATTTGCTCAGGTCGAGCCGGCTGGTGATGGCGCGCGCCTGAGTCTCTACCGGCTGGATCGCGATCTCCTGCGGCAGGCCGAGCGCGCCGGTGATCACGCGACGCAGCACGGGGTCGCTCAGCAACTCATAGGCGCTCTTCACACTCGCCGCGCGCTGCTCGAACAGCATGGCATCGCTGATGCCGGGATGATCGGCATCCAATTCCTTCTGCCAGCTGAGCCGCCGCAGCCCGTCGGCCAGCACGGCCTGCATTTTCGGATCGCGCAGCGCCTCCAGCCCGCGCTCCTTCAGGTTCAGCGTCTGGGCCGCGTCCTTCCAGCGTTTGTCGGGCAGCTTGGCGAGCAGCCCTTTCGGATCCGTCGGATCCTCGGTCAGCGCGCGCACCGCCAGCCCCACCTGGCCCACCGCATCCGGCAGGCCGAGCGCCGGCAGCAGCACGTTCAGCACCCGCGGATCGCGCAGCGCTGCCTTCAGGTCGGTCGCCTTCGCCACCGCCTTGGCGAACTGATCGAGCTGGCGGTTGATCTGCGGATCCTTGGCCAACCGCGCCAGCGCCTTCTCCTCGGCCCCCGGCGCCAGGGCGCGGCGCAGCGCCGGGATGGCAGTGGCGGCATCAGCCATCGCAGAGGGCCTCCGCGGGCTCTGGCTGCCGCGCCGTCTGCTGCCGGGCCAGGGCGGGGGGCGGCAGGCCCAGCACCTCCTGTTCATGCTGCATGACACGCCGGGCCAGTTTCAGGGCCCGGTAGCCGTCATCGCCCTCGGCCAGCGCCAGCGCGTGGCCCAGCATCTCCCGCGCCAGGGCGGAGGTCGTCGCCTCCTGGAATTCCCGGATCAGCCGGCGGGCGGCAGCAAGGCCGCCGGCGCGCTCCTCCTCGCTGCCGATATAGGCCGTCTGCAGGGCGAAATAGATGCGGCGGGCCGGCGTGGTGGCGGCTTCCGGCGGCATGATCTGCTTGCCGAACAGGAAGCGCGCCTTTGCCGCCAGTTCGATCCGGGTCCGGTTGCGGAAGCGGATCGGTGCGCCGTTGACGACCATCATGTCGCCCGGCCGCAATTCGATCACCAGCGTGGACATCTTGTTCCCCTTCGCTCCAGCCCAGTCTCGCCGGAGGCGCTTAACGCATGCTGAAGCCGGGGCCGTGCCGCGCCGGTCAGCGGCGGGCGGGAGGCTCGGAGAGGCCGGGCGGGGGCAGCGCGGTTCCGCGCTCGATTCGCGAATCGGCGATGGGGGACACGGTCGAACCGCAGGCGGCCAGCACCAGGGCAACCAGGAGGGCGGCCAGCGGAGCGGGATGCAGGGGCAAGGCGGGCTCTCCTCCGTTCGGCTCCCGCCACCGGGTGGCAGGTGGGAGGAATTTTGCCATGCCCACCGGGGCCGGGCCAGCCTGTGCCCGGCCCTGTACGGCCTCTCCATTCGCCAGGGCGATTACGCCTTTCCGCGATCTGCTCTAGAACCCTTCACCTTCCCCGCGACGGAGCCGCCCGCATGTCTGAGACCATCGAACCCGTGATCGGCCTGATCGGCGGCTCCGGCCTCTACGACATAGACGGGCTGGAGGAACGGGAATGGCGCCGGGTGGAAACCCCTTGGGGCGAGCCCTCGGACGAATTGCTCTTCGGCCGCCTTGCCGGGGTCCGCTGCGTCTTCCTGCCGCGCCATGGCCGTGGCCATCCGACCCCGCCCTCGGAACTGAATTACCGGGCCAATATCGATGCGCTGAAGCGTGCCGGCGTCACGGAGGTGATCTCCCTCTCCGCCGTCGGCTCGCTGCGGGAGGACCTGCCGCCCGGTCATTTCGTCATCGTGGACCAGTTCATCGATCGCACCTTCGCCCGGCAGAAGAGCTTCTTCGGCACCGGCTGCGTGGCGCATGTCTCGGTGGCGCATCCGGTCTGCCCGCGCCTGGGCGACGCGCTGGAGGAGGCGGCACGCGGCCTCTCGCTGCCGGTTACCCGCGGCGGCACCTATCTCGTCATGGAAGGCCCGCAATTCAGCACCAAGGCGGAGAGCGAACTCTACCGCCAGTGGGGCTGCAGCGTGATCGGCATGACCAACATGCCGGAAGCGAAACTCGCGCGGGAGGCGGAGCTCTGTTACGCCACCGTCGCCATGGTCACGGATTACGACTGCTGGCACCCGGACCATGACCATGTCACGGTCGAGCAGGTGGTGAAGGTCCTGTTCGGCAATGCCGACAAGGCGCGCGCCCTGGTGAAGGCGGTGGTGCCGGCGCTCGGCGCCCGGCGCGGCCCCTGCCCCGCCGGCTGCGACCGCGCCCTGGACAACGCCATCATCACTGCCCCCGAAAAACGCGACCCTACCCTGCTGGCGAAGCTGGACGCCGTGGCTGGCCGGGTGCTGGGGCATACCCGCATATAGCCGCCATCTGTGGCGTCCCCGACAGTGGCGCCCGGCCCGGCCTGCTATGGGATCCGGGTCCCAAGGGCGGCATCGTCCCCTCGCCCCCGGGCAACACAGGAAAGGACGCTGCCATGCGGAATAAGAATTGTATTCACAAATGCGGCATACGATGTTCTCTTTGCTCTCCTTCCCGTGAGCTTCCGTGAGTGAGCCCGGACATTGCCCGACACAATCCTCGATACCCATAGCTTCCCCTCCAGCCAGCCCGTGGGCGAGCCCGGCACCGCCGGCGCCACGCTGCTCTTTGGGGACGAGACCACGCCCCCACTCTGCCTTTGGCTGGTAATCGAGAGGCAGGAGATCGCGGCGCTGGAGGCGGCGCTGCTGGAGCATCTCCGCTCGCCCTTCTTCCCCGCGCGGGTGGGGGAGCGCGCCATGCGCCCCGGCGACGACGCCGGGCTGCTGGATTTCGCCGCGAATTTCGCGCCCATCGCCCCCCGCTTCGCCCAGGGGCCCGACCTGGTCCTGGCCGCGACCCGCATCGTCGCCGAGCGCGGCGGGCCGCTCTGCCGTCAGGCCGCCCTGGCCTGCATCGAAACCCTGCAATACCGCCTGCATGCCGAGGCACGGGGCCTGGCCGAGGCCGTCGCGCAGCCCGCCCGGCTACGCCGGTTCGTGCTGGCCGCCCGACTGGCCGCGGATCTTTGGCTGCGCTTCGTGCCGAGCCCGGATAGTGGCCGGTCGCTCTCCTCCCGCATCTCGGACATGCTGGACCGGCCGGAGGTCGTCGCCGCTCCCGCCGCTGCGCCGGTCGCGCCCGCCGCGACCCGGCCGCAGCAGGCCGAAGGCCCGAGCGTCACGGTGCTGCAGCCCTTCGAGCCGCCGAACGACCGGCCGGAATGGCAGCAGTACCAGCCGCTCGCCGCACCGATGCCGCTGCGGCGGGTGCTGCGGGATGCCACGAAGCGCCTGGCCGCCCTGGCCGAGGCCGCTCCGGCCTTCGCGGCGCCGATCGCCGAGATCCGGCGCACCCTGGCGCTGGCGGCGCATGCCGGCCGGCCCTCTCCGCGGCTGCGGCCGATCCTGCTGGTCGGCGCCCCGGGCGTGGGCAAGACCTGGTTCGCCCGGCGGCTGGCGGAAGCGTTGGACCTGCCCTTCTCCAGCCTCAACCTCGGCGGCGCCACCGACAACCGCTGCCTGCAGGGCACCGCCCGCGGCTGGAGCGCGGCGACGCCGGCCTGGCCGATCACCGAGATGGCCCGGCTCTCCGCCCCGAACCCTGTCTTCTTCCTCGATGAGGTCGAGAAGGCCGGTGGGCAGCGGGAGAGCAACGGCCGGGTCCACGATACCCTGCTGGCGATGATCGAGCCGGAGAGCGCCGCCGCCTGGTTCGACGAATGCCTGCGGACCACGGCCGACCTGCGGCATGTGCTGTGGATCATGGCGGCGAACGAGACGCGCGGCATCCCGGCGCCGCTGCTCTCCCGCATCTCGGTCCATCAGATCGAGCCACCGCCGGTCAGCGCCTTCCCCTCCGTGATGAAGGGGCTGCTCGGGGGCATCGCCCGAGACATCGGCTGCGCCGCCGACGACCTGCCGCGGCTGGAAGAGGAGACGCAGGACGCTCTGCGCCGCAGCTTCGCCCGCCACCGCAATCTGCGCCGGCTGCGCGCTTCCCTGGAGGAGTGCCTCGGCGTGGCGGCGGAGGCGGTGCTGGCCGAGGCGCACTGAAGCGCCCCTCCAGAGCTGCGCGGAAGAATCAGCCGGATCTCCGCCGTCCGGCGCCGGGCGGCGGCTTCCAGCGGGCCACTCAGTCCGCGTCGAAGCCCAGGACCAGGTCATCCATACAGCGGCGCTGCACGAGATGATCGTGCAGGAAGGCCAGGGCGTCGTCGGGCGTTACCCGCTCCGGCGGGTCGGCGCCGCAGATGGCATGGACCACAGGGAAGCGGGAAAGCCAGTCCTCCAGCACCTCCCGCGGGTTCCGGTTGCGGTTGCACAGGATGGTCCAGGCATTGAATTCGAGGATAAAGGCTGGCCGGTATCGGGCGATCGCGGCGGCGGCGCCGTCCAGCACCTCGCTCTCGAAGCCTTCGACATCCACCTTCACCAGGTCGAGACGGCGCAGGCCGTGCGCTTCCGCGATCCGGTCCAAGGTCGTCACCGGTACGGTGATGCGGCAAAGCCGGTCCGCTCGCATGGTGCCGGCGGAGATCAGGTGACTGCCGGCGGAATGGGCCGAATCATGGAATTCGGCCGCGCCCGGCAATGCGCCGACCGCTGCCGCCTCGACGGCGATGCGGCGCCCCAGGCCGTTCGCCACGACGTTCTGCCGCAGGGCGCGCAGGCAGCGGGGCGAGGGCTCGGCCGCAATCACCCGGCCTTGCGGCAGCAGCGCAGCCAGGGCGAGTGCCGTCAGGCCGATATTCGCCCCGACATCCACCGCCACCCCGTCGGGCGGCAGCAGCGCTGCTGCGACCGCCTGCATGGCCCAGACGCCCTTCGCGTGCCGGAGCGCATCCTGAAAATAGCTGTCGCCCGGATCGCCGGCCAGCCTGTACCGGCGCCCGGCAATTGAAACCTTGCGGGTCGTCTCGTCCTGCGGTTCCGTCATCCCGCGGTCAGAGGCGGCCCATCAAGGCCAGGATGATCACGATGATCACGATGAGGCCGAGGAGGCCGGACGGGAAGTAGCCCCAGCCGGCGCTGTACGGCCAGGTCGGCAGCACCGCCAGCAGGATGATGATCAGGATGACGATCCAGATGATGGACATGGGTTTCCCTCTCGGCACCATGCCGATTCGGGCAGGGAACGTGATCGGGCCGCTCCGGTTCCGGGCTGCCGCGCCCCATTGGTTGACGCGGCAGCCGGATGGTCAGTGCAGGAATTCTGGCGAGATCAGCCCCGGCAGGAACAGCACAACAGAGGGGAAGAGGATGATCAGCGCCAGCACCGCCAGCATCGGCAGCAACATGATGCAGGTGTCCTTCAGCGCATCGCCGATCCGCATTCCCGCCACCGAGCAGGCGATCATCAGGCACAACCCATAGGGTGGCGTCACCAGCCCGAAAGCCAGGGAGACGATGCCGATCATGGCGAAATGCACCGGGTCCATCCCCACCCCCTGTGCCAGGGGTTGCAGGATGGAGCCGACGATGATGATGGCTGGGATCGCATCGAGGAAGCAGCCCACAACAAGGAAGACCCCGGCGATGAAGAAGCCGACGCCGACCGGCCCCATGCCCCAGCCCTGCACGCTGGCAAGCAGCGCCTTCGGGATCTCGTAATAGGCGAGCAGCCAGCCGAAGCAGCTTGCCGTGCCGACGCAGAACAGCGCCACCCCAGCCAGCCGTCCGGTCTCACCCAGCGCATTCACCAGCCCCTTCCAATCCATCTCCCGATAGACGACGAGCGAAAGGAAGCCGGCATACAGCACGGCGATGCAGGCGCTCTCCGTTGCGGTGAACCAGCCGAAGATCTTGCCGCCGACGATGATCATCGGCGTGGTCAGGGCGGGGATGGAGACGAGGAAGCTGCGCGCCACCTGCCCGAGAGTCGCCCGGCGATAGGTGGGATAGCCGCGCACCTTCGCATAGGCATGGACGGTCGCCATCTGCACCAGGCCGATCAGCAGGCCGGGGATGATACCGGCCAGGAACAGCGCGCCGATGGAGACGGTCAGCACCCCACCCCAGACGATCATCAGGATGGAGGGCGGGATGATGACCGCCAGCACCGCGGAGACAGCGGTGATGGCGACGCTGAAGCTGTCGTCATAGCCTTCCTTCCGCTGCGCCTCGATGAAGATCTTGGACTGGGAAGCGGCATCGGCGGTGCTGCTGCCGGAGATGCCGGCGAAGAAAATGGACAGCACCACATTGATCTGCGCCAACCCGCCCGGGAAATGCCCGACCAGGGCACGGGAGAAGGTCATTAGCCGGTCGGTGATGCCGCCGATGTTCATCAGGTTGGCGGTCAGCAGGAAGAAGGGCACCGCCAGCAGGATGAAGCTGTTGTAGGCGTTGAAGGTCTCCTGCGCGAGCATCATGGGCGAGAGCCGCGGCTCGATCAGCAGGATCGGCAGGCAGGCGAGGCCGAGCGAGACCGCCACTGGCACACGCAGCACCAGCAGCAGGAAGAAGATGCCGAACAGCACCGCCGCGGCTGTGCCGGGCGTTAGGACATTGCCGCCGATCATGCCGCCTCTCCCCGCAGCACGATGACTGCATTGGCCATGCGCTCGGCCTGGAACAGGATCCAGACCAGGCCCGTCACCGGCCAGGCGATGTGGATCATCCAGAGTGGCAGTTCCGCCAATTCGCTGATCCGGTAGAAGGCGAATTCGGTGAACTCCCAGCCCCACCAGAGGAAGACGAATGCGAAGGCCAGCACGAAGCTGCCGGCGAGGAGTTCCATCCTGGCCTCGCCACGCGAGGACAGCCGCGGGAAGACATCCACGACGAAATGCGTACCCTCGCGCACCGCCAGCATGGCGCCAAGCATGATGGAATAGACAAGGCAGAAGCGCGCGAGCTCCTCGGTCCAGATGTAGGACGGGATAAGGGATGTGTAGCGGGAGAAGATCTGCAGGCTGACCGGGATGACCAGCACGCCGACGCTGAGAATCAGCAACAAGGCGATGCCGCGCGCGAGGACATCGTTCACGCGGCGCAGCAGGCCGAGCGCACCCTTCGGTGGCTGAACCATGGATACCTCTGACGGAAGCGGAATGCGGAGGCGGGTGCGCCGCCCCCGCCGGTTGCGGGTTCAGGCCGAAAGGGCGTTGATCTTCTGCAGGATGGGATCGGCGCCGATCTCCTTCGCATAGGCTTGCATGACCGGATCCACCAGGCGCCTCATCTCGGCGCGTTCGGTGAATTCGATCCGTTGCAGCTTGCCGGCCTTCTCCAGCGCCTCCAGCTTGGCCGCGTCCTCGCTGGACTCGATCTGCCGGCCGTAGGCGCCTGCTTCCTTCCCGGCGCGGCGGATGGCCACCTGGAGGTCGGCGGGCAGCCGCGCGAAGCTGGCCGAGGAGAAGCAGAGCGGGCGGATGGTAATGGCGTGCTGGGTCATCGCCAGTTGCGGCGCCACCTCGAAGAAGCGCATCTGCTCGACGCCGGCGGCCTCGTTCTCACCGGCCTCGATGACGTTGTTCTGGATGGCGTTGTAGATCTCGTTATAGGCGATGACGGTCGGCGACATGCCGATCGCGGCGAAGGCGCGGCTCCAGATCGGAGCGCCCTGCACCCGGATCTTCAGCCCGCGCAGATCGGCCAGGTTGCGCAGCGGCTTGTTCGCGAAGATGTTGCGCACGCCGCCGCCGCCATAGCCGATCAGCATCACCCGGGCGCGCTTCTCGATCTCCTCCGCCACCGGCTTGAAAAGGTCCTGATCCAGTACCTGGTTCCAGTGGTTCAGGCTGTGGAAGATGAAGGGCGCATCAATGAAAGGCGCGGCGCGGGAGAAGGTGGACATGTGGGCCGGAGAGACGATGGCGTAGTCCACCGCCCTGCCCTGTGCCATATATTCGAAATACTGCTTCTCCAGGCCGAGGCTGCTGTTCTTGTGCAGCACGAAATTGATCGGCTTGCCATAGTATTGCTTCACCAGTTCCTCGAAGCGCACCATCGCCCGGGTGAAGGCGTGGTCGTCGTTGAACTGGGAGGCGCCGTTCAGCGTGATGACGCCTTGCGCTCGCACCGGAATGGAGAGGATGGCAGGCGCGGCGAGCGCGCCGCCCAGCAGGGCCCTGCGGTACATGTTGTCTCTCCTTGGACGTTTCTGGCCGGCTGTTGCCGCCGGCTCTGGGGAGAGACTACTCGCAGACGGCGGCGGCAGGGAACCGGCTGGCTATGCCGGCTCCCCCCTTCGCGGGTCAGCCCAGATGCCTGGCGAAGAAGGCCAGGGTCCGCTGCTGCGCCAATTCGGCGTCCTCCGGCTTGTAGCTGCTGCGCTCCTCGCAGCCGAAGCCGTGGCCGGCGCCTTTGTAGACGAAGATCTCCACCTCCGGCCGGGCGGCGCGGATCGCCTCCACATCCGAAAGCGGGATGGAAGCGTCCACCTCCCCGAAATGCAGTTGCACCGGGCAGTTCGGCTTCTCGTCCTTGGCCGCGGCGATGCCGCCGCCATACCAGCCGACCGCGGCCTCGAAGGCGCTGGTCCGGGTCGCGCCATGCCAAGCGACGGTGCCGCCCCAGCAATAGCCGACGATGCCGCGCTTCGCCCCTTTCGGCAGGGCGGCGGCAGCGGCCAGGATGTCCAGCACCGTCTTGCCGGGATCAATGCTTCCGCGCAGGTCGCGACCGCGGGCGATATCGGCCTGCTCATAGCCGAGCTCCACCCCGCGCTGCGTCCGGTCAAACAGCGCCGGGCAGATCACGGCATAGCCCTGCTTGGCGAAATCGTCGCAGATCCGGCGCATGTGCCGGTTCACGCCGAAGATCTCCTGCACCACGACCAGGGCCCGCCTCGCATCCTGCGGCCCAGCGATATAGGCGGAGAGGGTGTGGCCGTCGGCGGCGGTCAATTCCACAGTCATGACGTTCCCCATGCGCTTGGACCCCGCTATCCTGGGCGCATGGGCGAGGTCGTCAACCTGAACCGCGCAAGAATGGCCAGAGCAAGGGCCGAGGCCGCCGCTCAGGCCGCTGCCAACCGCGTGAAGCATGGCCGGACCGGCGCCGAGAAGGCCAATGACCGCCGGGCAGAGGCCCGTCGGCAGGCCCTGCTGGACGGTGCCAGGCGCGAGGCCGACAAGCCCGACTGAGCGCGCCACAACCAAGGAGAAAAGCCGAGGAATGCGATCCGCTGGGATAGCCCTACCCTTGCCTGTCCTGCTGGCCCTGGCCGCCTGCGCCGAGGCGCCTCCGGCCCCGCCGCCCGCGACCACCACGGCCGCCACGCCCGCCGCCAGCCCGGCACCACGCCGCCCGGCCGGCCCCGTCACCGAATTCGACGGCCATTATGCCGGCAAGATGGAACTGAATCCGGACCGCACCCGCGCCTGTCCGCCCGCCCCGGCAGAGGAGCGGGAGATCACGGTCCAAAACGGCCGCGCGACCTTCTTCCTGAACCCGCGCGTCCAGCAAACCCAGACCGGCACGGTGGGGCGGGACGGCTCGGTCCGGATGACCGGCATGATCGACCGCACCATCGCCACTTCCGGCGTCTTTACAGAATTCGGCTTCATCGGCGAATACCGGAACGGCCTCTGCTCCTATGCCGTGCGGATGACAAAGCAGAGCGGATAGCATAGCGGCCCGGACTGCTCCGATCTGTCGCGGGCCAGCGGAGGCGACGCCAGCATCTCCACGGAAAAGATGCGCATGAGGCACTGAACCGCCTCCTCTCCTGATCGTTCGGGTCGGATTGCCGGCTTCGGCCGGCGCGGATCGGAGGGACCGATGACCCGCTTCAAGACCACTCTCCTGCTGGCTACCATGCTGACGACGGCCATGGCCGGGCCGCTCGCCGCGCAGCAGATGCGGACCAGGGAAGGTGCTTCGCCCGGCGCGACCGGCGCACCGCCGGGCACCCGCGGAACGAGCGCCAATATTCCTGATGCCACTGTTCAGAAGACAGGGGCCGCATTGCGGGACGTCGCGGGAATTCAGGAGGAGTTCTCGCAACGCGTCCAGGCGGCGCCGGCACCGGAGCAGCGACAAAGGCTGGTGGACCAGGCGAGCCAGGCCGCAACCCGGGCGATCAACAAGCACGGCCTGTCAGTTGAAGAATACAACCGAGTGATCCAACTGACTCAGACCGACCCGGATTTGAAGGAGCGCGTGCTGGCGGCTGCAAATGCGGCCCGATAGGGCCCCGGCCAGCCGGGGCGGCCCTTGCCCCTTGCACCAGACAACGCAATCGCATGACCGAACAGGATATGGCATGGCAGAATCACATGATGGCATCGGCCAGCAGCGCGGCACGCCGGGCGGCGGCATCCCGGACGACGAGACGATCTCGAAAGTCGGCAAGGCGCTCCGCCAGGTAGCGGAAATCAAGGAGGCTTATACCGAGCGCCTGGCATCGGCTTCGACGGAGGCCGAACGGCAGGAATTGGCCTTGCGCGCGGAAAACGCCGCACTTCAGGCACTCGATGAGCAGGGCCTCTCGGTTGACCGCTATGACGAGGTCATCACCGCGGCCCAGACCGATCCGGATCTGGAGCGGCGCGTGCTGACCGCAGCGCGGATGTCATAGCCCAGGGGCGGAAGCGCCCGGCGCCGGCAAAAAGGACTCTAGCAAAAAGGACTCTAGCAGGTCCACCGCTGCACCAACGGCCGGCGCGGCCTGGATGGCGGCGATGGGCGCACCCGATGGATTTCGCCCGCAAGCGGCCTATACGTTGAAGCGGAACAGCAGGATGTCGCCGTCCTTCACGACGTAATCCTTGCCCTCGACGCGCATCTTCCCGGCTTCCTTGGCGCCCTGCTCACCGCCCAGCGCGACATAGTCGTCATAGGCGATGCATTCGGCGGCGATGAAGCCACGCTCGAAATCGCCGTGGATTACGCCGGCGGCCTGGGGTGCCTTGGTGCCTCGGGTAATGGTCCAGGCGCGGGCCTCCTTCGGCCCCACGGTGAAGTAGGTAATGAGGCCGAGCAGGTCGTAGCCGGCGCGGATGATGCGGTCCAGGCCGCTGTCCTCCAAGCCGAGGCTGGCCAGGAAGTCGCCGCGCTCCTCCTGCGGCATCTGGCTGATCTCGGCTTCGATGGCGGCCGAGACCACCACGGCCCGCGCGCCTTCCGCCTTGGCGCGTTCGAACACCCGGGCGCTGTAAGCATTGCCGGTGGCGGCTGAGGCCTCCTCCACATTGCAGACGTAAAGGACTGGCTTGGTGGTCAGCAGTTGCAGACGGCGCGCCGCTTCCTCCTCGCCCTTCGGCACTGCCGTGCGCGCGGGTCTGCCGGCCTGGAGCGCGGTGATGATCGGCTCGATCAGCGCAAGCTGCGCCTGGGCGTCCTTGTCGCCGCCGCGGGCACGCTTCACCAGGCCCTGCTGGCGCTTCTCCAGGCTTTCCAGGTCGGCGAGCATCAGCTCGGTCTCGACCGTCTCCGCATCGCGCACCGGATCCACGCTGCCTTCGACATGGGTGACGTCCGGATCCTCGAAGCAGCGCAGGACGTGGATGATCGCGTCCACCTCCCGGATGTTCGCCAGGAACTGATTGCCCAGCCCCTCGCCGCGGGAGGCGCCGCGCACCAGCCCGGCGATGTCAACGAATTCCAGGCTCGTCGGCACGATCTTCTGGCTCTTGCCGATGCGCGCCAGGGTATCCAGGCGCGGATCGGGCACCGCGACCCGACCGACATTCGGCTCGATGGTGCAGAAGGGGTAATTCGCCGCCTGTGCCGCCGCGGTCTGGGTCAGCGCATTGAAGAGCGTGGACTTGCCGACATTCGGCAGGCCGACGATGCCGCAATTGAAACCCAAGGAAGCCTCCTGAAATTCAGCCGCGCAGCAGCCCGGCGAGTTGCTGCGCAAGGACGGTGGCGGCGATTCGCGCCGCACCGTCATCGGTATCGAGCGATAGCGAGGCCGCGCGCAGCGGCGCGGCAAGGGTGGCGGGCGCCAGCCCGGCGCGGCGCGCGGCGGCGGCGATGCGCTCCGCCCGTTCTTCGGCGGTGCCTTCCCCGCCCAGGATCTCCGCGGCTTCCAGAAGCTGGGCGGCGCGCAGTGCGGCCTCTGCGGCCGCCTGTATGGCGGTGCGCTGGCGCCGCACGTCCGAGAGCGGCCCGCCTGGGACATCACCCGGCACCACCGCAACGGCCGCGCGCAAGGCGGCCGCCGTCTGGGCAAGCGCCTGCGCCTCCCGCACCAGGCCGGAGGCCAGAGCGGCGGCGCCGTTGGCGAAATCCTCCGGGCCGGGGCCGCCCATGCCGGCGGCAAAATCGGCTTCCGTCGCGTCTTCCATCAGCGGGTCTCCTGCGTCAGCAAGGCCACGCGAGTCATGAATTCCTCGGGCTTGCCCTGCGCCAGCAGCGGCGCGGCATCGGCCACGGCATCCAGCAGCGCCTCGACCCAGGGCTGGTCCGCCTTGGCGAAATTACCCAGCACATGACCGGTCACCTTCTCCTTCATGCCGGGATGGCCGATGCCGAGGCGCACGCGCCAGAAATCCGGCGTGCCGAGCATCCGCTGCATGTCGCGCAGCCCATTATGGCCGGCGGTGCCGCCGCCCCGCTTTACCCGCACCTTGCCGGGGGCAAGGTCCAGCTCGTCATGGAAGGCCCAGATGTCGCTGGGAGGGATCTTGTAGAAGGCCGCCGCAGGCTGCACCGCCTCCCCCGAAGCGTTCATATAGGTCTGCGGCTTCAGCGCCAGCACCTTCACGCCGGCGATGGTGCCCTCGGCGATCTCGCCCTTGAAGCGCTTCCGCCACGGGCTGAACCCGTGGCGGCGCGCGATGGCGTCGATCGCCATGAAGCCGATATTGTGGCGCTGCCGGGCATGCTCCGCGCCCGGATTGCCCAGGCCGACCCAGAGCAGCACGGCAGGCTCCTCGCTACGGCCTTACTTCTTCTTGGCAGCCGGGGCAGCCGCCTTCTGCTTCGTCGCCTCCGGCTGGGCCTGCTGCGCCGGAGCAGCCGCCGCTTCCTCGGCGACCGTCGGCGGGGCGATAGTGGCGATCACGAAGTCGCGGGCGATCACTGCCTTGGTGCCGAACTGGTCCTTCACGGCCGACCAGCGCAGGCTGTCGCCGATCTCGGCCTCGGCCAGGTCGATCTCGAAGGCTTCCGGCACATTGTCCGGATCGGCGAGAACCTCGGCTTCACGGCGCACCACGTTCAACACGCCGCCGGCCTTGATGCCCGGACAGGTGGCCTCGTTCAGGAACTGCACCGGCACGCGGACACGGATGCGCTGCCCCGGCGCCAGGCGCTGGAAATCGACATGCAGCGGCCGGTCGGTGACGGGATGGAATTGCACGTCACGCATCAGCGTGCGCACGGTCGCGCCGCCCTTCACCGCGACTTCATACAGGTGGCTCTGCCAGCCGCCCTTCTGCAATTCCTTCATCACGTCGCGCGGGTCGAGGGCGATCAGGGTCGCCTCCTGCTTCGCGCCGTAGATGACGGCGGGGACAAGCCCCTTCCTCCGGGTCGCGCGCGCCGCCCCCTTACCGGCCCGCTCGCGCGACTCGGCCTCGATCCGGATGGTCTGGACCATGGTCGTGCTCCGCTTGCTATGGGATGGCCCGGCCCAGCCGAGGCGGCCCGGATGGTCGCGACAGGCCGGAAACAGGCGCGCCGGCCTCCAGGGGTGCCGGCGCGGGGGCGGGATTAGCCCATGGACCGGCGGAACGCAACCGACCGACCCTTGCGCGGCCCGGACCGTTCCGGGCCTGGGTGCCGGTCAGGCTTCCTCCGGCGCCAGTTCCGCCGGGGTCACGCGCCAGACGCGGCCGCCATCGGCCGGCGGCTCGCACCAGATCGGCAGGGCATTGGGCGTGCGGACGTTCGGCTCATGGCCGAAGGCGAGGCGCAATGCGCGGAACAGGGCGCCATGCGCCACCACCAGCACTGGGGCGGGCTTCGCCGTGGCGCGGTTGATCGCGGCGACGGCGCGAGCCAACAACGCGGCGAAGGTCTCAGCACCCTTGGGCGTGTAGTCGCCGGCAATCCAGTCATCGTACCAGTCGCCCATCGGCTTGCCTTCCTGCTCGCCGAAGGCGACCTCCCGCAGCCCGCCATCGAATTCGACCGGCAGCTTCAGCGCCTCCGCCACGATCTCCGCGGTGACGCGGGCGCGCGAGAGCGGGGAGGCCACGATGGTGGCGATCCCCCTGCCCTGCAGCGTCCGTGCCGCGCGGCGAGCCTGGGCCAGGCCGACCTGGTTCAGCGGGATGTCCACATTGCCCTGGGAAAGGCCCTGCGCGTTCCAGTCCGTCTCGCCATGGCGGAGGAACCAGAAGGCGATCGGGTTCAGGCTGGCCTGCACGGAGGCGGAGAGGTCGTTCATTCGGCGCTCGGCCCTTTCCTGCGCGATGGGCAATGGCTGCCGGCCGTCAGGCCGGCAGCCCTTCCTGCTGCAAGGCCCGCTGCACCGCCGGCCGCGCCAGCATCGCCTTCAGATGCGCGTCGAGATGCGGCGGCAGGGTCATGCCGGAGCGGCGCGTCGCCCAATACTCCACGAAGAACAGCGCCGCATCCGCCACCGAATAGCCGGAGGGCAGCAGCCAGGTATCGCCCTTCCAGCCCTTCTCCAGCACATCGAAGTACTTGGTCGCCAGTTGCTTGCCCTGCTCAATCACCTTGGGCTGGTCGGCCTCGGTCGGGGTGAAGTTGGCGGCGCGGAACTGCCGGGTGAAGCCCTGCGGATGAATGGTGCCGCAGATATAGTCCATGGCCTCCAGGCAGCGGATCTCGCCCTCCAGATCCGTGGGCATGAGCTTCGCCTGCGGATTCGTCCGCGCCAGCCAGGTGGCGATCACCGGCCATTCCGTCAGTACCGAGCCATCGTCCCGCTGCAGCGCCGGCACCTTGGACTTCGGATTGATCGCCATGTAGTCCGGCTTGTACTGGGCGCCGTCCTTCAGTGGAACCAGGGCAAGCTCATAGGGCTTGCCGATCTCCTCCAGCACCACATGGATGCCGACCGAGCAGGCGCCAGGCGAATAGTAGAGCTTCATTGCTGCGAATCCCTCTGTCGCCGGCTCAGGCGAAGCCTTCCGCCTTCAGCACCCGTTGCACCGCCGGCCGCGCATTCATGCGCGCGTAATGCGCCGCGACATTGCCCGGCAGATCCTTCTTCAGCCGTCCGTTCCACCAGAAGGAAATGTAGAACAACGCGCTGTCGGCAAAGGAGTAGTGGCCGAGCAGGTAATCCTTACCCGCCAGCGCCTGGTCCATCAGATGCAGGCCCTTGGCGAAGATCTCCTCCCCCTTCGCCTTCACCGCATCATGGTCCGCCTCGTTCGGCGCGAAATTCGACGGGCGGAAGATGCGGGAGAAACCCTGCATATGGATGGTGGAAACGCAGTAGTCGGTCAGCTCCAACGCCCGGGCCTGGTATTCCGGCCCCTCCGGCATGATCAGGGCGTTGGGGTTAGTGGCGGCCAGCCAGAAGGCGATGGCCGGATACTCCGTCAGGACCGAGCCGTCGTCCCACACCAGGGTCGGCACCTTGGACTTCGGGTTGATGCTGGTGAATTCCGGCTTGAACTGCGCCCCCTCGCGGAGGTTCACCAGCACCGCCTCATAGGGCTTGCCGATCTCCTCCAGCAGCACATGGATGCCGATGGAACATGCGCCGGGCGAATAGTAGAATTTCATGATCGGACCCTCCCGTGAGTGCCGGCGCCAATCTGGACCGGCCCCGGCGTTAATTGAAGAGGGAGGAGACCGAGCTTTCCTCGCTGATCCGCCGCATCGCCTCGGCCAGCAGGGGGGCGATGGTCACCTGGCGGATATTGGTGGCGACGCGGACCGCCTCGGTGGCCAGGATGCTGTCCGTGACCGTCATCATCTCGATCGGCGAGGCGCCGACCCGGGCCACCGCCCCGCCCGAGAAGACGCCATGCGTCACATAGACGCTGACCCCGTTGGCGCCGTTCTTGATGAGTGCCTCGGCCGCGTTGCACAGCGTGCCGCCGGAATCGACGATGTCGTCGATCAAAATGCAGTGGCGGTCGGCGACGTCGCCGATCACGTTCATCACCTCGGAGACCCCGGCGCGTTCCCGCCGCTTATCGATGATCGCCAGGTCGGTATGCAGCCGGGCCGCCAGGGCGCGGGCCCGGACCACGCCGCCCACATCCGGGGAGACGACCATCAGGTCGCGGCCCTTGTAGCGTTCCCCGATATCGCGGCTGAACAGCGGCGCGGCGAAGAGGTTGTCCACCGGGATATCGAAGAATCCCTGGATCTGCGCGGCGTGCAGATCCATGGTCAGCACCCGGTTGGCGCCAGCGGCGGTGATCAGGTTTGCCACCAGCTTGGCCGAGATCGGCGTCCGGGGCCCCGATTTCCGGTCCTGCCGGGCATAGCCGAAATAGGGGATCACCGCCGTGATCCGCCGCGCGCTGCCGCGGCGAAGCGCATCCAGCGTGATCAGCAGCTCCATCAGGTTGTCGTTCGCCGGGTAGCTGGTGGACTGGACCACGAAGACGTCCTCGCCGCGGACGTTCTCATGGATTTCCACGAAGACTTCCATATCCGCGAAACGGCGGATGGAGGCACTGGTCAGTGGCAGGCCAAGCGAGGCCGCGACGGCCTCGGCCAGCGGGCGGTTGCTGTTGCACGCAACGATCTTCATCCCAGCCGGCCCCCTTCTGCGCCTCTCGTAAGCCCCGCGGTGGCGGGATAACGCCCTACCGGCGGCGCGCGACATATCAAGGTGACGAAACTGTGTAAATCGTGGCCGGGTTGCGCCGCGGGCATATCAGCGCCGCGCCTGCCCCTCGCCCGGCAGCCCGGGCGGGCTCCGCAACCGGCAGGCAATTAACTGCATCGAAACTCCCGCCAAGGCAAATTTTGCCGCACCGGCAGCAGGCCGGCCGAGAGGGTGGGAGATGCAACCACGCTTGCAGCCAAGGCAGGAGGCCAGATGGGCGGCGTGATCGCCGGGCTGAAGGCGCTCGGCCCGAAGCGGCTGATGATGCTCGGCGGGGTCGGCCTGGCCCTGCTTGGGCTGCTCACGGTGCTGGCGCTCCGGGCGGGGGAGCCGCAGATGGCGCCGCTCTACGGCGAATTGGAGCCGCGCGACGCCGCGGCGATAGTTGCTATTCTGGAACGTCAGCATGTCTCCCACCGGCTGACCGCCGGCGGCAGCCAGATCCTGGTCCCGGAGGATCAGGTGCCGCGCCTCCGGCTGCTGCTGGCGCGGGAGGGCCTGCCGGCCGGGGGCGGCGTCGGCTGGGAGATCTTCGACCGCAGCGAGTCGCTGACCACGACCCCCTTCCAGCAGGATGTGAATCGCCTAAGGGCGCTGGAGGGCGAGCTTGCCCGGACCATCCGCGGCCTGGCCGGGGTGCGCAATGCCCGCGTCCATCTGGTGCTCCCGCGGCGGGAAGCCTTCTCGCGCGAGCGGGGGGAGGCCCAGGCCAGCGTCGTCCTCACCATGCAGGGCGCGCAGCGGCTGGACCGGGAGGGGGTGCAGGCGGTGCTGCACCTGGTCGCCACCGCCGTGCCGGGCCTCAAGCCGCAGAACGTCTCCATCGTGGACAGCCGGGGGGAGCTGCTGGCGCGCGGCGGCCAGGCGCTTGCCGAATCGGCCCAGGGGATCGCCCTGTCGCAGGAGGAAATGCGGCGCGGGCAGGAACTGCGCATCGTGCGGGCGGTGGAGGAACTGCTGGAACGGACCCTTGGCCCCGGCCGGGTCCGGGCTGAAGCGACGGTGGAGATGGATTTCGACCGGGTGGAGACCCGGGAGGAACGCTTTGACCCCGATAACCAGGTGGCCCGCAGCCAGCAGAGCGTGATCGAGCAGAATCGCGGCGCCGAGCCGCCGCCGACCACCGTGGCCACCAACCTGCCCGGCGCGGACCTTCAGACCGGCAGCGCCGCCAGCCAGGAGAGCCGGCAGGAGGAGACGACGAATTACGAGATCGGCCGGTCCACCCGCAGCGTGCTGCGGGAGCATCCGGTGGTGCGTCGCCTGTCCGTCGCCGTCCTTGTGGACGGAGTGATGGAGCCGCAGCCCAATGGGGAACTCCGCTGGCGGGAGCGCACGCCGGAGGAGCTGGCCCGCCTCGCCACCCTGGTCCGCAGCGCCATCGGCTTCGATGAGCGGCGCGGCGACAAGGTGGAGGTCATCTCCATGCGCTTCGCCCCGGAGGATCCACCGCCGGCCGAGCCGGCCGGGCTGTTCGGCCTGTTCACTCCCGCCATGCTGACGCGGCTCATGGAGAGTGCCCTTCTGGCCCTGGTGGCGCTCGCCGCCATCCTGTTGCTCGGCCGGCCGGTCGTGGGACGGATCTCGGCGGCGCTGGCGCCGCAGCCGGCGCTGGCCGGGCCGGCGCCAAGCGACGCACTCTCCGCGGCGCTGCCCGGCGCCGAAACCGCGGCGCTGGCGCAAGGGGCCGATCCGGCCGCCCTGCCGGCGGCGGAGGGCATGGTGTCATTGGCGCATGTGCAGGGGCAGATGCGCGCCTCCTCGCTGCAGACCTTGACGCAGCTGGTGCAGGACCATCCGGACGAATCGCTCTCGGTCCTCCGCCGCTGGCTCAGTCCGGAGGCTGATTAACCATGACGCGCAGCCTGACCGGACCGCAGAAGGCAGCGGCGCTGATGCTGGCGTTAGGGGAGGAGCATGCGGCCCCCCTCCTCGCCCGCATGCACGAGGACGAGGTCCGCGATCTCTCCGCTGCCATGGCCTCGCTCGGCACCATCCCGGCATCCGTGGTCGAGGATCTCTGCCGCGAATTCGGGGAGCAGCTCGGCCAGGCCGGCAATCTTGTCGGCACCTACGAGAGTACGGAGCGGCTGCTGCTGAAGACCCTGCCGCCCGACCGTGTGGCCCAGATCATGGAAGAGATCCGCGGCCCCGCCGGCCGGACCATGTGGGACAAGCTGGGCAATGTGAATGAGACGGTGCTGGCGAACTACCTGAAGAACGAATACCCGCAGACCGTCGCCGTGGTGCTGAGCAAGGTGAAGCCCGACCACGCCGCCCGCGTGCTCTCCCTGCTGCCGGAGGGCTTCGCGATGGAGGTGGTGATGCGCATGCTGCGCATGGAGACCATCCAGAAGGAGGCCCTGGAGGGCGTCGAGCGCACCCTGAAGGCGGAATTCATGTCCAGCCTGGCGCGCGCGCAGCGGCGCGACGCGCATGAGATGATGGCGGAGATCTTCAACAACCTCGACCGCCAGTCGGAAGCCCGTATCCTGGCCGCGCTGGAGGAGCGGAACCGCGACGCGGCGGAGCGCATCCGCAGCCTGATGTTCACCTTCGAGGACCTGAACCGCCTGGACGGCCCCGGGCTGCAGATCCTGCTGCGCACGGTGGAGAAGGACAAGCTGGCCTTGGCGCTGAAGGGCGCCTCCGAATCCCTGCGCGAGCTGTTCATGCGGAACCTGACGGAGCGTGCCGCCAAGATGCTGCGCGACGACATCGCTGCGCTCGGCCCCGTGCGGCTGCGCGACGTGGATGAGGCGCAGGCGGGCATCGTCGCATTGGCCAAGGAACTGGCGGCGCAGGGCCAGATCACCCTGCAGGACGGGCGCGAGGAGGAAATGCTGGCATGAGGGGCTTCGAGCCGATCCTGGCTGGGCTCCGGCCGCCGCCGCGCGCCGTGCCGGCGCCTGCCGGCGGCCTCGCCATACCGGATTTCGACGCACCGCCGCCGCCGGAGCCCGATCCGGCGGCGGCGGCCGCGGATGCCGAGGCGCAGTTGCAGGCGCAACTGGAAGCGGCGCGGGCCGAAGGTTTCGCGGCGGGCGAGGCGGCCGGGCTGCAGCGCGCGGCGGAGGCCCGCGCGGCGGCGGAGGCGGCGGCGCTGGGGCGGATCGCCATGGTGCTGGATAGCGCCTCTGCCTCCGTCAGCGAGGCCGTGACGTCGGCAGCGGAAGCGCTGGCGCGCCTGCTGCTTGCGGCGCTGGATGCGGCGCTGCCGGCCGCCGCGGCGCGGCTGGCGCCGGAGAGGGCGGCGGCGCTTGCCGCGATGCTGGAGCCGCTGCTGCGCGACGGCGTCGCGGTGACGCTCTCCGTCGCGCCTGGCTACGCGGCGGCGGCGGCGGCGCGCATCGGCGATGCACGGCTCAGGGTGGAGGAGGACGCGGCGCTCGCGCCAGGCGATGCGCGCGCCTCCTGGCAGGGCGGCGGCGCGGTGCTGTCGCTCGCGGAACAGCGCGGCGCGGTGGCCGAGGTGCTGGCCGCGCTCGGTTTGCAGGAGACTTGAGGCATGGCCGAAACCGAATCCTTCCAGGCAGTGACGGCGACGGAGGCCAGCGCGGCACGCACCCAGATGAGCCCGGCGGCGCGGGAGCTGGAAGCGGTCTACGACATCCCCGTCCAGGTCAGCGCAGTGCTCGGCCGCGCCACCATGCAGGTCTCGCAGTTGCTGAAGCTCGGCCGCGGCGCAGTGGTGGAGCTGGACCGCAAGCTGGGCGAAGCGGTGGACATCTATGTCAACAACCGCCTCGTCGCACGCGGGGAGGTGGTGATGGTGGACGACAACCGGCTGGGCGTGACCATGACCGAGATCGTCAAGGCCGAGCGGATGGGCTGAGTGCCATGACCCGGGTCCTCATTGTCGGCGCGATGGATGGCGAACTCGGCCAGGCGGCGCGCATCGCGCAGGCACGCGGGGCGCAGTTGGCGCAGGCGGATGGCGTCACCGCCGGGCTGGCGCGGCTGCGGGCGGAAGGCGCGGATCTGGTTCTCTGCGACCTGGTGCATGACGTGGCCTGGCTGGTGGAACAGCTTCAGGCGGAGCGCATTGCCTGCCCCGTCATCGCCTGCGGCCGCAATGCCGATGCTGCCGCCGCGGTTCGGGCCATCCAGGCCGGGGCCAAGGAATTCCTGCCCCTGCCTCCGGATGCGGAACTGATCGTCGCCATGCTGCAGGCGGTGGCCGGGGAGCCGGAGGCGCCGGTGCATCGCGACCCGGCCATGTCGGCGCTGCTCGACCGTGCCGCGCAGATCGCGCGCGCCGAGGCCAGCGTGCTGATCACGGGAGAGAGCGGGACCGGCAAGGAGGTTCTGGCCCGCCACATCCACCGCCAGAGCCGCCGCGCCCGCGGTCCCTTCGTCGCGCTGAACTGCGCCGCCCTACCGGAGAGCCTGCTGGAAAGCGAACTCTTCGGTCATGAAAAGGGCGCCTTCAGCGGCGCGGTTGCCGCCCGCAAGGGGAAATTCGAGCAGGCCGATGGCGGCACCCTGCTGCTGGACGAGATCGGGGAGATGGACCCGCGCCTGCAGGCCAAGCTGCTGCGCGCCTTGCAGGAGAAGGAGATCGACCGGCTCGGCGGCACCCAGCCGGTGAAGGTGGATGTCCGCATCCTGGCCGCAACCAACCGCGACCTGGCGGCGGAGGTGCGCGCCGGCCGCTTCCGCGAGGACCTGTTCTTCCGCCTGAACGTCGTCGCCCTGCGCATCCCACCGCTGCGCGAGCGGCCGGGGGACATCCTGCCCCTGGCCGAGCATTTCGTCGCCCGCTTCACCGAAGCCAACGGGCTGCCGAAGCGCAATCTGGCGCCGGAGGCACTGCCTCTGCTGCTCAGCCATCCCTGGCCGGGCAATGTACGGGAGCTTGAGAACACGATGCACCGCGCCGTGCTGCTGGCGCAGGGACCGGTGATCGGCGCCGAGGCGATCGAACTGACGCCGCTGCGGCTGGACCGCGCGCCGGAAGCTCCGCCGCCCGCCGCTCCGGCATCCGCGCCCGCACCGGCCCCTGCCTCGGCCCGCCCGGTCAGTGCCCTGGTCGGCCGCCGGGTGGATGAGGTGGAGCGCGACCTGATCCTGGAGACGCTCACCCATTGTCTCGGCAACCGGACGCGGGCGGCGGAAATCCTCGGCATCTCCATCCGCACGCTGCGCAACAAGCTGCATGAGTACCGGGCTCAGGGCGTGCCGGTGCCGGTCCTGCCGGGCCAGCCCATGACGATGCCGCCGGTCGGATTCCCCATGACCGGGAGCTGAGTCTTGCCGGGGATCGCGCTTCCGGACTGGCTGCGCCCCTGGCTCGGCCGGCTGCGGCTGGGCAGCGATGTGGCGTTGGCGCTCGGCGTCGCGCTGCTGCTGGCGGTGCTGGTGGTGCCGCTGCCGGCGCTGCTGCTGGATGCAGGGCTTGCGCTGTCCATTACCCTGTCCGTCCTGGTCCTGATGGTGGCGCTGTTTCTGCAGCGGCCGTTGGACTTCACCTCCTTCCCGCAGATCCTGCTGCTCTCCACCCTGCTGCGCCTGGCGCTGAACGTCGCCACCACCCGCACCATCCTGACGCATGGGCATGAAGGGCCGCAGGCCGCCGGTCATGTCGTCGCGGCCTTCGGTGGCTTCCTGATGGGCGGCGATGTGGTGGTGGGGTTGATCGTCTTCGCCATCCTGTTGGTGATCAATTTCATGGTCATCACCAAGGGCTCCGGCCGCATCGCGGAGGTGGCGGCCCGGTTCAGCCTGGACGCCATGCCCGGCAAGCAGATGGCGATTGATGCCGACCTCTCCGCCGGCCTGATCGAGGAAGCCGAGGCCCGCCGCCGCCGCCGCGAGCTGGAGGAGGAAAGCGCCTTCCACGGCGCCATGGACGGCGCCGCCAAATTCGTCCGCGGCGATGCCATTGCCGGCCTCATCATCACCGGGATCAACCTGCTGGGCGGCTTCGCCATCGGTGCGTTGCGGCACGGCATGGGCTTCGGCGACGCCATCACCACCTTCTCGGCGCTGACGGTGGGCGATGGGCTGGTCAGCCAGATCCCGGCGCTGCTGATTTCCGTCGCCGCCGGCATCGTCGTCACCAAGGGCTCCGGCGAAGGCACGGCGGACCAGGCGATGCGCCGGCAGCTCGGCGGCGGCTGGAAGCCGCTGGCGCTCGCTTCCGGCGCCGCGGTGGTGCTGGGGTTGCTGCCGGGCATGCCCCTGCTGCCCTTCCTGGCCCTCTCCGGCGCGGCCGGCGCTGCCGCCTGGACGAAGCGGGAAGCCGAGCGCCAGGCGGCCGCGGCGCCGCCCCCTGCCCCGCCCCCCGCTGCCGAGCCACCCGTGGCCGACTCACTGCGGATGGACCTGCTGCGCCTGGAACTCGGCTATGGCCTGCTGTCCCTGGCCGCCGGCGAGGCGCCGCGGCTGACCGAGCAGATCCGCGCCCTCCGCCGCAGCCTGGCGCAGGAGATGGGCTTCGTCCTGCCCAGCCTGCGCATCCAGGACAATCTTGAACTGCCGCCAGACACCTATGTGATCCGGGTAAAGGAGATCGAGGCCGGACGCGGCCAGCTCCGCCCGCCGCTGCACCTGGCCATAGACCCCTCCGGCCAGGTGCCGCCCATGGCCGGGGAGCGCACCACGGAACCCACCTTCGGCCTGCCCGCCCTCTGGATCGAGGAGGCGCTGCGCGAGGAGGCGCTGGCGCGCGGCTGCACCGTGGTGGACGCCACCAGCGTCCTCGCCACCCATCTGACCGAGACGGTGCGGGAGCACATGGCTGAGCTCCTCTCCTTCGCCGAGACGCAGAAGCTGCTGGACGAATTGCCGAAGGAGCACCAGAAGCTGGTCTCCGACCTTATCCCCTCACAGATCGGCGTGGGTGGCTTGCAGCGCGTGCTGCAGGCGCTGCTGGCGGAGCGCGTCTCCATCCGCGACCTGCCGACCATCCTGGAAGGGGTGCAGGAGGCGACGGCAGCAGGCCACCGCAGCATCCACGGCATCCTCGCCGTGGTGCGCACGCGGCTGGCGCGGCAGCTTTCGGACGCGGCACGCGGGCCGCAAGGCTATGTGCCGCTGATCGCCCTCTCGCCGGAATGGGAGATGGCCTTCGCCGAATCCCTGGCTGGTCCGCCGGAGGAGCGGCAGCTCGCCATGGCCCCCTCGAAATTGCAGGAATTCATGCAGCGCCTGCGCGAAGCCTTCGACGCCGCCGCGGCGGCAGGGGAAACGCCGGTGCTGGTCTGCTCCGCCGCCATCCGCAGCCATGTGCGCGCCATCGTCGAGCGCTTCCGCCCCTCGACCACCGTGCTGAGCCAGACCGAGATCCACCCCCGCGCCCGGATCCGCACCGTGGGGAGCGTCTGACCATGCGCGACCGGCAGGCATAGGCGCCCCCGAATGCGGCTCCGGGTCTTCCACGCTCCGCGCATGGCCGAAGCCATGGCCATGGTCCGCGCCGAACTGGGCGCGGAGGCGGTCATCCTTGACACCCGCCGCACCGCGGGCGGCGTGGAAGTAACGGCGGCGCTGGAGCCGGCGGAGCCCATCCCCCTCGTGCCGGCGCCGCCCCCACCGCGGCCTGGCGCGCTGGCGCGCCACAACCTGCCCCCGGCCCTGGCGGCGCAACTCGGCCAGGGAGTGCTGGCGGAGCGGTTGGCGGAGAGTCTGGGCTTCGCACCCCTGCCGGACGGGGTGGCGCGCCCCCTGCTGCTGGCCGGGCCGCCCGGCGCGGGCAAGACGCTCTCCTGCGCCAAGCTCGCCACCCGGGTCGTGCTCGGCGGGGGCGCTCCGCTGGTCGTCACCACGGACGATGCCCGCGCCGGCGCGACGGAGCAATTGGCCGCCTTCACCCGCCTTCTCGGGCTGAACCTGGCCGTGGCGCCGCAGCCCGTCGCGCTGGCCAAGACCCTGGCCCGCCGCGTCCCGGACCAGCCCATGCTGATCGACACCGCCGGCTGCGACCCCTTCGATCCCGCCCAGGCCGAGGCCCTGCTGCTGCTGGCCCGCGCCGCCGGTGCCACCATCGTCGCCGTGCTGCCCGCCGGGCTCGATGCCGGGGAGGCCGCCGACCTGGCCCGTGCCTTCGCCGCGCTCGGCGCCCGCCACCTGCTGCCGACCCGGCTGGATGCGGCGCGGCGGCTCGGCGGCGTGCTGGCCGCCGCCGCTGCCGGCCTGGCGCTGACCGAGGCCGGCACCGGCCCCGGCGTCGCGGACGGCCTGACCCCCCTCACCCCGGATTGGCTGGCCCGCCGGCTGGAGGCCGGGCCACAGGAGGTATCCCCATGACCCAGCCGCCACATGCGCCGGGCCGGCTGCTTGCCATCGCTTCCGGCAAGGGCGGGGTCGGCAAGACCTGGCTCGCCATCTCTCTGTCCCAGGCCCTGGCCCAGGCGGGGCGGCGTGTGCTGCTGGTGGATGGCGATCTGGGCCTCGCCAATGTGGATGTGCAGCTCGGGCTGGATCCGCGGCAGGATCTCTCCGCCGTCCTGGCCGGGCGGATGGGCGTGGCGGAGGCGGCGCTGCGCCATCCCGCGGGCTTCGATATCCTGCCCGGCCGCTCCGGCTCCGGCGCCCTTTCGGGGCTGGGGGAGACGGTGCTGGACCGCCTCATCACCCTGCTGCGCCAGGCTACGAGGGAGTGGGATGAGGTGGTGCTGGATCTCGGTGCCGGACTTGACCATGGGGTGCGGCGCCTGGCCGCCGCGGCGGACCTGCTGCTGGTGGTGGCGACGGAGGAGCCCACGAGCCTGACCGATGCCTATGCCGTGCTGAAGCTGCACCGGCAGGACCGGCCTGGCGGCGATGCCCGGCTTGTGGTGAACTTGGCCAGCGACCGGGCCGCCGGGGAGCGCACCTGGCACACCCTGGACCGGGCCTGCGCCAATTTCCTCGGCAGCGGCGTGCGGCTGGCCGGTATCCTGCGCCGCGATTCGCGGGTGCCGGAGGCCATCCGGCGGCAAACCCCCCTGCTGACGCGGCACCCGACCAGCCCCGTGGCCGCCGACATCATCACGCTTGCGGGAGGTCTCGCCCCCGTCCCGGCCAGTCCACGGTCCCGACGTTGATCTCCTTCAACTTTCAAGTTTCATTGCGGCAGGGTGTGGTTCCGCTGCAGGCATGGGCCCGAGCGGCGCGGTGAATCCTACCCGAGATGGCCGGAGTTCCCGATGACTTTGCGTACCGCCCTGCTCGCCGCCACCATGCTGACGTTGCCAATTGCGGCAGGGGCGCAGCCGGTGACGGGGCTCTATGTCGGCGCCGGGGCAGGCATCAATCTCTGGCACGACAGTTCGAGCCGCGGGCTGCGGGTGCACGACGCGGATATCGGCGCCGCCGCCCTCGGCAGCATCGGTTGGGGCTTCGGCAACGGCCTCCGCGCCGAGATCGAGGGCAATTACCGGGTCAGCGAGATCAGCCTGGTCGTCGGTCCCGATTCCACGCCCATCGGCAACAGCGGCTATCTGCGCAGTTACGGCGTCATGGCCAATGCGCTCTACGATTTCGACGTGGGTACAAGCCGGTTCACGCCCTATCTTGGCCTCGGCCTCGGCTATGTCTGGAGCGAGATCTACAATGCCCGGCTGGCGGTCGGGACCAGCCGCTACCAGATCAACGACACGGACGGCAATTTCGCCTATCAGGCCATTATCGGTGGCGCATTCGGCCTTGGCGACATGGTACCTGGCCTCGCGGTGACCGCGGAGGCCCGTTACTTCGGCACGCTGGAGCCAAGCTTCGGTGTCACCCGCGTTTCCGGCCCGGCGCGGGCCGATGTGCCGACGGAGCTGAAGCTGCACAACAGCAACATCTCCGTCCTGCTCGGCCTCCGCTACAACTTTGGCGCGCCGAGTCCGGCGCCGGCCGCTGCGCCCGTCGCCCCGGCCCCGGCGGCGCCGCAGATCGCCCGCACCTACCTGGTCTTCTTCGACTGGGATCGGGCCGACCTGACCGACCGCGCCCGGCAGATCGTGGCCGAGGCGGCGCAGAAC
>Ga0207747_1000762_pt1 | contig 30411 bp, 18 predicted proteins | sample HigsolmetaGSP11D_FD_184839 | JGI IMG/M metagenome (GOLD analysis project Ga0207747, IMG submission 184839) | High solid enriched microbial communities from the Joint BioEnergy Institute, USA - SP1-1-D (SPAdes) | ecosystem: Engineered > Bioreactor > SSF (Solid state fermentation) > Aerobic >...
TGCTCCGAGAGATGAGCCTTACACGATCGTAACGCAAGCGCCTGTAGGTCCGAAGGGCCATCGCGATATGCCGACATCCGGTTGGTCCGGCATGCTGGTGATCTCGAAGTCCAAGGTGAAGACGGAAGAAGAACTGCGCCGCGTACTCGACTTCCTGGATAAGCTGAACGATGTCGAAATGAAGCTGCTCCTCGGGTACGGTATCGAAGGACGCCACTACGACATGGTAGACGGCTATGTCGTACCGAAGGAAAATCTGGATGCGGCAATTACGCAAGAACTGACTGGCATGAACCAGTTGCTGATGTTCCTCGGCGAACAAGAGCCTGGATATGCTCCGACACCGATCAACGCTCAAATCACAGAAGTTCAGAAGGCAAACGAAGCGATCGTCGTCGGCAACCCGGCAGAACCGCTCGTTTCGGAAGTTTACGCACAAGTTGGTCAGCAGCTTGACAACATCATCGGCGACGCGCGCATCCAGTACATCGTTGGTCAGATCGACGATGCCGGATTCGACGCAGCAATCGAGCTGTGGAAGAAGACTGGCGGCGACGACTACATCAAGGAAATCAACGAGTTGTACAAGGCAGCCAAAGGAAACTAATACGCAAGATTAGACAGTGCAGCGGTCAAACGCTGCACTGTCTATTATATGGCGGTAAGCAGTTCTGCAGCGTACTTGGCAGGATAAACAGGATGGAGGGACACCATTGGAACAGATACAACCGGTCTTACTGGGGAAGATCGACTTGCGACAAGTCGGCGCAAGGAGCAAGATGCTCGTCGGTGACATCAACGGCGATGGGCGGATGGAGATTGTTATGGTGCAGGCGGACGGCGGGATCGATGACCGTTACGTACCGCATGAGGTGATCTGCGTAACGGCTTATGATCTGGATGGGCAGATGCTGTGGCAGGTCGGCAAGCCGGATGAGCATGCGGGCGGTCCGGGTTCGGATTATCCAGCTCAGATCTATGACATCGATGGCGATGGTTATCATGAAGTGTTGTGCGTGATGAATGACCGATTCCTGGTTCTCGACGGCTGCAGCGGGGTGGTGAAAGCTTCCCATGCATTGCCAGACGAACACGCGCATGATTGCATCATCATCTGCAACCTGCGCGGCATGCCTTATGCCCAGGATATTATCCTGAAGGATCGTTATCGCAGGCTGTGGGCGCTGGATCGGGATTTTAACCTGTTATGGACTTACGAAGGAAACCCGGGGCATTATCCGTGGGTGTTTGATTACGATGGTGATGGCCGAGATGAAGTAATGGCCGGTTACGATATGTTGGATCATGATGGGAAGAAGCTTTGGAGCTGCCGTGATCTGAAGGACCACGCAGATTGCATCTGGGTTGGCGATGTAGACGGGAACCCGGACAATGGCTGCGAGATCGTCATCGGCGGCAGCGTGACGGTGATGTACAATGCAGCGGGAGATGAGCTGTGGCGATATGAGGGATCGATTGAATCTCAACACATCGCGTTGGGAAGATTCCGTGATGATCTGCCGGGGCTTCAAATCGCTGGTTTGGATCGAATCGTGCGTGGTGACGGCAAGAATCGGCTCAGCGGCAAGGATGGAATCTTCCTGCTTGATTCGCGTGGGCGTGAGGTGTGGAAAGAAGACAGGCAAACCCCGGGTTGGCTGACGATTATCGAGACGATACGCGGCTGGGACGAAGGGGAGCTTGATTATATACTGGCTTACCGCAGGGGCGGAGGCGTGATGCCGACGATCTATGACGGCTATCTGAATGTGGTAGCAGAGTTTCCGATGGATGGATATGTCGTCCATGCGGATCTGATCGGCTGCGGGCTGGAGCAGGTGATCATCTACAACGATGCAGAGGCGCAGATCTATGCGGTCAGACCGCTTGATCTGTCGCGCAGCGTGCCAGGCCGAACGCTTCCTCAGCCGAAACGGTTGTACAGTTCGACGCTGTACCCCGGCGGAGAGTACTAGGCCGTTGGACGTTGCCCGGCAATTGGGCGAGGCGTGAGAGCCGTCGGAACTGCGTCTCGGGTGCCGTCGAGGCAGACTGAGGCGGCCGAGGAAGCTGAGAGACGAAAAAATCGTCTCTCAGGGAGTAACGAGACGTCCGAGGAGACTGAGAGCCCAAAAAATCGTCTCTCAGGGAGTAACGAGACGTCCGAGGAGACTGAGAGCCAAAAAAATCGTCTCTCAGGGAGTAACGAGGCGGCTGAGAGACGAAAAAATTGTCTCTCACAGCGCATATCGAAACCGTCGGAGCAGTGTTAGGGTCGGGTGGATCCGAGTTTGACTGAAATCAGATGTTTTCGGAGAGGAGATGCTGTTGAAATGGCTTATTTTCCTGCAGAACAGAGCAGTTACACGGTGTTTCAAGGCAATATCGAGAAGACGCTGGAGCTGATCGCGAACCGATACATCGGCAATCAGCCGAAGCATCCCTGGATCTATCGCGCAAGCAATCGAGGAGCTTTCAAGCGGGGAAGTGATTATCGCTATGAAATGGACATGGTGAGCAAATTTCCAGACATCAAGGATGGCCAATTCGTCTATGCCTGGGCGAAGCTGTGGTCCGAGCAGGAGGCGGAGCTGCCGTTCAGTGTCAGTTGTTTCGGACCAGTGAGGCTGTATGTGAACGGGGAAATGGCGTTCAAGTCCAATATTCAGGAGGATGTGTTCCCTGACGACCGAAGCGGGTTCCGCCGCAAACTCCAGGCTGGATGGAATCACTTCGTGCTGCAGTTCGAGAAAACAGGCACGGGTTGCGGCGCCAGGTTCGGCACCGGCTCGATCAAGGGATTCCCGCTGCATTTTATCGTGCCGTCGGTTGAGCGAGGCGGTCAGGAGGGCTGGCTGTTCACTCCCCCATTGGATCAACCGCTCGACAACCTGCCGGGAGAAGGAACCTCCGAAGCGGAGACGGGCATCACCTGGCTGCCTAAGACTGATTGGGATGCGAAGTTGTATGCCAAGGGAGTATTCGGACGATTGTTCGGCGATGACAGAGGCAATATCGCCTATGCCTGGACGAAGCTGATCAGCCAGCGTCCATATGCGTCTCCGATCGAACTGTCGGGAGAGCATGCCGGACACGTCACCGTGTATCTGGATGGTGTGGAAGTTTATCGATCCGGGCAATCGGCAGGATCGTTCCGCATCACGTTGCACGCTGCCTACGGAGAACATGACCTTCTCGTGCGGAGCGAGAGGCAGGGAACTGGCAGCGATGTCTGGGATTTTTCGCTCAGCTTGCCTCATCCGGGTGTAACGCTGGAAGCGCCGATCGCCGTACAGGGCGTAAAGACGAAGTGGCTATATGTCGGAACGTTCGCAGCAGGGGAAGAGCCTGAGCCAGGCAGCATCTGCCGTACCGACAACCTGTTCCGTTCTGTAAATGGCGGAACCTATTGGCGTGTGGATCTGCCGCAAACCGTCGTTCGTCCATTCTCCGAATCGACGCATTACGGCAGATGGAACTACCCGCTCGGCGTCACGCTGTACGGGTTGCTGCGCACCGGGCAGGAGCTGGGCCGGCAGGAATATGTCGATTATGTGCTTGACCACATCGGGCAGTGTACGGCATATGAGTCATATGCGCTGTGGGACAAGGAACAGTATGGCGGAGCGGGCATCATTCACAATCTGACGGCGATTGACAGTCTGGACGACTGCGGCTCGTTCGCTGCAACGATGCTGGCGGCGATGGAATGCCGCGAGCTGCGCGGCGCGCGGGCTGCGGCGGATCGCATCGCACGTTACATCAGCGAGGAGCAGTCGCGGCTGGACGACGGCGCCCTGTATCGGATCAACGGCAGCACCAAGTTTATGATCGATACGATGTGGTGTGATGATCTGTACATGAGCACGCCGTTCCTCACCCGATACTACGAGCTGACCGGTGATGCGCGCTATCTGGATGATGCGGCCAGACAGTTCCTGCTGTACAAGAAGTACATGTACATGCCGGAACAGAAGATCATGTCGCATGTCTACGATTTCAAATTCAACAAGCCGACGAACATCCCATGGGGGCGCGGCAACGGCTGGGTATTGTTCTCGCTGTCCGAGCTGTTGCGCGTGCTGCCGGAGGATCATGCGGACCGACCAGAGCTCATGCAGTTCTTCCGCGACTTGTGTGAAGGGTATCTGGCGCTGCAAGGGGTGAACGGGCTGTGGCATCAGGTGCTGACGATGCCGGAGTCGTATGAGGAATCCTCCTGCACCTCGATGTTTGTGTATGCGTATGCGCGAGGAATACGCTATGGCTGGTTGACTGATCGCGAGCCGTATATCGCTGCAGTGGAGAAAGGGTGGCAGGGACTTGCCCGCCATGCGATCGACAAGTACGGCAACATTTACGGCGTGTGCAGAGGGTCGGGCTATGCGTTCTCGCCGCTGTACTATAAGGACGATCTGTCGTGGAATCTCAACGATACGCACGGCATCGGCATCATCATGCTGGCCGGCATCGAAACCTGGCTGATGCGCAAGTCGCTTAAGGAAAGCACGAACTGAGCAGGCAAGCGCTGCACGATCCGCTGTTCATCATAAGTCCAATACAGGAAGTTGGGATGAGACATACTACAGGTGTACATCCCAACTTTTGCTGTCTCCATGCAAATCCATACGCAATAAGCGCCATAAAAGAAGCGGGTGTGACCACAAGCGGCGGACAGCGGGCGGGATTGCAACATTTTGATCTGAATGCGGCAGGTTTTACACCTGATGACGGCGAAAGTAAAAGTTGATTCGATGGATTATCAATCTGGGGGGAAGATTGTGGCTGATTCATATCGTTTTGATTTTGGCCCTGAAGGGGAGCCTGCGCAAGGTTATATCAAAATAACGGACCAAAGTGTCTACAACGCCGATCTCGGATACGGGTTCGTCAGTACGGAGAACGTTTCAGCGAAAGCACGTGATGTCGGTCAAGGGATAGAACGCGATTTCTGCATACCATTTGATTCGGTGTTCGTCGTCGACGTGCCGGATGGATGCTACAGGGTTTCGGTGATTGCGGGCGACGCGCTGCTGCCGACTGCGATGACGCTGAGAGCGGCGAAGCGACAGATCGTGTTGTACAACAGGACGACCGTTCCTGGTCAATTCCTGCGCGAGATGTTCTCCGTGTATGTGTGCGGTGGCCAGCTCAAGCTGGCTTTCTCCGGCAATGCGCCGCGAATCAATGCGCTGGAGATCGTGCCGGTGCCGAATGCCCTGAAGCTCTTCATCGCTGGCGATTCTACCGCTGCGGATCAGGAGGGCTTCCCGTATGCCGGTTGGGGACAGATGCTCAGCATGTATCTGAAACACGATGTTGTCGTCGCCAACCATGCCGCATCCGGACGCAGTTCGCGGAGCTTCATCGATGAAGGCAGGCTGGACGCGATCAAAACCGAGATTCGGAAGGATGATTTCCTGTTTATCCAGTTCGGGCATAACGATGAGAAAAATGATCCGGAGCGCAACACCGAGCCGTACTCCAGCTATCAGCAGTATTTGATGCAATATATCGAGGCGGCGCGAAACGTCGGCGCCCATCCGGTGCTGCTCACTTCCGTGCAGCGGAGATATTTTCATGCGGATGGGACTCTTCAGGATACGCATGGCGATTATCTGCCTGCGATGCAGCAACTGGCAGCGGAGCAAGGTGTGCCGCTGATCGATATGGCGGAGAAGACGAAGGCGCTGTACGAATCGCTTGGTCCGGAGCGGTCGAAGTCGCTATTCGTGATCGGCGAGCGGGGCGAGTTCGTCAGCTTCCCGGATGGCGTGATGGACAATACGCATTTCCAGGACTACGGAGCGATCAAGATCGCGGGTCTCGTAGCGGAAGGCATCCGGGAATTGAATCTGTGGCCGCTGACGATGTATCTGCGTTAATAGAATCAGGAAACTGGCTTGGAGATTAGATCCTCAGACAGGCTGGCGCCCAAGTTCAGGTGAACAGCCGCAAGAATGTGAAACGGGAAACGGTCGTGATGTGCGGATGCACAACACGACCGTTTGCTTTTCATCCAGGCGAATGTCGGTGTTTTACGCAATCTCTGAATTCACCGTTTTCTTCTGCATTTGCTGCTCGACGAACTTGCGGTACAGTGGATGAGTTGCCAGCAGCTCTTCATGCGTGCCCTGGCCGGTTACGGCGCCCTCCTCGAGGAAGATGATGCGGTCTGCGCCGATGACGGTTGACAGCCGATGGGCGATGATGAGCGTTGTCCGTCCGCGCATCAGGTTGTTCAACGCTTCCTGGACGAGCGACTCCGATTCGCTGTCGAGGTTGGACGTCGCCTCGTCGAGAAGGAGCAGCTCCGGATCGCGAAGCAGTGCCCGGGCGATGGCGATGCGTTGCCGCTGTCCGCCGGACAGCTTGACGCCGCGCTCGCCAACTTCCGTATCATAGCCTTGCGGGAACTGCTCGATGAAGGTGGCGTTAGCCTGCCGGACGGCTTCGGCGATCTCGGCATCGCTAACAGGCCGCGACAGCCCGTAGAGCAGGTTGCTGCGGACCGTGCCTGACATCAACGGGCTCTCTTGCAGCACATATCCGATGCCTGCTCTCCACTGGAGCAGCGGCAAACTGTCGATGGCATCCGGGCCCAGCGCGATGGTGCCGTCGGTCGTGTTGTAGAAGCGCTCGAGCAGGGAGAAGATCGTTGTCTTGCCAGCTCCGCTCGGACCAACGAAGGCGACGGTCTGTCCCGGCTCGATGGTGAAGTTGACATCGCGCAGCACATACTCATCTCCGCCATATGAGAATGAGACGTTGCGGAAGCTGAGCGGCTGGTTCCAATTGATCGAGGCAGATTGCTCCTGAGCAGGAGCGGAAGCCGCAGTCGCAGGCAGTCTCTTGAGGCGCGCAGGCTGAGCAGATGTTGCGGATGCCGCAGATTTCGCGTGCGATGCAGCAGACTGAACAGACTGAGCAGCCTGAGCGGTCGCAGCTCCCGAAGCAGCCCCCTTGTCCGCTTCTGCCGCATGTACGCCGCACGCCTCGCCATCCATCGGTTCTGTCTCGGTTTCAAGCAACTCCTGGATGCGTTCGGTGGCGCCCATCGCCTTCTGGAAAGCGGTGAAGAATTGCGCCAGTAGGCTGAACGGCATGACGATCTGGAACATGTAGATGATCACGGCAACGAGCGTTCCGGCGGACAGATCACCGGCGGCAACGCGGGCTCCGCCGTAACCGATCAGCACGACCAACGCGGCCAAGATCACCGTCGTGATCAGCGGCGAGACGAACGACTGAATCTTCGCTTCTCTCAAGCCGAGGCGGAACAGATTGGTGATTTTCTCCACGCCCTGCTCGCTCTCCAGCGCCTGGGCATTATGCGATTTGACGAGCCGAATATCGCTCAGGACGCGGCCGAGTCCGGCGCTGAACGAAGCCAGCTCATCTTGCGTGCTCAGGGAGATGCGGTAGACGAGCCGGCCGAGCGGCACCAGTATCGCTGCCGATATCGGAACGGCGGCCAGCATGATCAGTGTCATCTTCCAGTCGATCACGAACAGGATGATCAGCGCGCCGATGATCGAGATGATGCCGGAGATGGATGCGACGAAGTGGTTGGTGACCAGCGTTTTGATCGTGTTCGTATCCTGCGTTACGCGGCTGATCAGCTCGCCGGATTCATGCTTGTCAAAGTACGAGATGCGCAGCTTCAGCACGTGATTCCATAGCCGCTCGCGTATCCTGCGCACGAAGGTCTCGCCCAGGTACGTCATCAGATAATAGGAGAAACCGCCGGCAACTGCTTGGAGGATAAAGGCTGATGTCAACAAGATCACGACGTTCAGCTCAATGCCGCTGCCTGAGAACTGGTCGATCAGGTCGCGCGTGAAGATTGGCACGATCAGCCCGCCTGCTGCTTCCAGCAAGCTGAGCGCGATCGCCAGTACGATGATCCTCTTCGCCGGCACAGCGCTGCGCATCAGGTTCAAGAACTGCTTCCATTGTCCTCCGTTTTCATGCATCGGAGATCATTCCTTTCTGCTTCATATAGTAATCACAGGCTTCCTGGACGAACTTTTCTTCTTCCGGAGTGAACGGTGAGGTGAAGAATCCCGGCATTTCCTCTGCTTCCAGCTGATCGGCAGCCGCATTCAGGACTTGCCAATCGTCGCCTAAGATCTCCCGCGTCATCGTAAACAAATCCTCGATCAGCACCTGTACTTCGTCCGCCTCGGGAGGGAAGCGGTGGATCACTTGCTTCAGCGAATGGAAGAGCGCGGCGGACCGCTTGTTCCATTCGAGCTCCTTTTCCTTGTCGGAGAAGAGTTGCCTGAGATGGCCCATCGTCTGTTCCGGGAAGAGCTGGGACAGGTATTCCATCTGCTGATTCTCCGAAATGATGCTCTGGATGAGGAACGAGAACACCGAAGGATCGAGCGCCTCTTCGACATCCAGGATCGCTACGGCGTGATCGAGAGCTTTGATAATCTGATTCAAGTGCTCACGCTTCTGCTCAATCGCTTGCTTCTGTACAAGAAGGGTATCCTTCAGGCTGCCCGTCTGCCGTTCCAACATCTGACTGATCTCATCAAGCGGAAATCCCAAATATTTCAGGGTAATGATCTGTTGCAGCGGGATCAGATCATCCGCGGTGTAATACCGTCTGCCAGATTTTCTCACATAGCTCGGCCGGAGCATGCCTTTCTCTTCATAGAAGCGCAGCGTGCGCTGGCTAACGCCGGACAGCTTCGAGAACTGCCCGATTGACATTGCTTTCTCCATCTCCATCACCTCTGGTACCATTGTAAAATTTGACGTAACGTCAGAATCAACCCTTTTTTTCTATGGTTTACCAATTTTATTGATGATCATGGTCAAGCCGTTTGATGCTCCTGGTTCCGTTGCATTGTCTCATTACACGCGGTCAGTCACACTCGTCTCTTTTGAACGAGAGAAGCAGAAGTCTACTTTTCTTGGTCTTATAGAAAGTATAACTTCCCATACATTCTCGTAAGACATAAGAAATACCAAGCTGCCACCGGCGTCCTAAAGGACTTGGCGCCAGCCAGGTATTTCTTTATAGATGTATCTCTGATCGGCATGCGTGTCTACTTGCAGAAATGTTCACAAAAAAGCGAATAGTTTCGTCCAACTCTCATATATTGGTATATACGTCCCGGTATATACACCTGTTTTTGCGGAATGTCATATTCAAAAAAGGATTTTAGTGGTATACTTTTAAACGATATTCATAATCTTATAAGTTTTCATAAAATTCAGTTTAACAGGGAGGGAGAAGAGCTGTGCCTGCACTTCCTAGAGTGAACGAACTTGGATTTTTTGAAATTCGATTGGAATCGATCGGCGGGCTGGGGGCCAACCTTGCTGGTAAGATGTTGGCCGAAGCTGGAGTTATTGGAAGCGGTTTCAATGGCGTGAGCTTCTCGTCATACGGTTCAGAGAAGAAAGGATCGCCTGTCAAGGCGCATATCCGTTTCTGCGACACGAATATGAATATCCGCGATACGACACCTGTAGAGCGACCGCATGTAGTGGGAATTTTTCATGAGAATCTGTCGCGCACCGTCAACGTCATCAGCGGCATCTATGAGGACAGCATCGTACTCGTCAACTCGGCGAAAACTCCGGAGCAGCTGAAGGAGAAGCTGAAACTGCTGGGCGGGACGATTGCCGTTGTCGATGCGACGGGGATCGCGCTTGAAGAGAAGAACAGGGTGAACATGGCGATGCTTGGAGCGCTGTTCCGCCTGTGCGATTTCCTGGACCCGGAGCATATGAAGGGCATCATTCGCAAATCGCTGGAGAAGAAATACCCGCAGGCTGTTGATCCTGCGCTGCGTACCTTTGAACGTGGGTATCAGGAAGTTGCCTTCCAGACCTTCGAGCTGCCGGAGGGGGCGGAGATGCCGAAGCCGCAGCGCTGGGACATCCCGATGCTGGGGTACGAGACGCAGCCGTTGGGCGGGATGATCACCAATCCCGGCAACAGTGTGCTGAAGGACTTAAGCATCTCCAGGCAAGGGATGATGCCGCATTTCATCGAGGAGAAGTGCATTCACTGCGCGCAGTGCGATACGGCTTGCCCGGATTTCTGCTTCGTCTGGGAGGAGAAGCCGGACCCGAAGGGCCGATTGCAGATGTTCTTGCAGGGAATCGACTACCAATATTGCAAAGGCTGTCTGAAGTGCGTAACCGCCTGCCCGACCGAGGCGCTCGTGGCTGCACGGGAAACGGACGGTTATGGAGAAGAGCACCGCGTTCCGCACCGCTTCGCATGGGCGCAGTAAGGGCATAGGATCGGCTGCTGCCCGGACTGCAGGGGCGCTGTATGGCTTAATTGAAGCAGAACCTGTTCGGAGACATTTTGGTGGAGACATCAAGTGCATGCTTGGATTATCAATATGTGAGAGGTGAATGCAGATGGCTATCGAAATGCAGAAGGAATTAAGCAGCGGTACGGTAGAGCAGCGTATCGTCTATGAATCCGGCAACGAGATGGCTGCCTATGCGGCGCACCAGATCAATTATCATATCATGGGTTACTTCCCGATCTCCCCGTCAACCGAGGTCGCGCAGTTCCTCGACTTGATGAAGGCGAACGGGCAGCATGACATCAAGCTGATCCCTGCTGACGGCGAGCACGGCTCGGCAGGCATATGCTACGGGGCATCCGCAGCAGGTGGACGGGTGTTCAACGCGACCAGTTCGAACGGCTATCTCTACATGCTGGAGCAGATGCCGGTGCAGTCGGGAACGCGCTTCCCGATGGTGCTTAACCTCGTATGCCGCTCCGTCTCCGGCCCGCTGGATATCCACGGCGACCATTCGGACCTGTACTTCGCGCTTAACACCGGCTGGCCGATCCTCCTGTGTCGCGACCCGCAGGCGGTTTACGACATGAACATCATGGCGCTCAAGCTCGCCGAAGATCCGGAAGTTCGCCTGCCGGTGATCGTCGCCTCGGACGGCTATTTCACGTCGCATCAGAAGAGAAGGGTGCAGACCTTCGCTCACCGCGAGGATGTGCTGAAGTTCGTCGGCGAGCATCCGCCTGAAGGCTTCCTGCATGTGCTGGACCGCAACAACCCGATCACCGTCGGTCCGTACATGAACGAGCCGGATTATATCAACAACTGCTATCAGCAATCGATGGCGATGTACAAAGCTGGTGAAGTATACGACCGCATCCGCCAGGAATACGCGGTGCTCACCGGCCGCGACTATCCGATCCTCGACCTGTACCGCATGGAGGATGCGGAGGTCGCTGTCTTCCTCCTGAACTCCGCTTCCGAGATCATCAAGGACGTCGTTGACCAACTGCGCGCGAAGGGCATCAAGGCGGGCTCCATCTCGCCGAACATGATCCGTCCGTTCCCGCAGAAACAGATCGCGGAGGCGCTGCGCAATGTCAAGGCGCTGACGATCGGCGACCGCGCTGATTCCTACGGCGGACATGGCGGCAATATGACGAACGAGGTGAAGGCCGCGCTGTTCACCCATGGCGTCAAGGACATTCACGTCATCAGCCGCATCTACGGCCTCGGGGGCAAGGACTTCTACGCCGAGGATGCGCATCATTTCTTCCAACTGGCGATCGATGCGATGGAGAAAGGCTATGTCGAGAAGCCGTTTGACTATTACGGCCATACGCCTGGCGATCCGGACAAGGCGCCGAAGCGCGTGCTGGAGCCGATGAAATATGAGGATCTGAAGACCGGACTGATCCGCGTCGACAAGGACGAGGCTTCAGGCGAACTGAAGGTTCGCGTTCCGCCGCTCCGCCAGCTGATGAAGAAGCCGAAGCGACTCGCACCGGGACATGGCGCCTGCCCTGGCTGCGGCATCTTCTCTGGCCTTGAGCTTTTCTTCAAGGGCATCGAAGGAGATATCGTGGCGCTGTATCAAACGGGCTGCGCGATGGTGGTCACGACCGGCTTCCCGTATTCGTCGCACAAGGCAACCTATATTCACAATCTGTTCCAGAACGGTGCTGCCACCTTGTCCGGTGTCGTCGAGATGTTCTGGGAGCGCAAGAGACGCGGCGAACTTGACAAGTACGGCCTGAAGGACGACTTCACCTTCGTCATGATCACCGGCGACGGCGGCATGGACATCGGCATGGGTCCGGCGATTGGCGCCGCACTTCGCAATCATAAGATGATCATCCTCGAATACGACAATGAAGGATATATGAATACCGGCGCCCAGCTGTCGTACTCCACGCCGATCGGTCACCGGACATCGACTTCGAACATCGGCAAGTTCCAGGGAGGCAAGCTGTTCCACCACAAGGATACGCCGCAGATCATGGCCGCGACGAACATTCCGTATGTGTTTACCGGTTCGGAGTCGATGCCGCAAGACCTGCTGAAGAAGGCGGCCAAAGCCCAATATTATGCGCAGAATGAAGGCCTCGTCTACGGCAAGATCCTGATCACCTGCCCGCTCAACTGGCTGTCCGACGAGAAGATGGGGCAGACGCTCATCGATAATGCGGTGAACTCGTGCTTCTTCCCGCTGTATGAGGTCGAGCATGGCAAGACCAGGATCACGTACAATCCGGAGGAGAAGGGCAAGCGCATCCCGGTGTCCGAATGGCTGAAGAATATGGGCAAGACGAGACACCTGACTCGTCCGGAATACGCCGATGCGCTGCAAGCTTTCGAAGAAGAAGTTGAACGCAGATGGCAGCGGCTGAAGGCGAAGCACGAAAATCCTTATCTGTAACAGGAGAACATCCATGGCAACGATGCGACAAGGCAGTATGCAAGCCGGCAGCGAAGAGCGCGCCGGCTCGCCTGCTCCAGAGGCGGTGCGTGAGCTGATCGGGCTGGAACAGGCAGAAGCTCTGGCTGACTACGGAAGACGCTTGACGGAGCAAGGGTTTACGTCCGTGCGCCGTTTCCTCGAGGAGATTCGCGAGTATCTGAGGGGCTGTATGGACGAGACAATGGATGAAGCAACAACCGTCGTGCAACGAGCGCAGATCGCGCTGCCGGCGCCTGGCAGCATCAGCCCTTCCTGGCAGAACATCTGGCAGGAATTCGAGGCCATCGTCCGGTACAAGCAGGAGGTGCTGACTCGCATCCTGCCTGAGAACCGTTCCGGAGAATGGCAGGTATTGCTCGACAACCCCTATTCACATCAACATGTCGCCGTTTATCCGGGGTTGACGTTTCAGGAAGCCGTTTATATGTATGCATACTTCCGCACCGACCTGGAGCCGAACGAGTATATCCGGCTGCAGAAGGTGGAGACGGTGATATACCATACCGGTGCAGACGGGTAGGCGGATATGTGGCCCGGCGCAGATCAGACATCCGTACCAGTGAAGAATCATTGCATATCGCCAGCCAGCTGACAAGCGGATCGCTCGATATTGTTCGGGCGGTCCGCTTGTTGTTACTGAAGGACTGGAAGGCATCAACCTGTTGCAACAGGCACCAGGCACATAACCAGGGATGATCGCATATGCGAAGAAGAGAGAAAGGGAATGATCACCGTTTCTGATCGGTGTCATTGTTACATGAATATTCCGGTTTGGGCATCATGATGTGCTGTTAACTGGAAATATGAGAAGTTGATTATAGCAGTTATCAGTTTACCGTGTATAAAATGGTAGATAGTTCAAGAGAGCCGACCAGCCAAGGCGTTAAGCCGAGGCTGGTTGCTCGTTTATCCGGGTTTTGTGGGGGTGAGACAGCAGTTTGACATCTGATGGTACGACTTATGGGCAGTACCCGCTGTATTCGATATGGCAGCCTTACTCGACATGGCAAGCAGACGGATTCAAACTATAAACAGAAGGGGAGTATGTCAACTTGGCCAGTTTCAAACGAGCTTTGTTACTAGTATTGAGCTTGTGCATGGTGTTGTCGTCGTTCTCTCTGGCGGTATACGCGGATGACAGTCCGCCGGCTGGAATGATCCATATTCCGGAATCAAGCCCGTGGAAGGGCAGCGTGTTCGGGGATGTCGGCGGCCAGGACAAGATCACAGCAGACAATTTTGCGATTACTGAGCATGCTGGTGGCTCTGTCACGCTCAGGAGCTCCAATGACCGCGGGAAAATATCCAGCACAACGGAAGGAATCGCCTATTACTACCAGATGGTTCAGCCAGCCGATAACTATGAACTGAAGGCGAAGGTGCATGTGGAGGCGTGGAAGTCTGGCAATAACCAGATAGCCTTCGGCATCATGATCAGGGAGGGTATCCTGTTCAATCAGAATGCCAGCTTCACGAGTGATTATGTGGCGGTCGGCGCATTGGACCAGGCCATGAAGGGGTTCTATAAGAAGGGGGGAAGCCAGGTCAAGTCCGGATACGAGTTCAGCGCGAATGTTCCGGCTGTAGGCGAAACCTATGAGCTCAGTGTGAGGAAGTACGGCAACGTCTATTCCATCCGCATCGGCGATGAGTCTTACGAGATTGTGACCGACAGCAGGATGTCGTATGCGGGGCTGTTTACCTCCCGGAATACGACGGTGACCTTTAGCGACATCGAGTTCCACAAGTTCAGCAAATTGCATGTTGAAGGGTTTCAGTTTGCGGCATTTGGTGAGAATACGAGTACTGAACGAAACCCTGCACCGACCATGGACCCGGAGGGCGGCATCAATCTGACTGCAACCGGCGGCAAGGTCGCAGGTGACAACGAAGGGATCTCCTTCTATTATCTAGAATTGCCGGCCGATGCCAACTTCGAGTTTGAAGTGGATGCCAGGGTGAAGAGCTTTAACAGCAACAGCAGCATCGGTACGGCGAATCAGAAATCCTTCGGCATCATGATTCGTGATTCGGTTGGTTCCGGTACCGGCAAGCAAACGGCCAACTACGTGGCTGTCGGCGCATTGGACACGGTTATGAAAGCGTTTTACAAGAAAGAAGGGACGCAGACGAAGCTGCCTGAGTACAGTGTGAACAAACCGGCGCAGGATGAGGTTTATCGTCTGTCGATCCGCAAGGCGGGCGATGTCTATGTCCTGGGCGTAAACGGGCAAACCCATACGATCGTTGAAAGTGACCTGTTCACAGATAAGCTGTATGTCGGGCTGTTCGTCGCCCGCGATGCTTCGATCACGTTCGACAATGGCAAGCCGCTTGAAGATCTGCGCAAGGCGCTTTCACTGTCTGTAGATGCCTCCCGGATGAAGACCACCTACCTGTTAGGCGAAAGCCTGGATCTGAGCGGTTTGAATGTGACCGCTGTCACAGAGGATGTGTATGGCATACACAACGAACTGCTGAACAGCAACGAGTATATTGTGACCGGGTATGACAGTTCGGTAGAAGGGACCAATACGATCCAGATTCATTTCAATGGTTTGACGGATACATTGGATCTGGATATCGTGGCAGCGTCGGTTGTTCATCTGGCGATCGAATACTATCCGGCGAAGACGGTTTACTATCCAGGGGATGTTTTTGACCCTGAGGGGCTGACTGTGTATGCAGAGTACAACTCGAAAGTCAGCAAGTACCTGACACCGGACCTGTATACGTTCAGCATACCTGGCGCTCAGGAAACGGATGACGGATATGTGTTTGTGAATCCAGGCACCTACACAGTAAAAGTCATCTCCAAGGAGACACCTGACCAGTATGACGAGTTTGAAGTGACTGTGAAGGATGCAGAGTTGCAGAATATCGTGATCCATCAACTTCCAGCGAAAATGCAATATTTCCTGGGCAATGATCTTGATCTGAGCGGCTTGGTCGTCTATGCCAACTATCATGATGGATCATCGGTCAGGTTGATGAAGGGTGAATATGCAGTCAGCGGTTTTGATTCGCTCACCGCGGGCGATAAAACGGTGGTATTGACTTACAAGGGCAAGACGGCATCGTTTGATGTGAATGTGAAGGAACGCGAACTTATCCATCTGGAAGTCACGGACTATCCCAAGACCACTTATGCGGTGGGCAGCACATTCGACACGACCGGACTGGAAGTGTCGAAGGTGTACGACAACGGCGATCGGGAGATCTACACAGATTACTCCTTAGATCCCTCATCTTGGGATTCGACGAAGCCTGGTATTACCGAGATCCGAATCCTGCCGGATGATGCATCGCTGTCGCCGGTCACACTGCCGGTTACCATACGCGAAGCGCAAGCGTATGAGTGGCATGCGATTCGTTTCGGCCAGTCAACGTCCGACACCAACAACAAGGTGACGATCCTGGAGGATGGATCGATCAAGCTGGAGGCGCTGGGAGGCAGTGCAGGCAAGGTGACAGGCGACCATGACGGCATTACTTATTACTATACGGTGATCGATGGCAAGCAGGACAACTTTGTCTTGTCCGCAGATATTCAGGTGATCGAGTATGCGAAAGATCCCCATGATGGTCAGGAATCTTTCGGCATCATGGCGCGTGACAAGATTGGTCCGCCTGCAACCTCTTCCGTCTTCGCGTCGAATATCGCAGCAGTAGGCGGATACAGCGGCGGTACGCGCAACGATAACGGTACGCAGTTGTTTGTCAGGACCGGGGTGGAAGCTTCGGACGGCACAGGCAGCCAGGGGATTCAGAAGATCATGTTGAAGAATGAACGTCCCGGCCCGGGCAATTCGCATCCCAATGCGTCGTATCGGTTGACGCTGGCGAAGACAAACAGCGGATATGTCGGCAAACTGAACCATGATCAGGAAGCGATCATCTTCGAACCGGATATCCTGACGGTACAGGATGAGAAGATTTATGTCGGCTTCTATGTCGCACGTCTCGCCACGATTGTGGTCAGCAACATCGAGTTCGAGGTGACGGCAGCGGCAACGGATGCCCCGAAGGTTGATCCGCCTGTCCAGGCAATCGAGCCGATGGTGGAGATCCTGTCGCTGGATCGGACATCCGAGACGGACTATGTATTCAGAACGAGATCCAATGTTGCCGGCACGTATACCTTGAAGCTTGGAAAGGATACGCTTGCACAGGAGGTGCGCGGTGAGTCTGGCGAGATCGTGGAGATTCCGGCAACGCTCACGATGGGCAACAATCTGTTCAGCCTGACATTCATCCCGGACGATACCCAGTATCTGACCAGCTATGACCGCATCATTACGAATTACAAGGTGGAGGTCAGAACTTACCGGGAGGGTGCAGATATCTATGTCTCCCCTGCAGGTACTCCAACCGGTGATGGTTCCCGGGATCACCCGCTGGATCTGGATACGGCGATCGACTATGTACTCCCAGGACAGAAGATCATCGTACTCGATGGTCATTATGTCCGCAATTCGAGTCTCGTCATCAAGAAGTACAACGACGGCCGGGAAGGCGCGATGAAGATGCTCTATGCGGCCGAAGGAGCGAATCCGGTCATTGACTTCGACAAGAAGTCGGAAGGCGTCGTGCACAGCGGAAACTATTGGCATGTGAAGGGCTTGAGCTTTACGCGAAGCGCTGATAACTTCAAAGGATATACGGTTGGAGGCAGCCACAACATCATCGAGCTGAACAAGTTCTATGCCAATGGCGATACGGGCTTCCAGATCAGCAGAACGGACTCCACTGCCAACTCCATCGAGGAGTGGCCGGCGTACAATCTCGTCTTGAACAATGAATCGTATGACAACGTTGATCCATCCCATAACAATGCCGACGGTTTCGCAGCGAAGCTTACCTCTGGCGTTGGCAATGTGTTCAGAGGCAATGTGGCACACCATAACATTGACGACGGATGGGATCTGTATACCAAGTCCGGACAAGGTGCGATCGGTCCGATTGTTCTAGAGAACAACATCACCTATATGAATGGTACATTGACCGATGGTACGGTAGGCAACGGCGACAAGAACGGGTTCAAGCTTGGCGGCGAAGGCATCCATGTCCCGCATATCGTACGTGGCAACATCGCCTTCGAGAACGGTGCTGCAGGCTTCACCAGCAACAGCAATCCGGGCGTTATCCTCGAGGGCAACATCTCGTTCAACAACGGCGGGGCGAACCTGAACTTGACGACGTACACGGCGATCCAGGAGGACTTCCAGCTTGATGGATTCATCTCGTATCGTACACAAGGATCTGCCATGGACAATGTCCCGGACAGGCTGAAGTCGGACGATAACTTCCTGTTCGACGGAGAGAAAGCGGTGAATGCGTCCGGGTATGTGCTGACGAATGACAACTTCGCAAGCCTTGAACCGGATAAGCTTCCGTTTGAACGAGACGCAGACGGGAACCTGATCCTGGGTGATTTCTTGAGGTTTGTCGACACGGTTCCTCCAGGCAAAGTTCGCGATGTCGCTGTCATCAGTGGACATGGGAAGCTTACGCTTACCTGGACCGATCCTTCCAATAAAGATCTGGACAAGATCTACATCGTCGCTGAAGCAGATACTGTTGTGGAAGCCGTCTATGTGGATGCGGGAGTAGGAAGCTACACATTTACGGGTCTGGAGAATGGTGTGACATATACATTACGTCTCACTGCCATTGACCTGTATGGTAATGAATCGGAACGTGTCACAGCATCAGGTAAACCGGAAGCAACAGAGCCGGAACCTGAAGAACCGGGGGAAGAACATGAGGATACGACGCCTCCAGGAGAGATCAGAAATGCAAGGGTAATCAGCGGCAACCGGCAACTGACGATCAGATGGACCGACCCGACGGATGCGGATCTGAGCAAGATCTATATCCGAGGGGAAGGCAGCACCGTTATCGAGGCTGTATATATCAACAAGGACGTCGAGGTCTATCGCCTGACGGGACTGACCAATGGCGTAACCTATCAGCTTCGCATCTCGACGGTCGACGCAAGCGGCAACATCTCGGAAGGGGTCGTGGTGTCTGGCAAACCGCAAGCACCAGCACCGGTGAATCCGGATCCTGTCACGCCTGTTACTCCTCCGGCCACACCTGAGCCTGAGGTGAGCACCGGTGCAGACGGAGCAGCGGAGATCACGCCGGTTGTTGAAGCAGACGGTGATCGCATCAGCACGTCGATCAGCGATGAGGTGTTCAGAGAGGCGCTGGAGAAAGCGCAATCGGATGACGATGGCATGAAGACCGTGGTCATCAAGCTGGATCAAGAGGCTAAGCAAGTGCAAGTCAATCTGCCAGTGCAAGCGGTGCGTTCATCCGACAACCATCAGGTGGTCATCAGCAGCTCGCTCGGCAACGTCGTCCTGCCGTCGAACATGCTGAGCAATCTGGATCTTGGCGAAGATGACGCGGTGCAACTGGTACTGGAGGAAGCAGGAGCACAGCAAGACAGCGACCGCAAGGTGCTGGAGATCCATGTGAAGGTGAATGGCCAGATCGCAAGCTGGAACTACACCGGAGCCGAGGTAACGGTCGAGATCCCGTACGAACCTTCGGCAAGCGAGAGAGCACAGCATGAATTCCTGGCCGTCGTATACATCGACGAGCAAGGCAACAGAACGCCGGTCTACAACGGACACTATGATCCGGAAACGGGATATGTCGTCTTCACGACGAACCATTTCAGCAAGTATGCGGTAGTCTTCGCGCCGAAGACGTTCGCGGATCTTGGCGGATATTCGTGGGCGAAGCATGCGATCGAAGTGCTGGCGACGAAGGGGATCATTAACGGCACATCGGCAGAGCGCAACACCTTCACGCCGGAAGCGAACATCAGCCGGGCAGACTTCGTGCTGCTGCTGGTGAAGACGCTGGGACTGCAGGCGGAAGTGAGCGACAACTTCTCAGATGTGCGCGTTGGTGAGTACTACTACGAAGCAGCGGGCATTGCGAAGGCGCTTGGCATCACGAATGGAGACGGCAAGGGCCACTTCAACCCGAGAGCGGAAATCACGCGTCAGGATATGTTCACCATGACAGCGAGGGCATTGGCAGTAAGCGGCTATGCGCTGAGTGGAGCATCGGTTGAGGTGCTGGAGCCATTCTCCGACAAGGATGCGATCGCCAGCTACGCACAGGCTCCGATTGCAGCCATGGTGGCAGAAGGACTGGTCAACGGCAGCAACGGCAAGATGAATCCGCAAGCGAATGCGACCCGAGCTGAGGCTGCAACCTTCCTGTATCGGATCTACAACTTGAGATAATTGATGAAGCAGAGAAGGGATAGTCCTGCAAGTCAGCACGACTGGCGGATGGACATGTCCCTTCTTTGATTGGGCGTGCCCTGGGAATGTAGTTGTGAATGATCGAATTTCAGGGAATACACGGAGATCCGCATGACAAATAGTGTGTTGATTTGTTGACGATGAGAAGCATTTTGTAGCGTAATATGCATAGTTAAACAGGGCCCTCGCGGCATTGAAAAATCACAGTGTATTACAAAAGAAAGGGGCTGTCCGATAAGTGGAAGTTGATCCTGACGCCGGACGAAGATAAGCCCGAAGATGCCTTTATATCAGGCATTTTCGGGCACTTCTTTTCGCTGTCAGGCAACAAACACAGACTTTCTGGACAGCCCCTTTCAAGTTATGTTTACCTCCAAGTGGACGTAAAAACATGTTGGCTTTCTGTCCATGTACCATTTTAGACAGCCACAGGAACATACATTCGCTGACAACCTGTTGTCATAGCGCCCAAGTAAAATAAAACATGATCGCACTCTCCAGCAGGATAACTGCGACCTGGACAAGCGGATCCCACCCGTTCAGATAAAAGGCATGATTGACAATAAGATAATCTTTAGATCCCACAGATTCAGATAGGAACAACACCTAATATTACACAGAAAACAGGAGATTGACAACAAACAAGCACACCTATAACATTATAGTTAAAATGTACCATAAAACCAATTATTTATTCTCAATTATGAAAAGAGGTGATGATATTGAATCTGAGTGTCCAGTTCCATACAGATAAACTCCCCGTAGCATATCGCTTATGTGTCTTATCCGTAATCAAGGAGTGTCTGCGCAAAGGAGATGAACAGGCCTATCTAAGATACTATGACGGCAACAAGCCGAAGCCGTTTGTGTTTTCGGTGTACCTGAATCAATTCCGGTATGCTGGCGATGAGATTCTGCTCAGGGGCTTTACGCTGAATCTGTCATCCTCGGATTATGACTTCATCATCCCATTCCTGAACGGCCTCCAGCAGACCCGTTGTTTCCAGTACAAGAATTATCAGTTAACCAGAGGGCTTATCCGTTATGGCCGTGAACAGACCGTTCAATCTTCAAGCATCGTCGTGAGGACCAGAAGCCCGCTGTTGGTGGAAGATGCGAATGGCAAGCCGGTGGCACCTTCGGACCCGAATTTTAGTGAGGAATTCCATGTGATTGCTTCCATGATGTCAGAGACCCTCAGGGGCAAGCCATTAAGCGAGAGGGTGCGCATCGATCCCGTCTCGTACAGGAAAGTGGTGATCAAGGAAAGGAACCAGACATTTGAGCAGGCATATGAAGCAGGCAAGGTTCAATCTCCTTATCTCTACTTTACCGCGTATCATGGAACCTTCATGCTGCATGGACATCCGACAGACCTGAAGTGGCTATTGGATACCGGAGGCGGCCTGAGGAATGGACAAGGCTTTGGACACTTGACATTGGAAAGTGAGGTGATCGATGGAGATGCAGTTAAAATTGCATATTGACGATTATCTGACAGCCATCGCGGGAGTCGCTCTGATGAGGCTGCAGAAGTGGGCTGAGGCCAACCTGGCTGAATGGCGCGATGTCCGACTGGAAGAGAGACCCATTCGCATGAAGGCTGATCATGTAGAAGTGGATTCATCCGTACTAGATCACCTGCCTCGGTGGTATTTCCTCTATCTGATGGACAAGCACTCTGTCAGACGCAGGGAACAACAGCGTTTGAAGTCTCTCCTCACATCAGGATACCAATCATCCAAGGACAAGCTCTCTCGACTGAAAGACTCCATCAACAACAACTTCAAGAAATTGTCCAAGTACTTTCCCGACTCTCCCAAGATCACAGCCATGCAGCATCTGTTAGTCGAAATCAAATCCATCAAGTCAGACCCGCCGGACGAGCAGATGGAGTCGATCGTCGAGCGATATCTGGACTTGTTAGCGGATGAACAGTTCGAAGAGCGTCTGACGCTGAACGTGATTCGTTCTTTCCTGTTCAACAACTTCTTCGGCCAGACGAGTATGTTGCAGCTTACACGCAGCTCATTAAACCTTCAAGGACATATTGAATATATGCAGCGAGATTTTGTAGAACCGGTTAAACTGGATATCGCTATTCGCCAGTGGCTGGATACCTGTCCGGAACCAACTGCGGATAGTAAGAAAGCATTGGTTGATCTGTTAAGCTTAAGCAAGTCAGATCGCCACCCATACAAGAGTTGGAGCAATGAGATCAAGAAACTGAAGCCGGAAGAGATTCATGCCTACATGAATGGCAAGCTGCGTTGCAGTTTTGAAGAGGAGTGGTTGGCAACCATTCACTTCGAAGAGATGACCTTCGCACCTCTGGGAATCAGCGGAGCGCTTGTGAACTTCAACTGGGAACATGCCCACCACCAGATGCCGATATCAAACTGGATCCGGCTCCTGTTGTTCATGGCCCCTGCGGGTCTGACCAGCTTCACTCGCTACAAGCAGATGCCGTTTACGAACTTCAATAAGGACGAGTACGAAACCTTCTACTGCTTCGTATATCGGGACGGCACGCCGGAGATGATCTGCGGAGATAACAATGCCCTGGACGATATGGAGCATAATGAATCCTTTGATCGCCTGATTCCGAAGCTGATCGAACGAGAGACTTACAAAGCGAAAAGGCGGCTGCAGCCCAACATTCAGATCCTGGAGTTCCAGTCGGATATCAACATGAAGAAGACGGTTCTGCATGACTATCATGTGCCTCGCCATGTGCTGATTTACTTCAGCAGCGAGAAGAGCAATCTACAGTATATGCAAAGGCCGATCCGCGAAGCGTTTCTGAAGCTGATCCTGGAGAGCATCGACCCCATATCCGTCATCTGGAATTACTTGCGATCGGTCATTCAGGGCAAAGGTTCGCCTTACAGCGCTTATCTGGCCATCCGTGAGCGCTGGCTCATCGAGCAATTGAAGAAGGAGGGATTAAGAGAGATGGATGAAGCGTTGCAGAAAAAGGCGGGTTACATCAGATACATTTCCAAGGAAGGTGCGAAGATTCGCAGAGGCTTGGATCGAAGGGCGGACAAGCAATCGGAAAGCACCGATTATGTTTCCAGCGGAAGCAAGAGAGCGGCGGGGGTCGCCTATCGCTTATTAAATGCAGCCCGTTCCGGAGACAAGCAACTATTCCTGGATACGACGATCAGGCTATATCTGTCCGTCGGTGAAGAGGTGCCGATCTCCCTGCTGAATGTGCTTCATGAAGAAAAGGTGGATTTTGCGACCTGGTCAGGTGCTTTCATCACAGGCTTGCTTGGCGGTGACCAGAAGGAACCGTCGGATGAACAGACAGAAGACTCGGAGAATGTGCAATCAAATGGAGGTTGATCAATAATGGGGAAAACATTAACGCTGTCAGTGATTTTTCAGGCGGGATCGCTGAATTTCGGCGAAGGTACTGCCAATATATCCGAGCTGAAGAAGTTTCATCGCGGCAATGGCGAGGTATACACCTTCGCCTCCCGGCAGAGCATCCGGTATGACATCGTGCGGCTCGGCAATGAATTGTTCGGCTGGAACCTGGATACGGTGGACAAGAGCAAGGGCGTGGTGCAATTCAAGGAGGATGTCACGATTGCTGATTCGGTCGAGATGGACCTCTTCGGCTATCTGAAGACCGGCAGCAAGTCCAGGAAACGCCCTGCCGTTGCCCGCTTGAGCCATGCGCTGGCATTGGAACCGTATAAGGGTGACATGGAATTCCTCAACAACATGGGGTTGGCGGAGCGTGCCGGGGAAACGCCCAACCTGGCGAATATCGAGCAGCACTTCAGCCTTTATGCGTATCATCTCAGCGTTGATCTGGATCGGGTGGGGATTGATGAAGACGTCGAGCTTCCGGTTGAGGAACGGATGAAGCGGGTTCAGCAGTTGCTGGACATCCTCAAGGTATTAAACCGGGATATTCGCGGAAGAAGGGAGAATCTCGCGCCTCTGTTTGCGATCGGCGGGGTGTATCCGTTCTCGAACCCGCTGTTCATGGGTCGCGTAAGCTTGCGCGGCAGTGCGGGCCGCTGGACCATCAACATCGATCCGCTACAGGAAGCATTGCAGACGAGCTGGAATAGGACAAGCAGTCAGGAGCTGACGCGCATCGGGCTGGTCACCGGTTGGCTGGACAATGAATCGGACATCCGCGACAGATGCGGTACCGTACATTCCATCGAACAATTCTTCCAGTTGATCGGCCAGGACGTGCAAGCCGCATTCGGGGCGTGATCCGATGAAGGTTCTGAGGCTTCGATTATTCCAGGAGACGGCTTGTTACAAGAAGCCAGCTGCGTTTAAGGTAGGTGAGACCTATCCGTTGCCGCCCTACTCCACGGTCAAGGGGATGATCCATCATGCCTTGCAGGCTGATGAATACATTCCGATGGCGATCAGCATACAGGGCAAGTATGAAAGCAAGCTGGTGGATTACCAGAGGCATTATTTTGTCAAGAACACAAAAAATAGGGAATTTCCACTGGTGTTGGACGGCCTTACTCTGAATTATGATTTCCACGAAATGACGACGATGCCGATCTATATGCACATGCTGCTGAATGTGGAGCTGATCGTTCATCTGCGCGCGGATGAGGGCATACTCGCAAGAATCCATGATGTGCTTCACAAGCAGAACCCTCCGCTCAGCTTGGGAAGATGGGAGGATCTCGTGCGAGTCGATGAGTGCAGCTATGTGGACTGTCAAACGGTAGATGACGATCAGGAGACGGCGCTTCCGATCTATATCCCGACTGCCAAAGCGGATGATGTGAGCGGGGTTCCGTATCGGCTGAACTGGAAATATGAGATCAGGGAAGGTGTACGACAGTGGGAGCGGATCAAGGTCAGATATATTCCCGCTGGTGAATGGATCGGCCATCTGGATCTCCTGGTCGATCAGGATGGCTATCCGATCGCATTTCCAACTGAAATGGAGGAGTAATTCGATGTTATACGCCAAGTCGATGCCAGCAGAATCCATCGCCGAGCATACGACGCGGCTGCTGCAAGGATTTGACAAGCTGCGTTCCAGTTACGGCGAACGGATCAAGGCGGACGAAGAGTTCTGGGACTTGCTGAGATTGGCGGTGATCGTTCACGATTTCGGCAAGGTGAATCTGTTGTTCCAGAACAAACTGCGCAGATTGATAGGGGAGCCTGAGCTCCCCTGCCCTGTTTCTCCGGAGGAAGAGATCCCCCATAACTATGTGTCTGTGGCATTGCTTCCGGAGAAGCAACTGGTTCTGTCTCGGGAAGCGTGGAAGCTGCTTGTCTATGCGGTGGGCTATCATCATGAGAGGAAGACATTGCCGCATCGCAAGGAAATCCAGGATTACATGCAGAACGCAGTGGATCGCCGCTTGATCGAAGAGTTATTCGCGGAAATGAATTGGCCGTACGAGTATGATAAGCCGAGCAATCTGCTGCTGAATATGTTGGAGCAGCGACATAAAAATCCTGATGAGATCAAATATGACAGGGCATTCTTCCGGCGTTATGTGTTGTTGAAAGGATTGCTGCACAGACTCGACCATGCTGCATCTGCACTTGTGGATGTTGAGAAGGGCGTTGATGAACATATCGGAGAGAAGACGCAGAAGTTCCTGTTAACGAAATACAAGATCCGTCCAGCTCAGCAATTCGCCCTGGATCATCGGGATGAATGCACGGTGATGGTGGCTTCCACCGGAACCGGCAAGACGGAAGCGGCATTGCTATGGATCGATGACGCCAAAGGCATCATTACCTTGCCGCTGAGAGTCAGTTTGAATTCCATGTTCGCCAGGTTGCTGGATGAACAGAACATAGGAGTTCAGAGCCTGGGGCTGTTGCATTCCGGGAGCTTTGATTATCTGTCCAATCTTGACTTCCTGGATGCGGAGGTCAGCTATCAGGCGTCGAGACAGTTGTCCGAGAAGCTGACTCTGTCCACGATCGACCAGGTCCTGAAATTCCCGTTCCTATATCGCGGCTTCGAGAAGGAATTGGCGACGATGATCTACACGAAGGTGGTTGTGGACGAGATTCAGGCATACAATCCCAATATTGCAGCGATGCTGATCAAGGCTTTGGAGATCATCGCAGAACTGGGAGGGAGATTCCTGGTCATGACAGCAACCTTGCCGCATCTGTATCTGGAAGAATTGCAGAGGCGCCTGAGAGATCGCGGTGTTTCTCTCGCATACAGCGTGTTTCCGAATGATGACTTGCTCCGCCATCGCATCAAGCTTCATGACAGCGGGTTGCATGAGTCCATCGATCATATCGTGCGATCAGGCATGAACCATAAGGTTCTGGTGATCTGTAATACCGTGGATCAGGCGATTCGTCTCTATGACGAGTTGAAGCGGAAGATCGATGAACGGGGATGGTCCGTCCCGGTGAATCTGCTTCACGCCAGATTTGCGAAGAAGCACAAGATGATGCTGGAACAGCGGATTACCGGGTTCGCGCCATCCGGATGGCATCTTGGCAGCGATCCATACGGCCCAGGGATCTGGGTGACGACCCAGGTTGTGGAAGCGTCGGTGGATGTTGATTTTGATATCCTGTTTACCGAGGTGTGCACATTGGATAGCCTGTTCCAGAGGATGGGACGCTGTTATCGTGTTAGACCATACACCTCCGATGAACCGAATATTCATATTTTCATCCGGGATGCTTCCGGGATCGGGCATGTTTATCACAAAGACATCACGGCGATGAGCGTGCAGTTGCTGTGCGAATATGAAGGTGTGCTGCTGAGAGAGAGTGACAAGATGGAGATGGTAAATCGGCTGTATCGGCGGGAGAATTTGAAGGATACGGAATTTTTGAGGAAATTCGATCAGGCATTGCACCTGTTCGACTATATCAAGATGTTTGATCTTTCGTCAAAGGAGAGTCAGGAGCTGCTGCGTGAGATCAGCAATATCGAAGTGATTCCGCCAGAATATTGGGAAGATGTGGATCGGCTGAGGAATCGGTATGCTGCGGAGACGGAACCAGGGACGAAACGGGAATTGAGGCGTCAGATGGAACAGTATACGGTGTCGCTTGGTGAAGATTCGATCAAGTTCAGAAAGATCGCCGTGAAACCTTTGGAAGAACGCGGACTGGAGTATATGCATTGGATCAGCCATGCTGATGTGGAGTATGAATTTGACGAGGAGACATTGCAAGGTGCGGGGTTGAGGTACAGGAAATCTTCTGATCAATACTAGAGGTGTCGTTTATGGATGGAATCAGCGGAGTTGAAATGCACTATTACGCCATCTGCAAGCGTAAGCTATGGCTGTTTCATCGCGGAATTCGCTTCGAAGACGACGGCAATGAACGAGTAACAGCAGGAAAAATCGTGCATGAAAATTCCTACTATCGTATGGATAAAGAGTTAGCTCCCGATGAAGATATCCGTATCGATCGACAAGATGGTGATGTCCTGCGTGAGATCAAATAAACCAGCAAAATGGAGGCGGCGGACCGGCTGCAGATGCTCTATTATCTCTATGTGATGAAGAGCAGGGGAATTATTCGAAAGGGTTTGTTGAGTTACCCTTCCGAGAGGAAAACGGTAGAGGTGGTCTTGGATGAAGCGGGTGAAGTCCAAGTGAAGATCGCGATGCAAAACATTAACCGAATCGTCAACCGTGAGATCCCAAAGTTCAAGAAACTGCCTTATTGCAGGAAATGCGCTTATAAAGATTTTTGTCTTTCTGGGGAGGTGGATGTGGATGGATCGTAATATTTACATTCTATCGTCAGGAAGATTGAAAAGAAAAGATAATACCATTTATTTCGAAAATGAAGATGGAGTAAAAAGGCCAATTCCGATAGAACAAACGAACAGCATTCATTTCTTTGGATCAGTTGACTTTAACACATCATTATTGCATCTTCTGTCACAATATCAAATATGTTTTCTTGTTTACAATTATTATGGCTTCTATGACGGCACGTTCTCGCCCAGGAAGTCCAAAGTGTCGGGACACAGTGTGGTTCAGCAATGTGCACATGTGCTTGATGCCAAGAAACGAATGTATCTGGCCAGGAGCTTCGTTGAAGCAGGTGTTCATCATATGATCAGAACCCTGCGAAAGAGCAATCATCCCGAGTTATCAACGCATGTGAATACATTGGAATCACTTTCATCCAATATGCGCGAAGCCTCGGACATTCCGTCGCTCATGGGGATAGAAGGAAGCTGTCGCAAAGTTTATTATGAAGCTCTTGGAAAATTAATCAAGAACGGAATGACATTTGAGGAACGTAACAAGCAACCTCCACTGGATCCGGTTAACGCCATGATATCATTTGGGAATAGTCTGATGTATACTACCATCCTGTCGGAATTTTACAAAACCGTTCTGGACCCTTCAGTCAGTTTCTTGCATGAACCATCGCGGAAACGGTTCTCGTTATGTCTCGATGTTGCAGAGATATTCAAGCCTCTTATCGTTGATCCTTTGGTCTTGGCATTACTGAATAACAGGAGAATCAGATTAGAGCATTTTGAGTCCAAAGATGGTGCCGTTTATTTAAATGAGGAAGGGAGACGCAAGTTTCTGGATGCGTATGAAGAGAAACTGAATACGACGATCAAACATCGAAAGCTGAATCGGAATGTATCTTATCGATATCTTATCAGACTGGAAGCATACAAACTCATAAAACACTTTATAGGTGATGAGATATATAAACCTGTTAAAGCCTGGTGGTGAGTATATGTATGTGATTATCACCTATGATGTTGGTGAGAAGCGAGTGCATAAAGTATGCAAGAATTTGAAAGCATATCTGGATTGGTCGCAGAATTCCGTGTTTGAAGGATATATCACGAAAAGCAAATTGATGCAATGTCTGAACGAACTAAAGAAGATAATTCGTAGCGAAGATTCTATTTACGTCTACATGATTGAAAATCCGAAAAACATGAGGAAAGAAATCATTGGAGAGGATCGATCCTTGCACCAAATCATGTTTTAGAGGAACTGCATCGAACGATTTCTTTGATGCGCAGCCCAGAGACATTGATACATAAGGGATGTGGGAGATTATAGACCTTTTTGGTGATTCACAATTAATCGCTCGATGCAATTTATGCTGTTTTTCGGAATCAATTGATCAACCGGAGAGAGGTAATGTGACAACGACACACAATCTATTGTTTTATCTGAACGTAGTGGGATATAAAGATTTATTGCGAGCGACCACGACAAGAAACGTAATTTGTTTTATCTGAACGTAGTGGGATATAAAGCGGATAGGTTTCGAGTTCTGCGCGGATGTCTATTCGGGTTTTATCTGAACGTAGTGGGATATAAAGTTAAATCGCCACCTCCTCGTTTATCGATAATCCGTCAACGTTTTATCTGAACGTAGTGGGATATAAAGCTTCTAGCGCGTTTGGAGTTGCGGTAATGGTATAACCCGTTTTATCTGAACGTAGTGGGATATAAAGATCCTCGTTATAATACGCTTCGGCTGAATTCGTCATATCGTTTTATCTGAACGTAGTGGGATATAAAGTGATAATGAAAAAGGGGGAGCGTTAAATCCTCCCCGTTTTATCTGAACGTAGTGGGATATAAAGACGACTTAATATCATGCCCATTTTCCCAGAAAATATGTTTTATCTGAACGTAGTGGGATATAAAGCCGTTGAACCGTCTCGAACGTATCAGATCGATATTGGTTTTATCTGAACGTAGTGGGATATAAAGGTGAAATATGGGCTTGGGAGATTCCTGTTGATATTAAGTTTTATCTGAACGTAGTGGGATATAAAGACACTAACGGTATACCGCACGTACTCGCCCGTATCGTTTTATCTGAACGTAGTGGGATATAAAGGCGGCTGCGGGCTGCGGCAATCAGATTGCATGAAACGTTTTATCTGAACGTAGTGGGATATAAAGAACTGTATTTGCAACAATTTCCTGCGCGTTCCCGGCGTTTTATCTGAACGTAGTGGGATATAAAGATAAATCCCGAAGTTGCTGCGCTAATCTCCGAAAACGTTTTATCTGAACGTAGTGGGATATAAAGATTCCCGATATGCGAACGTTCCACGTGCGAATATCGGGTTTTATCTGAACGTAGTGGGATATAAAGCGAGCCGAGACCGTGTTATCACGCTGTTCGACGATCTGGTTTTATCTGAACGTAGTGGGATATAAAGGGAAGAACGATCAATACAGCCGGCGACGTAACGCGGGGTTTTATCTGAACGTAGTGGGATATAAAGATCATTATCCTCAGACGGTTCAGTATCGATAAAGGCGTTTTATCTGAACGTAGTGGGATATAAAGTCGCTCAGTCGAGCCGCCGCCGGGATCCTTGCCTCGTTTTATCTGAACGTAGTGGGATATAAAGTGCGGAGTGGGACAT
>Ga0207747_1000763_pt1 | contig 30408 bp, 24 predicted proteins | sample HigsolmetaGSP11D_FD_184839 | JGI IMG/M metagenome (GOLD analysis project Ga0207747, IMG submission 184839) | High solid enriched microbial communities from the Joint BioEnergy Institute, USA - SP1-1-D (SPAdes) | ecosystem: Engineered > Bioreactor > SSF (Solid state fermentation) > Aerobic >...
AAATCAAAAAGTATTATACAAAGTTACCTTGCCAGAGGTAGCTCTGCTTTCTTATTGACTTTTTTGGCTACTTTTAGGGTTGCCCGGACTCGCAGGGAAACCCGGGGAGATTTATTTTCACAGAAAAAGTGCCAATCACGAATTCTGACCTTCCTTTTCCAACTCTTCCATTTCTTTGTGTGTGCAGGAAGCCGTTTGCTATCCATTCTGATCTACAAGTGGAATCAAGCTGTGTCAGCCCTTTTTCTTTCGGAACTTTATCCGCATCGACACTTTCAATTTGGTCTATCTTTGTACTGTTTTTCATGTTTGTATCTTCAAGTGTTTCAGCATCTCTTATTGCATTTTGTTTTAAGTTCATTGCCAGTACTGTTTCCCCGGCAGAAAGCAGGGTTCCTGAAATGAGATTTATCGTCGATTTTTTCATCTTTGATATAGAGAAATAACTGCAATTCCCCTCCTATGTTTCAATATCTCCAAATTTGGACACACTAACATTAAAACTGCCCATACAAGGGAGGATTTATATGCGGAATGCGATTGTTTTGCTGGCAAAGTTTATTACATGTATTGTCGCCTTTGCTGTGGCGCTCGATTTGTTTTTCGACGCGACCATAACGGATATTCTTTCGTTCAGTCTGCTAGTAACGATTGTCTCCTATGTTGTCGGCGAGTTGATGCTTTTGCCGCGCATAGGCAATTGGAAAGCCGTTGCCGTAGATTTTTTGCTTGTTTATGCAAGCGTCTGGATTTTTGGCAATGTTGTGCTGGACAATTATATGCAGATTGCCTGGGGAAGCATCATTGCCGCCTTCATCATTTTAGTCGCGGAAATTTTTGTGCACCGTTATCTTCTGAACGATGCGGAAAGCAGGGGGAGAAAAGGCGTGCATGCGAATAGGCAAAGCTTTGCATACGGTACGGAAATGGCAGAAGAAGACAATATCCACGATCTCAATCCTAAAAAGAAATAAGCTAAAGCCGGAAACGGAAGCAGAATTTCTTTGCTTTCTGTGACCGGCTTTTTTCGTATTGGAGAATGGGCCCGAAAGATAAGATCGCGCGCAAAGCCTTTGCAAAAAAAAAGGTTCATGCTACACTATTGACGATAATAAAAAAGGCGGAATGGACAATGAAAAACGAAAAAAGCAATGTGGTGCCGTTTCCCCGGCTGAAAGAGCGCCTGCTTGAACGTGGGCTGGAATCCATCAGCCAAAAAGAGTATAAAGAGGCTGCTGCGCTGCTTCGCCAGGCCCGAACCCTTGACCGGGAAGATGCGGATGTCGGAACCGCCTTGATGATCGCCCTTTACCAATCAGGTGATTATGAAGGGGCAAAAGAACAGGGCAGGCAAATGCTGCACGAAGGGATCGGCAATTATTTTGAAGTCATGGATTTATTCCTGATGATTCTTGTGCAGCTCGGCGAACATGAAGAAATTGTACGTACGATCAGCGCCCTCCTTGAAGAAAAAGAGGCGCCTCTTGAGAAGCTGGACCATTATGAAAAGCTGCTGGCGTTTAGCGAAAAGCGGGTGCAGTTGCCCAAACCGGAACTTGATCCGGACCAAAAGGGGCAAAAACTCTTTGAATCGGATGATCTGCAGGAGCAGATTTTGCGGGTGTCCCGGCTTGTACATGAAAACATCCGCCCGTATATTGGGGAAATCCGCGGTTTTATCCGGAATCCGGACGAGCATCCGTTTATCCAGACGCTTCTCATTAACGTGTTAAAAGAACAGGGCATATCCGATACTTTTGAAATTCAAAAACTCAACCGGCACGATACGGTGAATCCCGCAGAACTTCTGCCGATATTTGAAACGCAGCTGTACAATCTTTTAATCACCCGCCTTTCAAGGGATGTCGAACAAAAAAATCCGACGTTGTATGCCCATATTAAGACAATGGTGGACCGGCATTTCTTTTTGCTGTATCCGTTTGAACCCGAGCCGCTTGATACGGGCCTATGGACGGCGGCTTACTACAGTATGGGCCTAAAGATTTACGGGCAGGATGAATGCAACGAAAAAATTGCCATGTATTACTCGGTTAATCCCGAAGAGCTTGCGGATGCCGTCCGCTATCTTGAAAGCCTCGAAGAAATTTCTTTGCCGAATCTGTAGCTCATTATTGAAAGACAAAAAACCTATGTTATAATTAAATGGTTGTATACTGTCTTTTTTCAAACGGAAGTTGGAAAAAAGCAATAGATCAGGAAACCTTTTACATGGCCTGTCTATTTATTATGTTTACATTATTATTTATAGATTGTTGGAGGGAAAGGTATGTCAGCAAAATGGGAAAAAACTGAAAGGAACCAGGGCATCCTTACAGTTGAAGTAGACGCTGCAGCTGTTGATGAAAGCCTGGACAAAGCCTTCAAAAAAATTGTAAAAAGAATCAATGTACCGGGTTTCCGTAAAGGGAAAGTGCCGCGTGCCATTTTTGAAAAACGTTTCGGCGTAGAATCCCTTTATCAGGACGCACTTGATATGCTTGTGCCAGCAGAATATGCAAAAGCTGTCGACGAAACGGGCATTGAACCGGTTGACACACCAAGCATTGACATCGAACAAATGGAAAAAGGAAAATCTCTCATTTTCAAAGCTACCGTTACTGTCAAACCGGAAGTGAAACTCGGCGAATATAAAGGCTTGGAAGTGGAAAAACCGGATACGGAAGTAACAGATGAAGACGTGGAAAACGAACTGAAAAAAATGCAGGAACGCCTTGCTGAACTTGTTGTCAAAGAAGACGGCGAATTGGAAATGGGCGATACGGTTGTCATCGACTTTGAAGGCTTTGTTGATGGCGAAGCATTTGAAGGCGGCTCTGCCGAAAATTATTCGCTTGAGCTCGGTTCCGGCAGCTTTATCCCTGGCTTTGAAGAGCAGTTGGTCGGCGCAAAGACAGGAGATGAAAAAGAAATCAATGTTACATTCCCTGAAGAATACCATGCGGCCGAACTTGCCGGGAAACCTGCAACTTTCAAAGTAAAAGTCCATGAAATTAAGGCAAAACACCTGCCTGAACTGAATGACGAGTTCGCGCAGGATGCCGACGATGAAGTGGAAACTTTGGATGCATTGAAAGAAAAGATCAAAAAAGACCTGAAGGAATCGAAAGAACATGCGGCGAAACATGCGGTGGAAGACGCGGTTGTAGAAAAAGCCGCCGAAAATGCGGAAATGGATATTCCTGAGGCAATGATCGAAACTGAAGTAAACCGTATGCTGCAGGAGTTTGAACAAAACTTGGCTGCACAGGGTTTGAATTTACAGCTTTATTACCAATTCTCCGGTCAGGACGAAGCAGCGCTACGCGGGCAGATGAAAGAAGATGCCGAAAAACGAGTGCGCTACAATTTAACACTTGAAGCAATCGCCAATGCGGAAAACCTCGAGGCGTCCGACGAAGAAGTGGAAGAAGAATTGAAACGCATGTCCGAAATGTACGGCATGTCCGTTGAAGACATCAAACGCGCCCTTGGTTCTGTGGAAGGCATCAAAGCCGATCTGAAAGCGCGCAAAGCGATCGATTTTCTTGTACAAAACAGCAAAACTGTTGCATAATATAATATAGAAATGCAAGGCACGACGCAGGTTCGTGTCTTGTTTTCTAAACTTTGGGCAGGTCGCAGCCAAAAATCATACATAGAGAAGAATATTCATCAGGTTTTGGGGAAAATCTGGAGTAGGTAGGATTTTTACATAAGTATGAAAATGAGATAAGCAGTTTATTTCCTGCCGTCATGGTTTTGTGTTACAATCCTTATACATATTGATTGTGTGGGGTTAGCGTTATGGTGAGCGGGAGCATGAAGCGGAGCCCGTTATTCCGCGGGTGCTGTCAATTCATTTAGTTAAAACTAAGGGGTGAATGGAATGTTTAAATTCAGCGATGAAAAGCAGCAGTTAAAATGTTCTTTCTGTGGGAAATCGCAGGACCAAGTGCGCAAATTAGTCGCTGGTCCTGGCGTCTATATATGTGATGAGTGCATCGAGCTGTGCACGGAAATTGTCGAAGAGGAATTTGGTACGGAAGAAGAAGTTGAGTTCAAAGACATACCGAAACCGCAAGAAATCCGCGAAATTTTGGCGGAGTATGTCATCGGCCAGGAAGATGCGAAAAAAGCACTTGCCGTTGCCGTTTACAACCATTACAAACGGATCAATTCCAACAGTAAGATTGATGAAGTGGAACTGGCAAAAAGCAATATCTGCCTAATAGGGCCGACCGGAAGCGGAAAAACATTGCTTGCGCAAACGCTGGCACGGATTTTGAATGTCCCGTTTGCGATCGCTGATGCCACATCATTGACGGAAGCCGGCTATGTCGGGGAAGATGTGGAAAATATCTTGTTGAAACTGATCCAAGCAGCCGATTATGATGTGGAAAAAGCTGAGAAGGGCATTATCTACATTGATGAAATCGATAAAATCGCCCGCAAATCGGAAAATCCGTCGATTACGCGTGATGTTTCCGGTGAAGGCGTGCAGCAGGCGCTGCTCAAAATTCTTGAAGGCACTGTGGCAAGCGTGCCGCCTCAAGGAGGGCGCAAACACCCGCACCAGGAATTTATCCAAATTGATACAACCAATATCCTTTTCATTTGCGGCGGTGCGTTTGACGGAATCGACCAAATCATTAAACGCCGCCTTGGGAAAAAAGTAATCGGCTTCGGCACCGACTTGGAGCATGATGACTTGGATGAAAAAACGCTTTTGAAACACGTGCTGCCGGAAGACCTGCTCCAATTCGGGCTGATTCCGGAGTTTATCGGCCGCCTTCCTGTCATTGCAACTTTGGAACAATTGGACGAAGAAGCGTTGATCCGGATTTTGACCGAGCCGAAAAACGCATTGGTCAAGCAGTATAAAAAAATGCTCGAACTCGACCATGTGGAACTCGAGTTTGAACAGGATGCGCTCAAAGAAATCGCAAAAAAGGCAATCGAAAGGAAAACGGGCGCGCGCGGCCTGCGTTCCATTATCGAAGGCATCATGCTCGATGTGATGTTTGACCTGCCGTCCCGCGAAGATATTGTAAAATGCGTTGTCACAAAAGAATCCGTCTTAAATAAAGAGTTCCCGAGACTCATCATGAAAGACGGCACCGTGGTTGAAGGCAGCGACCAAACAAAGTCGGCTTAAATCCGAAAAGCGGAGACGGTGCTTGTTGGCGCACGGACTTTGAGGACCCCGAACGGGATAAAGGAAACACGATGAGCGGATGCCGCTTATCGGGGAAGAGGCCAAAAAGTTCGCTGGCAGATTGGACGCCCAGCTGGACAAGCTGGATAGCGTAGATGCAATGGACATTCGGCCAAATTCGAATTTTAAAAATGGGGGCAGCAATTTGCTTGCCTCTTTTTTTCTTCCTGTAAGTTCCCGATTTTTCAAAGCCACGTTTATTCCCTCCAGAGGCCGGGGATACTACAAGTATGGAAAATGGGCCGAATGACGGCTTTCGGCTGAAACGCTTGGAGGGAACAGGATGAGTTGGACCGGGATTGCTTTGCTGATCCAATTATTTTTTGGGGTGATTATCGGGTTATATTTTTTGAACTTGTTAAAAGGCCAAAAGACACAAAAAATTACAATTGACCGTGAGTCTAAAAAAGAGATGGAACAATTGCGGAAGTTAAGGGGAATTTCCCTGTCGGAGCCGCTGTCTGAACGCGTGCGCCCGACGCAGTTCAGCGATATTGTGGGCCAGGAAGACGGTATAAAAGCGCTTCGGGCTGCGCTTTGCGGGCCGAATCCGCAACATGTCATCATCTACGGGCCGCCCGGCGTCGGAAAAACGGCGGCAGCGCGTCTCGTTTTGGAAGAAGCGAAAAAAAACCCGAAATCCCCTTTTAAAAAAGATTCTGTTTTTGTCGAACTCGACGCGACAACGGCCCGCTTTGACGAAAGGGGAATTGCGGACCCGTTAATCGGTTCCGTCCATGACCCGATTTATCAGGGGGCTGGCGCCATGGGCCAGGCAGGCATCCCGCAGCCGAAACAGGGGGCGGTCACCCATGCGCATGGTGGTGTTTTATTTATTGATGAAATCGGGGAATTGCACCCGATCCAAATGAATAAATTATTGAAAGTATTGGAAGACAGGAAAGTTTATCTGGAAAGCGCGTATTACAGCTCTGAAAACCGTGATATTCCAAACCATATCCATGATATTTTCCAAAACGGGCTTCCTGCTGATTTCCGCCTGATCGGGGCAACGACAAGAACACCGAACGAAATCCCGCCTGCTATCCGTTCGCGCTGCATGGAAGTGTTTTTCCGCGAACTTGGCCGGGATGAAATCGCTCAAGTTGCCAAAAAAGCAGCCGATAAAATGAATATATCCATCAGCGAGTACGGCTTGGACATATTATCTCAATATGCCCGGAACGGAAGAGAAGCCGTCAACATGGTGCAAATTGCCGTCGGGCTTTCCATCCAGGCGGAACGGGACTTTATTCTGGACGAAGATTTGGAATGGGTGATCCGCTCCAGCCAGTTGTCGCCCCGCTATGAAAAAACGGTAGCCGACAAGCCGACAGTCGGGCTCGTAAACGGGCTGGCAGTGTCCGGGCCGAACACCGGCATGCTTTTGGAGATTGAAGTGGCGGCGATTCCGGCAAAGGAAAAAGGGACCATTAACATTACCGGGATTGTGGAAGAAGAAAGCATCGGCGGCGAGGGGAAGTCTGTACGCAGAAAAAGCATGGCAAGAGGTTCGGTTGAAAATGTTATTACCGTATTAAGGATGATGGGCGTTCCGGCCGACCAGTATGATATCCATGTCAATTTTCCGGGCGGCATTCCGGTTGACGGCCCTTCCGCCGGGATCGCGATGGCTTGCGGCATTTATTCCGCTATTTATAAAATTCCTGCCGACCATACAGTTGCCATGACGGGGGAAATCAGTATCCACGGCCATGTCAAACCGGTTGACGGCATTTTTGCGAAAGTGAAAGCGGCAAAACAGGCCGGGGCCAAAACCGTGATCATCCCTGCCGAAAACATGCAGGCATCCTTAAAGGAAATTGGCGGGATTTCCGTTGTTCCCGTTCATCAACTGGAAGAAGTACTGGGTATCGCGCTTATCAAACATTTTAATGACAACGCTCTGATAGGGGGATAAAAGGACCGGCCTCCCTGCAGAAAAAAGATAGGGGTGCTTTTATGAAAACACAATCCGAATACACGGTTCCTTTGCTTCCTTTAAGGGGCATACTGGTGTATCCGTCGATGGTTTTGCATTTGGACGTCGGAAGGGACTACTCTGTCCAGGCTCTCGAAAAAGCCATGATGAACAGCAGTGAAATTTTCATGACGACCCAAAAAGATGTTTCCATCGAAGAACCGAAGCAGGAAGACCTGTATCAAGTCGGAACGCTTACAAAAGTAAACCAAATGATGAAACTGCAGAACGGGACGATCCGTGTGCTTGTCGAAGGCATGCGACGCGCGAAGATTGTAAAGTTCCAAGATACCGGAACCTATTATTCCGTCTTTATTGAGACGTTTGATAAAAATTTTGAGCCTGACGCGGAAACGGAAGCGCTCATGCGGACGATGCTCGATCTTTTCAGCCAATATATTAACCAATCGAAAAAAATTTCGAACGAGACGTTCGCAACTGTTTCGGATATGGAAGATGGGGGCAAGGCCGCCGATATCATCGCTTCCCACCTGCCGCTCCGCCTCCCGCAAAAACAGGAAATTCTTGAAACCATTGATGTAAAACAAAGAATGCGGAAATTGATCGAGCTGATTAAAAATGAGCAGGAAATTCTGAGCCTTGAAAGAGCGATCAGCAAGCAGGTAAAAAAATCAATGGAAAGAACACAAAAAGAATATTACTTGCGCGAACAAATGAAAGCCATCCAAAAAGAACTGGGCGATAAGGAAGGTAAAACGGCGGAAGTGCATGAACTGCGCGAGAAAATATTAAATGCCAATATGCCCGAGCATGTGGCAAATATGGCTTTTAAAGAACTGGATCGTTACGAAAAAATATCGGCAACTTCTTCTGAAAGCGGAGTGATCCGCAATTATCTGGATTGGCTTATTTCCCTGCCATGGTCGAATGCCACGGTCGATGACCTTGATATAGCCAAGGCCGAGAAAATTTTGAATGAAGACCATTACGGCCTCGAAAAAGTGAAGGAACGCGTTTTGGAATATTTGGCGGTGCAGCAGCTCACCCAGTCTATGAAAGGGCCGATCCTTTGTCTTGCAGGGCCTCCGGGGGTCGGGAAAACAAGCCTTGCGCGGTCGATTGCGAAGTCTTTAGGCCGGAAATTTGTCCGTGTTTCGCTCGGCGGCGTGAAGGATGAGTCGGAAATCCGCGGCCACCGCAGGACATATGTTGGCGCGATGCCGGGGCGGATGATCCAGGGGATGAAAAAAGCCGGCACCATCAATCCGGTTTTTTTGCTGGATGAAATCGATAAAATGTCCAGCGACTTCCGCGGCGACCCGTCGTCAGCATTGCTGGAGGTGCTCGACCCGGAGCAGAACCATTCATTCAGCGACCATTATATTGAAGAACCATATGATTTATCCAAAGTAATGTTTATCGCCACTGCCAATGATTTATCTACGATCCCGGGGCCGTTGCGCGACCGGATGGAAATCATTTCAATTTCGGGCTATACGGAAATGGAAAAAATCGAAATCGCGAAAAACCATCTGCTGCCGAAACAAATTAAGGAAAACGGCCTGAACCGCAACCAGTTGCGTGTAAATGCGGATGCGCTCCAGCTGATTGTGCGCCGCTATACACGCGAGGCGGGGGTCCGCAGTCTTGAACGGAAACTTGCGGCAATATGCAGGAAAACGGCGAAAATGATCGTGTCCGGCAAAAGAAAACGGGTGACGGTCACGGCCAAAAATTTGGAAGACTTCCTCGGCAAACCGATTTTCCATTATGGGCAGGCGGAAATGGAAGACCAGATCGGTGTGGCAACCGGGCTTGCGTACACAGCGGCTGGCGGGGATACGCTGCAGATCGAAGTTTCGCTTTCCCCGGGGAAAGGAAAGCTTATGCTGACCGGAAAACTCGGGGATGTCATGAAAGAATCGGCCCAGACTGCCTTCAGCTTTGTGCGTTCAAAAGCGGAGGAGCTCGGGCTTCCGGACGATTTCCATGAAAAATACGATATCCATATTCATGTCCCGGAAGGCGCAGTGCCGAAGGACGGGCCATCAGCCGGCATTACGATCGCGACAGCGCTGATTTCTGCGCTCACGAAACATGCCGTCCATAAAGAAGTCGGGATGACCGGGGAAATTACGCTGCGCGGACGGGTTTTGCCGATCGGCGGCCTGAAAGAAAAATCGCTCGGCGCGCACAGGGCGGGGCTGAAAAAAATTATTATCCCGAAAGAAAACGAAAAAGATTTGGATGACATTCCGGAAAGCGTGCGCGGGGAATTGGCGTTTTATCCCGTCACGCATATGGATGAAGTGATCAAAATCGCCATAGTGGGTGAGGAACAATGAAAGTAAACGAGGCAGAACTTGTCATCAGCGCGGTGCGGCAGGAACAGTATCCGGATGGACATTTGCCGGAATTCGCGCTTGCGGGCCGGTCAAATGTGGGAAAATCTTCTTTTATCAATAAAATGATCAACCGTAAAGCATTGGCCCGCACATCTTCAAAGCCGGGGAAGACGCAGACGCTCAATTTTTATAAAATCGAAAACAGCTTATATTTTGTTGATGTTCCGGGTTATGGATTTGCTAAAGTTTCGAAAAAAGAGCGGGAAAAATGGGGAAATATGATCGAAACGTATATCACGACAAGAAAGCAGCTCAAAGCGGTCATTTTAATTGTCGACCTCAGGCATCCCCCGACGAAAGCCGACCGCATGATGTACGATTTTTTAAAATATTACAAGGTGCCTTGCCTTGTTGTTGCGACGAAAGCCGATAAAATCCCGAAAGGAAAATGGGCAAGCCACTTAAAAACGGCCAGGGAAACATTGGAAATGGAAAAAGAGGACGAAATCATTTTATTTTCATCCGAAACAGGGGAAGGCAAAGACAAAGTCTGGGCTTCCTTAATGAAAAGAATGGACCGGCCCGAATAAAAGCCCGGCTCCGGATTTTTCCGGGCCGGGCTTTTTACACCATCCGCTGCATATATTTTTGTATAGGCTAGCGCCTGCCTCTTTTTTTCACAAACAAAAGGTAAATGCCGATCACAACAAGCACGGCGGGCCAAAAATTAACAAGCGAGGAAACATTGTTTTCCACTAGCCCGAACCAGCCCATCACTTTATTGGAAAACAACAGCACGATGGAAAGGGTAAGAAACAGCAGCCCGTAAAAAATGCCGTCGCCGGTTTTTTGGGAGCGCAGCAAAAAGCCGAGGGCGATTACCAAAATAAAGACGCCGATATTGTCCGGCCAGATGGAGATTTTTCCGGCCAGATGGAATTGGAGGCCGAACCCGACCAAAATGACGCCCGGCAAAATCGATTCGCCGTCACGGCCCCAGTACCCTTCGCCCAAAAAGGCAAGCCCGACAATGATCAGCAAAGTCGGCCATGTAAAAAAATCTTTCAATCCGCTAATATCAAAGCGTTGCAAATAAAAATACAAACCAAATCCGATCAAAATAATGGCGGGAAAAATTTTACGGCTCTTCAATGGACCACACTTCTTTCCTTAAATCTAGTTGCTTGATATCAAGGCTTATTTCTGATAATTTTACAAGTGGGCAGACGTTTTTCCTATGTAAAAAGGGAAAAAATCGTGTTTATCTTTTCTAATGATACCATAGACCGAACGTGAATCCTATGCATTTCGCTAGAATGAAATTGGGGGTGCCTAAGGGTAGAAATGAGAATACTTACAGTCGGCTTAAATTATAAATCAGCGCCTGTAGAAATCCGCGAACGCCTCTCTTTCTATGAAGCGGATCTGGCGGAGGCCATGCTCGCGCTGCAGAAGAAGAAAAGCATCTTGGAAAATGTCATCGTTTCAACCTGCAACCGTACGGAAATATACGCAGTAGCAGACCAGGCGCATACCGGCCGTTATTATATAAAAGATTTTCTTTCACAATGGTTCCAAATAGAAAAAGAAGAATTTGCACCTTATTTGTTTGTTTACGAAGACAATGAAGCCATCGAACATTTGTGCAAAGTGATCTGCGGGCTTGATTCGATGGTGCTCGGCGAAACGCAGATCCTCGGGCAGGTAAGGGACAGCTTTCTACTTGCTCAGCAGTCGAAAACAACGGGGACGATCTTTAACCGTTTATTTAAAGATGCGGTAACACTTGCAAAAAAAGCGCACACCGAAACCGAAATTGCTTCCAATGCCGTTTCGGTGAGCTATGCGGCTGTGGAGCTCGCAAAAAAAATTTTTGGCAGCATGTCCGATAAGCAGGTTTTGATCATCGGCGCAGGAAAAATGGGTGAACTTGCCGCTGAAAACATCCTTGGGAGCGGCGCAACCAATATTACGGTTATCAACCGCACGTACGAAAAAGCGGAAAAACTTGCCCAACGTTTCCACGGCAAAGCGTTTGGATTGTCCGCCCTCGATACGGAGCTTGTCTCTGCTGATATAGTCATTACGTCCACTTCGGCAAAAGATTATGTTCTTACCGCAGAAATGCTGAGAAGTGCGGAAATGAAACGGAACGGCCGCCCGCTCCTTTTGGTTGATATTGCCGTGCCGCGCGATATTGACCCGCAGGCAGGCCGGCTTGAATCGGTCTTTCTGTACGACATCGACGATTTGGAAGGCATTGTCGAGGCGAACTTAAAAGAACGGGAAAAAGCCGCCCGGCAGATTATGGGCATGATCTCAGATACTGTTGTAGCCTTTAATGAATGGGTGAATATGCTGGGTGTCGTGCCAATTATAACAGCGCTCCGCGAAAAAGCGCTCACCATCCAGGCGGAAACGATGAAAAGCATTGAACGGAAACTGCCGGATTTATCGGAGCGCGAACGGAAGTTGATCAGCAAACATACGAAGAGCATCATTAACCAAATGCTGAAAGACCCGATCCTGCAGGCGAAAGAAATGGCGGGTGGGCCTGATGCGGCACGGAACCTCGAACTGTTCAAAAAAATCTTTAACCTGGAAGAAAAGGAAACAGCGGATGCTTCGCCCGAAAAACCAATGCAGCAAGCTTTCCGCCCTTCCTTTTCTAATTAACCGGAGCAGCCTGCAATGTATGCCGTTTGGATGGCAAGGCTGCATGAAGGTATGATTCTGCTCTATGCAGCCAGCATTTTATTATATTTTTTGGATTTTCTCCATCAAAACCGGAAGGCCAATCACATCGCCTTCCGCTTCCTTTCGATTGTCTGGGCACTGCAAACCGTCTTTTTATGGTTGTACGTGGCCCACACCGGCCGGTTTCCGGTGTTGACATTGTCGGAAGGGCTTTATTTTTATGCATGGGTGCTGTTATCACTGTCACTGGCCTTGAACCGCCTGCTTCGCATCGATTTTACAGTATTTTTTACGAACGTGATCGGATTTTTTGTCATGACGGTCCATGCCTTTGCTCCTGAACAGGTGGCGTCGGGCACGGGGGAGAGGATGGTGTCGGAGCTTTTGTTGATGCATATTACGATGGCCATTATCTCCTATGTGCTTTTTTCCTTATCTTTTGTTTTTTCCGTGTTGTATTTATTACAATATAAGTGGCTGAAAGAAAAAAAGTGGGGGCACCGTTTATGGCGGCTGCAGGATCTTCCGAAACTGGAGAAACTGGCGAAAATGATGAATGCAATCGCGGTGCCGATGCTTTTGCTCGGGCTAATATTAGGGCTGCAATGGGCTTATTTAAAACTCCCGGGCATCCATTGGTTTGATCCGAAAATTGTCGGTTCATTTGCCGTACTGATCGTTTACAGTATTCTTTTGTACGCCGGGGAAAGCCGCCGCATTTTCGGGAAAAAGCTCGCTTACTGGAATACTGCGGCTTTTTTGATCGTATTGATTAACTTTTTCCTCATCACGGGATTATCGGATTTTCATTTGTATTTTTAGGAGGCATCGCTGGATGAGAACAATTGTGGTAGGGTCACGCCGGAGTAAGCTTGCCCTGACGCAGACAAAATGGGTGGTGGCGCAGCTTGAGCGGCTCGGGCTCCCTTTCCGCTTCGAAATCAGAGAAATCGTGACAAAAGGCGATAAAGTGCTTGATGTCACGCTATCGAAAGTCGGTGGAAAGGGCCTTTTTGTCAAAGAAATTGAAGAAGCCATGCTGAAAAAAGAAATTGATATGGCTGTACATAGCATGAAAGATGTGCCGGCTGTGCTGCCGGACGGGCTTGTGGTCGGCTGTATACCGGAGCGCGAAGATTACCGGGACGCTTTTGTTTCAAAAAATGGTGTAAAATTTGCTGATCTGCCCAAAGGTGCGAAAGTGGGGACAAGCAGCCTGCGCCGCGGCGCCCAGCTGCTTGCTGCAAGAAACGACATTGAAATCAAATGGATCCGCGGCAACATCGACACAAGGCTTGAAAAATTAAAAAACGGAGATTATGATGCGATTATTCTTGCCGCAGCAGGCTTAAAACGGATGGGCTGGAGCAGTGATGTTGTCACTGAATTCCTTGAGCCGGAAACTTGCCTGCCTGCAATCGGGCAGGGGGCTTTGGCGGTGGAGTGCCGCGCCGATGACAAAGAGCTGCTTGATGCGCTGGCAAAATTGAACAGCGAAGAGACGGAAGAAACGGTTCGGGCCGAGCGTGTATTCCTTGATAAGATGGAAGGCGGATGCCAAGTGCCGATTGCGGGGCTGGCCAAGAAAACGGAAGGCGGCATTTCCCTTACTGCACTTGTTGCGTCCCCTGACGGAAAAACAGTTTACAAAGAGACTGTCACGGCCGGCGACCCGGTTACAGCCGGGGAGCAGGCGGCGGAAATTTTAAGCAGGCGGGGTGCAAAGGCATTAATTGAGCGTGTGAAAACGGAGCTTGAAGAATCATGAACACGAACGGCCCTTTGAGCGGAAAAAGGATTCTCATTACAAGGGGCGGAAAAGAAGGCGAAAGGCTGGCTGCACAAATTGAAGCGCTCGGGGGAAAAGCCTTTGTCGTCCCGATGATCGCTTTCCGCGCTTACGAAGACCCGAATGCGCACGAATATTTAAAGAAGCTGCCGGAATACGACTGGGCGGTGTTTACGAGCAAAAACGGCGTCCAATACTTTTTGGAGCAATGCAGCAAATCCGGCATTTCATGTGACCGCCTGTACATAAACTGGGCGGCTGTCGGGAAAAAGACAGCCGCTTATATGGACAAATGCGGATTGAAAGCATCTTTTACACCTTCAAAGTATACTGCGAAAGACTTTGCTGCCGCGTTTTTAAGCAGCGGGCATTCCTTAAAGCGCGTGCTGCTCCCAAAAGGAAATTTGGCAAGTTCCGAAATTGCAGATTCGCTCAAGAAAAGCGGTATAATAGTAGATGAATGGATCGTTTACGAGACTTATCTGCCGCCGGAAAGCAGGGAGAAGCTTCTTGAGGTGCTGAAGTGGGAAAATATTGATTTTGCGCTTTTTGCAAGCCCGTCCGCTTTCCGCCATTTTAAAGCGGTGATTGATGCTTCAGGCATTGACCACGCTGCCCAAAGGATCAAAATGGCTGCGATCGGGCCCGTGACGAAAAGCGCGGTCGAAGAAGCTGGTTTTACGGTGCAGGTCAGCCCGGATGAATATACGATGCCGGCGATGCTTTCTGCATTATGCCAATATGTTACGAGAGTTTAGGAGGAAAAAACATGTCAGATTTACAATTTGCACGCCACCGGAGGCTTCGCCAAAGTGCAAATATGCGGGCAATGGTGCGCGAAACAAATATTACGGTAAATGATTTGATTTATCCGATTTTTGCGGTGGAAGGCGAAAATATTAAAAATGAAATTTCATCGATGCCGGGCGCGTACCATTGGTCATTGGACCGCCTGCACGAAGTCATGGATGAAGTCGTGTCCCTCGGCATTAAGTCCGTTATTTTGTTCGGTGTTCCGGCTCATAAAGATGCTACCGGTTCGGAAGCTTACCATGACCACGGGATCGTCCAGGAAGCCATCCGTTTGATTAAGAAAAATTATCCGGATATCATTGTCATCGCAGATACATGTCTGTGCGAATACACTGACCACGGCCACTGCGGGGTCGTCGAAGGCGGAAAAATTTTAAACGATCCGAGCCTTGACCTCTTGGCAAAAACGGCGGTCAGCCAGGCAAAAGCCGGAGCCGATATCATCGCGCCGTCCAATATGATGGACGGGTTTGTCGCCGCGATCCGAAAAGGCCTGGATGAAGCAGGATATGAAGATGTGCCGATCATGAGCTATGCAGTCAAATATGCTTCCGCCTTTTACGGGCCGTTCCGTGAAGCTGCAGACAGCGCGCCTGCATTCGGGGACCGGAAAACGTACCAGATGGACCCGGCCAACCGCCTCGAAGCATTGCGCGAAGCCCAGTCCGATGTGGAAGAAGGCGCAGATTTCCTGATCGTGAAGCCGACCCTCTCCTATCTGGACATTGTCCGCGATGTCCGCAATGAATTCCGCCTGCCGGTCGTCGGGTATAATGTCAGCGGGGAATATTCCATGGTGAAAGGCGCCGCGCTGAACGGATGGATTGACGAAAAAGCGGTCGTCCTGGAAATGATCACAAGCATGAAACGTGCCGGCTGCGATCTCATTATTACTTATTTTGCATTGGACATTGCCCGCTGGCTGGCGGAATAAGCCGAATGATTGGAGGTTAAAGCATGCGCTCTTATGAAAAATCAATCGAAGCATATAAAGAAGCGGTCACATTGATGCCGGGCGGGGTCAATAGCCCTGTGCGCGCATTTAAAGCGGTTGGCATGAACCCGATTTTTATGGACTATGGCAAAGGCTCGAAAATTTACGATATTGACGGAAACGAATATATCGATTACGTTTTGTCGTGGGGGCCGCTCATCCTTGGCCATGCAAATGACCGGGTTGTGGATGCATTGAAAAAAACGGCTGAAAAAGGGACGAGTTTCGGTACGCCAACCCTGATGGAAAATAAGCTGGCAGCGCTTGTGAAGGAACGCGTGCCGTCTATTGAAATCGTCCGCATGGTGTCATCCGGTACGGAAGCGACGATGAGTGCGCTGCGTCTGGCAAGGGGATATACGGGGCGCAATAAAATTTTAAAATTCGAGGGCAGTTACCACGGCCACGGCGACTCGCTTTTGATCAAAGCGGGATCGGGTGTTGCGACATTGGGTCTGCCGGACAGCCCGGGCGTCCCGCTCGGCATCGCGCAAAATACGATTGCGGTCGCCTATAACGACCTGGAAGCTGTTCGGGCGGCATTCGAACAATACGGCGAAGACATCGCATGCGTCATTGTCGAGCCGGTTGCCGGCAATATGGGCGTTGTTCCGCCGAAAAAGGGCTTTTTGAAAGGTCTGCGTGAAGTAACAAAGGAATACGGCGCCCTTTTGATTTTTGATGAAGTGATGACCGGCTTCCGTGTGGATTACAACTGCGCGCAAGGGTATTTTGATGTCACGCCAGATTTGACATGCCTTGGAAAAGTCATCGGCGGCGGTCTCCCGGTCGGTGCGTTCGGCGGCAGGGCGGACATTATGGAAAAAATCGCCCCGACAGGCCCTGTTTACCAGGCTGGAACGCTTTCCGGGAACCCGCTTGCGATGACGGCGGGCTATGAAACATTGCGGCAATTGACGCCTGAAACCTATAAGGAATTCATCCGCAAGGCGGACCGGCTTGAAGCGGGTTTCCATGAGGCTGCATTGAAATATGAAATTCCGCATACATTCAATCGTGCAGGTTCCATGATCGGCGTCTTTTTTACAAATGAAGAAGTGTATAACTTTGAAACGGCAAGAACATCCGATCTTGATTTGTTTGCGAAATATTACCGCGGCATGGCAGAAAACGGCGTCTTTTTGCCGCCTTCCCAGTTTGAAGGGATCTTCCTTTCCGCGGCGCATTCGGATGAAGACATCGACCGCACTATTGAAGCGGTGGAAAAAACATTTAAGGCGATCCGCGGGTAGATCTCCGTTTCCAGAAACCGGCAAATCCAAAGTCTTGGATTTGCCGGTTTTTTTACAATCATAATTTTCCTTTTTCTTTCATACAGTGTAAATGACATATTGCAAGACGGTTATGGAGGAATCGAAGGGAGGAACCCAATTTGCCGCAAAATCAATCTTCGATACGATTTTCTTTAGAAGAATTGATTTGGTTTAAAAAAGGACAGGAAGTTGAAGAACTTTTATCGATATCATTGGATCCCCATATTACCATCCAGGAACGCGACCAGTTCGTCGTCATCAAAGGCAATCTGCATTTGTCGGGGGAGTATATCGGCAGCGGGAAAGAAGAGGGGGAAGATGTCCTATTCCGAAAATATGTGCAGACGGTGCAATACCGGGAAGAGGACGGGGTATTCGAATTTTACCAGTCGTTTCCGGTGGACATCACGGTCCCGATTGCAAGAATCGCCAGTTTAGATGTGCTTGATGTGAATATTGAGGGATTTGATTACCAATTTCACGGGACGGATTGTTTGAAAATTAATGCAGATTTGGCAATTGAAGGCATCCTTGAACGAGAAGAGGAAGATGAAGAGGAAACCGCTTCTTATCCTGCCCGTACTGAAGAGGGATTTGCTGATGGATTTGCAGAAAAAGAGGAGGATGTCTTCGCGCAGCCGGAATGGCAGTATTGGCAGGAAGAAGAGGAAAAGGAGAAAGAAAGTGAAATAACTTTTAAGCGTGAACCGGAAAACTTGCAGGAAGAAGAAAGCGCAGAAAGTTATGAAGTAGTCCCCGTAGAAGAGGCATCGGAAAGGGAGGAAGCAGAGGAAGACGGCGCCGCCGAATCGGATCTTTATGAACCTTTTATGATAGAGGCGCATATGGATCCGGAAGAAGAAACCGCCCCCGTTGTCCAGCAAGAGCCCGTTTTAAAGGAACTGAATTTGCTTGATCCGGTAGAGCTGCCGGAGAAAGAAGAAGTGGCAACGGGCCGGGAAGAACAGGAACTTGTACTAAGCCAGGCGGAATCGGCAGGGGAAGAACCGGCCCGGGAAGAATTATCTTCGTCTTCAGCTGAAACGGCAGAGGAAGAACTGATCCGGGGAGAATCATCTTCGTCTTCAACAGAATCGGAATCAGAAGAGGCAGCGCACTCAATGGAACCGGCAGCGGAAGAATCGTCTTCATCTGCCATTGAGCATGCGGAAGCAGAGGAAGAAGAATCGGAAGAAAAGGAGGAAGTGGCCAAAAAGAAAAAGAAGAAGAAATCAAAATACGAATCGATTTCACTCACCGACTTTTTCGCGCGCAAAGCGGAGGAAAAGCCGGCCAAGTTAAAAGTATGCATTGTGCAGAACGGAGAAACGCTGGATCAGCTTGCTCAAAAATATAATATCAATGTACAGCAAATTTTGCGGATGAACCATTTGGATATTAACCAGGATGTGCATGAAGGGCAGGTGTTATACGTTCCCGCCAATGCCCGTCCCGAAAAGAAAAACTAAAGCGGACTCCGGGGTTCTTCCAATTGCGGGGCAGAACGCTTCCGCTGTTTAAGAAGGTGAGATTGTTGGCTGACCTTTCGCAGCAGGATATGAAAAATATCATGCAGCTGTATGGGCTGAAGGCGAATTTCATGGAGCGGTACGGAAAAGCTTATAAAATTTATGCCGACCAGGGCGTTTTTGCCTTGAAAAAGATTCCTCCTCAAACCGGGATGGCGTTCATCCGCCATATCCAGTTCCTGTACCAGCGGGGGTACAACCGGATTATCCCGGTTTATCCGGCTTTGGACGGCCGCTATGGCGTGCTGTACAACGGAACGCTCTTTTATTTGATGCCGTGGCTCCCCAATGAAGAAAAGGAAGAACGCGGCGAAAAGCATAAAAAAATGTTCCGGGAATTGGCGCGCCTGCACGGCTTATCCGTTAAGGAAGTGGAAATTTCAAAAGACACGCGCCGAAAACATTATGAGGAAACGCTTGCTCGCTGGGAACAGCAGCAGGATTTTTTGGAGGAATTTCTGGAACGGTGTGAGGAACAAACCTATATGTCCCCGTTTGCATTGCTGTACTGCACGTTCTATAAAGAAATCAGCCAGGCGCTCAAATTTTCGGTACGGCAGCTGGAAGAATGGTATGACCAAACGAAAGAAGCGGCAAAGGCAAGGACGGTTACTGTACACGGGAAAATATCAACGGAGCATTTCCTTTACGACGAACGCGGTTTGGGCTATTTCGCCAACTTTGAACAGGCCGAAACGGCGGCGCCTTTTTATGATTTGCTCCCTTTTTTGTCGCGGACGCTCCATGCTTATCCGAAACGTTTTGACGAATGCGTCGAATGGGTAAAGACGTATTTCAGCTATTTTCCGCTGCGCGAAGACGAGAAATGTTTATTTTTCAGCTACCTTGCCCATCCCGCGCCGATCATCCAAATTGTCGAATCTTATTTTGCGGACGGGGCAAACCGCCATGAAGCAAAAACTGTCGCGAAACTGCAGGAAAAGTACTGGCTTTTGAAAAATACGGAATATGTCGTCATGCAGCTATCACAGGGGGCTGCCCCCGCTTAAAACTGTATCCAAAAGCGGGGCAGGCCATTAAAACCATTCATACTGAAAACCGAGATAAATGAGAATAAAAATGGCGAGGAGAAGGACATCAAACGTGGTCGGGAAAATGATTGTGCGGATGGCCTGGAAGACGGCAAACGGAAGAATCAGCTGTTTGCAGGCGTTTATGGCATTCCGTCCCCACGAGCGGAAAGTATATTTATTAAAATTCTTTTTCATCGGCTCACCACCTATCCTTCGATTATGGATAATGTATGAAAAACCGGCCGGATAGGTGAATACATATGAATCCTTGCCAACATGAATATTTTCCCTGAAATTGGGCAATTATATTGACGATTTCCAAAAAAATCGATACTATTAAATAAAGCCAATTTCTAAAGCGGAAATACAAGGAATGGGAAGAGTATAACCGCGTTTCCATTTAGAGAGGGAAATCATTTGCTGAAAGATTTCCTATGTGCAAACCGGTTAGAAGGTCGCCCAAGAGTAGCTTTTGTGAACTTTGAGTAGCAAAAGCCGGCGAAGTGCCGTTATCGACCCCGAGTGCCGGGCGAATTTTTTTGCCCGTGAAAAAAGGTGGTACCGCGAAACTAGCTCCCTTCGTCCTTTTACGGCGAAGGGAGTTTTTGCTTTTCAGGGGGCTTATGCGGCCGCCGCAAAATGTCCGGGCTGCATGATGGGCGTGTGGGATGAATAAAGTCTTCCCTAACCAGACAAGAAAGGAATGATTTGAATGGGACAGCAGGAAATCAGCATGCCGACAAAATATGATCCGAAAGCTGTTGAAAAAGGACGTTATGAATGGTGGGTGAACGGGAAATTTTTCGAAGCGAAAGATGCTCCGGATAAGCAGCCGTACACAATCGTGATCCCGCCACCGAACGTGACCGGGAAACTCCATTTGGGCCACGCCTGGGACACGACTTTACAGGATATATTAACGAGAATGAAACGGATGCAGGGCTATGATGTGCTCTGGCTGCCGGGCATGGACCACGCCGGGATTGCCACGCAGGCGAAAGTTGAAGCGAAACTGCGCAGTGAAGGCAAGTCCCGATACGATCTTGGACGCGAAAAATTCGTGGAAGAAACGTGGAAATGGAAAGAAGAATACGCTGCTTTTATCCGCAAACAGTGGGCAAAGCTCGGCCTAGGCCTTGACTACTCGCGTGAACGATTCACCCTGGATGAAGGCTTATCCAAAGCTGTTAAGGAAGTGTTCGTTTCGCTTTACAAAAAAGGCTTGATTTACCGCGGCGAATACATTATCAACTGGGATCCGGAAACGAAAACGGCGTTATCCGATATTGAAGTGGTTTACAAAGATGTACCGGGCGCTTTTTACCATTTCGCTTACCCGTTAAGCGACGGTTCCGGCACTATTGAGATTGCGACAACACGGCCGGAAACGATGCTCGGCGATACTGCGGTGGCGGTTCACCCGAAAGATGAACGTTACCAGCATTTGATAGGCAAAACGATTACTCTGCCGATTGTCGGGCGCAAAATCCCGATCATTGCCGATGAATATGTCGATATGGAATTCGGGACCGGCGCGGTAAAAATTACGCCTGCCCATGACCCGAACGATTTCGAAGTCGGCAACCGCCATCATCTGCCGCGCATTCTTATCATGAACGAAGACGGCACGATGAACGAAAATGCCGGGAAATACGAAGGCATGGACCGTTTCGAATGCCGTAAACAGATTGTCCGGGATTTAAAAGAACTCGGCGTATTGGTTAAAATCGAAGACCATATGCATTCGGTCGGCCATTCCGAGCGGAGCGGCGCGGTAGTCGAACCGTATTTATCGACGCAATGGTTTGTCAAAATGCAGCCGCTCGCCGAAGCCGCCATTAAACTGCAGCAGTCGGAAGGCAAAGTGCATTTTGTGCCGGAACGATTCGAAAAAACATATTTGCACTGGATGGAAAATATCCGCGACTGGTGTATTTCGCGCCAGCTTTGGTGGGGTCACCGGATTCCGGCCTGGTACCATAAAGAAACCGGCGAAGTTTACGTAGATGTGGAACCACCGAAAGACATCGAAAACTGGGAACAGGATCCGGATGTTTTGGACACATGGTTCAGTTCCGCGCTCTGGCCGTTCTCGACGATGGGCTGGCCGGTTAAAAATGCGAAAGACTATCAGCGCTATTATCCGACGGACGCGCTTGTTACCGGCTATGACATCATTTTCTTCTGGGTATCGAGGATGATTTTCCAAGGGCTAGAATTCACCGGGAAACGCCCGTTCAAAGACGTGCTCATCCACGGACTCGTGCGCGACGAGCAGGGCCGGAAAATGAGCAAGTCGCTTGGCAACGGTGTTGACCCGATGGATGTCATCGACCAATACGGTGCTGACTCTTTGCGATACTTCCTTGCAACAGGCAGCTCCCCGGGGCAGGATTTGCGTTTCAGCTATGAAAAAGTCGAATCGGTTTGGAATTTTGCCAATAAAATTTGGAATGCATCCCGTTTTGCACTCATGAACATGAACGGGCTGAAATTTGAGGAAATTGATCTGTCTGGCGAAAAATCGGTGGCCGACAAATGGATTTTAACAAGGCTGAATGAAACGATCGAAACGGTTACGAAGCTTGCTGATAAATATGAATTTGGCGAAGTCGGAAGGGTGCTTTACAACTTCATTTGGGACGATTTCTGCGACTGGTACATTGAAATGGCGAAACTGCCGCTGTACGGCGATGAGGAAGCGGCAAAAAAAACGACCCGCTCAATCCTCGCTTATGTGCTTGACAATACGATGCGGCTCTTGCATCCGTTCATGCCGTTTATTACCGAGGAAATTTGGCAAAACCTGCCGCATGAAGGGGAATCGATCACAACGGCGGCCTGGCCGACCGTCAACGAAGCGCTAAGTGATCCGGAAGCGAGTGAGGAAATGAAGCTGCTTGTTGAAATCATCCGTTCGGTACGGAACATCCGTGCGGAAGTGAACACGCCGCTAAGCAAAAAAATCAAGCTGCATTTGAAAGCGAAAGATGAAAAAGTGCTGGCGGCGTTGGAACGGAATGAAGCGTACATTACCCGCTTCTGCAACCCGGATGAGCTGAAAATGGGGCTTGACCTTGAAGCGCCGGATAAAGCGATGACTGCGGTAGTTTCGGGGGTAGAACTGTTCCTGCCGCTTGAAGGCCTGATCAACTTTGAGGAAGAAATGGCACGGCTCAAAAAAGAGCTGGAGAAATGGAACAAAGAAGTCGAACGTGTGCAGAAAAAACTCAGCAATGAAGGATTCTTGAAAAAAGCGCCGGAAAAAATCATTGCTGAAGAAAGGGCAAAAGAAAAAGATTATCTCGAAAAACGGAGCGTTGTGGAAGCACGCATCAAAGAACTGCAAAACCAATAATGCCAGCGAATCAGGAAGGGCTGTTTTGAAGGCGAATCTCATCGTGGATTCGTCTTCCTTACATATCAGGAGGTTTGGACATCATGTTTGGAACATATGAAGAAGCGGTCAGCTGGATCGAATCCCGTTTGAAATTCGGAATGAAGCCGGGCCTTGAAAGGATGCAGTGGTTTATGGAACAAATGAATCACCCGGAGCGGAGAGTGAAAACCGTCCATGTCGCTGGCACGAACGGAAAAGGGTCAACGGTTACTTACCTGCGTAATATTTTGCAGCAGGCAGGCTTCAAAGTCGGGACGTTTACTTCCCCCTATATTGAACAGTTCAACGAAAGGATCAGCGTCAACGGCGCTCCGGTAGCGGATGCGGATCTCGTGCGGCTTGTCAACCATATCCGGCCGTTAACGGAGGAGCTGGAGAAAACGGAATTTGGTCCGCCGACAGAGTTTGAAGTGATTACGGCGATGTCGCTTTATTATTTTGCCGACATCCATCCGGTTGATATTGTGATATACGAAGTCGGGCTCGGCGGTAGGTTCGATTCGACAAATGTGATCACGCCGCTTGCCAGCCTGATTACAAATATCGGCCATGACCATATGAATGTACTCGGCAATACGATAGCAGAAATCGCATATGAAAAAGCTGGCATCATCAAGCCGGGGGTTCCGGTTGCCACAACAGCCGTGCTGCCGGAAGCACTGAAGGTGATTGAAGAAAAAGCGGAAAAAGAAGGGGCATCGCTGTTCCGAGCCGGGCAGGATTTCTCTTTTGCTTATACAGGTGGCGATGCGTCCGGCGAACATTTCAATTTTACTTCCCCGTACGGCTCGTACAAACACTTATCGATTTCGATGAAAGGGCGCCATCAAGTTTACAATGCGTCGCTTGCGGTGATGGGGGCCGAACTGTTAAAGCACGCCCATCAGTTCGCAATCGGGCAGTGTGATTTGGAAAAAGGATTAATGGAAAGCAAATGGATCGGCCGTTTTGAGCAGCTGCTTTCCGATCCAATCGTGATCGTTGACGGCGCGCACAACCCGGAAGGCATTGATAGCTTAATTGAAACGATGGAAACGCATTTGCGTGGGAAAAAAATCCGGATTATTTTTTCGGCGCTCGGCGATAAAGATCTGGAGCACATGATCCCGAAGCTTGACCATAAAGCCGACCAAATTTTATTTACAACTTTTGATTTTCCAAGGGCGATTCCGGCAAAAGCATTATATAATATAAGCCATCACCGGAATAAAACGTGTATGAAAGATTGGAAAGAGGCGATCTCGGGCACAATGGCGGAAATATGCGGCACGGATGAAGCTTTGGTCATTACCGGATCCTTGTATTTTATTTCACAGGTACGGAAATATATTCTTGAATATTACGCTTGAGCGTCCAGACAGCGGGAAGCGGGCAGGGCTAAATGGTTCTGTCCTGCTTTTTTGTTCTTTTTAGTGAATACTTTCTTTTGACTTTTTGGTAAAATGAGAATCATAGAGGCAGATTTTAGGACTTTTTACTTATCGGAGGTTGCCATGAAAACATCCCTTTTCCGAAATAAGCTTGGATTTACGCTTGTTGAAGTGCTGGCTTCCATCACGATCCTCGGCATCATTGGCATTACCGTCGGCTCGGTGCTGGCCAATAATGCAGGCATTACAAAAAAAGCCGGCGATTCATTGTCCGCCCTTCAAATTGCAAACGGTATGCTAAGAGCTTACCAGAAAAAAGATTTCACTGAAGTCCAGCAGCTTGAAGGTACCAGGCAGGCCGACATCCAGTCTGTTTTAGGATTGGATACTAGCGACGGGATTTCCCAGTATAACGCGTATGTGACCGTTTCGGAACCAACGGACTCCAGATTATCCGGGCGCCTGCTGCTTGTCAAAGTGAAGGTGGAAACGGACGGGAACCCCCGGCCGGTTGAAGTGGAAGGGTATGTGAAAAAATGAGGTTTCGGAGTGAAAAAGGGTTTACTTTAGTTGAACTATTGGCAGCCGTTACGATTTCCTTTTTGATCATTGGCGTTATTTATGCCGTATTTCAATCGGTCATTGTCCAGTCCAAAAATGATATGGCCCGCAAAAATTTCGTAAAAGAACAAACGGCCATTTTGCAGTCTATGAACAGGGCGATGGAAAATGTGGATTCCTTGGAGCCGGAGGACGAAAACGATGACGGGACATTCACGAGCTTTAATGCAGTTGACATCGAGACGGATGTAGGGGATAACGGGTCTTATCACGAAAATCAAACAAGCACATTGATTGCTGTTTCGGATGGCAATTTGTCGATTGGGGGAACAATTGCCAACAGCGACGGGATCTCCCTTACCGGAACAACTTTTTCAATTGCAAACGGCAGCCTGAAATGCAATTTTGTCATCAAAGATACGCAAAACAATTTGGAGAAAAAAATGTATGTGTCTTATAAACTGGGCGGGGAGGGAAACCAGTGATGAAAGTTTTAAAAGATGAAAAAGGCTACACGCTTGTGACCGTGCTGCTCATTTCGGCAGTTGTCGCCATCATCATCATTTCGCTCTTTTCTGCTTCTATTGGCACATACAAAACCGTAAAAGTATCCGAATCCGGCACGCAGGATAGGTTAAAAGCCGAAATGGTTGCAGATGAAGCCACTGCGCTCATTGAAAACGAGGTGGACAGCATCAACAACACGATCGCAAGCGGCAATGTGCTGCCAAGCCAGCTGCTGGGCATGCTGCAAACGAAGCTTGCCGCCATTGCCGAGGAGAAAAAAAACGAGTGCTCGATCGATTATAAAACGTTGAAAGATGGAACTGGCGAAGACGGAATTGTCATGGAAAAGATCACGATTACCGTTCCGGCCGGCGATTCCGGAAAAGTTTTGACAAAAGTCATGACGCTTTCAACTGTATCGGAAGTGTTCCAATATACTGCGGTGACGCCGTCCAATATGTATTTGTACGGGGCGCCATATATCATTGGGGACGTAAATGTCGGCGGGAATATGTATGTTTCCGATTATGGGAATTACATTGAAGGGAACACGAAATATGTTCAAACATATTATCCGGCAATCAACGGGACATTAACCGTTAAAGGAAATTATTACGAAGCGGACCAGAGGCCGTCCAGCCCCCAGACGAGCTCTCCCGTAAATCAGAATTACAATTGGAAGGCATTTGATGTTTCCAACATCAATAAGTATTTTTCTGTTGCGCCAACACTAAAAAACCGTAATTTAACGGTCGATAAAATAGATGTAGCGGGAATCATCACAAGCAAGGCGCTGTCATGGCCAAGCGGTGTGAAAATAAATTCAAACAGCCCCTATTCCTCAGACAGCAGCGGCAATGGTTATGCCTATGATTTAACGGTTGGCCAGAACAGCAACCCAACCGTAAACGGTAATTTATATATACGCGACGACTTAACGGTAGGGCAAAACGGCAGCCTAACCGTAAACGGAAATTTATATGTATATGATGACTTGACGGTAAAAGGAAGTTTAACGGTCAAAGGCAATATATATGTAGGCGGCAGCGCAGATTTAAACGGGACGCTGTCGGTAACTGGAGCAGACAAGTATATTTATGTAGCCGGAAGTGCAACATTGAGTGATGTTTCCGCACTGAATTTAAACGGGGTGATGTACGTTAACGGTTCTGTTGCGAGTTCCGGGGATATCAACACGAACGGCAGCATTTATGTGCGCGGCGATGCCGATGTCAGGAATTTTTCAAACAGCGCAGGCACACTCATTTTGCTTTGCGGCGGAAATATTGAACTGGCCAATAATAACCTGTACCAGGATAACCCGAAAGAAATTGATGCTTATCTTTATTCAAACAGCGACTTGTTTATTTACGGTATCGGCTCGAATCTGAAAATCAACGGTGGCATTTACGGGGACACCATCAGCTTGAGCGCTTCTAGAGGAACAACGAAACAAGTGCCGGTATATTTGCTGGGTTTTATCTTTGTCGGTTACGAACTGGATTTTCAAAATCCCCAGCCTACCGATCCGGCAAAGTCAAGATTAACAGTCGTCTTCAAAAAAGACCTGATTTTAAATCCTCCGAAAGGTATTCCGACAGTTGATAAAATGACATTGAAAGAAATCGACACTTCTTATAAATGAACATCGGGAAAAAGGCTTAGTACATTCTTCCCATTCGCGCCGATTTGTACTAAAATTACTTATAGTTTAATCGTTTCATTGTTTAACAATAGCGTTTTTTAGACTAATCGTGAAAGAGGTGGGGCCGGTGGATTTCCTCACTGCTGCTGTTGCCGTTATCTCGTTTTTATGCGTATTTGCCTTTTTTATTGTTTTTTCCTTCGGTTTTTCTAAAAAAGGCATTATCGTCCTGATTTCAACTGCTTTTCTGCTGGCGCTTTTCGGCATTTTGGCAAGCAGTGTTTTCCCTTTATGGGAAAGCTATTTGATCACCTTTCTGCTTGTGCTTTGCGTTTCCTATCTTTTTGAGAAAAGGCTGGCGTTTCTGTTTGTGGAAGGGGGCAATCATGCTGATGCCTTTCCGGGTTGGGGGGAGCAGGAGGTTTTTAACGGGAAACCGGGTGCAGCAGAATTGTCTGTTACATATCCCGAAAACATTGGTGCAGCGCAAACTGCGGAAGATACAGCTGAGCCGGAACGGGAACCTTCTTTAGCGGACCGGCAGGAAAAGGTTGGGTCTGCATGGGAAGAACTTGAAAATCCTGCAGCCGAAACTGTAGAAAGGCCGGCGAAAGTACCGGTCATTGAAACCGGCACAGGTGTTCAGGAAGTTTCCCAAGACGGGGATGATGAAGAAACGGATTTCCTCGAAAACCGCCTGGCAATGCTTGAACAGGGCACGGAGGAAAGCCCTGCCGAAACGGAAGATGCGCTGGAAATGTACCCGGTTGAAGACTGGATTACGGAATTGGAAAACCCGGATACTTCTTCCGGCACACATACTATTGACGAAGAAGCCGACCTGCAAGTCCCATTAATTGCTGATGCTGTTTCCGGTGTGGAAGAGGAAGAAAAAAGCGGTCAGGTTTCGCCGCCGGAAAATGTTCAATATTTTGAACAAGAAGAAATCCCGCTCCTCTCCCCCGATGAAGTTTTCGCAGAAAAGGAAGCTGAAGGAAACATTCCTGGGGCAGGCAGCGGGGAAGAGATCCAGCCGCTTGCTCTTGAAGAAACAGAAGTTCCGCCGCAGCTTGTTCAGGAAAGAAGCGAAGGGTGTGGCGAAAGCCCTGTGAAAGCTGAGCATGATGATCTTGAAGCGGTAACAGCCGGTGCGGAGGAGCACGTTGAAAAAGCTGAAGTAGAAGCCGCGGCGGTAAGCGAACCTTTTAGCCTGGATGAAAAAGAAATAGAACCAGTTGTTGAAACAAACACTGCTTCAGAGAAGGTAAATCTATTGCGGAAACAATTGCTGGATATTTTAATTGAACAGCTTCATCTGGCCCGCCTCACCCGTCCGGCTGAAGAGTATGAGCAGCTTGTCAAGGAACATTTGCAGCCAAGCCTGCCTAAGGAAGATTACTTTGCATTTGCGGGTCTTTTGATTGAACATTACATAGCGGAGCACGATTTTGATAAGCTGGGAGCCCTTCTCGAAGATTTGTCGGAAAAATACGCGCAGTACCCGGTGATCCGGGATGAAATCCTATTTTTAAAACATCAATACTGCCAATAGAAAAATTGAAGAAACAGGTGTGGTGAACAGGATGAAAAAGAGTACGCAAGTTTTGGGGCAGCCGATTATCAGCATTTCTGACGGTGCCGAAATCGGAAAAGTGAAATCGTTTGTGATTAATCCGGATAAAGGATCCGTTGATTTTTTAACAATAGAGCATGAAGACTGGCAAGTAAGCGTAAAAGCGATCCCGTTTAAAAAAGTCATCGGGATCGGGGAATATGCCGTCACGGTTGAAAGCGACAGGGCTGTCATAGATTTAAAAGAAATCCCGGTCGCGGACCAGCTTGTAAACAAAAAAATCAGGATCATTGCGGCGAAGGTGATGACCCGGAAAGGCGAGCTGCTCGGCGAAGTGAAAGAATTTTATGTCGATGAAGATACAGGCTGCATTCCGGGTATTGTTTTGCTGGCGGGCGAAACGGAAGAAATCCTTTCATCTGATTTTATCATGACGTACGGAAAGGATATCATCATCGTTAAAGAAGAAGCACCCGGCCATTTCCTCGACTCGGCCGACAAGCTTCTTCAGAAAATGGAAGCGGAAGAAACCGAAGAAATTTCAGCGGAAGGCGGGATGGATGTGTTGCGGACAAAACAGGTGGAGCTGTTAAAAGGGAAAAAAGCATCCAAAGACATCTACACGGGCAGCGGTGAACGCATCATTGCATCCGGTACGATCCTGTCGGAAGAAGATATCGTGCGCGCCCAGGAAGCCGGGCCGGGCGTTTTTGTTGAATTATCAATGAATGTTGAAGAGTAAGGAAAGGCAGGGTTGAAGTGTGGGAAACAAGCGGTTTTTAAAAGTTTTCATCATCTTGTTTACGAGTACGGCTTTTATTTTAGGTTTCTCACATTTCGGGGCTTTTGCCATAGAAAAAGGATTCGGCCATACCGAAAAATTTTCTGAAGGTACATCTGCCGGAGGTGTCGATCTGTCCGGGTTAACAAAAGACGAAGCACAGCAAAAACTGGAAAATGCCGTGCAAAAATGGAAGGCATCCCATCCTGTTACGCTTTTGTATTTAAACCAATCTATTAAACTTCCGGCTGCCGAGCTGCGATTTGATCTTGCGGAAAGCTTAAACCGGGCGCAGGATGGCAAGCCTGGGAAGCTATACGTAACGGTCAATAACAGCGGACTGGTCAAGATGATTTCGGAATCTTTTCCGGAAATCAGCCTCGAAGACTGGAATATCGGCCAATTAAATACTGCCATTTGCAATGCGGCATCCCGCCTTGAAACCGGTAATCTCACCTTTGATCTGGCTTCTTATGCAATTCAAGCGGACCAATCCGAAAAAACAGTCTCGAAAGCCGTATTAACGGCCATACCTGAAGCGGAGGCGTACGAGCTGGAAACATGGGCCAAGCAGTTTCCAAAACTGGACATCCCCGCGCAAAGTGCATTTTCTTTATTAAAAACAGCGGGGAAAACCGGCTCTGCTTTTTCGAATACTGCGCTGAGTATGATCGCAACAGCCATTTATGAAGCGGTTCTGCCGACGGATTTTGAAATCATTGAACGGTACACGAGCAATGAACTGCCGGGGTATGCCGCGCTCGGAAAAGAAGCAAGGGTTGTAAAAGGTAAGCTCGACTTTTCTTTCGTTAATCCGAACACAACCGCCTATAAGCTGCAGTTTGCTTATCGAAATGGCGCGTTTACTGTTTCCGTTACTGGCCGACCTTTTGCTGAAAAATATAAAATTGCCGAGAAAAATGCGAAAACGATCGAACC
>Ga0207747_1000765_pt1 | contig 30319 bp, 29 predicted proteins | sample HigsolmetaGSP11D_FD_184839 | JGI IMG/M metagenome (GOLD analysis project Ga0207747, IMG submission 184839) | High solid enriched microbial communities from the Joint BioEnergy Institute, USA - SP1-1-D (SPAdes) | ecosystem: Engineered > Bioreactor > SSF (Solid state fermentation) > Aerobic >...
CCTCGGCCGCGCGCCAGGTCACCGCCCAGGGGCCGCCCGGCGTCCCGCCGCGGACCCGCAGCAGTTCCAGCTGCCAGCGCGGCTCATCCAGGCCAGCCCCAGCCTGCGCCGTGGGCAGCGGCCCGATCCGCCAGCGTGTCACCGCCGCGGTGGGCGCCGGATGGGCGGTGTCCGGCCGCAGCAATAGGCCGAGCGCTCCGCCCGCCTCGGCCGCCAGTTGCAGCCGGCGGGTCGCCGTCAGGTCCAGCCTATTGTCGCCCTCCGGATTTGGCTCCCAGGTCAGGGCCAGCACCGCGCCGGTCACCGCGGGGCAGCGCAGCGCCTCCTCCATCGCCCAGAGCGCGTCCGGCCATCGCTCGGCCCGGACCAGGATCAGGTTGGCAGGGACCAATCCGCAGCGCGCGAGGCCCGGTGGCCAGGCCAGCAGTTCGTCCCTCCTGCCGGCGATCCAGAGGACGGTCCCGCCGGTGCGGGCCAGCAGCAGGGCGCAGAAGGCAGCGCCGCAGCCCGGGGCCATGGCCAGCACCTCATGCACCGCGGCGCGCGCCAGCCCGCCGCCGGGCAGCGGCAGGTCGTCGCAGACCGGGATGGGGCGGGCCTCCTGCGGCGCTCGGCCCGTGCCTTCAAGTCGCGCCACGCGAGCGCGCAGGGTGGCGAGGATGGCAGCCTGATCGAGCGGGGCGTCGGGGGCGGCTGAGGACATCGGTGGTGCGTCCGCGAGGCCAGTGCGAATCTCCCGGCAGGATCAGGCCAAGCCTGTCGCCGCCTGGTGAGCGAGCGGGAAGCGGTCTATCCGGCGCCGTGCGGCGGCTGCGGTGCCTTGCGCATGACCACGAAATTCGCCCGCTCCAACTGCGCCGCGAGCTGCTCAGCCAGCAATGCGGCAGCCATCTCCCACACGCTGCCTCGGCGCGGCCGGCCCCGCTCGTCGAAGCGGAGCGCATAGGCCAGGGCCGAGGCGACGTCCGCTGGGTCCGCTGGCACCAAGGGCGTTGTCAGCGGGCCAGGAGCCGCAACCGTGCTGCTGCCTGAGGGTGGTTCGGGGTCGGGAGAATCGGACGGGCGCATGGCGGCCGACGATGGCGAAGCAGAGCGAACGAATCAAGAACAAACCACCGCGCCGCTGTTGCTCGCGAAGCAGACCGCATACTGAATCGCTTTGCTGGGCTGAGTGGGAGCGTATGGGGGCACATCTCACCATCATGAACAGCAGCAGTGGGAACCTTCAGCAGGACGGCCTGGTCCAAGCATGTCCTCGAACACGTCAGCGGCCATCAGCTTCTGGGAAGAGGGCGTGCCGACACTCGGCCGTGCTGGAGTCCGTGGCATGGCACCGGCACGCCCTTCTCACCGGGGCCTGCCGTCTCACGGCAGGCCGCCGGCCGGGCCTATGCCGCCCGGCCTGGTGGGCTCCGCGCGGGTTCGCCGCCATCCCCACCACCGCGCTTGATCCGCCCCTCGTGCGGCGTCTCCCGCGGTCCCCGCGCTTATCGGGTCCGGGTCCCCATCGTGATGGCCGGCCCCGCCCGACCAACCGGCTCAGGCCGCGGCGATGTCCGCCTCCGCGATCTTCCGAAACTCTACCAGCATCTCGGGCTGATGCTGCTGCAGCCAGCGCGAGATGCGGGCGTTCGCCACGAGCTTCGCAACATACCCACGCGCGAGAACAAGCCGCAGGTGGTCGGGCCCGTAGGACTGCTCAGCGGCCTTGATCTCGCGGTCGAGCTGCGCCGTCTCCCGTTCCATCAGCGCCACCTGCTCGGCGCTCAGGCCCTTGACCGCCTTCGGCTTCGCGTCCGGTACGAGTTGCGCCTCCGGCGTCGCCGCGAGGATGGCCTGGACGTAGCCCTTCGAGTAGCGGTTCATGCCCGCCATCATCTCCGCGGCCTCGATCTGCCGCAGCGGAACCATCCGCCTCAGCAGCGCAAAGACCCCGAGCGAGGCGGGCTTGTCCTTCAGGATCTCGATCGCCTCGGGGCAGACTCCGTGGAGGGCGCGCTTCTTCTGCCGCAGCGTGCTGATGTCGATGTTGAGGGCGCGCGCAAGCCGTTCCTCCGGCACCTTGCGCTCGATCGCCTGCAGGATCATGCGGTGCTCCTGCACCGCCGCCAGCCGACTGATGCGCTTGTTGTAGGTGAACGCCTCGTCGTCGGTCGCGACCAGGCAGAGCACGTCCGTCTCTCCCCTGTCGCGCAGCACCTCGACGCGCAGGTGCCCGTCGAGCAGCAGGAAGCGCCCGCGCTCGGTCGGGTGCCGGGCCACGACCGGCGGCTCGATGACGCCGACCTCGGCGATCGAGGCTGCGATCTGGGCATACTTCGACGACCGCCGGGTCTTCGCGCCAACCACACGGAGCGGCTGGATGCAATCGAGCGGCACGCGCAATCCCGTTGCCTCGAAGGCGCTTCCGACCGTGCGGCGTTCTTCCTTCCCGCCCATGTCAACCTCCTCCCGCACTGCCGCCAACGCGCTCGGCCAGCTTGGCCGGCATGGTGAGCAGGCCCTCCGCGCGCAGCAGCGTCACGAAGCCCTCATCGGCCATCAATGCGCGCAGCGCCTCCACCACGAAGAGCAGCCGCCCCCGGGTCGCGGCCGCGTCGCGTACAATCAGCCGCTTCTTGTCGACATCCTGTCGGTAGGTCCGTACGAGCACGTCCACGGACAGGGGCCGGGCCTTCCGTCCATCGGCCGGCTTGACGCGCCGGCCTTGGCTGCGCCGCACCTCGATCAGCCGCTTCGCGGCGAGCAGGCTCTGGCCGCGCAGCAGGTTGCGTTCATAAGCCTCATGCAGAACCTGCTGCACATCGGCGTCTTCCGCCTCGGCGATTTCGACCGCGACGCTCACCGGGATCTGGCCCACCTCCACGGCGCGGAGCAGGCGCGTCTCGCCGCCCGTCAGCAACCGCAGGACACCCTTCACGTATTCCAGGGAAAGGCCGGTCTTGCGGGCGATGTCGGCATCCGAGTGGCCACGCTGCCGCATGCCGTCGATGTCGTGCAGCAGGTCGAGGGCCTGGTGCTGCCGCCGGGCCACGTTCTCGACGAGGCTCATCACCAGGCAGTCTTCCCCGGCGGCCTCGATGACCACGGCCGGGATCGTCGCCTGTCCGAGCTCCCGGAATGCCTCCAGGCGGCCCTGGCCGCAGACGAGGTCATAGCGCACGCCCTCCGGCCCGCGGCGGGCCGCCACGGTGATCGGCCGCTTGAGGCCGACGGCGGCGATGCTGTCCACGATCTCCTGGAACACCCGGCGATTGCGGGCACGGGGGTTCACGACGTCGATGGCATCGACCGGGATATGCTGGACCGTGGGGACGGGAGCATGGGTCATCACGCGACCCCCAGGATGTCGGTGCGGGCGGCGAGGTCGAAGAGCGCGTCCAGGCCATCGAAGCGGAAGGCGTCGAGAAGGAGGCCGTTGACCTCGCCGAGCCGGAACCTCGACAGGGACGCGTCCCGGCGTGGCAGGAGGTAGTAGTCGCGCACGGCGCTGTTGCCTGGCGCCATGCGGACCGCGACCGTGATGTCTGGCGCCAGTCCTGTGTCCATCCGGATATGCCAGCGCAGCGCGCCGGCGGCCGTCTGCTGGCAGCGCGCCAGCACCACCGAGGCGGTGAACTCACCGTTGACCGTCAGCAGATCGGTGGCGGGATCCTGGACGACCTCGCCACCGGCACGGCGGATGCCTTCCACCGCCTCCGCGACGATGCCGGGGTGCAGCGCCCGCAAGGCGCGGTTGACCTCGATGTAGCGGTAGTCCCGATCCGGGGTGAAGCCGACGAGCTGATAGGCGCGCAGCAGGCTGCCGAAGCGGGACTGGTAGGCCCCGCTCGAGGGTGTGTTCTCGGCCTCGTCGATCACCAGCCCGGACAGGTAGCCGCGGCGCGCGAGCAGCCGGCGAAGGGCCTCCAGCATCTCCTCGTCCGTGAGGCGCCGGGAGCGCTCATGGATGATCACCTGCGCCGCGTCGAAGAGAAGCCGGTCCACCACCGCCTCGAAGGCACCGTCCCGGCGCACCCACATGTCGCGGCCGTTCCGCACCCGCGCGCCCTGCAGCTTGCAGGAGACGCGGTTCCAGACATTGTCCCCGGCGTACTTCTCGTTGATCAGCACCTGGTGCACGGTGCCACGCGTCCAGGGCCGACCGAGGTCCGTGCGGATCCCGCGGCCATTCAGGATGTCGGCGATCTCGCGCTCCGGGCGCCCCTCCTCGACGAAGGCGCGGTAGATCCAGCGCACCGTCTCGACCTCCTCGGGTGGCCCGGGCACGAGCACGACGCGGTCGGTCTGGATGCTCTTCTGCTCGCCGCGGGACAGGTCGCCCTTCGCTGCGCCCGCGCCGTCGACCAGACGGCGGCGCAGCCCGTAGCCGGCCGGCCCGCCTTGCCGGAAGCCGAGCTCGATGAGACGGCACTGCCCGGCGAACACCCGCACGGAGAGCAGGCGGCTGGACTCGCCGGCGAGGGCACGCTTGACGCCCTTCACGATGGTCGCGACAGGACTGCCGTCGTTCTCGAAGCCATCAATGCAGTACTCGACGGAGATGCCCGCGCGCCGGCACTGGTATTCGTAGAAGGCGCTCTCGTCGGCGTCCTGGAACCGCCCCCAGCGGCTCACGTCGTAGACCAGGATCACGCTGAAGTCGGCCCGGCCCGAGCGCACGTCGTCGAGCAGGCGCTGCAGGCCGGCCCGTCCCGCGATGCTGAGGCCGCTCTTGCCGTGGTCCGCGTAGGTGCGGACGATCTCGATGCCACGGGCTTCGGCGTAGCGCCGGATCGCGTCCGACTGGTTCTCCGCCGAGTAGCGCTGGTGGTCGGTGGACATCCGCACGTATTCGGCGGCGCGGACCGGCCCGCTCCTTGGTCCACCCACAATGCCGGCCGGTCGTCGTCCCACGCGGCTGCCCTCTCGCTGGCGAGCCGCGTCGCGCTCCAGTGCCGGCCTTCCCCGCCCGACACGGGGACGGCACTGCGGCGCCATCCGTGCCGCACCCTGCCGCGTACCCTACAACGGCGGAGGCGACGCGGTGCGGACGAAAAAGGGCAGGATTCTGCACTCGAAGGGCAGAAAACTGCCCTTCAACGGCGAGGACAAGGGACCGCCGGTGGACTACGCTGCTGAGTTGGCTGCGGCCCTCCGGCGCGAGATGGAGAGGCGGCGTGTGGCGGCCAAGACCGTCATGCGCTGGACGGGTGCGAGCGAGCGGACGGTGAAGGCATGGCTGAGCGGGATCAGCGTCCCGAGCGGGGAGCATTTGGTCGCGCTGATGCGCCATTCGGACGAGGTGTTCGTCACCGTCCTGCGGCTGTCGGCGCGGCTGGACGGCGAGCGCGCTGGGCATCTCGACGACGTCCGGCGCCACCTCGCCGCAGCCTCCACATCGCTTGAGAAGGCGAGATCGTGGCTGAAATGATCCGGGTATCCTCGGAACCTTGAACGCAGGTCAGGACGTGGCGGACTCGAAGGGGTTCAGCACCTGGACACCGAGCCCCTCGACATCCGCGGTGTTGCGGGTGACGAGCACCAGGTCGTGCACGAGCGCGGTCGCCGCCAGGAGGGCATCGACGACGGGGACGGACCGCAGCGCCGATATCCGGCCCCAGGTCTCGGCCACTGCCGCATCCACGCCGAGCACGCGCGGCCCGAAGGCGTCGACGACCTCGGCGAGCCAGCCCTCCAGGGCGGCGGCCCTCCCCGGGTCACGCGGCCGGACCCCCTCGATGCCCTTGCGGATCTCGCCGAGCGTGAGGGCGCTGAGGAACAGGTCCCGGTCCTCGACGCCCGCCCACCAGGCGGCGACGGCAGGGTGGCAGCGAGGTCCCTTGCGGACCTCGGAGATGATGTTGGTGTCGATCAGCCAGGTCACAGGTCGACAGTGCGGCCGATATCGCGGGAGCGATCGAGGTCGACGCCGTCGAGGGGAGCCGCGGCGAGGAGCTCCTTCAGGCTGCGCGTGGGCGCCGGGGCGAAGCGGCCGCGCAGCAGGGCGCGCGCCTCGGCCGCCCGCTCGGGGTCGGCCAGGGCCGCGGCCACCGCCCGGACCAGCGGGGCGTCCTCGCCGCGCACCTGGACCTCGACCCGCTGCAGGCCGCGGCTGCGCAGCCGGCGGCGGTGTTCCGCGAGGGCAGACCTGGGCTTGGGCGTCGTCGGCACGAGCAGGCCTCCGATGGAGATTTCCGGAAACATATCCGGAAACCCGCTTGGTTTTCAAGTTGGCACGCGGCCACTCGCGCCGGCCCCAGAGAGCGTTCCTTTCCGGTTCCCTTTCCTACGCCAATCTCCCTTTTGCCCTGTAAGCCGTTGAAATCCGGCTATTTTCGGTAACGACACCGGCGCTTTTTCGCACGCGTTTTGTTGCGTTCCAGATAGGTTATCGCATAGCCGCGCCTCGAACTGCTTCCGTGCCGTCCCCTCGCTTGCAGGAATGGGGGCGGCGGTGCGCTGGGGTGGACTGACAAACTAATCGCCCCTGGCAGGCTCCTTATTGAAATTACCTGGCGGCAGGGCTGGGCTGAGAGCAGCCCATATCGTGCCTCTACGATTGCCGATGGAGGCCACGCAGAGGTGCTGCCCGTGCAATGTCTCAATGCGGATGCCGAGTTACTTCCGTTGATCCCGCCTGCTGCTGGCATCAATGAGACGCAGCATATCCGCTGGGATTGGCTCGGCAGCTACGTCACCGAAAGCTCTTAGCAAGCTCTGCCGCAACCACAGGCTCAAGAGATCGGCTTGGCCCACGGCCGGCAAGTCGTCTGGCTGCAACCCTGGTTTTTCGGCCCTGTCTGTGGGTCCTGTTGGTTTCGTCCCCATACGCCCCTCCTGCGGACTGTACCGAGGTAGGGCAAAAGCACGGAACTGGGCGCAGCGATGTGAGGTGGCTCACAGTCCTCTACAGGACCGCTCCCTCCATGCTTCCGGTTCAACCGGTTCAAGAAGAAGGGCTCCCGGTGGATCAGGCCATGTACGAAGCACGAGGCGTTCTCGACGAGGATGGCCCCCACGCCGCTCTCAACGTAGCTCGTCAGTAGTGTCGTTAAGCCTTTCTGCACGTCGAGCGGATCGGCGCCAGACACGGTCGCATCGTAGAACTCCACGGCGATTTCAAGTCCGGTGTCCCCTGAGTCTGCTGATGCCTGGGGCCGTCTTTCGGCTCTTCTTCCAAGGGTGGGAAGAAGAGGCCGCTGCCGCTCGTCCATGCCTCAATGGACGGAAGACAGCGATTTTCTGGCTCACTGAGCCGGTGATCTGCCGGGCCAGCGGCCTTCAACGGCGCCCACATCCAATTGGATGGCTGCACAGGCCCAAATGGGTGCATCCTGTCCCTTGCCGCACCAGGCATCCGGGGAAGTCGACCTTACCAGCAGGACCCCGTACGACACCGGAACGGCACGCCGCGTCCCTGACCCAGCAAACTTGAAGGGAACAGGAGCCATGTCCGACCTGCTCGTCATCGCCTACCGGACCGAGCCCCGGGCAGAGGAGATGCACAATCGCTTGCCTGGGATGCAGAAGGAGTACCTGATCGATCTCGGCTATGCCGTTGTCGCGGTGACGCAGCCGAATGGCCAGATGAAGCTGAACCAGCTCTTCTCCCCGGCTGCGGCTAGCGCCGCGCCCGCAGCGTGATGCGGCAGGTGGCCGCGCACCATGGGATCGAGGAGCGAAAGCGGCGGGCGTGGCGAGTGGAGCTCCGATCAGACCACCCCACACGGCACCGAACCGGTGCTCACCATTCAAACGGCACCATTGGTCGGCCAGGGAGGCTGGGATGGCAGCTTACTCAGTCGTCAAATTGTTCGACCTCGCCAATGCACCCGATGATGTACAGAAGACGATCCGCCCGATCGCCCTTGCGCATGTAAGCGTTGTGGATGCGAGCGCAATCTGGGAGGTGACCATCGGCACCTACGATTGGCGAGACGCCGCAGAAGAATGGGTGCTGCACGACTGGATGCGTGAGAATGGCGCCACAAATGGCGAAGTCGTGCTGGTCAAGATGGAGGCCACATAAGGCCAGCCAGCGCCCGCATCCACCCATGCCGTGGAGGAGTGCTGGCTTTCAACCAAGGGTGTCAGATCGGCAGCAGCCCTGATCCCGTCGAAGGGAGTGCGTCATGGCCGCCTCTGCAAGCAACGGGCCCGTCTTCCTGGTCAAGAAGCTCGCGGGCCTTGTCCTCCTCGTCCTCGGCGTCCTGCTGATTGCACTCGGCCTCGCGGAGGGCTCAACCTGGCTTACTGTACTCGGGGTTATCCTCGCCGCCGGCGGCGCAGTCTTGCTGGCGCTCAAGATCATCCAACGCAATCAAGCTGCTCCGCCATAACCGGCAATGCAGGAGGGCGTTGACCTCAATCGCGGCGAGCGCGAGCGGAGCCGCTCCGGCGGCCAGGATCAGCAGGAGAAGGCGCTGAGGTCCCGCCGCGGAACTCTGTCCTGGCTGCTCCACTGGCTGGGGGCAGGGCTGGGTTTCCTGGTCCGGGCGCTGCTGATCGCATGGGCGAGCCTGGCCATCTACTATTCGAACCTGCCGTGGCCTGGGCTGCGTCTGGCTTTGGCGGTCGCCTTTGCGGGCTTCGCGATATGGGTCTTCTGGCTGTCGCGCCAGCGGCGCATGCGGATGGCCTTGGCCGTGCTCTATCTCGGCGTGGTCATATGGTGGCTTGCCATCCCGCCCTCGCACGACCGTCCCTGGCGACCGGAAGTCGCGGTAATGCCGCGGGCATTCATCGAGGGCGACCGCGTGCGCCTCACCGGTGTCCGCGACTTCGACTACCGCGGCGCCGATGACTTCACAGTGCGCTACGAGGAGCGCGAGGTGCAACTGTCGCACCTGACCGGCCTTGATTTCTACGTGTCCCACTGGAGCAAGGGGCTGATCGGCCGTGTGATCGGCCACACCTTCCTGAGTTTCACCTTCGACAATGCGCCGCCGTTGAGTATCTCCATCGAGACGCGGCCGGAGGTGGGCGAGGCTTTCGATCCCCTTGCCTCCCTCTTCAAGCAGTTCGAGCTGATCTACGTGGTGGGCATGGAGCGCGACATCGTCGGCATGCGCACGAACCACCGTGGGGAGATGGTGTACCTCTACCGCCTCAACACCTCAGCCGAGAATGCGCGCCGGCTCTTCCTTGTCTATCTCCGGCGGATCAACGAGCTCGCGGACCGGCCGGAGTTCTACAACCTGCTGAGCAACAACTGCACGCTCAACATCATACGCTACGCCAACGCCGCGGGCCGGAAAGGCGGGTTCAATATTCGCCATCTCCTCAATGGCCTGATCGATAGCTATCTCTATTATTCGGGTCGGGTGGACACGACGCTGCCGTTCGACGAGCTGAGGCGGCGGTCCCTGATCAACGCGGCCGCGCAGGCGGCCGATGGCGCATCTGATTTCTGGCAGCGGATTCGCGCATCCCTGCCGGCGAGTCCTCGCTGATGCCTCCCGCCACCTTTCACACCGGAGAAACTACACCAGGAAAAACGACCTCAACCTGCATGCCGGAGCCTTCGAAACCATCCCACGGCGGCCGGGGTTACGCTTGCCCCGGCTGCGGCCGGCGGCGGCAAGCGCGGTGCACCGTGATCGCACCATCAGGGAGCCACAGGGCATGAGTGTCGCCTACCCATCCGAACGCCGCCTTCTCGCCGAGGCGGAGATCGAGCCGATCCAGCGCAGCCACTTCCCGCTCCTGGAGGGGCTGCCGCGGGAGGAGCTGCTGGAACTCGCGCGTTGGCTTCGGTCGCGTCGCACGCGGGCGCGCGACCTTCTGCGCGAGCGGCGGCGGGTCAGCCGTGGCAAGGCCGAGCCGCGCGGAACGGCGCCGCCGGCACCGGGCGGCGAACGCGGCCTGACGGCCAAGAAGCAGGTTTTCTCCCGCGCGCTGAAGCGGGTGAACGCGCGGCTCGGGGCGGTACTGGCCGAGGAGCATCGCGCCCGCCGCCTTGCCGCCCTGCGCATGGCGCTCGAGCGCCGGCGCGACCAGACGGCGCAGCACCCGGACGCCGGGCGGACGCCGCGCCGTGGCCCGCCCAGCCTGCCAAGCCGCGCGCCGCGCCCGACCATCCACGGCGCCCGCATCGGCAGCATCTCCCAGGCTGGCCGCGTAGCACAGGCGCAGCGGGATGCACGCGCGTGACGGTGACCGGCGGTTCCCGAAGCGGCGGGACGGAGGAGGGCGAGGCCGTGGCGCGCGCGCAGCCCTCTGGCCCCTCGGCGGCACCGCGGCGCGAGCCGGTGCTGGTGGATCTCGCGCTGCAAGGGGGCGGCGCGCACGGCGCCTTCACCTGGGGCGTATTGGACCGGCTGCTGGAGGAGCCCTGGCTGGAGATCGAGGGCGTCTCCGGGACCTCCGCCGGTGCGATGAACGCGGTGCTGATGGCGGATGGCTTCGCCGCGGGCGGGCGCGAGGGCGCGCGGGCTGCGCTCGAGGCCTTCTGGCGCCGCGTGGCGCGCGCCGCCACCTTCAGCCCTTTCCGGCGCACGCCACTCGATATGGCGCTCGGCCGCTGGACGCTCGACCACTCGCCAGCCTTCGTGATGCTGGACCTGCTGGCCCGAATCTTCTCGCCCTATGAGCTCGCGCCCTGGGCGCCAAACCCGCTGGAAGCCGTGCTGGCCGAAAGCGTGGATTTCGGCCGCCTGGCCCAGGCCCCGATCAGGTTGTTCGTCACCGCCACCAGTGTCCGCACCGGCCGCGGCCGAGTCTTCCGCAACGCGGAGATCACGCCGCGCGTGCTGCTCGCCTCCGCCTGCCTGCCGACGCTGTTCCAGGCCGTGGAGATCGACGGCGAGGCCTACTGGGACGGCGGCTACTCGGGCAACCCCACCATCACGCCGCTGGTGCGCGAGACCCGCTCCCATGACACCATCATCGTGCCCATCAACCCGGTGGAGCGCCCGGGCACGCCGCGCAGCGCGCGCGAGATCCTGAACCGGCTGAACGAGGTCTCCTTCAACGCCGTGCTGCTGAAGGAGCTGCGCATGATCGCGCTGCTGCGTCAGATCGCCGATCCGGGGAACACCGAGGGGGCGCGCTGGGCCGACATGCGCATCCACCGCGTGCCGAACGCCCTGATGGTCGATCTTGGCTGGTCCTCCAAGCTCAACGCGGAGTGGGAATTCCTGGAGATGCTGCGCGGCGAGGGCCGCCGTGCCGCGCATGCCTTCCTCGACGAACACGGTGAGGCGCTCGGGCGCCGCTCCTCCATGGATCTCGACATTCTGCTTCAGGAGGTCTGATGCATGGGCCTGCTCGGCGTCCTGCTCGGCCTGGCGCTGCTCGTCTGGCTTGCCTACCGCGGCTGGAGCGTGCTGCTGCTGGCCCCGGTCGCGGCCCTGGTGGCGGCCGCCTTCGCCGGCGAACCCCTGCTGGCCCACTGGACGCAGACCTTCATGGGCAGCGCGGCCCAGTTCGTCGCGCAGTTCTTCCCGCTGTTTCTGTTGGGCGCCCTGTTCGGCAAGCTGATGGAGGACAGCGGGGCGGTGGAGGCGATTGCCGCCTTCATGACGCAGAGGCTGGGCGCCGAGCGGGCGGTGCTCGCCGTGGTGCTGGCCGGCGCCATCGTCACCTATGGCGGTGTCAGCCTGTTCGTCGCCTATTTCGTGCTGGCGCCCATGGCCGTGGGATTGTTGCGCGCCGCCGACCTCCCGCGCCGGCTGATGCCGGCGGCCATCATGCTCGGCAGTTCGACCTTCACCATGTCGGCGCTGCCGGGCACGCCCGCGATCCCAAACACCATCCCCATGCCCTTCTTCAGCACCACGCCCTTTGCGGCGCCGGGCCTCGGCATCCTCGCCTCGGCCGTCATGCTGGCCATCGGGCTTTGGTGGCTGCGCCGGGCGGAGGCCGCGGCGCGGCGGCGTGGCGAGGGCTTCGGCACCGACCGGCCCGGCGCGGCCGAGGCCGCTGCGGACGACCCCCTGGTGCGCGAGCGCGCCACGGTGGCGCGCGAGTTCGACCCCGCCGAGATCCACCGCGCCGACCGGGCGCCGGCGCCGCCAGGCATCCTGCCGGCCGCCCTGCCGCTCCTCGTCGTCGTGCTGGTCAACCTGCTGATGTCCTTCGTGGTGCTGCCGCGCATGGACGCGGACTTCCTGACCGAGCCCGCCTGGGGCGAGACGACGCTCTCGGCCGTTGCTGGCGTCTGGGCGGTCGTGACGGCGCTGGCCGCAGGGATCATCACGCTGCTGGCGGTGGCCGGGCGGCGAATCCCCTCGCTCCGCGCGAGCATGGATGCGGGTGCCAACGCCTCCGTTCTGCCGGTGCTGAGCGTGGCAAGCCTGGTGGGATTCGGTGCGGTGGTCGCCGCCATGCCGGCCTTCGAGCTGGTGCGGGACTGGGTACTCGGCATCGGCGGCGGGCCGCTCGTCTCCCTCGCCGTCGCAACCAACGTGCTGGCGGCGCTGACCGGCTCGGCCTCTGGCGGGCTGACCATCGCGCTCGACGTGCTCGGGCCCACCTACATGGCGCTGGCGGTCGGGAAGGGCATAGATCCGGGGCTGATGCACCGCGTCGCGGTGATCAGCGCCGGTACCTTGGACATCCTGCCGCACAACGGCGCCGTGATCACCCTGCTGGCGGTCTGCGGCTGCACGCATCGGGAGAGCTACCTGGACATCGTGGTGGTGGCGATCGTCAACTCCGTCGCGGCGCTGGCGGTGGTGATCCTGCTCGGCGGCCTGCTTGGCTCGTTCTGAGGCTACGTGGACGCCACGCCGATGAAGGCCCCACGATCCCCGGGAGGAAGGTGCCGCAGCGCCAGCCGAAGAGAGGCAGGGCGCGGCTGGCCAACGGCCAATGGGGGCTGGTCGCGACACCGGGCGCCTGCGCCTCAGCCGTGGGACGAGTGCTCCGTCAAGTTCCTGAAGTTAAAGGAAATTTCAAAGGCTGGTTGGGGCGCCAGGATTCGAACCTGGGAATGGCGGTACCAAAAACCGCTGCCTTACCGCTTGGCTACGCCCCAGCAGGCAGTGGGCTGAATAAGCGTCAGTTGCCCCCGCCGTAAAGCCCCCCGGCCTCTCGCCACCAGCCCTGTGGCAGCAGCGTCGCCGCCGACCGCGCCGCGGCCGCATCGACGAAGAGCCCGAAGCAGGTGGCGCCGGAACCGCTCATCCGTGCCAGCAGGCAGCCCGGCAGTGCGGCCAGCGCCGCCAGCACCTCCACAACGGACGGGCAGAGGGCCATGGCCGGGGCCTCCAGATCATTCCGCAGTGCGGCCAAGTCGCGGGCCATCGCCGCCGCATCCGGCCAGCCGGGGGGCAGTACGGCGGGCAGGGAGAAATCTCCGCTCCGCGCCCGGAACACTGCCGGGGTCGCCAGCGTCACGCCCGGATTTACCAGCAGCAGGCCGCAATCCGGCAACCGGGGGGCGGGCGACAGCGCCTCCCCCACACCCCCCATCCGCGCCGGCCGGGATTCGATGCAGACCGGGACATCGGCCCCGAGCCCCGCCCCGATCTCCCGCAATCTCGCCGCGCCCAGGCCCAGCCCCCAGAGCCGGTCCAGCAGCCTGAGCGCCGCCGCCGCATCGGCCGAGCCGCCGCCGATACCGGAGGCCACCGGCAGCCGTTTCTCGAGCCGCAGCGCCGCCCGCGGCTCGATGCCCGCCGCCGCGGCCAGGGCTCTGGCCGCGCGCAGCACCAGGTTGTCCGGCTCCGCCTCCAGCCGGGCCCCGAAGGGCCCTTCCAGCGCCAGGCTCAGCCCATCCGCCGGGGCGGCGTGCAGCACATCCGCCGCCGGTCCGAACACCACCAGGCTGTCCAGCAGGTGATAGCCATCGGCCCGCCGCCCGGTGACATGCAGGAACAGGTTCACCTTGGCCGGCGCCGGCTCCGTCATCCCCGCCATGGCGGCATTAGCGCTGGGCGCTGCTGGTCGGGTAGCCGGGCAGGCCGTCCCGCAGCTTGGCCTCGATCTTCGGGATCTCGGCCGGCTCCGGGTCCATGGTCAGGGCGCGCTGCCACTGGTAGCGCGCCTCCTGCTGCCGGCCCGAGGCCCAGTAGGCATCGCCCAGATGGTCGTTGATGACGCTGTTGCGCGGCTCCAGCTCCACGGCCTTTTCCAGCCACTCCACGGCGCCTGCCTTGTCGCCCAGGCGGAACAGCACCCAGCCCAGGCTGTCGGCGATGTTGCCGTCCTGTGGCCGCAGCTCCGTCGCCCGCAGCAGCATCGCCTTGGCGCGCTCCAGATTCTTGCCCTGCTCCGCCCAGGAATAGCCGAGGTAGTTCAGCACATAGGGCTGTTCTGGCGAGAGCTCCAGCGCATGCAGCAGGTCGGCCTCCGCCCGCGACCAGTCGCCGGAGCGCTCCCGCGCGATGCCGCGCGCGAAGAAGAGCGGCCAGTCCCGCGCGCCGGGATGCGGGGTGCGGGCCACGGCATCGGAATAGGCCTCGGCCGCCTCCGCGAAGCGGTTGCGCTGGCGCAGCAGGTCGCCGAGCCGCGCCGGGGCCTGTGGCATGGAGGGATAGGCGGCGGCGATGCGTCTCAGCTCCGCAATCGCCTCCTCTGTCCGGTCCAGCTTGTCGAGCAGCGCCGCGCGGCGCAGCCCGACCACCGGCGCCAGGGGATCATCCGCGGCGATGCGGTCGAGCGCGGCCAGTGCCTGCTCCTCGTGATCCTCCTCGGCCAGTGCATCGGCGGTGAGGATCAGCGCCGGGGCGAAGCCGGGCCGGAGCCGCAGGGCCAATTGCGTCAGCACCAGCGCGAAATCGGCCGAACCCTGGCCACGCAGCGCGCCGGCCAGCGCCGTATAGGCCTCCGCCATGCCATCGGTGGGGGAGGCGACGCCGCGCGCGGCCAGCAGGGCGGGGCGGCTGGACGGGGCCGCGGCCAGTGCCGCGTCGTCGCCGCTCCCGGCGATCTGGTCGAGCAGGCGCTGCGCCTCCTGCTCCCGCCCGTTGTGGGTCAGCACGCCGGCGACCAGCACCGCCACCCGCCAGGGCGGCTGCGGCTGGTCGGCCACGGCCATGCGGGCGTAGCGCTCTGCCTCGCGCGGCTTGCCGGCGAGGTCGGCGATCAGCGCGGCATGCAGGGCATAGAGGGCGCGGAGCCGGTTGGCCTCGATCAGCGGCCGGAGCGTACCCAGGGCCGCATCCGGCTGGCCGCGGCCGAATTGCACCCAGGCGAGCAGCACCGGCTGCAGCACCTGGACCGGCCCGCTGCGCGCCATGGCGCGCAGCCGCTGCTCCGCCCTGTCCCAGCGCCCGGCCTGCACGTCGCTGCCGGTCAGCAGCAGGTTGGCGGTGGTGTTGTCCGGCAGGCGGCGAGCCAGGCGCAGCGCCTCCGGCCTGCCGTCCAGCAGGGCGGCCAGGAAGGCGCGATTCAGCACTTCCGGCTGCTCCGGATCTGCGCGCAGGGCCTTCAGCAGGTTGTCGGCGGCGGCGCGCGTGTCCGTCTCCGCCGCGGCGAAGCGGCCGGCCAGATAGGCGCCGAAATCGGCGCGCGAGGGAAGCTCGCCGCGCGGGCCACGTTCGCCCGCGGGGGCGCCGCCTGCGGCACAGGCGGAGAGAAACGCGCCAGCCAGGAGCGCGAGCCGCTTTGAGGTACCGGGACGCTGCATTGCAACAGGCTAGCAGCGGCAGCCGGGCGGCGCCACCGTAAGCTGCGCCGCCCCTTCCCTTCGCTTCCGTTATGTATGGCAGGCCACCACGTCCTGCCACCAGGTGCCAGGTGGCGGGCGCAGGATGCTTTGCTAGGCCGCGCGGACCTCGGCGAGGAAGGTGGTGACCTGGCCGGCGAGCTGGTCCGCATGCCGCGTCAGCTCGGACGCGGCCTGCAGCACCTGGCCGGAGGCGGCACCGCTCTCAGCCGCCGCTTCGATCACGCTGTTGACGTTGGAGCCGACCTCCTGCGTGCTCTGCGACGCCTCCAGCACGTTGCGGGCGATCTCCCTCGTCGCGGCGCCCTGCTCCTCGACGGCGGCGGCGATCGCGGAGGAGATGCTGTCGATCTCGCCGATGGTCACTGCGATGCCGCGGATGGCCTCGGCCGCCTGGCCGCTGGCCTGCTGGATGGCGGCAATCTGCTGGCCGATCTCCTCCGTCGCCTTGGCGGTCTGGGCGGCGAGTTGCTTCACCTCCGAGGCCACGACGGCGAAGCCCTTGCCGGCCTCCCCGGCCCGCGCTGCCTCGATGGTCGCGTTCAGCGCCAGCAGGTTGGTCTGACCGGCAATGTCGCCGATCAGCCGCACCACCTCACCGATCTTCTGGGCGCAGTCCACCAGGGTCTCCACCACCGCATTGGTCCGCTGCGCGTCGCGCGTTGCCTGCCCGGCCACCGTCGCCGCATGCGCCACCTGCCGGCTGATCTCCTGGATCGAGGAGGCCAGTTGCTCACTCGCGCTCGCCACAGTCTCGACATTCCCCGAAGTCTTCGCCACCGCCGCCGAAGCGGCTTCGGTGCGCTGGTTCGTCAGCTCGGTGGTGGCGGACATCGAGCGGGCCGTCGCCTCCAGCTCGGCGGCGGCGGCTCCCACGGCGCGCACCACCCCGCCCACCCGCTGCTCGAACTCCTCAGCCAATCGGTGCAGGGCCATCCGCTGCGCCGCGGCAGCCTCCGCCTTCTGCCGCTCCTGGTCGAGGCGCAGCCGCTCCGCCTCGATCATGCTGTCCTTGAACACCGTGACCGCTCGGGCCATGTCGCCGATCTCGTCCCGTCGGCCCTCGCCCGGCACGGAGACGGAGGTGTTGCCGGCGGCGAGTTCTCCCATGGCGAGGGTCATGAGCCGCAGCGGACGGGTGATGCCGCGAATCACCGGCCAGGCGCAAAGGCTGACCAGCAGCAGCAGCCCCGCCGACCACCCCAGCGCATTGAGCATATGGGCACGGAAGACCGCGTCCACGTCGTCCATGTAGACACCGGTGCCAACCGCCCAATTCCAGCGCTCGACCGGCGCGGTGTAGGTGAGCTTCGGCACGGGCTGGTCCTGGCCAGCGCGGGGGAAGCTGTAGGCCAGGTAATCGCCGCCCCGCTGCGCCGCCCGGATCTGGCCTTCGGTGATGCGCACGCCATTCGCATCGACCGAGCCGAGCCGGTTCCGCCCCTCGTTCTGCGGCTGGCCGCCATTGACCATGGTCACGCCGTCATAGCGCTGAGCATAGAAGTAGTCGCCTTTGCCATAGCGCATCGCGCGCAGGGCCTCCTTGGCCCGCTCCTGCGCCTCGGCATCCGTCATGCGGCCGGCAGCGGCTTCGGCGGCGAAGTGCCGCACCATCGTAATGGCAGTCTCCACCTCGGCGCGGATGGCAGCCCGCCGCTCCTCGATCAGGGACCTGCGCAGCCCGACCAACTGGACAGCGGTGACGGCCACGGCAGCGAGCACACCAACTGCCACCAGCAGCCCCAGGCGCCGCGGGATGGTTAAGCGCATCGAACAGGACTCCACTTCTTCTCGGAACCATCTGCGGTCGGCGCATCACGCGGGGCCGCCAGACACCGCCAACTAGCCGGAACCGGCTTACCATTCCCTTACGCGAACGAGCCGGCCGGCCGCTTGCCTAGCCCACGTGTCGGAGATCCAGGCCAGGCTGTGGCCGCATCCCCGCAGATTGGCCCCGCGCGACGGCTCTTCAGGCCGGACCATCAACCGGAGCGGATCGCGGAGGAGCGGCATCGCATCGCGCCGGAGCGCGAATCCACTTCATCAACAATGGCCTGAGTCACCTGGCGCCGGGTTTCTTCGGCGCCTCAGGCACGGAGATGTCGCGGCAGCGACGCTAACCCAGCCTTCCGTAGTCGCCGAACTGGGCGAAGACCGCCTCTAGCTCGGCCTCGGTCAGCAGCACCGGGGCGATCCCGGCGGCGCGCAACGCAAGATACTGGCGCGCCAGGTTCTCCACCTCCACCGCCAGGGTCCTCGCTCCTGCCAGGCTGGCCCCGAGCGCAATGACGCCGTGATTGGCCAGCAGCGCCGCCTTGCGGCCGTCCAGCGCCTGCACCGCCGCCTCGGCCAGCGCCGCCGTGCCGAAGGTGGCATAGGCGGAGCAGCGGATGTCCTGCCCGCCGGCGAGCGCGATCATGTAGTGGAAGGGCGGTATCCCCTGCCGGGCGCAGGAGAGCGCGGTGGCGAAGGGGCTGTGGGTGTGCACCACCGCCCCAGCCTCCGGCCGCGCCGCATAGATCGCGGCGTGCAGCCGCCATTCCGAGGAAGGCCGCCGCGTCCCGGCCAGCACCGCACCATCCGGCGCGACTTCCACCAGATCCTCCGGCGCCGTCTCGGCATAGGGCAAGCCGGCGGGGGTGATGAGGAAGCCGCGCGGCGTGCGGCAGGAGAGGTTGCCGGATTTCGAGGGCATGAAGCCCAGCGCATCGAGCGCCCGCGCCGCGGCGATGATCTCCGCGCCGGCGTCCAAGCGCTCAGCCCTCCCGCAGCCTGCGGGCACGCAGCGCCGCCGGGCGGTTCAGGCAGGCATCCAGCCAGGCCTTCACCTTCGGGAAGGACGTATAGTCGAAGCCGTTGAACCAGGAGCCGTAGAGCACGCCGGCCAGGTTGCAGTCGGCGATGGTGAATTGGGGGCCCAGCAGGAAGGGCCGGTCGGCGAGGTGCTGCTCCAGCACCTTCAGGCGCTGCCGCACCGCCTCCGCCCCGGCGGCGGCGAGGGCCGGGTCACGCTGCTCCGGCGGGCGCATGATGGTGTTGTAGGTCCATTGCATGATGTTCGGCTCGATCTCGGTCGCGGCCCACAGGGTCCATTGCAGGACCCGGCTGGCATCATCGCCCGAGGGCATCAGGGGCGGTCCGGCCTTGGCCGCGATATGCAGGTTGATGGCGAGCGATTCGAACAGCACCAGCTCGCCGTCCTGCAGGGCCGGGATCTTGGCGTTGGGGTTCAGGGCCGCGAAGGCGCCCGTCCTCATCTCCGGGCCGAGGCTGACCGGCACATTCTCGTAGGGCAGGCCCGACTCCTCGGCGGCCCAGATGCAGCGGAACGCGCGGCTCTTCGCCACACCATGGATGACGAGCATGGATCCCCCCTCTCCTTGCCGGACCGATCCTGTCGCAGGCGCGGGGAGATGCAAGGGGCGGAACCCGCTCCGCCCCCCGCCCAGCGCGCCGGATGCGGAACGCCTGGGGTGACGAGGCGGATTGTAATGAAATGCTAATATCTGCACGTTATGGTTGTAGTTCGTGAACTACTGGTTGCATATTAGGCATTCGGAACACGCCTAAAGGCGGCTGGCTGGTCGGGAGTGCACGCTATGGGTGATTTCGCTTCCATCATAGGTTCCGGCTCCATTGTCGGGCTCGATGATGTCCCGCGCGGCGCCGATGCCTATTATCACATTGAATCGGCAGGGATTTTCCTGGACCGATCGCATGATTCCGGCACCGGCATCGTCGATGCCAGCGAGAACGTCCATGATGTCCGGGTGGCGATGGGCAGCGGCGACGACACCATCTGGGGTGGTCGCGGGGATGACAGCCTCTCCGGCGGCTCCGGCAAGGATTCAATCGATGCCGGCGGCGGCGACAACACCGTCTTCGGCGGGAATGACGACGACTATATCACCGCAGGCCGGGGCGATGACCGGCTATATGGCGACAACGGCAACGACACCATCGCTGGCGGCCGCGGCGACGACACCCTCGACGGCGGTAATGGCAACGATCTGCTCACCGGCGGCGCCGGCAACGACATGCTGGTCGGCGGGAACGGCAAGGACACCCTTGAGGGCGGCCAGGGTGACGACACCCTCTTCGGCGGCAATGGCGGCGACATGCTGATCGGAGGGGGAGGCAACGACCTGCTGATCGGCGGGAACGGCAACGACACTTTCCTCTTCGACAGCAATTTCGGCCATGACGTCATCGCCAATTTTGCGAAGGGCGATCAGCTCTGGCTCACCCACGATCTCAACGGCTCCGGCATCAAGACGGCCGCCGACCTGGCTTGCCATGTCAGCGGTGGTGTCTCCGCCGCAGGCAAATACACCCTCATCACCATCGGCCAGGACACGATCCGGCTGGAGGGTGTGGACAAGGACACCTTCCTGAAGCACCTTGAGGACTGGGTGAAGATCATCTGACCTTCCGGCCCGCCGCCCCGCAGGGCGGCGGGCACGCGCATCACATCCCGCCGATGTAATTCGGCCCGCCGCCGCCTTCCGGCGTCTCCCAGTCGATGTTCTGCGACGGGTCCTTGATGTCGCAGGTCTTGCAGTGCACGCAGTTCTGCGCGTTGATGACCAGCCGCACGCCGCCATTGCCGGCTTCCACCGTGGCGCCCTCCCCCGTCGCCTCCGGATCGGGCGTGCCCTTCAGCTCCCGCTCCGCCTCCGGCCCCACCGCTTCATAGACCGCGGCCGGGCAATAGCGGCTCTCGGGGCTGCGGAACTGGTCCCAGTTCACCTGCTTCCAGCGCGCGGGGTCGCGCAGCTTCAGATGCGGCGGCTGGTCCTCCTCATGGTTGGTGTTGGAGAGGAAGACCGATGAGAGCCGGTCGAAGGTCAGCACCCCGTCCGGCTTCGGATACTCGATCCGCTTCGACTGCGCGGCCGGCTTCAGCGTCTCATTGTCCGCATGATGCGCCCAGGTCCAGGGCGCCTTGCCGCGGAACAGATAGGTGTCGAGCGCGGCGTTCACCATGCCGCCCCAGAAGCCGTATTTGGCGAAGCCCGGGCGGATGTTGCGCACGCTCTGCAACTCCTCCCAGACCCAGCTGCGCTTCAGCGCCTCAGGATAGCTTTCCAGCACCGCCGGGCGGTTCTCGCCGGCCAGGGCCGCGGCCACCGCCTCGGCCGCCACCATGCCGGACTTCATGGCGGTGTGCGTGCCCTTGATCTTCGGCACGTTCAGGAAGCCGGCCGTGTCGCCAATCAGCATGCCGCCGGGGAAGACCAGCTTCGGCACCGCCTGGATGCCGCCCTCGTTCAGTGCCCGGGCGCCATAGGCGATGCGCTTGCCGCCCTCCAGCATCTTCCGCACCTCGGGATGCGTCTTGAAGCGCTGGAACTCGTCGAAGGGGGAGAGCCAGGGATTCGGGTAATCCAGCCCGACCACGAAGCCGATCGAGACCAGGTTCTCCCCCAGCATGTAGAGGAAGGAGCCGCCATAGGTGTCCTTCGGCAGCGGCCAGCCGACGCTGTGCCACACCAGGCCGGGCCGGTGCTTCTCCTTCGGGATCTCCCACAATTCCTTGATGCCGAGGGCGAAGGTCTGCGGCGCCACGCCCTCGCGCAGGTTGTAGCGCTGGAACAGCTTCTTGGTCAGCGAGCCGCGGCAGCCTTCGGCGAACAGCGTGTAGGTGGCGCGCAGTTCCATGCCCGGCTGGTAGTTCGGGCCCTTGGTACCGTCCTTTTGGATGCCCATGACGCCGGCGACGACGCCCTTCACCTGGCCGTCCTCGATGATCGTCTCCGAGGCGGCGAAGCCCGGATAGATCTCCACCCCCAGCGCCTCCGCCTTGGCGCCCAGCCAGCGGCAGACATTGCCCAGGCTGACGATATAGTTGCCATGATTGTGCATCTGCGGCGGCGTCGGCAGCTTGAAGGCGCGCGTCGCGGTCAGCAGCATGAAGCGATCGTCGGTGGCGGGCGTGGCCAGGGCCGGCGGGTCCTCCCGCCAGTCGGGGATCAGCTCGTCCAGGGCGCGCGGCTCCAGCACGGCGCCGGAAAGGATATGCGCGCCAATCTCGCTGCCCTTCTCCACCAGGCACACGCTGGCGTCAGGCGCGAGCTGCTTCAGGCGGATCGCCGCGGCCAGGCCCGACGGCCCGCCGCCCACGATCAGCACGTCGAATTCCATGGCTTCGCGCTGTTCGGCCTCGGCCTCGGACATGCCTGGATACCTCCTTGATCGCGTTCCCTGTAGCGGAGGGGCGGGTTGCAAGGAACCCCGCCGCGGCCCGATATGACAATCATGCAGGGCAGGCACGGACATGGAGGCTGAGACGGAGGCAGGGCTTTGGGCCGCGCTTCGCCTCCAGCTCGACTGGGGGGCGGACGAGGCCTTGGCCGATCTCCCCCTGGACCGCACTCTGCCGCGCCCCGCCGCCGAGCCGGCCGGGGAGCGCGCGGCGCCCCGTGCCACCCCGGCGCGCCCGGCCATCGCCTTCCCCACGCGCGCCGCGGTGGCTGCCCCGCCGGCAGCGGCGCGGGCGGCGGAACTGGCTGCCGGCGCCACAACGCTGGAGGGCCTCCGCGCCGCCATGGCCGAATTCGACGGCAGCCCGCTGCGCGAGACCGCGACCAACCTGGTCTTCGCCGATGGCGTTCCCGACTCCGGCCTGATGCTGATTGGCGAGGCGCCCGGGGCGGATGAGGACCGGCTGGGCCGGCCCTTCGTCGGCGCCTCCGGCCAATTGCTGGACCGGATGCTGGCCTCCATCGGGCTCAGCCGGGCGGAGAATTTCTACATCACCAACATCCTGCCCTTCCGCCCGCCGGGGAACCGCACGCCCACGGATGCGGAAATCGCCCTCTTCCTGCCCTTCGTCCTGCGCCACATCCATCTGGTCTCGCCGCGGCTGGTGGTGCTGCTGGGCGGGGTCTCGGCCAAGGCCCTGTTGCATTCCCGCGAAGGCATCACCCGGCTGCGCGGACGTTGGCATCAAGTAACGATTCAAGAAAACAGAACACTTCCCGCCCTCGCTACGCTGCATCCCGCCTATCTGCTGCGCAACCCAGGCGCGAAACGAGATGCCTGGCACGATCTGCTGCTGTTACGCCGGCGGATGGACGCGGAATAGCCTTTCCGAAAACGAATTTTTTACCGATGGCGGCCCGATAACTCACTGAAATCTCGTGGGCCTGCTGGATTTTCATGGCTCTCGCGGAATTCTTGGGGTTGCGCAACCGGCACCGGGACCGGTAACGGAAGCGAGCCATGCGAGCGATCGGCCCCATGGCCCGGTGCGCCCTTCGCCCCCTGCTCTGCGGGGTCCTGTGGGGCGCCGCGCTGTCCCTGGGGGCTGCCGCCCCCGCCGCGGCGCAAAGGGCCACCACCGACCAGACCGCCATGAGCGTCCCCCGGCCGCCCACCCAGGGCGGCATCCAGGGCTTGCCGCAGGTATTGGCGCCATCCGATGCCACCCGGCTGCGACGCATCTTCGACCTCCAGTCGCGCGGCGAGCTGGCCGCGGCGGCGCGCGAGTCCGAGCGGCTGGAGGACCGCCGGCTGCTCGGCCATGTGCTGGCCGACCGCTGGCTCCGCCCCGGCGCCCGGCCCACGGTGGCGGAGGTGCAGGCTTGGCTCGCCCTCCATGCCGACCATCCGGACGCGCAGCGCCTGTACGAATTGCTGGGCCACCTGCTGCCGCGCGGCGCCGCCCTGCCCACCCCGCCGCCCGCGCCCGAAGCCCTCTCCCCCGACACGGCCCTGGTGCCGGAGGAGCGCGAGCCGGCGAGCGCCGCCGTCACCCGCAACCCGGCACTGGACCGCACCGTGCGCGACCGGGTGCGGGAGGGGAATGCCGAGGCGGCGCTCGCCCTGATCGCCCGCACCCGCGGCATGACCCCGGCCTATGCGGCACTGCTGAAGGCGGAGATCGGCTTCGGCCTGTTCCGCGCCGGGCGGGACGAGGAGGCCTTCCGCATCGCCGCCGAGGCGGCCCGCGCAGGCAGCGGCCAGGCCGCCTTCGCCGCCGGCCTCGCCGTCTGGGGCCTCGGCCATTACGACACCGCCCTGCCCTTCTTCGAGCGCGCTGCCCGGTCCGACAGCACCGCCCCGGCGCTGCGCGCCGCCGCCGCCTTCTGGACCGCCCGCGCCGCCGTCCGGGCGCGCAGGCCGGAACTCTACGTCCCCTGGATGATGCAGGCGGCGCAGGAACCGCGGACCTTCTACGGCCTGGTCGCCCGCCGCGCCCTGGGCCTGCCCGCCAATTTCGCCTGGCAGCAGGAACTGGCGGGCGAGGCGGAGGCCGAGGCAGTGGCGGAGACCGCCGGCGGCTGGCGGGCCCTCGCCCTGCTGCAGATCGGCCAGACGGAGCGGGCGGAGGCCGAATTGCGCCAGCTCTGGTCCCAGGCACGGAACAATCCGGGCCTGCTACGCTCCATGCTGGCTGTCGCCACCCAGGCCAACCTCTCCGGCCTGGCGGCGCAGCTTGCCAGCGCCTCGCAGTCCGAGGATGGGCGGCCCCGCGACTTCGCCCGCTTCCCCCTGCCCAGGCTGCTGCCGCAGGGCGGCTTCCGGGTGGACCCCTCGCTGCTCTATGCCCTGGCCCTGCAGGAGAGCCGCTTCGACGCCGCCGCCGTCTCCCCCGCAGGGGCGCGCGGCCTGATGCAGATCATGCCGGCAACCGCGAGCTTCGTGGCGAATGACCCCTCGCTCCGGGGTGCCGGGGCCTATCGGCTGCACGACCCGGCCTTCTCGCTGGAAGTCGGGCAGCGCTATCTCCTCCACTTGGCGCGGCAGGAGGTGGTGGAGGGCAACTTGATCCGGCTGCTGGCCGCCTACAATGCCGGCCCGGGCAGCCTGGCGAAATGGCTGCCCGCCAATGGCCACCGCGACGACCCGTTCCTGTTCATCGAGGCAATCCCGGTGGACGAGACGCGGAGCTTCGTGCAGCGGGTGCTGGCCTATTCCTGGATCTATGCCTCCCGCCTCGGCCTGCCGGCGCCGAGCCTGGATCAGCTCGCGGCCGGCAGCTTCCCGAAATTCGCCGGGCCGGAGGAGGTGACGGCGATGCTGCGCCAGCGCCCGAGGAAGCTACATTAGGGCGGACGTCCGGAGGACCGCCCCATGCCCATCGACGAATCCCTGAAATTCCTTCCCGTCAACATCGCCGTCCTGACCGTCTCCGACACCCGGGACCTGGCGAGCGACCGCTCCGGCCAGACCCTGCAGGAGCGGATCGAGGCCGCCGGCCACCGCTGCGTGGCGCGGGAGATCGTGAAGGACGAGGTGGATGCGATCGAGGCGGTGCTGCGCCGCTGGATCGCCGATCCGGAGGTGGATTGCGGCATCACCACCGGCGGCACCGGCATCACCGGCCGCGACGTGACGCCGGAAGCCTTCAAGCGCGTGCTGGAGAAGGAGATCGAGGGCTTCGGCGAGCTGTTCCGCATGCTCAGCTACCGCAAGATCGGCACCAGCACCATGCAGAGCCGGGCGCTGGGCGGCGTGGCGGGCGGCACCTATCTCTTCGCCCTGCCGGGCAGCACCGGGGCGTGCAAGGATGCCTGGGACGACATCCTGGTCTTCCAGCTCGATTCCCGGCACCGCCCCTGCAACCTGGTGGAGCTGATGCCGCGGCTGAAGGAGCATATGAAGGCCGCCTAGCCTGCGAGCGTCCTGGGCGGACACGCTCAGGGCGTGAATCGGCGGCACAGCCGCTCAGCCGTCGCGGAAGGCGATGGCGTTGCGCAGGGCGTGAGCAATCTGCTCCATGCGCCGCTCGAACCCTGCCGCGGCGGCGGGCCGCCCCGCGGACTCGGCGCCGACGACGCCGCGCAGGAGGGAGCCTTCGAGCTGCGCCGCCATGTCTTCCATGGCCTCCAGCGCCGCCTCCGCGCCGCGGCCCTCCAGTGCCGCCCGCAGCACGGCGATCTCACCGAAGGCGGCGGCGAGCGCCGTTTCGAGCGCAACGATCTCGCCACGCAGTTCCTCGGTCTCGTTCTCCGGCATCGGCGGCTCCCTGCGCTGATGCGCGGCACCGAAGATGGGGTCAGGAATCGCGGGCTCAACATGTCAAATATTCATGTCCTGGGCTGGCGAGCGGGTGCCGGTCCTGGCAAACGAGTTCCATATCCGTTCTCGGAAGGGTATGGCCGGAACCGACAGCGCGGTGGCGCCCGCGGCCGAGATCCTGGCGGGTCAGGTCGAGCGCGTCACCTTCCACAATCCCGAAACGGGCTTCTGCGTGCTGCGGGTGAAGCTGCGTGGGCGGCGGGAGCTTGCCACCGTAGTCGGCCACGCCCCGCAGATCTCGGCGGGCGAATTCGTCAGCGCCTCCGGCGCCTGGGTCAATGACCGCACCCACGGCCTGCAATTCAAGGCGAGCTTCCTGAAGGCGACCGCGCCGACGACGCTGGAGGGAATCGAGAAGTATCTCGGCTCCGGCATGATCCGCGGCATCGGCCCGGTCTATGCGAAGAAGCTGGTCGCCACCTTCGGCGAGGCCGTCTTCGAGCTGATCGAGCAGGAGCCGGACCGGCTGCGCGAGGTCCCCGGCATCGGCCCGGTGCGCGCCCAGCGCATCGTCGCCGGCTGGGCGGAGCAGAAGGTGATCCGCGAGATCATGCTGTTCCTGCACTCGCACGGGGTCGGCACCTCCCGTGCGGTGCGGATCTACAAGACCTACGGGCCGGAAGCGGTGCGGCTGGTCAGCGAGAATCCATACCGCCTGGCCCGCGACATCCGCGGCATCGGCTTCCGCACCGCCGACCGGATCGCGGAGCGGCTGGGCATCGAGCGCACCGCCATGATCCGGGTGCGCGCCGGCATCTCCTTCGCCCTGGCCGAGGCCATGGAGGAAGGCCATTGCGGCCTGCCGGAGGAACAACTGGTCACCCTGGCGGGCGACCTGCTGGAGGTGCCGGAGGATCTGGTCCGGACCGCGCTGCGCCTGGAACTGGAAGCGAATGAGGTCATCGCCGACAACCTGGAAGGCCAGCCCTGCGTCTTCCTCGCCGGCCTGTACCGGGCGGAGCGGGAAATCGCCGAACGGCTACGCCGCCTCACCGCCGGCGAGCCGCCCTGGCGCTCCATTGAGGCGGAGAAGGCCATCCCCTGGGTGGAGGAGAAGACCGGCCTGACCCTGGCAGAAAGCCAGAAGGAGGCGATCCGCCTGGCCCTCGCCTCCAAGGTGCTGGTCGTGACCGGTGGTCCGGGCGTGGGCAAGACGACGCTGGTGAATGCCATCCTGCGCATCGTCGCGGCCAAGGGTCCGCGAATCGCGCTCTGCGCACCGACCGGCCGCGCCGCCAAGCGGCTGACCGAGAGTACCGGGCGCGAGGCGGCCACCATCCACCGGCTGTTGGAAGCCGATCCGAAGGAGGGCGGCTTCAAGCGCAGCGAGTTCAATCCGCTCGACTGCGACCTGCTGGTGGTGGACGAAACCAGCATGGTGGATGTGCCGCTGATGCGTGCGCTGCTGAAGGCCCTGCCGGAGCAGGCGGCGCTGCTGCTGGTGGGGGATGTGGACCAATTGCCGTCCGTGGGGCCGGGGCAGGTGCTGGCGGATGTGATTGCCTCCGGCATGGTGCCAGTGGTGCGGCTGACCGAAGTGTTCCGCCAGGCGGCGGGCAGCCGCATCGTGACGAATGCGCATCTGATCAATCGTGGGCGGATGCCGGATCTCACCCCCTGCGAGGGGTCCGATTTCTACTTCGTGGAGGCAGCCGATCCGGAGGCCGGCCTGGCCAAGCTGCTGACCATGGTGCGGGAGCGCATCCCGCGGCGCTTCGGCCTGGATCCGGTGCGGGATGTGCAGGTGCTCTGCCCGATGAACCGTGGCGGGCTCGGCGCCCGGTCGCTGAACATCGAATTGCAGCAGGCGCTGAATCCGCCTGGCGAGACCCGGGTTGAGCGATTCGGCTGGACCTTCTGCCCCGGCGACAAGGTCATGCAGGTGGTGAACGACCATGAGCGGCAGGTCTACAATGGCGACCTTGGCGTGATCTCCCGGATCGACGCAGAGGAGGGCGAGCTGCTGGTCGATTTCGACGGCCGTGAGGTCGCCTACGGCTTCGACGAACTGGACGAGCTGGTGCTGGCCTACGCCACCACCGTCCACAAGAGCCAGGGCTCGGAATACCCCGCCGTGGTGATCCCGCTCACCACCCAGCACTACCCCATGCTGCAGCGTAACCTGGTCTATACGGGCGTGACGCGGGGCAAGCGGCTGGTGGTGCTGGTGGGGAGCCGCCGGGCGCTGTCCATCGCGGTGCAGGGCCAGCAGACCCGGCGGCGCTGGTCGAAGCTGAAGGAATGGCTGGCGGCGGGGGAGGCTGCGTGAAGACGCTGCTGATCGTGTTCCATACCCAGACCGGCGGCACCCGGCAGATGGCGGAGGCAGCCATGCGTGGCGCCACCGCCGAAGCGCAGGTGCGAATCCGCCTGTTAACCGCCCCGGAGGCCGGGCCGGAGGATGTACTGGCAGCCGATGGCTATATCTTCGCTACGCCAGAGAACCTGGCGGCCGTATCCGGGATGCTGAAGGACTTCTTCGATCGGACCTATTATGCCGCGCTCGACCGCATCAACGGCCGCCCCTATGCCACGCTGATCTGCGCCGGCAGCGACGGGCAGAACGCCGCGCGCCAGATCGAGCGCATCGCCACCGGCTGGCGCCTGCGGCCGGTGGCCGAGCCGCTGATCGTCTGCACCCATGCCCAGACCCCCGAGGCGATCCTGGCGCCGAAGACCATCGGCGCCGAGGATCTGACCCGCTGCGAGGAGCTTGGTGCGGCCCTCGCAGCGGGGATTGCCATGGGGATCTTCTGAAGGCCGGGCGTCAGAACTCCACGCGGTCGCCGCCCTTCAGTTGCAGGATCTCCCGCGCCTCATCCGGCGAGGCGACCTGCATCCCGAGGCCCTCGATGATCTGCCGCGCAAGCCGCACCTGCTCCGCATTGCTCGCGGCCAGCTTGCCCGGGCCGGCCCAGAGGGAATCCTCCAGCCCGACGCGCACATTGCCGCCCATCGCCGCCGCCATGGCCGCGATCGGCAACTGGTTGCGTCCGGCGCCGAGCACGGACCAGCGGTAGTTGTCGCCGAACAGCCGGTCGGCGGTGCGCTTCATGTGCATCACGTCCTCCGGATGCGCGCCGATGCCGCCCTGGAGGCCGAAGACAGTCTGGATGAAGAGCGGCGCCTTCACCAGCCCCCGGTCGAAGAAATACTTCAGGTTGTAGAGATGCGCCGTGTCGTAGCACTCGAACTCGAAGCGGGTGCCGTTCTCGGCGCAGGTGGTCAGGATATATTCGATGTCGCCGAAGGTGTTGCGGAAGATGATGTCCTTGTTCTCGAGATAGGCCCGCTCCCAGTCATATTTGAATTCCTTGAAGCGGTTCAGCATGCCGAACAGGCCGAAATTCATCGAGCCCATGTTGAGGCTCGCAACCTCCGGCTTGAAGGTCGCGGCGGGGCGGACGCGCTCCTGAATGGTCATGGTGGGCGCGCCGCCGGTGGTGATGTTCACCACGCAGTTGCTGCGCTGCTTGATGATCTTCAGGAAGGGTGCGAAGGCCTCCGGCGTCTGGTCCGGGCGGCCGTCCTTGGGGTCGCGCGCATGCAGGTGCACGATGGCGGCGCCGGCCTCCGCGGCGCCGATGGCGGCATCCGCGATCTCCTGCGCGGTGATCGGCAGGTGCGGCGACATGGTGGGGGTGTGGATGGCGCCGGTGACGGCGCAGGTAATGATGACCTTGCGGCTCATGGCAGAGACGCTCCTCTCGTCCTTGGATTCACAACCATAGCACCTGGCGGCGCAGATCCAGATCCTCGCGCAGCGCGCGGGAGGCGCCGGTCCAGGTCACGGCGCCGCGCTCCAGCGCGATGGTGGTGTCGGAAAGCGCCAACGCCAGGTCAAGATGGTGGTCCACGATCATGATCGAGACCTCATGCCGGAGCCGGTCGAAGGCTTCGAACAATTCCTCGGTCACGGCGGGGGAAAGGCCCTCGAAGGGCTCGTCCAGCAGCAGCAGCCGCGTGTCGCCGGATAGGGCCCGCGCCACCGCCACCATCTGCTGCTCGCCGCCGGAGAGGTTGTCCGCATTGGTGCGCCAGCGCTGCTTCAGGCGCGGGAAGAACTCCAGCACCCGCTCCTCCTCCCAATGCCGTCCCGCACCGGTCAGGCGCTTCAGGCGGCCAAGGGCGAGGTTCTCCGCCACCGTCATCCCGGCGAACAGCCCCCTGCCCTGCGGCACATAGCCGACGCCACGCCGCGCCACCTGGTCCGGGGTGAGGCCGGAGATGGTCTCCTCCCCAAGCTGGATGCTGCCCTGGGCCGGCGGGGCGATGCCGATGATGGTCTTCAGCAGCGTGGACTTGCCGGCGCCGTTGCGGCCGAGCAGCGCCACGATCTCACCCTCCCGCACCGTCAGCGTCACATCGTGCAGGATGTGGCTCTTGCCGTAGAAGGTGTTCACGCCCTGCAGCGCCAGCAGCGGCCGGTCGAGCATGGACGACTGGCGCGGCTTCGCGGCAATGGCGGCGGCACCGGAGCCGAGATAGACCTCCTGCACCTTCGGATCGGTGCGGGCGTCCTCCACCGTGCCGTCCACCAGCACCTGGCCGTCATTCATCACGGTGACGCGGTCGGCGAGGCGGAAGACGCGGTCGATGTCATGTTCGACCAGCAGCACGGGGATGTCGGCGGAGAGAGTCTTCACCAGATTGCCCACCCGCTCCCGCTCCGCCGCGGCGAGGCCGGCGAGCGGCTCG
>Ga0207747_1000766_pt1 | contig 30306 bp, 31 predicted proteins | sample HigsolmetaGSP11D_FD_184839 | JGI IMG/M metagenome (GOLD analysis project Ga0207747, IMG submission 184839) | High solid enriched microbial communities from the Joint BioEnergy Institute, USA - SP1-1-D (SPAdes) | ecosystem: Engineered > Bioreactor > SSF (Solid state fermentation) > Aerobic >...
CATTGAAGTATACAAACTGCACGGGAATATATACAGGCTGCATTGTGGCAAGGTCCATATTTTCGTGCACAGGAAACCTGGGGAGTCTACCTTGATCGCCGGAATGCATAAAAGTTCCAAAGTAGTTTTCACCGACGACGAACGTGTACTGAAAGAAGTGGATAGAATCGCATTGTTCGAAAACATGAAGAAATAACTGTGCCGTTAGGATTCCAAGGATTTGTCGGCATCTATTCCCTTCACTTTTTCCAATGCTTTTGTATTGACGTTGCGCAGAGTGTGTACTTCGGTCAGCACGTTTTTGAAACGCGTTTCCCAGGCATCGAGTTGCGAGATGTTTCTTTCTATTGTACTTTGTGCGTTCGAAATCGTGTCTATCACGTCTCCCACGTTATTCCGAACGGCATCGTGTCGCATGTATTCCAATATTCTGGCGAGTTCGACATACAACGAATTGGGAGAACAGAATATGACGCCCAGTTTTTGGCATTCTCTGCGCAGGTTCTGTACGTACACATTGTCAAAGTTTTTCACGAACACGTCGTAATACATGCTCTCAGATGGTATGAAAAGAAGTGCGGCATCTGCAGTACCCCGTTCTTTGTCTACATATTTTGCTACGTCCCTTGCAGATTTGGTAAGGGTAGCAGTCAAATTCTTGATGTTGGATTTGCCTTCCAGATATGCTGCATAGTCGTCTTTGTGGTTTTTGGAATCTATCGGAATCATTTTGTTTCCGTAGATTACCACAGCATCGGGTCTGCCGATACCGTCTATGGTGCGTTCCACATCCCAGAGCGCACCTTTCGTATTTTCGCCATAGACGTCTTCCAGCATCTGCCGAAGGAGTACGTTGCCTGCCATTCCCTTGATGTTGGAATTCGCATCTTCCTGTGCTTTCTTTTGTTGCAAAACATTCACCTGATTTTTCAGGTCGAGAAGTTCCTGCATAAGTTTTCGGTTGAGTTCCGCAGTTTCATGTAACATATTTGCGACCGCGGGGTCCGTACTTTGAGGTTGATTTGCCTGTTGCATGGTTTCGACAAGTTTGTTTAGGACGTGGTTATTGCTGACTGCAATGACTATGCAGACCAATATCCCAACGATTATGAAGAAGTTAGTCATACAGACCGCTCTCCCTATTTGCTTCGTCGATTTCCAAAATGCGTTTGGCAAGGTTGGCATCATCATTGTTTGGCAGACTGTTGAGAAACTTCGCCACGCGCGTGGCGTCGAGTTCGAGCGAGATATGTTTCAGTTCATTGCCAACGACGTCGATTCGGGCGTTTGGGTTGCGGTTGTTGAGAAACACGATACCCAAAAAGCGCACATTCATGCCCAGGTTTGCCTTTGCAATGCGCATCTGTCTCGTGATTTGGCGGAAGGCATTGTCACTTTTGACAATCCTTCCTCCATATTCCAAATACCAATGGCCAGTATCCGTGTTGCCATACATGTAATCAAAGTTTTTGGACTTGATTTCGACAATGCACAGAGCATCTTTTGCCAAATACAGACCATCAACTTCGCAGATTTCCTTCGTCGTAGGCTCGATGAAGTGTAGCCCATGCAAAAAGTTTTCCGGTCTGTACAGAAGTCGCCTTATGGCGTGTATGGCAGATTTTTCCCTCTTCATGCCAATCTCTTTTCTTTTCTGCCTGTCCCAATGTTCGTCATTTTTGGCTACTGTTCCGGACGGTTGTGCGACGTCAGTATTGAGGAATTTGTCGAATATGTTCATGTTGCTTCCCCCGCATTATTATACATTCATCAGCTTGTCGATGTATTGCAACCATTCCTCTATGGGTGCAGGTTTCAGTACATGGTCGAAATGCATGCCATCCAAAGCCGTCTCCGTATGGTGATCGAGTTTCGACAGATCAAAGTTTTCGCCATACAGGGCGCGGACCCTGTTTATTTGGACGTCTCTGTCAATTTCCAATCGGACCACGGCATACCCGAGTTTTTCGAAGCATTCTTTCTCGGCGGGAAGTCTCACGTCATCACATACCACAAGTCTGTTGCCCGCCGCATGCACGGCACGCTTCACCCAGAACATTTCATCTCCGGAAGACTTGCGGCCGGCCGCGCCGACATCCTGCAGAAGCGATCTGAATGCCGTGTTCTTGACTATGGTACCGTCTTCATCGAAAACGATCGGCTTATATTTGTCGTCTTGCATCATACCGATGTATGTCGAAACGAGATCGGTTCCAAGACCGTATTCTTGCGCCAATTCCTGCAGCTTTTCCATGTCCTGCACGGCAATGGTTTCTGCAATCTTACGGATGGAGGATGCAATGCTCACTATGGAATGACCGTATTTCGCGGAAATTGCCTTTGCCAGTGTAGTTTTTCCTGCAGCGATCTTGCCAGACAATCCGATGTTCATAAAAGCCCTCCTACATTATTTTCTTATAATTTTCCCCAAGTCTTCCGACTTGACCGGAAAACTTGTCCTATGTTATAATGCAAGCAAACGAGACCAAAGGAAGTGCATGCATATGTCAGAATCCTTTGTTTCGATAGTAGAAAAGTATATATCAAACAAGAATTCCCAAGTCCGAATGAACATATCCGATTTGGTTTCGATCATAAAGTTCAACAGCATCGTAGATTCTATCATAGATACGAAAGGAATCGTAGATGCACCGATGGTGGAAACCAAATACACGGTATTCATATCCGATGCCATGCAAAGCTTGGAACAAAAATTCAGCGAATTTGGCTTGGAACTTGTCCAAAAACCGACTGTACGTGCATCGTCCAAATCCTTGTATCTGAGAGCGCAAATGAAAGTTTGGATGAAGTCAGATCCTTCTGTGACCGTCCACGTTCCCCTGTATTACACCCATGACAATTGGAAGCTTCTAGAAAAGGAGAACGTCGAATCGGAACTTGCTACGGTCATTTCCAGTTCCATTGTACACGCACTCGCCGATACAAACTGTACGTTCATAAATCCCCGCAACTACGACAAGTTCCCTGCATACAACGTGGAAGTGGAAGACTATGTGTACGACCAATGGAATATAGTGCTGGAAATCATGACTAGCAAGGATGATGCAGATATCAAATTGTATTATGTGTGGAATGCGGAGACTGGGGATTACAAACGTACCGATGAAAATTCGGAACTCGCCTTGAAACACAACAAATACACAAATTTCATGAAACAGATGAAATGATGTGTACCGAAGACGTCATATCCATTGTAGCATATGTGTGCACAAACAATCAATGTATGTATAACGAAAGAGGCATACACAAAATAGTGTATGCCTCTTTCGTTAGTTTCCACGCAACCTCCACGCCAGATGGAATCTTTCTATAAAATCGGGGTCCCCTTCGACTATCTTTTGTTTCTTTTTGTCGTACACAGCCATGTACCTCGTGCGATCGTACAAGACAAGCACCGCATCCTCTTCTTCGTAGACCATGTTGAAATAGCAGGACTGTGTATCGCACAATTCTTCCAGCATTTCCTGGATTCTGTAGAATGCGCCTTGGTCAGGTTTCTTTTTGGCATGGTTGACGTAGAACTTGAAATAGCGCGCCGCAAGATCTTGTTGGATTTTTCCGTCCGGAGTCAAAAGCCAGTCGCTCCGTATTGCATCAAATACATCGGCGAATGCTAACATGTATTTGTGCTTTTGCACGATTTCTCGCAGTCTCTTTGAAGTTATAATGTTCACGATGGCGGACTTTACAAACTTTCTCACGTACATTCTGAGGTCAAGGCCTATTCTGTCGTGCAATACGATCGTGGGTGCACCCGACATGCGAATTCCGTCCGGAAATTCTACAGATGCGTCGATTCCCACATCGTAGGAAGTTCCGAAGTTTGTATATCTTTCATAGGAACTCACTCGATGTACGTGGAGACGTATGGGTCCAAGCTGTACTCCATCTTTCGTTGCCATCGTTATGGCTTCCTGCACAAGCCTTGCATCATCAAACGGCGCAGCGGACTCCATGTACGCCTTCAAGAAATCGTACGACATGACGCACAACACTCCTTACAAAATACTCTGTTTGCATCCATCATAACATATTATGCCATGTGAACACAATCGTTTCAGTTGCATCTGTCGAGTTCGGCTTCTATTTCCTGCCGAACATATTCTGGAATGTTTTTGATCTGTTGTTCAACATCGTTCAATGTAGTTTCAAGTTCCATTTTCTTCTGAAACAGCAACCAATATTCAAGTTTTTCTGCATATCTGGCATATTTGTCCATGTTGCCCTTGCATTTTGCTTCCCACATGCGCGTCCTGTACATTTTGATTTTCCGGCGCACTTTCCCGAGTCCGTTCGGGGCATTGAAATATGCACGACGTTTTTCTTTCGTGAACGGCATACAGAAGCCCCCTATTTGGAATTCTTCTTTGTATTTTTTCCTGCTGTACTGGAGCCATCGGAATTTTTACCTTGGGACAGCAGATCTTCCAATTCCTCAAACTCAGTCACGAGTTCTACGACACGTTTCCAATTGAAGGCCGTATACCTTGCGTTCTGTATTCTGCACGACTTCGGCGCCAACACCAAATTGTTCTCGTTGAGCGGATCTTTCTTGCTCCTTTCGAAATCGCTGAAAATAAAGGTTTCAAGTTCTTTGGCGTTGTATTTGTAGAAGTACCTGATGCTGTTGCACACTTTTTCCACATTGACGAGAAGAAGCTTTTGACCCATGATGCAGGATTCATATTTGTCGCCTTTGCCGTATTTCTTGAAAGTCGTGTCGTTCGTTTCTCCCCTCATGGATACAGCTTCTCCGTGTCCGAACCAACGTCCCAGGTTGTGGTGGTTGCCGTATGCCCTGGCATAGGTTGCAATATCTTGCAAAAACTGTTCGATCGGATTTTCAATTTCGTCTGCATCTGTATCCTGATCGTTATCGTAGATGTGTTCTATTTCTTCATACTTGTATCCGATGTCTGTTCCAATACTTTCTGCCAGCCTTTTCAAAAAATACAGACCAAGCATGACCGTAGCCTGTATATCTGCCACCCTCTCGTCCGGAGCGATGCGCCGACATATTGTCCTGTATTTTTCAAACGTCTTTTTGACTTCATCGTTGCTGAACTCGGCGCACCATATGCAGTATCCAACCCAGAAGTTCTTGTCTTTCATTTTCTGCAGCACGTCTTTGTGCTTCTGTGCCTTTTTGCCTTCTTCTGTTTCGTGGAACGATTTGTTCATCCTCACGACAACCGTGCGGGAAGCCAGGGCCTGATCGTTTGTGGGTATCTGTCCCCCGAACAAGAGCGGATTCTTGTATTTGTAATAGATGGAATCCTGACTTGCGGTGCCCCTCGACCATCTACTTTTGGTGAAGGCCTCGACAAGTATGGTGTTTATTTTGTTCATGCGGTCTTGGTCCCAACGCTTCCCATATTCATCGAGTACAGCCGGTATGGTATATGAAGAGTTGAGCAACTTCGATAGTTCAAAAGGTGTCGAGAAGGTACGCGGTGCGGAGTCATTGTGACCCATGAACTGTTTGAGAATCGTCATGATCGTGGTCTTCCCCGCACCGGGTTCACCTACAATATGGCAGTGTGGGAAGTACCCAGTCCCCACGACTTTGCGTATCACGTAGTCGTGCGGTATGGCGCCCATCCATCCGACGAGCTTCATCATATTTTTCTTGTCATTTATGTGCACAACGTTCGAAAGAAATGTCTTGGCAATGGTAGGCCACTTCTTCTTGTCATATTCCAGATTGGTGAGCGTCCGTATTTCTTCCATGTTGGCTTCTTCATTGCCCATGTACATGATGTCTTCGCATATGTCTCCGGTTTCTACAGAGTATATGCCGTTCGGGGTGCAGAAATACTTTGGTCCTTTATCTTCGAATCTTTCGAGACCGAGCAGACTGGTTCCTTGTATATTCTTTTCGAATTTGGCTATGTCTATATATTTGTATCCGAGATCATTCATGTACGAAGAACATCCATTTATCCGTGCCGAAGTTCCCATAAGTTGCTTTGCAATTTCCGACTGCAGGCTTTCCAACTTGTTGAAATGTTCTGCTCGCAGCGTAAGTTTGTATTCTTTCGGATCTCCGACTATCTTCACAGTATACACGTGATACTTGTGTCCTTCCATGACAGTGACTGTGTATTCTGGCTTCAGGATAAAGTTGGAAATTGGTATGTGTTCTTTTTTGTTCTTTTCCACATAAATAATGCCGTCTTTTTCATACACGCGGTTCCGTCCGACCCACACTTGTGGTCCGCCCAAAATTTCGTCGAGGAAGGAACGTACCATACCAGTATTGTACCCCGTGTTGAACGGTCGGATAATTTCTTTCACGATGATCATGGAAAGGTAGTCTATATCGGACGGATTCAGAACCACACCGTTCACAGCAGCCCGGAGCACTGATTCATTGAGTATGACGTCCACTTCAGGCAAGTGGACGGCTACGGCTTTGAGTTTTTCGACAATCGGTCGGACCTTTGCTTCGCTTATATGTACGGTACTTTTGGCCACATGCCCTTCCCCCTTCTGCATCCACAATATAATCATATCACATGTGTGATTATGAGTCAATACTTATATGCTTTGAAAACCGCACGCAATTTCATTTGCAAAATGTTTCACAACGTACAACCATAGGCAGGTGTTGTTCATGATCATCTTGAACGCAGATAAAATTAACATATATGTGCATTTGGAAATACAGTGTGGTGTCAGATGGTGTCAGATGGTGTCAGACTATCGTGAGCAATAATTGTGTCGTTTCTACACTTGTGAGAACGGAATACGATTCACCATCACACTAACTTGGTTCAGAAATATAGGTGTCAGATATGGTGTCAGACATTGATTGTTAAAAATATTTATTTTTTCTATCCTTATAAAAACAAAACAAAAAATAAATTTAAAAATAAAAATAAAAAAATAGGTGTCAGATAGGTGTCAGATTTTTCTTTTTTTCTTTTTATTAGTTTTAATTTTTCTTGAAATATATAAATCTGACACCTTTCCCAAAATACACCCCTTTTAAAATAACATACATTGGGGGTATGTATTTTTTATGGGGATATTCTGGGACGACGAAGGTGTCAGATTGGGTATTTCCAAATCATTTCGATTCTTGTACAATCGAACCAAAGAAATCTGACACCCAGGTGTCAGATACATATATTTCAAACACATTTTTTATCGTTTTTCCAGTTACACGGGCTAAATCTGACACCCTTGGTGTCAGCTTGACACAATGGGTGTCAGATATCAAGTTTGTTTTCATTCGAGTTAGAATCAAATCATTTCGGACAATTCTCTGGACCGACTGTTTCCACTGTAAATTATGGCATTTTGGGAACGGAACATAGTCAAATCTGACACCCAGGGTGTCAGAACTGGTGTCAGAACTGGTGTCAGATGGTGCAATCTGAATCTAAATATGTAGTTCATGCATTCTACAGTCGAACATGCCAAATATATTACGATCTGTTGAAAAAGAATTGGATGGGCTTCTGCGTCTATCCGATCGTATTTTGGCACACATATGCATCATTTCGTACTGTCATTGCAACGGAAACAATGATTGCCAATAATACATATATAGCACATACGAATGAATGAAGTCATTGGCATATGATCACTATCGAACAACACCCTTATTTTTAAATGTCCCAGAATGTGTCAAGGCAACAGGAATTCCTGTCTTCATTGGGTCAAAGATAAGAGAAAGCCATTCGGAAAGGATATATGTAATAGACATGAACACACCCATGTATATGCAGAAGGGGAACGGCAATTTACCGTTCCCCTTCGTCGTTACTTCTCGATTCGTTTGAGACCTTTCAGGATGCGGACCGTGATGCTAGCCGATTCTGCTCTTGTCAGCGTAGATTTAGGTGCAAAGGATACTGTCTCACCGTCCGACGCCAGCTGCCCCGTCATGATGCCCTTTTGGTACACCGCCATGACCGACGGCAGAGCATATACGTCGATATCTTCCCAGTCCCTGAACTCCTTCGACGCCTTGGCTTTCGCCTTGTCGTAGGTGTTGAGCTTCATGTTCATCGCACGGGCAATCATGACGGCGGCGTCCTGCCGGGAGATGGGGTCGTTCGGGCGGAACAGGTTGTCCCTACCACCTCTGACGATCCCCACGCGCGCCGCAGTCTCGATGTATTTGTAGTCCCATCTGAGCTGCGGGTCGGCGGAATATTCGGGAACGTCCGCGAAGGTCATCTCGCCTTTGTAGTCGAGATCGATGTCCAAAGATTTCACGAGAAGTGTGGCGAGTTCCCCGCGCGTAGCTATCGTTTCCGTTCCGAAGGCGTTCGGAGAAAGTTCGCGCATCCATCCGCGAGCCTTGAGGATCTCGATGTCATCCCTCGCCCACGGATGCAGGATGATGTCGTTAAGGGATTTGTCCATGCGCATCACGGCATAGTACCCGAACCTGCGGAACGGAACGGAGATTTCGCCTTTCTTGCTCGAAACCACGCCGCCCAGATTGTACCATTGCTGGCCGTCATGGTACATCACGGTCAGCAGAGGAGTGGCGGCGTTGCGCAGGACGGGATCGTATTTGATGGTCAGCGTGCCCGCCTTGGTGGGTTCGAGCCTGCGGTCTTCGGTACGGTTGATAATTGTCTGCCCGCCGCTTTCGCCGAACGGGTCCACACCGCCTTTGACGTCCAGCGTGGTCAGATCTTCGATCTGGCCGGCGTCAATCCAGTAGAGCGGACTTGCCAGGGCGTAGCCATACGGCACGCGCAGACGCGCCTGCATGAGGTTGATGGCGGCACGTTTGTCCGAATTTTCCTCGAGCACCAGTCCGGTCGAATTCTGCGCGATGCCGAAGAACATAGGCACTTCGTTGTACAGCTTGGCGAATCCGTCGGACGATACGTTAGGGTTTGCCTGCCGGACGAGCGTGTTCTTTCCGAATTCCAATTCCAGACGTCCCTCGAAGACGGTGAAATTGGTCTTTTTGCCAAGGGAGTCCTTGTACGCCGCACCCGGCTGGTGTACGTCGGCAGAGAGAATCTGCACCTCGTCGGTCATCTTGCTACCGTTGGGATACATAATTTCGATCTTCAGTTTGTTGTTTCCCTTCTTGAGCGGCACGTCAAGATGGAAACGGGTCCGGTTGGAGTTCGGATCCGGATGCGGAATCCGCTCCATTGGAATCTTGTTGACCGAGGCCAACACCGCACCGTCCGTATCGATGGTGAACGGCAGGTAATTTCTGTTAATGACTCCTTTCTCCAGAAAATCGCGAGTAAGTTCGGTAGGTTCATACGGCGCAAGGAGCCGTTCGATCGTCACCGTAAAAATCGAAGACGGAGCCTGGTCCTTGGCGATCTTGTAAATTTCGAAGGTAACGGCAGTCGTGGCGGTGTAGTCCAACGTCCCGTCCGCGTATCTCCCGATGAGGCTGATCCCGCGCAATTCGAAGTCCCATCCGCCAGAGTCGTTGTCCGTGATGGTCAGAGTTCCTTCCGGAACGTACGACACCACGGTCGGAGTCTGCCATGTAGACCCTACGAGCTGACGTTCGGCGACGATGGTTCCGTTCTTGCGTACCACGACGTACGAACCGTTGGAAAGAGTACCGACGAAGTCCGCATACTGCTCGGTCGTGGTATAGGTATCGTCATATTGGGTCTCCGTATATTTTCCCTTCGGTTCGGGAGACGCAAAGATGTACGGAGCATCGTCCGCCAGGTAATAGAACGACAGTTCTACCACGGAAGTTACCGTGCCGTTCGTGAGTTCGAACTTGAGCACGTTCCTTCCTTGAACGATGGACTCCGGTTTGATCGAAACGGCGAAGGAATCTGCGGTGATGCATCCGGTGCAGGAGCCTCCGGACACGTCACGCACGAAGTACGCCGCGTTGTTCGCATCGTATGGGTCGGGTTCCCGTACACCGTTGAACCAGATTCTCGTGGACGCCCGATCCGCCGGATTCGGGAAATTTACGTATTCCGCTACGACCATGGGAACGTTCATGGTATTGAAAACCTGACCCTCGTTGATGCCGTACAACTTCAGCGTCGGAACGAGCACGGCTTCGACGTAGAACTTCAGTTCATGGGTGTTTGTTCCGTCCGATGCCACGAAAGTGAACAGCTGCGGTCCGGGCTGCAGGTTGTCGAGCACGAACGTGAACTTGTTTCCGTTCTTTGTCGGAGCCTGCGTCGCCGGATTGTACGACGTCGACAGGAGAGAGGACGTCAGGCTGACGCTGGTTGCCGTACCCCCCACTTCCACGACGATATGCTGCCCGATGCGGGAAATGAGGTTGTCGGTCGACAGGGACACGCCGTCCTGCGTGACGCTCCTGATGTACGGCAGATTTTCGTTTACGACGTCGAATCTGAAGATCTGGCGGGTCGGATGGACCTGTGCCGGAACTTGGTTGTCGTACGTTTCGAAAAGGAGCCTGTAGCTTCCCGGATTGTTGTACAGGTTGAAACCGCCGTCCAGACGGATGTTCCCGAGATAATATACCTTGTACTTGTTCGGCACGTCGAGGACGGGGAAGTTCGCCAGATCCGCGGCCAAAATGGTCTTGGAATCCTCCGTGATCACTTCGTCTGCGATACGTTGGAGTTTGACGTCCACCCGGCTGAGGGAAGCCGAAGCGTCGACGAACAGGTACGCAGAAAATACGAAATCGTTGGAATTGCCGTAGAATTTTTCGTTCAGTGTCACGGTACGGAGTTGGTCGAGTTTCACGTCGCCCGAGTCCATGTTCGCCCGGACGTCCAGCACCATGGGTTCACCGTTGTTCACGGCGATATTGTACGGATACTGCATGCTTGCCGAGTCGTTCCTCACGGTGAACGTGACGTTGTATTCACCCTTGGCTATACCCGCGTTCGACGCGTTGACCATAAATTGGGAACCGAACAGCGCGGCGGGTTGGCCTTCCAGATCGATGGAATTTGCGTTGCGGAAGTTGCCCTGGATCGTGATCGGCCGTGCGGTGAGCTTCATGACCGCGTCAAATACGGAACGGCTGTTCGCAAAATCTGCCGGACCTGTGTACGGTCTGGGTTCGAAGTTGACCACCGGGACGTTCGTCGCTCCGATGACTTCGAGACCGGAGATGGAGGGGCTGTTGTAAAAGTAGACGTAGCGTTCCTCCATGGTGGTCATGCTTCCGCCGACTCTGCCGAGAAGTTCGATCTTGTTGAGTCCGAGAAACAGCGGAACGTCATGGAAGTAGAAGTCGCTCCCCTGCACGATGGGTGCGGTGCCGTCATACATCTGGCTGGTACCGACCTTGGTCACTCTGTAAGTGATGCTGTAGGGATCGATTCCCACCGGCGTACCGGAGATGGTGACGTGAGACTGGTTGGTCTGATACGGGTTGTTCGGAGAAAGACCGATTCCGTTGGGGTTCAGTGCGATGCTCTCGCTGAACGGAGCGTGCAGATTGAGTCCCGCTGACGGAAAATTTGCATACACGGCGGAAGGAGGCAGGAGACCTACTGCAAAGATGAATGCAAGTAGCACGCAGATAAATCGTCTTGTTTTGCCCACTTTTTCTACACCCCTTATTCTTTTGAAAATTCACCGAAGTTATTATAATACGCACTACGTTTTTCTGTCAATTAAATGGACGATATACTGGCGACTGGCGGGGGCATGTGCGACATCAAATGATGGAGTCCTCCATGTGGAATGCAAATTCAGTTCTGAGCCTCCAGTCCGCGAAACTGGGCGCACTTGCGGAACACTTCCAGATCAAGGTCGATACCTTTTCCCCTTGCATAGCGGGAAGAAAGTTTCAGAAGCTCCTTGATGTCCCGGCCGGAAGCGTTCGGGAATTTTTCCACGAGCTTATCGACAAATTCATCGGAGAGATGCACCCGGAACGATTCCGAAAGAACCTTCCAGATGCACTTCGCGTTTTCACGGGAAGGTCTCGTGTATTTTACCACCGCGATGCAGCGGGAAAGAATGGCATCGTCCACGTCGTCTCCTCTGTTCGTTGTCATGAACAAAAAACCGTCGAAGTATTCCAGAGTGCGCAGGAACGGCTGCCACCACTGCATTGTGGTACATGTCGTCTCCACGGCGTCTGATATACACGTCAGCTTCGTCGAGAAGAAGTACGGCATTCCAGCGTGCAGCCCGCTTGAGAATGGTCTGCAGATTTTCCTCTACGTCGGTGGACTTGATGCCAAGCTGACCGGAATGCACTCTGTACAGCGGACGTTCGATGACTTCCGAATATACTTCTGCAGTGAGGGTCTTTCCGAGACCGGGTTCCCCTGCGACATGAGTGACTTGTGCTGTTGAGACTTGGCGATTTCGTACATCAGATTGACGTCGTCCATGCTGAGATGTAGTACGTCGATATCGATTTCATTCGCCCCGAACCTGGACTGCTTCTGTACGGCTCGGGCTACATGGGATCTTCCCCCATCTTGGGAATGACGTACTGTGCCAAAAATTCTCTGTCGATGCTGATGTTTATTTCCAACACTCCTTAACTTTGCCATTTGTTTCCAAGTCCTGGTAAAACACGTCCCGTGTTTCGTCGTCAACGAAGTTTTCTTTATACTGCCCATATGAGGACTCCGTTGCAGAAAAATGTCGTAAAAACAAAAATGCAAGGCAGATAAATCTGCCTTGCATTTTCAGACCAGCGCCGTGCATTCTTCGTACAGCTTCTGCAGGCGGTTCAAAAACCGCTTTTCAGCATTCTCGTTGTAGAACCTGCCGAAGCCCGCCGCCCTTTTGAATTCGTCCCAAAGTGCGTCGAAGCGCTTCTTCTGGGACGAATTCATCCGAACCTTGCTGATTTCTTGCAATTGTCTGTGTTGGACTGCGTACTTGGATTTGAAAGCTTCATATTGAGACAGAATCCTTTCCACAGTCTGGCGTTGGACTGCAGTGAGCGACACGTTCCTTTTCATGAGGCTGTACATCTTCCTCACGAAGGAATTGTCCGTTTCCTGCAGAAATTGCTGTACCTTTTGCTCGAACGTGGGCTGGGAATTGAGTCTGCGCTCGATGTCTTCAAGCGCTTTGAGCTGTCCGAACGTCAGCTGCTGTCCTCCCTGCACTTGTTGCAGGAGAGATTGCACGTACGTGTTGTTCGGATCTCGCTGCAGAACTTTGTTCAGCCTGTCCGATTGGTTTTGCAGGATTTCCAACCGACGTTGACGTTCCTCTTCTTCCCGTTTTTTGCGCCATTCTTCCAGGCGCTTTTGTTCTTCGAGACGGCGTTTTTCCCGTTCTTCGAGTTGCATTTGAATGTCCTGCAAGGACAACCGGTTCATGTAGTCCCGAATCACGGATTCGTGTTGTTGTCGGAAAATTTTCTTGCCTTCCACCAGAATCTGATAAACTTCATAGAGGTCCTTGGGATACACGCGTCGCAATTCGTAGTATTTCTTCAAGTATTCGATGTATCCCGAATACTTTTCAGCGTATTCCTTCACGCGTGCCTTCCTAGCATCTTCCCGACGTTGCTTCTCTATTCTCTTCTTTTCTTGTTCGAAGAGGAGAAGGCAGTATTTCAATTCGTCAGGATCGATGCCTTTGTATTGGTGGATGCAAGTGGACCCGATTACCATATGGAAGTTCGGGTCTTTCCGACTCTTCACGTGGAAAAGCCACTTGATGTACTGTTTCTTGCCGTCTCCTTCCATGTCCGAGCAACATTCGCACAGCGTCTGCATGGTCGGGTCCGTCGTGATGCCGTCAATGTACAGGTCGGCGTATTGGGCTTTGTCCCGGATGCCGGCCTCGATCATGTTGCGCTGGACCCTGATGTAGTAGTCCTTCGAAAATCCTCCCGTATCCAAGATACCTGACATCACACAACACTCCTCGACTTATTTTACATATTTGTGTATTTTTATTATAACACGGAAAAAAGATTGGGTCAATACTTGTCCTGTCCGGCGAACCTTGATTTGGTTCAACTTGCAAGATGGCATACATGTGGGTACAATAGTGACGAACAGTATAAAAAACAACATATTCCTGCTCAAATTATTTATCCACATTTGACTGATATACACTGTATATGGGTACGATAGAGGGGTACAATTCACCGTGGAGGGTTGTGGAAATGGCGTATGCAGACGGGACGTGGAAGCAAAACAATTCCGTTCCCGGAGGCATAGAGAGGATTCGCCATCGCATGATCATGCATCGCACCCGCCTTTGGGAAGCACAGAAGCAGAAGAACCACGACGAATATGAACAGCACAAGATGAAATACGACTACCTGGTCATGCATATACTCCGACTTGGCTATATGGCGGAGTTGGAAAAAATCGAACGTAAGATGCAACAACTTCCGGAATTCATCAAAAAGGAAATGGATGAATTTATTGCCGAATGTGCGACGTAGGGTGAATCACAGAAAAAAGAAGGGCCTGTGGCGTATATGGCGCCACAGGCCAAAACAAAGGGATGCAACAAAATGGAATTGCTTGGCATCAACCGATTGCCGATTCCCTACTACCCACTGCATGGGAAGAGAACCTGGCTGCAATTATTGCAACATATACTGTATGTGTTCAGTCAACGATGAACCGATCAATTGTCGGCAGGCATGACGAAAGAATACCCTTTGGGCAAATATAGACTTGTCTTGTATACACCCGGCGGGTGTTTCCGATCAATCCCTTCTTCCAATTCTGTCATGACCACGTATGAATTTTTTGCTTGTTCGTCTACATAAATTTCAGCATATGTGTCGTATAGTTTTGCTCTTCCGTTTTTGTCAACAAGGATGAGTACATGTTCAGCGTCCTTTGCAGGAAACAGTACATTCGCCGTATATGGGTTTTTGGAAAAAGTTCCTTTCGCTATTTCTATGCTTACGACGTCAAAAGTCTGTTGCAAGGATTCCATGTATGGCCTGACACAAATTTTCCTGCCATCTTGCGTAGTCATCTGGATCGATGATTTCGATATTGTGAAGCAAATATATGGAAAGTGCAGACGCAACCGTGAGGGTCGAAGCCATGCCGATTTCGAACACTTTGTCTCGGAGTTTTTTCTTTTTGAAAAGTTCGACTGCAATATGACCCAAGACGAAGACCAACGTGGCAATTATGAGAATGGTCGATGCAAGGGCGTCTGTCTTGTTCCGATAAGGTTCGACCAGTTCTTCCTTCTATATCGACACTTCTTGCAAAGTAATCATGCAACACACCTTCCACCATAAATGCATATTTTACATTTTATATTACCACGATTTGCGTATGTAGACCGATGAAATCGTCTATATACGACAAGGGGAATTCCCGATCGGGAATTCCCCTTGTCGTTTTGCCGTTCGCGTCAGATTTGGATGTTCCGTACGGATTCCGTCATGTCCGCAAATCCACGGGAACCGAATGCGATGTAGTTCAGCACCGTATCCGACCAGCCGTAGATGTAGAACGTCTTGTCGTCCGTGGGCGGCACCATCGCACTTCTGTACGCCGACAGGTCCACGATGAACGTTTTGGCGTTCGGATTGAACTGTCTGCGGTACTTGGTCAGTTCCGCGTAGAATGGGGAGCCGGTATTTTGCTGTTCATCCGTGATGAGGATGATGTTGTCCACCTTCTGCCCGTCTTCCATCAGCTTGCGCACAGGCGATCCGGTGTCTGTCCCACCGTGCGCGTAGATGCGGGCTGCCTGTTCCAGGATGCCTTCTTCCATGGACGGATTTGCATCCGAAGCATGTCTGTTGAACAGGTAGAACAGGCTGTCTCCCTGCGTCTTCTTGTACAGGGCGAAGGCGAACAGCGATCCGATTTCGATGTACTGTCCTTCCATCGAAGCCGAAATGTCCAGCGCCACCATGGTGCGTCCCGTGATGTCCGGCAGGTTGTCGAAGGTCAGATCCGCGGCCTTGCTCAGCACGTCGCGGACCCACTGCTTCTGAACCTTCCGGTATGCCGACGCGAAGCGGAATGGCAGAATTTTGCTCCTGCGCAGAACTTCCTTGTCCGTGAACAGTTCCTTCACGTGCCCCTGGTTGGCGTCCAGTACACCTGCGCGGTCGAGTGCATTCAGGTGGCGGAGCAGCGCGAACACCGGCATTTCGAGCATCAGAGCCGTCCACATGTCTTGGTCCATTTCGCCATACAGCGTCACGATGTCGTGCGTGAGCGACCCTTCCCGAATGGCCGCAATGCGTTCTTCCTTGGTCTTGGCATTGCGGAACCGTTCATACGCCGCAACCTGCGGAAGGAGCGACATGTCCGTCTCCTTGCCGACGAGGTAGCGGAACAGAGCCTTCTGCTTTTCGTTTTTCGGTTTCGGATGCGCGGTGCGGACGGCGTCCGTCAGGTTGTAGCCGCGACTGCGTTCCTTGCTGAAGTTGTACTTGACGACCCAGTATTCGGTGACGTCGTTGAGGAAGTCGGCGATCGCCCGCTTGACCGCACGTCCGCCCTGGCCGCGTCCCATCCCCTCCAAGATCGTCATGAAGTCGAACAGATCGGGCGGGATTTGGACGACACGGCGGAAGATGCGTTCGAACAAGTCCGGACGAACCGTTGCCAGCTTGGCCAGACCGAACACGGGTTGCAAGCGCATGAAGCCCTGTTCACGCGCCGCGACGATTGCCTTGGCCGCGAATTCGGGGTCCTTCGCCATCATTTCGTCGTGGATGCGATCGGCTTCATCCAACAGTTCATGTGCAGATGCGTAGTACGTGTGGCCGATCGTGTTGCAGAACACGGTCTGCACGTACTGTTGCTCCAGGGAACGCGTGTATGCCGGATAGCCTTCGCGGTTGACCGTGTCCGGCTTCGGCACCTGATGGTTCTTTCCGAAGAGATGGGTTGCTCGCGACATTGACATTTCCTCCTTTGTATGTATTTGAACAACACGAAAGGCGAAGGTATGCTCCTTCGCCTTCCGTAGAATACCATGGGATATGAAACCCATGCATACAGACCAAATGTACAGTCTTGTTGCATGGGCGGTGCATTCAATCGGAAGCGAGGAAAAAAGGTTGTGGAAGGTGAAACGGTCCAATATTCAGCTATTGGAGAAGTAACCCCCCACAGGCGCCTCGCCAACCTTCAGTTGAAAGTCGGGGAAGATTTTGACGAAAGGTGAAGAACCGATTACCGAACGCTGTGTCGGCGTCATCGGGTGAACTACCCAAATACCACAATTTGAGAAGTAACCCCTCGTCGGCGCCCCGACATTATTCATTTTATCACAGCATGACCGAATTCGTCAATATATTGCTAATTGGAATTGCCAACGAAATGACGTTCGACCGTTATGCTTCATGATTATACTATAGAACACGGCAATTTGTCAATATATCACGGGATGAACCGTTCAACGGAATCTGTCATAAGTTCCGTACCCCATCCTCCTGCAACGTAGGCGACGCCGTTGTGTACATCGGATGCAAAACGGCTTCGAGGGTAGTTCATGAGAAAGTCTATCTGTTCCCGCACGTCCTTCTCCGGGTCGTAGACTTCCATTGTATCCGATGGGCGGACAAAAGTCCCTTCTGCGTTTTGCCCGCCTACTACGTATATGCGTCCGTCTATGACGGATGCTGCATGGTGGAATCGTCCTTCGTTGAGATCAGATTTTTTGGACCACGTCCCTCAGCATGAAATCGAGTATGTTTTCCGGTTTCAGTACGCGGCTCCACGTGGCATCCATCATGGATGATGCACCCCCTTCTTTCATGAAAACACAAAAGAAAAGGGTGCATCAAGTCATTCGGAAAAATGGGAATCATTCGTCTTCCAATTCGTCTTCGTCGTCTATGGAAAATGGCGTAGCTTTTTTCTTGTTCAAGAAGAAGTCTTCGTCCAACTGTTCCATTTCTGGGTTGGTATCCTCTGCAGAATCCATACCGAGCATTGCCATGATTTCCTTGTCCACTTCGTCAGCAGGACGTCCATCTACGCGGTCGGAATGTTCCATGATTTCGTTCATGACGTCGTCTGGTCCCGGTGGCGTGTAGTTATATTTTACCGTGAATATGACTTCCGTGCCGTTGGGAGCAGGGGTCTTTACCACGGCGTTGAGGGCCGGTATTTCGGCGAGCATTTTGTAATTGACTTTCGGAGCGAAAAATTTTTCAAGGCGTTGTGCGTCTTCCAGACCGAGACCAAGCAAATAGTATGTGCCGATGTTTCCCGTAATACCGTCGAGCACGGTTTGCGGAATGTTGGCGAGGTATTGGGTTGCGAGAATGAGTCCGAGTCCGAATTTACGGTCTTCGGAAAGTATCTTTGCGATGATCGGCGTTGCGAACACGGACACTTCGTCGAGCATTAGTATGAACGGTCTCCGGTCGTTTTCTTTCAGGATGTCGCGACGAGACAGGGCAGCGAAGTGAAACTGCGTAACCATCATGGCACCGAGAAGCTTTTTGACGTCTTCCGGAATACCGGAAAGGTCGACGAGCAGGATTTCGCCATTGTCCATGATCTTGCGTATGTTGATCGTAGACTTCTTCTGACCTACAATGCGGCGAATGGTTGGGTATGTGACGAATGGACCGAGCTTCTGCAAAATCGGACCGACGATTGTGTGTATCTGTTTCTTGTTTTTACCGAACATGCCCCGTTCTGACCAGAAGTTTTTGAGCATGGGGTCCTTTATCTGTGCTACGATACGATCTCGGAACTTGTCGTTGGTAAATAGGGCTTCTATGCCCAGAATGGTTTGCGGCGAAGCTTCTATAAGCGACAAAAGTGCGTACCGAAGGTAAGCGTCAGAACGGTTCCCTGTTTCGCCAGGGAAAAGTTCCCGGATGAGTTGCACGAAGTCGGCCGCCACGTTCGGTCCTTGGCTCGGATCTTCGAGATCAAGGAAGTTAAAGCCGCGCGGGAAATATGTCGGTCGCATGTGGAGTATGTGAACCTTGTTTTTCAGATACGGGGGAACGATACTTGCTATAACCTTGATAGCATCTCCGTGGGGGTCCACGAATGCAAATCCGGGGGCCGTATCCGGATATTTTTCATGCAGGCGCATGAGGCTCTGCATCATCTTCGCCTGTATGCTGGTTTTTCCTTTACCGGTACGTCCTGCAATGAATATATGCTTCATGCATTGTCCAATCGGAATGCCTAGGGCCCTGTCATCTCCAGCGTAATTGCTGTGTCCGATATACATGGTTTTCTTCCGAATATCTGCGTATCTTTCTGGCATTAACATCCCCTCCTTTGATATACATGCATTGATATTTCCATTAAAATTCTAGTAAAACTTTCCGTCAAGAATTGGAAAACAATTGGCACGAAAAGCGGAAGGTCCGGTTCATTCGAACCGGACCTTCCCATCGCACTTATTTCCAGCGTTGTGCGATCTGCGTATGATTTTCGGGGCTGGTGTGGAAATGTCCACGTCTTCTTCCTTGGACGTAAGTACGAATTTGTTCGTGGGGAATTTGTTCATGCCAGGAAGTATCGTACACGACGAATCCATACATACAGGGTTCACGATCGGTGCGGGAGCGGGTAAAATCTCTTTTTCTGCAATATATATATATATATATATATATATTGTTCAAAGTTGATTAGTTCCATCTGTCTATTATAGTGTTATAGTTTGATGGAACGAGTATAGCTAAATCCACACGATCATGTTTGTTGGCGAGTATGAATTGTCTCTTGTCTACTACATTCATCCCAGGCAGAATGTTGCACGGAAGTCCACCGCAAAGTAGTCCATAATCTGTATTTGGATCATTTGGCGGCAGAATGAAGTCGGACGAATTGCCTAAGTCATCATAGCTTACAATTACAGCTTTGTATACATGATCACTTGTTATAGATTTGGATCTTCCAACAGCAAAAAACTTTCCGCCGGGCATGGATGCAACGCCATAGAATTCGTTTGCATATATATAATTTTCAGTGTCCCAAAATACATTCGTCCACATATGATTTCCGTTCTGATCAAATTTCGCAATGACAGAAGAATGTACAAGGTTGCCTCCAGGCGGATTTAATCCTTGCAAATCGTGACTAGTGGACATAGAACTTCCCACAGCAACAAATCCACCATCGGATGCACCTACCACAGTATAAAAGAAGTCGTCCCTTGTACCCCCGAAAGATCTTACAGATTGAATGTTACCGGTTTGGTCATATATAACGAAGATTGCATCATAATCTCCTTTGTTTAATCCTAACATATCCCCATCAATGGACGATGAATAACCGGTTGCAACAATTCTACCGTTTATCAAAACTTCGGATCCTATATAGAAATCAACCCCAGTACCACCAAAGGTCTTTGCCCATGCTACACTCCCACTACTGTCATATTTAACAAGTATGGCATCATAATCCAAGTTCGATTTGTTACCCCTCAAGTTCTGCAAATCATTGTCAATAGATTTTGTGAGACCTGTTGCGATATACCCTCCGTCTGGAGTTTGTTTTACGTCTTGGAATTCATCAGCCTCACTTCCTCCGAAGGAATGTATCCATTGCCTGTTTCCATTTTCATCATATTTAGCAATTATGGCATCCGAATCTGTGTCTGATCCCTTTCTGATTCCCATCATAGCCCCATCATCAGAGGTAGAATACCCTGTGGCTACAAAGCCACCATCCGAAGTTGGTGCCAAACCATAGAATATTGAATTCCCTGACCCTTCAAGTACTCTAATCCATTGTCTAGTACCGTCTAAAGAATATTTCACAAGTACAGCTGCTCTTTGATTTGGAGACAAACCATACATCGACATATCGTAGTTTGCAGATTGGGAATATCCAGCAACGACAATTCCGCCATCTGCGAGTGTTATTACTTCATAGAATCTATCAATTGCAGATCCGCCGAAGGAGTCTATCCATTCCCTATTGCCGTTTCTATCATATTTTACAACTATGGCATCAAGTCCCCCTTTGGCAATGCCTACCATATCCCCATCAAAGGCTTGAGAATCGCCTACTGCAACAAAACCCCCGTCCTGTGTATATGAAATGCTGTAGAATAGACTTGCTTGTGATCCTCCAAAGGTTTTTGCCACATTAGTAACGTCTGCATATGAAGACTGGACTTGGAACATACCGGATACACATGCCATACAAACGATAAACATAAACTTTTTATGCCAAAGGATGCTTTTTCCATTTGCAACAAACAATTTCAACCCTCCCATTTCCTTCCGTTTATGATACATTGTAACATACGCAGGCACTAAATACAATAATTGCGTAGCACAGATAGGAAGGAATGTAAGTAAAGACAAAAAACCCAACCTTTCGTAGGTTGGGTTTTATATCATTTTTTGGAGCATGCTGGCTTCAGGATAGAGCCAATCTTCGTTAAAATAGCTTCCTTTATCTGGATCCACTTCGTTTTCAACGATTCTTGCGATGGTCTTGCCCCGATTCGGGCCATCGATATAGTGCACGCTGACTACAAACCGCCTTGATCTGTAGAGCACCGACAGTCTGATTTTGGGGTCATCCTTCATGATCATGTGGTAAGAAACGTTTCTGTCATCCGTGTGCTTTCCAATATCTTGCTGCACGTGTTGCACCATCTGTTGGAGCAGTTCTTTGATCTTCTTTTCCATGGTTTCTTTCCTCCCAATCTATTTGACGGCATGAATTTCATGTTCATGCCTGGTGTATTCGTCGCGAATGGATTCCATGTATTTTATTTGTTCAGTCCATGATGCCAATTCAGGAATTTCGACGTAGAATTTCTGCATGTTTTTGTCGAAGTTGCAATGTAGTATCTTGGCGGATTCGTATGAAACGGAATTTCTCACCCATACGCGGAGTTTTCCCCTTTTCAGACGAATGAAGCAAGTGTAGTTTCCCATTGGGAATGTGAAGATCCCCAAGTTTCCGTATTTGTACCTGAAATCGAAGAATGCGTTGCAGGCTGCATTGAGACAAACGAAGATATCATAAGCCCCTTTGTTTTTGACCTTTTCCACATAGAAGGCAAGCTTGTCTTCCTCATATTTTTTCTCCGATTCGTACAATACATGCAGGACCATCATCGAAAACATGATGTGCAGCGATGTTGCCAAAGCAAGAGGAACCACATCGAGGTCAAACACATAGTACAGTATCCAGAATACTGATACGTCAAAGACTGCTAGCATAATGCATGCTGTCACAACTACTGCAGAGAACACGTTTCGTTCCCCCATCGACGTATTTTATCACGGCATATTTGCGGGTGTCAATGAGGAGCATGTAATACATGCTCGATCTTATCACATTTCTCCATCTTATTATACGGTCGGTGTGGACAACAGATCAATCATTTGCAGGGGAACTTCCTTTCACACGAAGCATCCTATGAAGCTATGGGCCGAAAAAAGGCAGACCACCCCCAGAACGAGGGTGGTCTGCATACATCTTGTCACGTATAGACTTTATTGCAACCTCAGATTGGCATACTCCCATACTTCGGCAGTGCTATCTTTCGTTATGTATTCGTCTTTGATGTCGTCCCATCTGTCACACAGTTCCAACCATTCCATGCACATCTTGTGGAGTTTTACATCCATCTGCAAAGTGCCGAAGCGTAGGTGGTTCCTGACCGAACGCACTGCCTTTCTGTATGAATTTATCTTCCCAACAAGAGAAGCCACGGATTTGTGCAATGCCGTTCCCACGGATATTTCACTGCATTCGGCGATCGTTCTCGCCATTCTATTGGCACACACCCGTACGTCATCTTCTGTCAGATATTTCACTACGTTATTTCTTCCCATTTGAGTATCTCCTTTCCAATATCATCTGTTTTATTATATGCAACAAATTGTCCGTTTAGAACCAGTAGTGCAACTATTGCCTTGCATCCCACATGTATGTTACAATATATGTAGGACAAAATGTATGTAAGGAGTGTGTTATTGTGTTGAACAAGTTGATTGAAAAAGGTAAGGAAATTGTTGAGTATTTAAGTGGGAAGTACATGTTGATTGCCATGCAGGAAGGTATCGACGTAAAGAAGGCACTGGAGTCGAACACGGTCGAAGATGTAGCACGAAAGACGGATAGCATCCGAGAATGGGATGAACGAAAAGAGTCCTATTGGGAATTCGTTTCCGATTGGGAAAAACAGGTAAGGAACGACATCCTTGTGGCGGCCGGTCTCCCCGGATGTTTTGGTGAAATGCCGGATTCCGTACACAACAAGTCGTATCAAAAGACGTCACCATATAGTTCTATCAGCTATGATACGAAGTATTCCAAGCTAAGCACTTGGCAATCCAATACGGAAAAGGTGAAAGAAAGGGGAAAAGAATATATCGAATACATCAAAAACATCGCCAAGTGCGGTACCTGTACCGTATTCGACCGTTGCCACAAACTGTCATCGACGAGACAGATTGCCGAAAAAGAATACTACGTTCAATAATATGCAAATGCCACCCATATATGGGTGGCTTTTTCCTTCTCCACAAAAATCCTTGACGTAGTTATTTATGTTCTGATACAATCGGGTGTGTCATTATTGCAAAAGGAGTGACATTCATATGTCCTTCGAATACGTTGGGGATTTCGAAGTGATGTCAAACAAAGTATATGTTTCGGATCCATGCTACAGCCCCGGAACATAGTGCCAAGGCGTTTTGAACGGCGTCAAGAACGGCAAATGGAAGGCGTTGGTGGAACGAACGGACGAAGATCCGTTGTGGGGTTCCCGCATCAAGGAACTTATAACCCACCACGAATCATACGGTATTGAGCATCTTTCCTATGCCGAAGTGGAAGAATGCGGATTCACCGTTGGCGTGGATTCTGGACAAGCCGGCATTTTTGATTTCAATACATACAGAAACGATCAGATCGCCGAAGGTTTCGCCAGAACCAAAGAACCGGGCGATGCTTGGTACGACATGTGTTGCAAACGCACTCTCTCCGATCATCAGTGTGGTACAGTTTTCGGCGACGTCGTTACCTGTGCAGGATACGGCGATGGTCTGTATAAGGCGTGGTACGTCCGTAACGATAGACACGAAATCGTAGCCATGGGCATCGTATTCATTGACAAATACGAGAACGAAGATGAAGACATCTGATTTCCGAATGATTGCAGATAAAGCGAAAGAGGTACCCGATTGGGTACCCCTTTTCGTTTACTGCAGCCCGAAGTATTCCTTGAAGGGCTGGTCGGCTTTGAGAGCGGAGCAGTATTTGGCAATTTTCGCCAATTCCTCCACATCCCAATCCGTGCTGTTCGTCGGCAGATTCAGAGCGCGACGTTTGCCTGCCGTGATGAGGTAAATCTTCATCCGGTGTCTGCCGTCGTGGTGGATGCCGTGGATTTCAATCATATCATCGTCCGTCAGGTATACCTGGACGGTATCGCATTTGTTGAAGGGTCGAAATACGTCTTCTACCCCATCGACTGCGATTCCGCCGAAGAAATTGCCCCTCCAGGTTCCGACCGTACCTGCCAAGGCGATGCATTCCACCTGCGTCCGATACCTTTTTTCGTACCGCCGGACGATTTCATCGAACTTTGTTGCGATCTCCTTGGAATCCAGATAAGCGGCATCCGAATCGTCTACATAGTCGTCCGAATCGTACAAAACTTTCATTACAGTCATGACCAACACTCCTTACGCATTAATGTTTATTTCTTATTTCCATTGTACATCGAAGAATTTCTCCTGTCAATCCTTGCAGCAAAATGTACGTCCGACGAAATACATGGCTTCGCGATTTTGACATGCCGTTGAACACTGCTGAACATCCCGTGTATCTACATTATGACGATTGCAAGAACAATGCCCATATATACACAAGAGCCGCTTGCACTCTTCTTGTGCAAGCGGCTCTTATGCGGCCGGCTTCTGATCAAACCGAAGCGCGCAGCGCCTTGCCCGCGCTGAAGGCCGGAACCCGTTTCGCCGGAATGTGCAGGGGTTCTTTCGTTTGCGGGTGTTTGCCCGTCCGAGCCTTGCGTTCGCGCACGTCGAACGTGCCGAAGCCGACGATCGCGACTTCGTTGCCGGATTTCAGGTTGTCGGCGACCAGGCCGAACACGTCGTCGATCGCTTTCGAAGCTTGTTTCTTGGTGTAGCCCTTTTCTTGCAGGGCTTTCACCATTTCCTTTTTGCCCACTCGTGGCATCTCGTTCTCCTCCATATAGGGTTTTGGATTAGGACGGGGTTCGTCCTGCTAATACAATTAAATCATATGAATATACAACCCGTCAATAGTATTATTTTAATCGCCGACGAATTCAAAGCTTTCTACCTTTTCGGGAAAAGCCGCTCGTTGGTATAGTTATTACTTCTATTTTTCCCGGACGAGAACCAATACGCCGTTCTTGATTTCTATATACCCGCTGCCCCAAGACACCCTATGATCTTGCGTGCCATTACGCATCCGATCTATCGTTTCACCAACGGTGGAATCACCTGAAAATACGCTCGCAATGTTGACCATTGTATTTATTGCACTGTCATCGGATACGGGCGCGGTCATGTGCAGGACTATTCCCTTGCTATTGAGTCCCAGAGTCCCTTCAAGACCGTTGTCTTTGCCTTTGAATTTGACCCCTTTTTCATTCAGAGACAATCCGGATCCGGTTTCCTGTATGACCTTTATGGTGTCTCCCGCCGCGTCAATGAATGCAGGAGACATTTCGGCTACAGATTGTACGGTACGACCGAAATCCTTTACAATTTTGTCTGCAGAAAAGTCTGGACTCGTGACGTACTGGTATGCCAAAATGCCCACGATGACGACGCCGATCAGCAGGGCAATTTTGAACAGTCCACGTACAAATTTCCAGATGATAGACAGCACGATCAGTATGACAACTATTTCTATCACCAATGACCACGGTATGTTCATGGAATCTTTCCCTCCATTTTCTTCTTCCTTTCATTGTATATTCCGCAGTCCTGGAAGACAATCATTGCATTCTTCTACACACCTGCAAGCTTGTTGAACAACATATATTCCTGATATACTTTGGACTGTTTGTTGCCTTTCTTTACGCCATCTTTCTCGATGCATATGACGTATGGCACGTTTTCATCGCATTCCAAGATTATTCCATTGGGAGAAGAATAGATGCAGAAATCGGAACATCCGAGCCTATGCAAAGCTTCGTTGACAGTTGCAACATATGCAGCCGTCATTTTGGACAGGGACTCTATGGGTTTGACCTGGGTACTTACAAATCTCAATGGAATTACGTACGATTTTACCGCTCTGTGCAGGTGTATCTTCGTATATATGACTTCCGGCGGTCGATCAAACTTGTTATCGTTTTTTACGAAATGCATGAGTCCTATGGATGGCGTGTGAGCCAGAGCCATGTTGCCAAATAGTTCTGCCTTGTATTGGGGAAACAATTCGTCAAATAACTTGGAAAAGCTTTTGTGCGGTTGCAGATTAGATTTGTTGACAAGGGAATGCAGAACCGCCGTCTTGTTTTTTAGGACGTTTTTTATCACATTTGGTGAACGCACGAATTTGATGTCTACCACAAATGCCGAATATTTGGAATCAAAAGAAAACAGATGTACTTCGGATTTGAGACATATTTTTATGCCGAAATCTTGGAGTCTTACTCCATACAATTCTTCGAATACATCGTGAAAGAACCTTTTTCTGATTTCCTCCAATTCCGCGTTGCGAATCGTTCCAGACACGGGTACATGCACCTTCTCATTTCTATTTATACCCATGTTACCATGAACTGTACAAACACATCAACGTATATACATGCAGTGCTGTATTCCAATGAATTCGAAGATATGCAAGCATTGGTGTGGTCAGCGATGTTGCAACAGTCTAATATTTTCCTTTCACGACGTATTTATTGATAAGGGAAACTTCGTTATGATAAAATTGTAAAAAATGATCGTGCAGTTTGGAGGCGCATGCCGTGTCGAGATATATGGTTCATTTTGAAGTGACGCCTGACATCGAAGTCAGCGTATTGGTAGAGACTCACGGGAAGGATGAAGCCAAGGCGGTGGAACTCGCAAAGCAGAAGTTGATGGGTTCCGACTTCGCATGGGTGGCGGCCAAGCCTTACGTAACTGACCTTTTGGAATAGGGAGTGTTGGGGATGGAAAAGTTGGTAAACAAAAACCTGGCTATCGCCGTTGCGATATGCATGGATGTCGTACTGTTCGGTCTGTTCATTCAAACTCCTCTGTACGTAGCAATTCCTCTCCTCTTCGTTCTGCAAGTCACGTTCATGGGGTATTTTTTCTACATGTTCGGAATGCCGGAAAAAGTGAGCGTCATACACATCCTGCACATTTTGGAGAATTCCGTTCACCTGACGGCTCATACGATCAAGACGCTTTTCAGGAAGCTTGACGTTATCGTACCCGGACTTTTCGTCTGGGGCGTGTCCAAATACGTTATGCCGTGGGTTGCAACCCAAGATTTGCCGCTTCCCATCGAAAAATCTGTCGTCGTGAACGCGTCATTCATAGCAGAAGAACTGTCTGACCTCGTTCTGCTCCTTCTTGTTACGTACGCAGTTATCACAGTCGTGAATGCCGTCCATGTATTTCTGACGATCAACATACACAGGGTTCGGTACGTTTTGGCTGAACTGTCCTCCATAGGCATAGAAGCACGTTTTGTGCACAGAAACGGCAAGATGTGCGTGGATTGGGACGATATGTTGGACAAGCTTGCACATTCTGATCATCCGGGTGCCAAATTTTACTATGTATACATCATTAAACATTTCGAGCACTTGAAAGATCTCGATTTCAATCCGTTTCGTCAAAAACCTAGCCTTTCCGACATGCTGTATGAAGCATACAAGAATACGCACAAAGGAGAATGACAGCAAAGCACATACACATAAAGAGAGGACTCCCGAATGGGAGTCCTCTCTTTATGTTTGTGCCGGTTCGGTTGCTGTTAAATGCAGATGATCTGACGTTTCGGTTTGACTACCAGGGTGAAGTCCTCCTTGGTGTACAGGAAGTTGCCCTTCCCGTCCGGTTCGAGAGAATCGAACCATCCGCCCGTCAGGATCTTGCCCATCTTGACGATGGACAGGAACATCCGGGCTTCCAAGAGTTCCACCTTGGTGTTCCGCAACAACTCGCGCAAGAACGGTCTTGCGTCGGCGGACGTGATGCTGCGGATGTTCCGTCCCAGAGCCGTCTGCATGATGTCTTTGATTTGGAGGGCCATCATGTTTTGCGACGGCGTCATTTTGGTACCCGCATGCATCCGTTCGAGCACGTCTTCCACCTTCGGCAGGGAGGAGAAGTTCTTCATGTCGAAGTCCAGCGAACGCGTTTCATACTGTTCGCCGATTTCCTCCTTGGCCGTCTGAATCGGCGAGTACTCGAACTTCTCATTGATTCCGTGATCGCGGAGAACCTGAATTTGCTCGGGCGTGTATGTCGCGAATTCCTCTTCCTTGTAAGACGTGATCGGTGCCACGCTTTCCACGTTCTTCAGGAAAAAGTTGAGCACCTTCTGACGAGCCTTGAGTTCCGTCACCTTCTTCACCGTGCGGAACACGTCTTCCGTGTTCGCTGCGGTGTATGCCCGGTTGATGACCGGCAAGCTCGTCATGTCCATCATCACCCGACGGCCTTTCTCTTCGTCCCGGATGACTTGCATCGAGAGACCCATCGAAGCGAGCGTGTCGAAAGTGGAGGAATCGAGAATCGCTTCCACTTCCCCCATATTGAGTCCGCCGTCCTTGATGATGGCGTACGTGCGGTATTGTTTCGCCCGTACGGTGCGCGGCAGTCCCACGCGATCAGCCGCCTTCGGGTTCAGGTGCACCAGAATCGGCATGGAAACTCGGAACGAAACGTTCATCTTGTCCTCGTTGAGGACCATGTGCTCAAATCGGTCCATCACTTCATCGACAGCGAGTTCCGTCCGTCCGAACGTATCCACGACCTTGACTCCGATGCGATTGTACTTCCTTCCGCCTCCAATGGGTGCGACGAAAAAGTTATCGCCTTTTGCCAGAATCTTGAACGCATCCATAAGGCAGGGCGCGTTCTCGGCCGGCAGGTAGTTTTCGTCGCAGATGCCGTCCGTGTAGCGAGCTTTCGTTTGGAAGACAGCCTTCCGAACCTTGTTCGCGTGGTTTTCCACTTCCTCCCACGTGAAGGAGTTCATGTGGGAATCGACCAAGGCTTTGTCTCCGAGGTTCCGCATAACGATATCGATAGATGTTTCCCTGTCACCCATGTAGTACAAGTTGTACGCCATGGCGTAGTACAGGTTCCGAATCGTAGCGGAATTCAGCTTCGGGCTGCGAATGGCGGTCGTGTTGTAAATCTTGCCGTCATAGACGAATTCGAAGTCGCCTTCGTCCGGGCCGACGATGAAGACCTGGTTGCGACGACGCGAAAGCAACCGCAACCGCAATGCATCTTTGACCAGCTTCGTGTTGCGATCGCCGAGATACAGGATGTCTGCACCCATGGCTTCGATCTCGATGCTGGCCAACGCCAAATCGGACACCCTTTCGTAGTTGTGCCCGAAAAGGCGTTCATAGTCGGAAATCTTGCTGGAATGGTTGTACACCCCGTATTCCGACATGTTCGCGACGTCCAGCAGCAGTTGTTTGTTGTAGTATTTGCCGTAACCGATGGTGTTGACGGCAATGACATCTGCCGCGAGATCCGTCACGATTTCCTTCACTCTGCGTTCTTCTTCCTCATCCCCCCACGGAACGACCGGACATCCATCCGTGAAGAGCGTGATTGCGAAGTTGCCGCAGAGCGCCTTCAGATCCTGTACCACTTCGCGGGCCGCATTCAGCGGTTGGCTGAAGCAGGTGGTGCCGACCGTCGACTTGAGTCCGTCGACGATTCGGTACAGGCCTTCGTCGATCCTCGCCCCTTGGACGACCGTTTTGAATTCACCCGGACCGGAGAACCAGATGATCGTCACGAGATCGTCCGGATGCACTGCCGCCAATGCGGACTTCACATTCTCCATGAGTTCGAAGATTTCACCGCTCATGGAATGCGACCGATCGAGCAACAGGATGTGGTGCATCCGATCGACGCTCACCGAATCCTTCGCAATCCGATGATTGATGGCGACCACTCTGCGATTGCGGCCACCCACATTTAGAACGGCGTTGTACATCGACACATTGAACGACATCACACAACACTCCTTTACATTTAATACTTAATATACTTCTGACATCATTATAGCATGAAGGGAAGTTCCAGTCAATACTTAGACAAGAGATGCCGCAACATTATGCATTGTCTATAGCTTCGCAAGCCAGATGCTTGTGTCTTGGTGCAGTCTGTTTTATACGAAAGATTCATTACCATTGTATTGCCGGTTTTGTCCGCATTGTGGTAGAATGGATTCCAAAGGAGGAATGTACGTGATTGAACGTTACACTCGA
>Ga0207747_1000767_pt1 | contig 30303 bp, 35 predicted proteins | sample HigsolmetaGSP11D_FD_184839 | JGI IMG/M metagenome (GOLD analysis project Ga0207747, IMG submission 184839) | High solid enriched microbial communities from the Joint BioEnergy Institute, USA - SP1-1-D (SPAdes) | ecosystem: Engineered > Bioreactor > SSF (Solid state fermentation) > Aerobic >...
GACGAGCAACAAAAGCATTGGCGAGTGGGGCGAACTGATGGGTGATCCTGTTCTGGCGACAGCGGTGCTGGATCGGCTGCTGCATCACTGCCATGTCGTCAACATTCGGGGGAATAGCTACCGCCTCAAAGACAAAGTAAAAACCGGAATTTATTCGACACCAGGCACACAGGTGGGTCAATTTTATTCCGGCGCCAGTGGGTCAAATGAATTCCGGCGTTGACAGGCGGCGACGGTGGAGGAGACGGTGGTGGCGGAGATTGACAGGAAGCGCCCGGCGGAGTGAAGAATCGTGGCACCGTGAGATAGCTGGTTCGACGGAGGAAGCGGCGGAGACGGTGGAGGAGACGGTGGCGGCGGAGATTGACAAGCAGCGCCCGACTGACAAAAGAATCATGGCAGCGAAAAAAGGCTGTGACCCCTGCACAGGCAGGATCACAGCCTTCGTCATCATTACTGCAGGATCTCCTCGATCTTGTTCAGCACTTCCTCGCTCAGCTCGATGCCGGAAGCCTTGGCGTTCTCCTCCACCTGCTCCGGACGGCTCGCGCCGACGAGCGCGCTGGCCACATTGCTCTGGCGCAGGATCCAGGCGAGCGCCAGGTTGCCGACCGAGATGCCGAGCTCGGCGGCGATCCCCTCAAGCTGCTTCACCTTGGCGATCTTCTCTTCCGTGATCCCCTTGCGCATCCAGTCGAGCTTGGCGGCGCGGCTATCCGCCGGGATATCGTTCACGGACGTGTACTTGCCGGTCAGCAGCCCCTGTGCCAGCGGAGAGAACACGACCTGCCCGATGCCGTTGCGCTCGCAGACCGGGATGACTTCCTTCTCGATGTAGCGGTTGAACATGTTGTACACCGGCTGGTTGACGACGATCCGATCCAGCAGGTAACGATCTGCGAGGCCAACCGCCTCCGCGATCTGCGAGGCTTGCCATTCGCTGACGCCGGCGTAGAGCACCTTGCCTTGGCGGATCAGGTCGTCGATCGCGCGCAACGTTTCATAGAGCGGTGTCTCCGGATCGTATCGGTGGCAATAGAAAATATCGATATAGTCATGGCCGAGACGCTTCAGGCTGGCGTGCACCTGCTCCATGATATGCTTGCGCGACAGGCCGCGATCATTCGGTCCGTCCCCCATCGGCCAGAACGCCTTGGTGGCGAGCACATAGGATTCGCGCGGATAATCCCGCAGCACCTTGCCAACCAGCTCTTCCGCTGCGCCTCTCTCATACACGTTAGCCGTATCGAAGAAGTTGATGCCCAGATCATATGCGGTCCGAATCGACTTCTCCGCATTTTCCCGTTCCACATAACCGCCGTATGTAAGCCAACTGCCCAGGCTGATCTCACTGACCTTCAGGCCGCTTCCGCCCAATCTTCTGTATTTCATTCCTGCTTCCCTCCTGAGATATGTAGTGTTGCCAACATTATTGTATATGATTCATTTGCGGAATGGAATTATAATCGTCTGTGTCAGAGAAAGTGGGCCTATGGCCTCACGAGCGCCAGGTGCCAAGATCCTGACCGACCTCCGAATAACAGCGAATCCTGATCTGGACGCCTGGCTCCGCAAGAGCAGCGTCTGCTCGCATCAAACATCCTGCAAGCGCAACCATTCAAATAGCCACCGGACAATTCTTTATTCGCGCCACTCGACAAATAAACCAAATTTTCTATTGACGACTTGTCAGACAAGTGTTATGATTTGTACAACAACATAAGTTGTATGACAAGTTAGACCACTTATCATACAAATTTCAATCTGGTACGACAAGATGGCATATTGTATGACAAGTGACAGCTTATCATACACCCACAAAAAGGAGATGACGTGAGAAGGGAGGTCGGTCGCATGAATGGGTCGAGCGAAAAGGACGAGCTCAAACAGCAAATCATAGAGATCATCGTGGAGTGTTTGACGACGAACAGCAGCTTGCCAAGCGAGAAGGAACTGGTGGAGCGTCTCGGGGTCAGTCGTTCAGGTCTGCGGGAATTGCTCGCGGGCTTCGAGGAAAGCGGTATCTTTGTCACCACGCAGGGCAAGGGCAGAGAAGTGCAACTTCCGGACATCAGTTACACGATCACCGGGGGTTGGAACATCCTGTTAAGGGCTCGGCCGAAGTCACTGCTGGAGCTTCTTGATGTAAGGTTCGTGCTCGAGAGAGGATTCATCTCTCACGCCATCGAGACCCTCAGGCTGGAGGATCTGATGGTGATGCGGGATCTGGTCGATCGCATGATCGCGAAGGCGGAAAGAAATGAAATCTTCACCGAAGAGGACCAGATGTTCCACAGAACGATCTACTCGAGGATCAACAACATGGTGCTGGATCAGCTGCTCCGAGCCTTCTGGGAACTGTTCGAGCAGATGACTCATCTGCAAAGATCCGACTACCTGCTGAAAAGCGCCGAGCTTCACAGGGATCTCTACCAGGCGATACTGACGAAGAATATCGAAGAGGCAGAGAAATTGGTGGAATTGCAGTTTGAAGACGTCAGACGGCGGCTCATTGTCAACCTGGACAGCTAGATGAACATCAATGGACTGAAGCTGGTGCGATGCAGGTTCCTGAGATCGCAGCAGGTTCTTTCAAGACCATCCGGTAAGCGCTGTCATCAGCCATGCTTCCGCATCGCGGATGGTCGCTGGAATAATTTTCACAATCTTCTGAAGATTTTGACATTTCACCATCAACAGCGATGTTTGCCAACATCGAGGGAGGGAACCTACTTGAAAAGTATCAACGAGATTAAAGAGATATCCACACGGATCAAAAGAGATGTCATCCAGCTCACTTCACACAACACCGGGCATCCGGGAGGCGCGATCGGAGCGGCGGATATTATCGCGGAGCTCTACTTCAGCCGCATGAACCACGACCCGAAGAATCCTGACAAGGAAGATCGCGACCGTTTCGTGCTGAGCAACGGCCATATCTGCGCGGCGCTCTATTCGGCGCTGGCGAGAAGCGGTTACTTCCCGATCGAGGAGTTGAAAACACTTAGAAAGATCAACTCGAGGCTCCAGGGCCACCCGTCAAGAAAGGACCTGCCGGGAGTCGAGACCTCCTCGGGACCGCTTGGACAAGGCCTGTCGATCGCCAACGGCATGGTGCTGGGGAACCGCCTGAAGAACATCAACGCCAAGGTCTACTGCTTCGTCGGCGACGGCGAGATTCAGGAAGGGCAGATCTGGGAAGCGGTCATGACAGCCGGTCATTACAAGCTGCATGAGCTGTGCCTGATCATCAGCTGGAACGATATCCAGATCGACGGACGGGTCAAGGATGTCATGAACATCGAGCCGATCGCAGACAAGTTCAAGGCCTTCGGCTGGAACACGCTGGAGATCGACGGACACAATCTGCACCAGATCCGCGCGGCATTCGACCTGTTCGAGCAGTTCGACAATGCGCCGACGGTCATCATCGCGCGCACTGTCATCGGCAAGGGCGTGTCCTACATGGAGCACAAGCCGGTATGGCATGGCAAGGCGCCTTCTCTTGAAGAGGCGGAAGTCGCTCTGCAGGAGATCGGACCAAGCAGCTTCGGCGAGGATCTCGTATTCTGATTCCTCTGATTCCTTGAATCCAGGCAACTGTTCATAGAGAGATATCAATCAGGAACAACAAAGAAATGGAGATGAAATCTATGCAATTAAGCGGTCGTGATGGGTTTGGAAGAGCACTACTGGAGCTGGGCGAAACCAATGAGAAGGTCGTGGCGCTCTGTGCCGATCTGGCTGAGTCGATCCGCGTCCATTACTTCGCCGAGAAGTATCCGCAACGATATTTTCAGATCGGCATCGCCGAGCAGGATCTGATCGGCACAGCGGCAGGTCTGGCGTTGACCGGCTTCATCCCGTTCGCCACCACCTATGCGGTCTTCGCTGCACAGCGCGCCAATGAGCAGATCCGTCTCGCAGCCTGCTACAACAACGCCAACGTCAAGATCGCGGTCAGCCACGGCGGACTGACATGCGGCGAGGACGGCGCGAGCCACCAGGCGCTGGAAGACATCGCATCGATGCGCGTGATGCCGAATATGACGGTCATCGTGCCGGCCGATGCGGAGGAAGCCTATGAAGCCACCAAGGCAGCTGCCGAAGTATACGGACCGGTCTACCTGAGACTGGGCAGAACGCCGGTGCCGGTGCACACCCAGGGCTTCGGATCGTTCGAGATCGGCAAGGCCAGGAAGCTTCGCGACGGAAGCGACGTTACGCTGATCGCTGCCGGCGTCATGGTGGACAAGGCCATCCAGGCCAGCGAGCTGCTCGCACAGGAAGGCATCAAGGCATCTGTGATTAACATGCACACGATCAAGCCGATCGATACGGATACGATCATCCGAGAGGCGCAGACCACAGGCTGCATCGTAACAGCCGAAGAGCATTCGATCATCGGCGGATTGGGCGGAGCTGTAGCGGAAGTGCTCAGCGAGAGTATCCCGGTCCCACTCGTTCGCGTGGGCACGAAGGATACCTTCGGCGAGTCCGGAGAGCCGGAAGCGCTGCTGACGAAATACGGACTGGCCGCTTCGGATATCGTGGCTGCAGCCAGGAAAGCGATCTCCATGAAGAAGTCATGACAGCCGGACAAGACATCCCAAATGGCATGATCAGCTTCACTTTCGTATCCGGGTATCTGAACGACATGAATGAACTTCGATGAAGTCGCCCCAGGCGATTTCATATATACAAATTCATGACAGGGGGAAAGGTACAGTGAAGAAATTCTTGATCATCTTGACAGTCGTTATGCTCTGTTTTGGAATCGCGGCATGCGGATCCGGTTCGAATTCGAAGTCGAACACGGGCTCCAGCTCCGGTTCCAACAATTCCTCGACCTCGGGTGGAAGCGGATCCAACTCGTCTGACGCTCAGGAGGAAGTGACGATCACTTACTGGTATTGGGCAGACAACAGCGAATACTCGCAGGTCATGCAGAACATCATCAAGGAATTCAATGAAACCAACGGCAAGGGCATCAAGGTCGTCGGTGAAGAATATCCGTGGAACGGCGGCGCATACAGCGAGCAGCTGTTCACAGCCAAGATCAGCGGCGGCGGCCCGGATGTGGCAGCGTTCAAGCTGACATCGACACCGCTGTTCACCGCGAACAACCTGCTGGCCAGCCTCGATGATTTCGTGAACAACTGGGAGCTCAAGGATGACATCGACGAGAACCTCTACAACGTCATGAGACAAGCTGGCGGTTCTGACAAGATGTACGTCATGCCATGGAACACGCAGATCCTGTACGTCTACTACAGACCGTCCATCTTCGAAAAGGCTGGCATCGGCGTGCCGACCACCTATGAAGAATTCCTGGAAGCGATCGAGAAGACCACGATGGATACGGATGGCGACGGCGTAACGGATATCTACGGTTTCGGCATGAGAGGTTCCACCGGCGGTCAGGAGCCTTGGGGCAGCTTCATCCATGCGAGAGGCGGCAGCTTCGCGGAGCTGGACAGCGAAGCATCCATCCAGGGCATGATCGACTTCGTGAACATCTTCAAGAACGGCTATGCGCCTCCAACCGCACCGACGGATGGCTTCAACGAGATCATCGCCAACTTCAAGTCCGGCAGAACAGCGATGACGATCCACCATACCGGTTCTTCCAAAGGCATGGTTGAAGTATTCGGCGACGACGTATCGGCATTCCCGTTCCCGGCCGGCGTGGGCCAATGGACGTCCATGGGTGACACCAACAACGTCATCTTCGAATCGGCGAAGAACAAGGAAGCAGCCTTCGAATGGGTCGCTTATCTGGCAGCCGGCAAGGGTCAGGAAGACTGGACCATCGCAACGGGCAACGTGCCTGTCAGCAAGCGCGTGCAAGCGATGGATCACTTCCAGGACAACCGCTTCATGAAGGCGTCCATCGATAGCATGCACTATGCGGGCATCCTGCCGATCCTCAGCACGACGACGGAATGGATCAGCTCCGACTGGCCGAACAACATCGCCGCCGCTCTGCTGGGTGAGAAAACTCCGGAAGAAGTTATGAAAACGCTGCAAGAAAGATTGTACAGATAGTCCGCAGTCAAACGGGTGATCTTGTAAACAGCAAAGGCTCATGGCAGTTTCAGACCCAAGGTTTTGAGACTGCCATGAGTCTGCATTGGAGAGGAGTGACCGACTATCGTACCCGCTACAGACAAGATCAAGGCTGGCGGTTACCGACGCATCAAGTTCAACATATGGCCGTATGTGCTCATCTCACCGGCACTGATCATTGTTGCACTGGTCGTCTTCGTACCGGTAATCGAAGCCATCGTGATGAGCTTTGAAAGTCATGACCTCAGAAGGCCCATGGACATGGGATTCATTGGCCTCGGCAACTACAGCGAGATCATCCGCGATCCGCTGTTCTGGAAAGCGCTCCGCAACACCTTCCTCTGGGTCGTGTTCGGTGTCGGATTCCAGTTCCTGTTCGGCTTCATCCTGGCTCTCTTGCTTAACCAGAAGTTCAGGGGACGCGGCGGGATCCGCGCAGTCAGCCTGATCCCGTGGGCAACGCCGGGGGTACTGATCGGTTTGATGTGGAAATGGATCTACGACGGCAACTATGGGGTGCTGAATGACCTGCTCATGAAGCTCCACCTGATCGATGCGAAGATTCCGTTCCTGTCGCAGCTGTCAACGGCCTTCCCGTCGATCATCGTGACCATCGTCTGGCAAGGGATTCCGTTCTTTGCCATCATGATCATGGCGGGGCTGCAGGTGATTCCGCACGATATGTACGAGGCGGCGGACATCGACGGGGCGAACAAGCTGCAGAAGCTGTTCCGCATCACCATCCCATCGCTGAAGAACGTTATTCTGATCACCCTGATGCTCAGAATCATCTGGGTCGCCAACTCGGTCGACATCATCTACAGCATGACCGGCGGCGGACCTTCCTATTCGACGCAAACATTAAGCGTGTACATCTTCAACAAGGCCAATGTACTTGACCTGGGGTATTCTTCGGCGATGGCGATCGTGCTGATGCTGCTGCTGGCCATTGTCGCCATTCCATATGTGAAGAGCACGTTCAAGGAGGAGTAAGGGCATGAGTGAGAGACAATCGATCTTGGGTCGTATATTCGGTCTGTTCCTGCCATTGATCGTCATGCTCCTGTTCCTGCTCTTCCCGTTCTATTGGACGTTCGTCACGTCGATCAAGCCGGAGTTGGAGCTGTACGGAGCAACCGTCACCTATTGGCCGCACAATGTCGTGTTTGACGCTTATCGGAAGCTGTTCCTCGAATATAACTTCCTGAAGCCGATGCTGAACAGCACCCTGGTCGCCGTCGTTACGACTTGCGTCACCTTGTGTGTGGCGACCCTGGCGGCGTATGCGTTTACGAGGTACAAATTCCCTGGCAAGAAAATTTTCATGATCATGTTCCTGACCAACAACATGTTCCCTAACGTGTTGCTTCTGATCCCGCTGTATGCCCTGATGCGCAATCTGGGCCTGTTGTACAATCCGATGTCCCTCATTCTGGCTCATGCCACCTTCACCATTCCGTTCTCGGTATGGATGATGACCGGCTATCTGAAGGATCTGCCGGATTCGCTGGAGGAAGCGGCGTGGATCGACGGCGCGAACAGGCGCAAGGCGTTCCTGCGGGTGATCCTGCCGATCCTGACGCCATCGATCGTGGCCACGGGGATCTACATCTTCATTCAGTCGTGGAACGAGTATACCTTTGCCGTGATGTTCACGAATGAAGCGACTCGCACGACGCCGGTCTTCCTGAACAAGCTGGTCGGACAGCTCGGCGTTCAATGGGACCTGATCACGGCGGGCGGCATCATCAATATCATCCCGATCTGTATCATGTTCTTCTTCGCGCAGAAGCGGTTGATCGAAGGCATGACGGCCGGCGCGGTGAAGGGTTGATCAGGCAGACACAAGAAGGTCTTCTTGATATGAAGCGGCGAATGGACGCCTGCCGGAGGACCCACATCACATTCGGACTTTCGCATCCTGGATATTTCGGACAACATGGAGGAGGAGAAACCAATGAAGATTGAATGCTATGAATTTCATGGCGAGGGCATGGGCAAGGTTTACGCGAATGAGAGTTGGATGGTGGGACTGAAAAACTGGAAGCCTGCCAACGATATCACGGGCATTGACTGCCTGGAAAGACACAATCTGACGGATGAGTTGTTTGTTTTGCTGGCTGGCGAATGCACATTGGTATATGCGAACGAGACCCCGAACGGGTTGGAGATAGATGCGGTGAAGATGGAGCCTTACAAGGTGTACAACATCCCTGCAACCCTGTGGCACAACACGGTGACGCAGAAGGATACGAAGCTGGTGCTGTTTGAGAATTCCTCGACAAGCATGGAGAACAGCGATGTGCTTCCTCTCACCGAGGAACAGATCGCGAAGATCAGAGAGCTGGTTCGATAGTCTGTGCGCCACAGGCTGGCGCTTTCGAACTCCCGATGCGTATGGGCATCGGGAGTTCGTCTGTCAGGAGGGAGATCGCAAGACTCGTTGCGGAAGGCATGCGGGTACTGCGCGTTGGAATGTTGACGATGAAACGGGATGATGGATAGAGATGTGGCGGGGTGGTCCGTTTTTTTTTTGTTTCCGTATGAGACGTTGATAGGCACCTCTCCCGGTTCACCTGTATATCCTGTCATAGAGGGATTCATAAGGAGTGAATGAGCATGCCCGTGAGTGAAGGTGTTCATATCATCTATACCGTACGGCCTGGCGATACGCTGTATTCGATCGCCCGGCGCTTCGGCAGCACGGTGCAGCTGATCGAACAGTCGAACGCGCTGTATCCGCCGATCACCGATCCGGGAATGATCTATCCCGGGCAGGTGCTGACGATTCCGGAGACCGGGATCGGTCAGCCGAGGAAGATCACCTATATCATCAATCCGGGCGACAGCCTGTACAAGATCGGGCAGCGGTTCTCGGCGACTCCGGACCTGCTCGTCGGGCTGAACCCGCAGATCCTCGACGCCAATGTGATCATCGCCAATGTGCCGCTGACGGTTCCGGCGTTCATCTACAGCGTGGAGCAAGGGCAGAGCCTGTACCGCATCTCGCGTGAGCTCGGCGTGCCGATGAACGAGCTGATCCGGGCCAATCAGGGGCGGCCGGGGTTCTCGCCGGAGCTTCTGTTCGAGGGCTTCGAGCTGATCGTGCCGCTGCCATCGTCGAGCAACATCGTGGTCACGGCGCCGCTGCCGGGTATCAGCATCACGTCGGGACAGGCGCTGGAAGGTACGGCCCGCGCGTTTGAAGGGACGATCCTCTATCAATTGCTTGACGAGTCCGGACGGCATGTGATCGAGGAGAAGCCGCTGACGGTGTCGGTCGGCGCGCCGCTCTACGGCACTTTCTCGACGGCGATGCAGTTCGACCGCCCGCCGACGACTTCGAACGGGGAACTGTGGGTATACGCGCGCAGCGCGGTGGACGACCGGATCATCGATCTGGTGCAGGTGAAAGTCCGTTTTGCCGGTGTATAGCCTTGTTGGAGCGGTGTGCCCGGTGTGTCGGGGGGACGGCGCTCGAACGCTATGATGGGCGGGATCATGATCGGGTACGGTCGTTGGTGGCAAGCGCAGAACGGTTCGGATGCTGACAGCTAATGTCCCAAGGAATCAGGTTCGTCGGCCTGGCAGCAAAGGGCCGGCATCTCGGATCGTTCGGCCCGCATGTCCGGGGCTATGATATGGCGCAAGGAAATTCGGGATATTTTCGTATATAATAGTCCTGTACACCGGATGAACAGATCAGACACAGACATGGGGGATAGGACGGAGTATGAAAATAGGCATCCGCACGATCAAGACGGCAACAGGCGTCAGCATATCGGTCATCCTGGCGCAGGCGCTGCAGCTGTCCTACTTTACGGCGGCCGGCTTGCTGACGCTGCTCAGCATCCAGCGCACGCGCAAACAGTCGCTGCGCACGGTATCCCATCGATTCTTCGCCTGTCTGGTCGGCCTCGCGGTGGCCAGCATCTGCTTCAGCCTGAGCCAATTCCGCGCCTGGATCTTCCCCGTGATCTTCCTCGTGACCATCCCGCTGTGCGTCATGCTGAAGATCCAGGAAGGGGTGCCAAGCAGCTCCGTCGTCATCATGCATGCGTATATCCATGAGCATGTTGATCTGGCTTTTCTCCTGAATGAGCTCGGGATCGTCGTCGTCGGGCTGGGGACAGGCTTGCTCGTCAATCTGTACATGCCCGGCATCGACAGGCAGATCGAGCAGGACAAGCGGCAGATCGAGCGGCTCATCTCCGTCATCCTGGGGCATTATGCCAAGCATCTGCGGGTCGGCAACCTGGAATGGGACGGCAGGGAGCTGATCGAGCTCGAGGACAAGCTGAAGGCCGCGCAGAGATTGGCCGAGCAGGACGTGGAGAATCATCCGCGCCGCAAGGACCACCATTACTACGATTATTACAGGAACAAGGTCGGGCAGTTCGAGATCCTGCAGCGGATGCTGCCGCTGGTCTCGCAGATCGACCCCACGCTGGAGCAGAGCGTGCGCATCGGTGAGCTGATGGACGAGCTGAGCGAGGATATCCTGCATCGTCGCGATACGAGCGGCTACAACCGGCGCTTGCGCGGCATCCGGGAGTATCACAAGGAGCTGCCGCTTCCGGCAACGCGGGCGGAGTTCGAGAGCCGGGCCTGCCTGTTCAACCTGGCCAATGAGCTGGAGCTGCTCATCGAGAAGGTGAGCGCCGATCATGAACGGCGCGTTCAGGCGCCGGGATGAGTGCGGCACACCGGAGAGGCTAGCGGGTTGATGAACGTAAGGAACGTTTGTTTTAATGTGCGGCACACCGGAATGAGAGGCGATGGGGGCACCTGTAACGCGCGTTGGGAAGTTGATGCAGAAGGGACGTTTATTTATAACAGGAGGATGCGATGAAGAGTAAAATGTCGCGTGACGGAGGCTCTCGGACCTTTCCGGGCAAACGGAAGGCTCGGGATCCTGTCGTCAGAAGAAGGTCTGCGAGCAGGGGCAAGGCGGCTGAGGCTTCGAAGGAGACGACATGGATCGTCGAGCAGGAGGCGGAGCTGCTGCCATACCTGTTGGAGAAAATCAGGCACAAGAGCCGCAACAATATCAAGTCGATCCTCGCCCGGGGGCAGGTTAGCGTCGGAGGCAGGAAGACGACCCGGCACGATCATCCGCTCCTTCCGGGGGATCGGGTGACCGTGAGCTGGGAGCAGGTGGTGCAGGACGAACCGATCCCGGGAGTGAAGATCGTCTATGAGGATGATGATCTGATCGTCATCGACAAGCAAGCCGGCCTGCTGTCGATCGCGTCGGAGAAGGAGCAGGAGGAGACGGCTTACCGATTCCTGATGGAATATGTGCGCAGGAAGGACCCGGCGAACCGGATCTTCATCGTCCACAGGCTCGACCGCGACACATCCGGCCTCATGATCTTCGCGAGAAGCGAGGAGATCCAGCAGCAGCTGCAGGAGGAATGGAAGGAGGCCGTGCCCGAGCGCAAATATTATGCGCTGGTAGAGGGCGAGGTTCGCAAGGACGAGGATACGATCCGCACCTGGCTGAAGGAGACGAAGACGCTGCGCATGTATTCAAGTCCGGTGCCGAACGGCGGCCAGGAGGCGATCACCCACTACAGGGTGCTGCAGAGGTCGAAGGCCTACTCTTTGCTGGAGGTATGGCTTGAGACGGGGCGGAAGAATCAGATTCGCGTACATATGGAAGCGATCGGCCACAGCGTCGTCGGCGACAGGAAATACGGCGCGAAGTCCGATCCGATCGGCAGGCTGGGGCTGCATGCCGGGACGATCGCCTTCTATCATCCGACGACCGGGGAGCTGATGCGCTTCGAGTCGAGGATACCCGGGAAGTTCCTGAGCGTGTTCAAGCAGTGACGGAAAGGGAGGGGAGCGGGCGTAGGGCGCGAGAGGCGTGAGAGCAGAGAAAATTGTGTCTCAGGCGTGCCGGAGAGGACGTAGCAGCGTGAGAGCAGAAAAAATCGTCTCTCAGGCGTACCGGAGCGGCGCACACACGAAAGCGGGTCAGGAACCAGATTCCTGACCCGCTGTTGCTGTATAAGGTTATACGTGTTTCGGTTCCGGCCTGATCGCTGCGCCGTCGTCCGCGTCCTTGCGGATGCCGCGTCTCATGCGATTGAACCACTTTCTCAGCAGCGGCATCAGATAGTAGTCGACGCCGAACCTGCCGGCATTCATGCCTGCCATGAAGATGATGCCGCCGATCAGCACCATCCAGGGATTCGTGCTGATGGTACCCGCGAACATGAACATGAAGTTCATCACCATGCCGAAGAATACCGCTACCGTGGTCAAAGCGCCGAGGATAAGGCCGAGACCCACGAGGACCTCGCCCACCGGAACCAGGAAGTTGAACAGCTTCACATTCGGCAGGGCGAAGTGTTCGATAAAGGCTGTGTAGGTCGGGTAGAGGACTTCATCGCCCTTCATCACGGGGTTGGCGACCGCATTTTTCAGGAAGCCTTCCGCGTTGAAGCCGTTCACCAGCTTGCCCCAGCCCGATGTCAGCCATTTGTATCCCAGATACACTCTCAGGAAGAGCAGAACCGCCGCCATAATCTTGTTTTCCCTCAGAAATTTCATCATGTTAACCAGCTCCTTCAAAAGGTTATTTTCATTTGCGAATCGAGTATTCAAGTCTGCATATTGTGATAAAATTCACATATAATAGTGAAAAAAATCACAAACCATGGAACCAAAAAGATCGTTCGTCGCAGATCATCTGGCGCCAGTAGTGGGGTCGATAAGGGGTGCGCTTCATCTCCATCGACTCCTTTCCTTTGAGGTAAAAGATGGTGTTGCTGATAATGATTGACGTTGCTCTGTTTACACTTTTACTATAGCACATGGAGAGGAGAATGTGAATGTGATAATTTTCACAAATATGTGAACATAAATTTTGATATGTCGATAAAATATTGTTAATTATGGTATCATTAATAGACGTAAGTACATTATCAATATCAATTAAAGGTGGTATGGCAAATGGCAGAGGCGAAACCGATGAAGAAAGGCGACTACATCGTCGTCAAGGAAAATCCCGTATCCATGTTTCTGTTCAACAGCACCAAGTCTGCCTGGATCTGGCTCATCATCCGTCTGTACGTCGGGTATGTATGGCTTACATCCGGCATAGGCAAGCTGAGCAAACCGGCCTGGATCGGTGAGGATGCCGGCAAGGCGATTCAGGGATTCGTCGGGGGAGCGTTGGCCAAGGCGGAATCCGGATCTGATGTAACCGGTTGGTATGCGTGGTTTCTGGAAAATATCGTGTTGCCCAATGCCACAATCTTCTCCTATCTGGTCGTATTCGGCGAGATCGCGGTTGGTCTTGGTCTGATCGTGGGGCTGCTGACGGGCATCGCGGCATTCTTCGGGTCACTCATGAATGCCAGCTTCCTGTTCGCTGGTACGGTCAGTTCCAATCCGTTGCTCTTCATCCTGGCAACCTGGCTCGTGCTTGCGTGGAAGGTGGCGGGCTGGTACGGGCTTGACCGCTGGGCGCTCATGAAGCTGGGCACGCCCTGGTCACGCGTATCCGCCAAGCAGGACGAGCAATCAACCTGATTGATCCAACGCGCCAAGAACAGCGGCGGTGAGAGACGCTTCAAACGTCACTCACCGCCGTTTTGATGCCTGCCTTACAGGCTCATGCGCAGGATTTCCTTCACGTCCTCCTTGTGCAGAGGCTTGAATCTGCCGATCGGGCCGAAGGTAACGGCTTGCTCGGCCATGCGATCCAGTTGCTCATCGCCGATGCCAACGTCACGCAGCGTCGCCGGCGCGCCGATCCGGGTGAAGAACGCCCTTGTCGCATCGATGCCCGCCAGCGCGACCTCCTCATCGCTCTTGCCGGTCGGGTCGATGTTCCAGACGCGAACCGCATATTGCACGAAGCGATCGATCCTTTCCTTGTACACATAGCGCATCCAGTTCGGGAAGAGGATCGCGAGTCCGGCGCCATGGGGGATATCATAGAGCGCGCTGACCTCATGTTCTATGCCATGGGTTGCCCAGTCGTCCTGCATGCCGAGGCTGATCTGCCCGCCATTTAGGGCCATCGTGCCGCACCACATGAGGTTGGCGCGGGCATCATAGTCATCCGGCTTCGCCAGTGCGGGCTCCGCGTTTTCGATGACCGTCTGCAGCACGGATTCGCAGAATCGTTCCTGCAGAGGGGTGTTTCGGGTCTGGCTGAAATACTGCTCAAATACGTGCGACATCATGTCGACGATGCCGTTGACGACGTGCTCGCGCGGCACTGTGTATGTGAGCTCCGGATCGAGGATCGAGAATCTCGGGAAGGCGTGCGGGCTGCCGCAGCCGCGCTTCAGGTTGAGCTCCCAGTTCGTGATGACGAAGTTGCCGTTCGCTTCCGAGCCGGTAGCCGACAGCGTCAGGATCGAGCCAAGCGGCAATGCGGATGCCGGTCTTGCCTTGCGCTCGAAGAAATCCCAGACATCGCCCTCGTACGGGACGCCAACGGCAACCGCCTTGGCGGCGTCGATGACGCTGCCTCCTCCGGCCGCCAGGATGAACTCGATGCCTTCCTTGCGGCAGATCTCGATGCCTCTCCGGACCGTAGATACGCGCGGGTTCGGCTCAACGCCAGGCAGCTCATGGACGGTTGCGCCGATGCTACCAAGCTGCTGCATGATCCGGTCGTACAGCCCGGTGCGCTTGATGCTGCCGCCTCCATAGACGAGGAGCACGCGCGTGCCGTAAGGTTTCACAAGAGCGCCCAGCTGGTCAACGGTTCCGCGGCCGAAGACGATCTTTGTCGGATTCTGAAACGTAAAGTTCTCCATAAGGCCACACCTCGATCTCTGATATGTATGTGCGGCTGTATGCCGCCTTGATGACACCTACATAGGAAAGTATAACGTTTACAGGGTGCACCGCGCAATGTTTGCCGTTCGGATGTCGTGGTGACGTCGTATGAATGATGGGGTGCGGGTTGCAACCCGGGGGGCGGCGGTATACGAAAAGCAGAACATAGACAGAGGGCACCAGGTAATGTTTGCGGTTCGGATGACGGGGCGACGTCGCTTGACCGATGGCTTGCGAAAGGTGGACAGAGGAGCGATGGGGCCTGGACGCTGGCAGCAACGGCGGGATATGCAACCGAGGGTCCGGGAGGGCCAGAGGGCTTGCAGGAATGGCGAGTGTTGCCAGAGTATCGGAAGGAACCTGGACGCTGGCAGCAAGCGGCAGGATTGCAAGCGTGGAACGAACGGGCCATAATAAGAGCACAGGAACATCAGGGACGAGACTTGTATCAGATTAACCAGAAATCGTAGCGGGGAGGAACCGTCTTGAAGCTGCAAGTTCAGATTCTGTGGGATGACCAGACTGTCAGGGAAGCGGAGATCGAACTGAATGGCGACAAATTCGCGCCGCTGAGCGAAGAAGAGAAGGAAGCCGCCATCGAGACGATCATCCGCGATTATGTGAACCAGCATCTCGCTGTCAGATGGGAACTTGAGGAATAGCCCGGAGAAGCGAATGAACTGTCGCGCGAGGCCGCATCCTAATAAGCAAAGAAATACCGGTTCGGCGCGGCGATGCCGACGCAAGGGCGCCAATGGCAACCGGTAGGTCTTGAGGCTTGATGCTTACTTCGATAATACCAACAAAGGCAGGCGAGTACCATGGCCAGAAGACGGCGTACGCCGCTTGTGCCTGAAGCGAAACATAAGCTGGAGCTGTTTCAGGCGCAGGTGATGAGAAATGCCGGATTTCCGGTCAATCCGGAGCGGCCGGATACGGTGAAGTATGAGGTGGCCAAGGCGATCGGCGTCGATCTGAAGCCGGGCTACAACGGCAAGCTGAGCACGGAGGATGCGGGGAAGGTGGGAGGCCGCATAGGCGGCGCGATGGTCAAGGAGATGATCCGGCTTGCCCAGGAACAGCTGGCTCGCAAGCAGGGAAGTTGAATGGAGCGAGATTGTCCGGCACCTGCACCGGCACCGGACAAGAAGGGGGTGTCCACTCAGGAAATTCTGATGCGTGGACACCCCTTGTTTGTGTGCAGCCTGTTGTCTGTTTAGATGATCAGGCCCTGTTGCGAAGCTGGCCGAGCTCGCTGACGATCGCTTCCATCTCGTTGATGCTGAAGCGATCCTTGCTCATGACCAGCTCATAGATGTCGCGCACATCATCATAGCTGTCCAGACTGAATGCCTCCGGTCGCATCGCGGCGGCGGATGCCATCTTCAGCTTGGCGATGATCGCTTCGATCATATATTTGAGGTGGTCGGTCGTCTTGTGGTTGAGATCCATGATATACATCCTTTCGGGGTTAAGGCTTGATCATATCTTCCATATCGTACCGTTGCCATGCAGGCCCGTCAAGTCAGGATTCCTCATCCTGCGGGATGGTTCGTGTATCGTGCGTTTCATTTATGACTTGCGGCACGGATTCCTCATCCTGCGGGGTGGACTATGCGTCGCTCTCTTCCTTCATGACCTTCGGCCAGGATCTCTCATCCTGCGAAGCTGACCGGGTTGCCGTCGCTTCCGCATAAGGCTCGATGCAGGCCGGCGAATCATTGGCCACATGGCCGACCATCGGATGCACCGGATACGCCTGCATATCCGCATCCGGGTAGGGCTTCAATAGCGGCAGCAGGTCCGACAGCGACCGGATGCTCCGATCGAGCCAGTGCGATTCCGCCTCGCGCGGCAGGATGACCGGCATGCGGTCGTGGATGGCGCTCATCCATTCATTGGCTTCGGTGGTGATGATCGAGCAGGTGTGGATCGTCTGGCCGTCGGGACTGGTCCAGGTCTCATAGATGCCGGCCATCGCAAACAGCGGCCTGGAGCGCAGCATGATGCGCAGCGGCTGCTTGCCGCGGCCCGTCTGCCGCCATTCGTAGAAGCTGTCGGCCGGGATGAGGCAACGCCGCCGGAGCAGCGGCTCGCGGAAGGATCGCTTCTCGGCGATCGTCTCGGCGCGCGCATTGATCATCCGGTTGCCGATCTTAGGCGAATCGGCCCATGGCGGCACCAGCCCCCAGCGCAGCTTGCCGGCGCGCCGCGCGCCGCTGCCGTCAGCGATGATCGCCGCGATGTCCTGTCCGGGCGCGATATTGTAACGCGGCTCGAACTTCAGCCGCACGGTCTGCACGTAGAAGAACGATGTCCATTCCTCTTCGGACACGGTCAGGGTGAAACGTCCGCACATGTTCGTCGCCTCCTCGACTAGAGCGTTCCCGAACCTTCGGCCGGTCGCACGACCTGCAGATGACCGGGCACTAATTCCATGATTGCCGGCGTCTCTCCGGCATATTCGCCGTCCGCCTGAATCACGAGCGGCTTGTCCGACTCGACGCGAACGCTCCTGCCGCGCAGGAAGGTCACCGCCTTCAGGCTCGTGTGCGTCCCCTTGTACACGCGGGGGAAAGCAAACAGCAAACCAAGACGCGAGATGCCGCTGACGATGCAGACGTCCGCGGTTCCATCGTCCGGCCTGGCGTCGGGGACGATGCGCATCCCGCCGCCGAAGTAGCTGATGTTCGTGACGGCGCAGAACCACAGCTTGTCGAATCTCATCCGGCGTCCGTCAACGGTGACGACGGCGGTTCCTGGCCGATACTTCAGCAGCGCGCGCAGCAAGGTCAGCGGATAGACAAGCGAGCCGAGGCCGATGCGATTGAGCCATCGCTTGTACTTCGCTTCGAGCGTCAGCTTGATGACGAAACCGTCCAGGCCCGCGCCCAGACTGTTGATCGCCCAGATGTCGCCGAAGCGGAGCATGTCGAAGGGCGATCTGGGAGCGTGGTCGCCGGAGGTGGAAGCAAGCGTCTCCATCAGCCGCCTCAGGGCTTCCTCCGGCTCGAACGGGATGCGAAGCGCACGAGCGAAGTCGTTGCCCGAGCCGGCGGGGATATAGGCGACCGGACAGCTGCTGGCCTGTTCCGACAATCCCTGCGCCACCTCATGCAGGGTTCCATCTCCGCCCACTGCGACGATGGCAAGCGGATGAAGCTTCGCCGAACGGGCGGCCAGCTCGATGGCATCCCTGGGACCTGTGGTCACGAGGACCTCATAAGGGATGTGATCCCGCTGGAGGATGAGCTCCAGTCTGTGCCATACCTTGCGTCCCTTGCCATTGCCGGCGACGGGGTTGACGATGAAGAGCAGCTTACGGTGCAGATCGTGCAGATCGTTTGGACGGTGATGTTCCAAGACTGATATGCCTCCGCCTGACGAATCCGGGATAAGAGGGCGATCCGATTCGTCCATAATGGTTAAAATATGGTCTATTGTACCATATTCCACGCAAGCGTAGGAGCCCTTGTGCCTGGAGAAACAGGGGATCGACACCAGATTCAGGCCCAGGGCATCCCTTCATCAACCGCCGAAGGCATCGCGGAACGCTCTGGCCAGGTCGGCGGCATCAACCTCCCAGATGGCGGCGATGTCACCGGCCACCTCTTCCTCGAACCAGTCAGCGAGAATCTTGCGATTGCTGCCGTTCTCGTGGATCCACAGGAGGTTGCCGACGACCTTGCGGAAATACAGCTTCTCCGCCTCCTCCACCTTCTCCTTCGGCACCCACAGGTTCATTCGTTTGCGCGTCCGGTACAGCTCCTTGCTGCAGGCGCGGCGGATCCCCCTTGCTGTCGGGAGCGGTCTGGCATGTTTGTCATTGGCGAACTTGTGCAAGATGCATAACGCCTCCTCTCCTGATACCTAAATGTATGCATGGGAGAAGGAGGCGGTGACCCGGTTAACCTGGCTTCAGCCTACGACGAGATAGCCGACCATCGGCACGAGGTTGGAAGTCTCGTCATGAGTCTCGCAGAGGATGCGGAAGGTGCCTTTTTTGTTCGCGGTGAAGGTGACGGATGTGGCCTCGCCTTTGCTGACGTGATCCTGGATATTGTAGCCGTCGATGATGATCGAATGATGCGCTCCGTGCAAGCCATGGAAGGTTAGCGTCACACGCTGTCCATGCTGCACATAGATCGTGCCGGGATCGAAGCGATAGATCTCATATGCCTTGCCGTCCTTGGTGGAGCCCTCATACTCGACGATCGCGATGTGATACTCCGCGGTGGTCGCAGCCACGGGCACCGCTTCATCTCCGAGCAACGAACGCACATAGAAAGTCCCGATCACCGCAGCAACGAACAGGATGCCGACCAGGATGAGCGTCGAACGCCGCAGAACGAAGATCTTGGTCATCAGTTTACTCCCTCCTTTGCTTCAGATGTGTACATGCCGTTAGTTCATATGTATGTCTCGCGTGGGCAAGACATGCCGGGGTCTCAGCAATTTGCGCGCAAAAAAACCGCCTTCCCCTGAAGGCGGCTGCCGCTTCCGTCTGCTAATGGGACGCCAGGCTGCTCCATACGATCATCGTCACCAGAAAGGCAAACATGATGGCTCCCCAGCCCGTATGATTGGCGGTGTCCTGGTCACCGTTTCGGATCTTCTTCGCAAGGGCGACACAGTTGACGAAAAAGATGATAGCCACGATCGGCGTCAAAAAGGCAACAATAGCCAGCATCCTCGCACCTCCCATCCACTTTGGCGCACGTATGCCCTAATCTTACCAGGAACAGGGGGGAGTTGTCACCAGTTGCAGCCGGACTTGAAGCGGGCGGAGATTTTCGATAACATGATCACATTGGATGAATGAACGGCCAGGATCAAGGAGGAATGGACAGATGCTCAAGGTGGAGAGCTTCGCGCTCGGTCCGCTGGAGACCAATGCATACCTGATCATGACGGAGGATGAGCGCAAGGGGATCATCATCGATCCGGGCATGGAGCCCGAAGCGTTGCTGGAGCGCATACGCCATATGAAGATCGAGGCGGTGCTGCTGACGCATGCGCACTTTGACCATATCGGCGGGGTGGAGGCGGTGCGCACGAGCAAGGGTTGCCCGGTATACGTGCATGAGGCGGAGCAGGAATGGCTGACGAACGCCGAGCTGAACGGTTCGCTGCTCTGGCCGGAGCTGGGCGGCGCGATCACGACTTCGGCGGCAGAGCGAGTGCTGAGAGGAGGAGAGCAGCTCGTCCTGCTGGGGGAAACCTTCGATGTCTGCCATACGCCAGGGCATTCCCCGGGCAGCGTGAGCTACCATCTGACATCGCAGAAGCTGCTGTTCGGCGGCGATGTGCTGTTCCGCATGTCCGTCGGCCGCACGGATCTTCCCGGTGGCAGCTCGCGCGAGCTGTATGCCTCCATCCATGACAGGCTGTTCCTGCTTGAGGAGGATACGCAGGTGCTGCCAGGTCATGGGCCGGCGACGACGATCGGGTATGAGAAGCGGTACAATCCGTATGTCTGAGATCGGGAAGGCGGCGCAGCGGGTCAGATCATGGGCAGGCATGATTCGTCGAAAAAATGCTCTCCACATATAGACAAACAGCTGAAGATCTGGTAATATTTCCTTACTAATACAAAATCCATGATGTTGAATAGGTTTCTGGTTTGCGAAGGACGCATAACCTGGGCTTGGATGCCCGGATTGCGTCCTTTTTTTGTCGTATAGAATTTATCACCTCCATAAATTCCAGTACGACATAAGAAATACGAAGCTATCCCCTGCGTCCTGAAGGACTTGGCGCTGGCCAAGTAATTCTTTTTACTTATTCAGACCTGTAACGGGAGTGATGGAAGTTGCGCATTCGCCGACTGATCGTCAGTCTGATCTCCGCCTTGGCCGCCGCAGCGCTGGTGTACGCGGTGTACGTCGTCCTGCTGAGGCAGGTGGAGCTTCAGGAGACCGTGCAAGTCGTCGTGCCGAAGCAGTTTCTCGCAGCCGGCACGGTGCTCACCGAGCAGCTGCTGGAGCATCGGAATCTGGCCAGGGCGGGGCTCGATGAGCAAATGCTCACCTCCCTGAGCGATGCTGTCGGCAAGCAGACGCTGGTGCCGCTGGGAGCGGGAGAGCCGCTGCTCGCCTGGAAGCTGACGGCGCTCATGCTGCTGCCTAAGGCGGGTGAGGCTTCGTTCGAGATCCCCCGCGAGTACATCCGCTCCATCTCCAGCGGCATCAGGCCGGGCGACCGCGTCCGCATCTATGTCTCCAGCGAGTGGGGGCGAAGATTGCTGGCCGAGGATGTGGTGGTCGCTTCCGTCAAGCTGTCGGACAGCGGGCGCGACGGTTCGGACGCGCTGGGCGCCGGACAGGAAGCGGACAATCGCCGAAGCCTGCTGGCCTTGCGGGATGGGAGACAGATCGAGCGCATCAATCTGAACCTGACGGAAGACCAGTGGCTGGCGATCGACCGGGCCTGCCAGGGAGCAGAGGGGGGCAGGCTGATCATCGCCCTGCCCGGCGGACAGGATCCGCTCGCTTCGGGGCAGTCATCGAAAGGATGGGAAGATCATGAGCGCGATACGTGAGGCGACCTATTCGAACCTGGTCATGTTCTGCGGCACGACGCCGAATATCGGCACGACCGCAGCGGCATTTGGCGCAGCGTTCGCCCTGGCGGCCGGAGCCGGTGGTCTGAGCGTCGCCTACCTGTGCCTGAACCTGAAGAGCTCCAAGATCGGCCGGTATATCGGCCGCGCGGCACCGGAGGCGGGACTTGGCGCGCTGCGCATCGATCTGAAGGCGCGCACGCTGACGCCTGAACGTCTCGAGAAGCATGGCCTGAGGGTCAAGGGGATGCCGAATCTGAGCGTGCTGACCGGCAACACGCAGCGAGCCCAGGCGGAACTGTACGAGCCGGAGGATATCGAGCATTTGTTGCATACGGCCACCCGGACGTATGACATCTGTGTCGCGGACTGTCACGCATACTGGGACAATGCCGCCACGATCGTCACCGCCCTTCGCGCCGGCATGAAGCTGCTGGTCACGATGCCGCGGCTGGATGCGTTCCAGGACGATTATCAGGCATGGATCGCGGAGACGGCGTACCTGTTCGACATCGCCCCGCAGGAATTCGAGCTCGTCCTCGCGCAGACGGGGCTGTACCCGGATGAATACCGGTTGGGCGAGATCGAGCAGGTGACGCGGCTGGCGGTTGCGGGCGCGCTCCCATACGATCGGCACATGGCGCTGGAGATGCAGCGAGGCAGGCTGCATGAGTGGCTGCTGCAGGATGCGGCGCTGAAGACCGTGGAGAAAATAGCACGACGCATCGCCGATCGCCTCGGAGTGAGCTGGGAGCCGCCGGGCGAGAAGCGGCTGCTGGCAAGGTGGCGACTGCGCGCGGTCAAACGGAGGGTGGAGGTGCAACCATGAACGGACAAGCGTCATTCGTTTGCGGGGCGCTTGGTCTCGGACAGGGCATGCGGGTGCGAGCGCGGCAACAAATGGCCAGGCAACGACCGGATGCCGAGCCATCGCATGCAAGCGGGGCGATGGAGGTGGAGCCATGAACGGACAAGCATCCGCCGGATCGGGGAGAGAGGCCCGGGAAGCTCGCTTCTCCATGTGGGAATATGCGGCGAAGTTTCGGCGCGCTGATCCGGCGGGAACAGATGCGAAGCGAAGCAGGCGATATGCGGGCTCCAGGGAGCCGGGAGCGGCGACGCAGATCGGCAGGCCTGCGGCGGAGCCGGCCAGGGCGGAGAGCTCGATGCGCTTGCGCCAGAGCATTGGCAGGGAGGACGACTCCTCCGCCCAATATGTGCGCTCGCATGAGGAATTTATGTCGATCGTGGAGGACATGCGCGCCTATCTCGTGGAGAACCGGGCGGAGACCGAGGAGGAGCAGATCGAGTACGGCACGGCGCTGAATCGGGCGGTGCTCGGGTTCGCGCGCGAACGGCAGGCGTTCATGGCGATCATCCAGGACCGGCTGGCCGCGCTCAGGCTGCATCATCTCCGTCCGCTGTCCGATCAGTACGAGACGATGAGCGAGGCGGTATTCGCGGAAGTGATCGGCATGAATGTGCTGGAGTCGGTGCTGAAGGACAGGGAGACCCTCGAGGAGGTGCAGGTGATCGGCACGCGGATCTTCGAGGTGCGCAGCGGCAGGGCCAGGAGGTCGCCGTACAGCTTCCGCTCGGTCGAGGAGGTGGAGAGGCTGCAGCAGAACCTCGTCCTGTACAACCGCGACGCGATCAACACCCGCAAGCGCTGGGCCGAGGTGTCGCTGCCCGATGGCTCGCGCGTCACGATGACCGGCTTCGGATACACGAGGGAGCCGACGATCACGATCCGCTTCTTCCCGCTCAGGGAGGTCACCTTGGACAGCCTGGTCGGCGAGCCGTATGACACGCTGGACAGCGAGGCGGCGCTGCTGCTCAAGGCCATCGTCGCAGCGCGTCTGAATCTCGTCGTGATCGGCGCGACCAATACGGGCAAGTCCCACCTGCTGAAGGCGCTGATCTCCGCGATCCCCGACGACCAGCGGATCGTCACGATCGAACAGCGGTGCGAGCTGCATCTTGGCAAGATCTATCCGGCCAAGAACATCGTCGAGTTCGAGGCGCCGGACGACGATCCGCTGCACAACGGGGAGCAGGCGTTTCGCCTGGCGCTCAGGCAATCGCCGGAGCGCATCATCCTAGCCGAGATTCGCGATCAGGAGGCGAATCTGTATGTCCGGGCCTGCACGCGCGGACACATGGGAAGCATGACGACCGCGCATGTGAATACTCTCGAGGATGTTCCCGACGCGATCACGGATATGTGCATGCTCGACAGGCGGGGCATGAACCCGGACCGCTTGCGCCGACGCATCGCCCGGTTCGTCACGCAGATCGGCATCGAGATGCGGAACATCGATGGCAAGCGGAAGATCGTGCGCATCGGCGCCATCACCGAGCATGACGGCCATGTCGAGGTGCGCGATCTGATCCTGTACGATCACGTGACGGGAAGCTGGCGCAAGATCCAGCCCCTGGACCGAACCTTCAGCGACCATATCCGGCGGCACGCGCCGGAGCAGTATGATGAGCTTCACGGCAGGGGGTGGGTTACACCTTGAAGCCGGAACAGCTGTTGACGCATGGAGCGCTGCTCCTGGCGCTGTTCATCCTGGTGTTCGTGGCCTGCAGCGGGCTCCTGGAAGTGGCGCTGCTGACCGCCGAGCGGCGCTTCCGCTTGCGGCGAGTCCAACTTCCTGGCACGCGCAGGCCGGGCGCGTCCAGGCAGGTCCCGGGCTGGCTGTCCAGACATCTGCAGGATCTGCTGGAGGCGCTCAATATCCGGGCCAGACCGGAATCGTTCCTGCTCCTGTCCGCCGTCGGATGCCTGATCGGCCTGGGCGCCGGGGGTTACCTGTTCCTGCATATCCGGGGCATGCTGATGCTTGGCGTGATGCTCGCTGCGCTGCCGTATATCGTGCTGCGCATGCGGCTTGTCAGCAAGCAGATGGCGGCGAGGTTGGAGTTTCTGCCGGCGGTGGAGGTGTTCTACCAATATTACGTCATGACCGATCCGCGCAACATCCGGCAGGCGCTCGCCATGTGCCTGGAGGAGCGGCGCATGCGCATGCCGATAAGGGCGCCGTTCGAGCGCCTGTTCCGGCATCTGTCGACCAATCGGTCGGTCGACGATGCGCTGCGCGTGTTTGCCTTCTCGCTTGGCCATGTATGGGGGGTGTATCTGACCAATCTGCTGCGCGTTGGCCTCACGGAAGGGGTCGATATCTCCGCCAGCCTGCAGGAGCTCATCCTGGATATGCGGCAGTCGCAGACGGCGGATCAGGCGGCGCGCAACCGTCTGCTGGAGATCCGGATCGCCAATTTCTCCCCGCCCGTCTTCTTCGTGTTGTTCATCCTGGTCAACTTTCGTCTCAACGGCCAGCAGGCGATCTACTACTATCTGGTGGACCCGGGCGGCAAGCATATGCTGCTGAATGGCGTGATCCTGATGTTCGCCTCGTTCGTGATGGGCTTGTGGCTGTCGATTCGCCGCATGTAGCCAGGCGCGCGGACGGAGGATCGGTGAGCATGGGCGGAGCCAGGGGTGAGCGGTCGCTATAAGTCTTGCAATCGGTGGCAGATAAGTGGGAAGGAATTGGCGGATGTGCAGGTTAAGGCGTTATCCGTCTCGCAATCAGCGGAGAGATGATGGACAGGTGTCGTCGGATGGGGGCGCTGTTGATATTGGAAATCGAGGGCAGATTGTGTACTTACAGGAGCAAGGCGCTATCAGTCTCGTAAGCAACGGCAACTGATCGACAGCATACGGCATGACTTGTCCTGGCAATTGCGCATAGATCCCACAGGCAGCTGAGGTCCGGATGCAGACGGAAAGGAGGTGATGGGTGTGGCGGAGGTGTACCGGTTTCTGCTGCTGGCTGCGGTGATGCTTGGGTTGTTTGCGACCGCCTATGCCGCTGTGTCATCTCTGCTTCTCTGCCTCCTCCCGAGGAAGCCCGTCCTCCCTCTGCAACGCATCCGGCTGATGCTGGAGAAGCGCCGCAGATACCGCTTGCTTCGCGCTCTGCTCCTCGTGCCGAAGGAGGAATCTCGCCTGGACGAGCTCAGGATCTTGCTGGATGCTTGCGGCTGGCCGATCGACGCGGCGGATTATACGGCGGTCAAGAGGCTCCTGATCATCGGCCTCACATTCATCGGTGCGATTGCTTACAGGGGGTGGGAGCAGCAATGGATCGCGGGCATGGCGCTCATCGCAGTGGCGGCAGCGTGCGTCGCTGCGCTGGTGGTGCTTGGCTGCGACAGGCTGATCTGGAGAGCCATGCGAGAGCAACGGCGGGCGCGGATCGTGCGCGAGATTCAACTCATCAGCTCGCAGCTGCTCTACTACAAGCATTCGCGCATGAATCTGCATCACCAGCTGCAGAGATGCGTCCCGCTCACCAGCTACATCCGGAGGGAGCTTCAGCTGCTGGTGAACGAATGGTATGAAGGGGCCGGCGAAGCGATCCGGCGTTTCCGCAAGCGGCTGGCCACGGAGGAAGCGGATGATTTTGCCGAGACGTTGAACGCGCTGCGGCTGCACGGCAGCGAGACCTACTATGAGCTATTGCAAGAGAGGATACGCTCCTACAAGGAGAAGCTGGCGCTTATCCGCGATGGCCGCAAGGAAGCCACCTCGTATCTGCTGTTCGTCATGTCCGGCGTGCCGATCTTCTATACCTTCCTGATCTTTATCTATCCGTGGGTGGCGGAGTCCCGCGTCCTGTTCCAGTCGCTCGGTTGATGATGTTTTGATGTTCATTCCATATCCAATTTATTAAGAGGTGATTGAGATGAGAAGTATCCTGATTACGGTGATGATGTTAATCGTTGTCGCGGTGATCTTCGTGAATGTGGTGACCAAAAATGGCGGCTTGCAGGACGCGATCGAGAAGCAAGGCGGCAATGCCATCACCAGCATCAACAATCTGTATAACCCGTCTTCCGGAAGCGGGAGCTAAGGCGTTCGCCAATGCGTTCGATTCTGGTGACGGTGCTGCTGCTGATCGTCGTGATCGGATTGTACCAGATCCTGTTCGCCGGCGAGGAAGGCATGCTCGATCAACTGGAGCAGCGCGAGGAGACGGTCCGGGAGCGGATCGTGCGTCTGAATCCGTGAGGAAACGAAGCGCAGGAGGAGTGAGGGGTGAAGCAGATACTGGCATTTGTCCTGCTCTCGGGCATCATCTGCTGGTTCATGTTCAGTCCGATCTACCGGCATGTGCTGATCATGCGGCAGGCCGCGTTGCAGCAGGAGGTGGACTATCTGCTGGAGATCGGGGCCAACGCCTCGCACGGCTATATCGATGCGTCCATGATAGGGGCATCGAAGGAGCGGCTGAAGGCCAAAGGCTTCGATGTGATGAAGCTGGAGTACATGGTCCGTTCGGAGACGGGCCTGCCCGCCGATTCGCCGGATGCGCCTCTCCCGCGCGGCACCGGTCTGGAGCTGACGATCCGCTACCCGGTGGAGGACCTTCTCAACATCGACCGGCTGATCGGGCTCACACCGCCGGACAGCGCGTCGCACATCCAGGCATCCGGGGTGAAGATGAGCGAGTACGTGCCATAACCGGCACACGCAGGTTGCGGGGGTGAGGCGATTATGGTGCGGAAGCGATGGGTGACCGTGCTTTACTGAAGGCCAGCGGTCGGTCGGATACATCTCACAGATCGGGAGGAGCGATATGGACAAGCTGATCCTGGTCCTGCTGATGGCTGTCGCATTCTTCGTCCTGTATGCGGAGCAGCTGGATGAGGAAGCGGCGGTTCGGGTGTTTTTTCAATTGAAGCATGCGGTGAACCGGGCGGCTCATGCCGCCGCCCAGCAGATCGATCCGGGGAATCTGGCGGAAGGAACCATCCTCTTCGATGAAGCGGCCGCCCGGCGGGAAGCGGAGCGATACCTGCAGCTGAACCTGAAGCTGGACGAGCGGATGATGGCGGAGGATGGCTCTTTCTTGCAAGGATCGGTCGTGGTACGGGAGCTGGTCCTGATCGATGATGCGTACACATTTCCCTATCGCTATGAAAACGAGCAGTACGACTATGAGGTGACGCTGCACAAGCCGGGAGTCATCCTGATCATCGAGGTGGAGTATGACCGGATGTTTCGGGCGATCGGCCCAATCATCTGGCAGGTGAAGGGAGCGGCGGAGATCATCCATTGATGAAGCGGGGCTGACGCGATGAGGACGGGCTCAGAAGCGTCAGCTCGTTTCATGTGCACGCTTCATTTCCTGCGCGTTGCAAGGACAAATGGTTTGAGTTCGCGGCTCCTGTTCCGCTACAATAGGAAGAAACAAGCATATGGGGGAACAGTGGATGGGAGTCAGGGAACGTATCGAGCGAATGCAGGAGAGACTGACGGCGGACGGATATGACGCTTATCTCGTTACGCAGAATATCGACCTTTACTATCTGACCGGGTCGATGCAGACCGGTTATCTGTTCGTGCCCGCGGCCGGTGAGCCGGTGTTCTACGTGAGGAGGAGCGTGTCGCGTGCCGCACAGGAGAGCGCCGTACGGACCGAACCGCTGGGATCGTTCAGACATTTCGGCGAGAAGCTGGCAGCGGAATATCCGGACCTCTGGACGAACAAGCAGCCGGTGATCGCCACCGAGTATGATGTGCTGCCGGTACAGCAGTTCGAGCGGCTGAAACAGGTGATCCCCGGAGCCGTGTGGCGTGACGGCTCGGTGCTGATGCGCGAGCTCAGGATGATCAAGTCTCCGGAGGAGATCGAGCTCATCCGTCAGTCCGGGCTGCTGATCGGCGAAGCGCTGGAGCATGCGCTTGGGCTCATCAAGGTCGGCATGACGGATCTCGAGCTGGTCACCGAGATCGAATACTATGTCCGTCGCCGCGGTCATATGGGGATCATGCGCATGCGGGGCTACAACCAGGAGATCATCACCGGCATGGTCGGCTCCGGCTGGGCAGGAGCCTTGCCGACCTATTTCGACGGACCGGCCGGAGGGCAGGGACTTGGACCGGCGAGCCCGCAGGGCTCGGGCGTGAAACCGATTGCGCGGGATGAGCCGATCCTGATCGATATCGGCTGCTGCGTGAACGGCTATGTGATCGACCAGACGAGAACGGCGGTCATCGGTCGTCTGTCCGATGAGCTGAGCGCGGCCTATGCGGTATCTGAACGGATCCTGCGGCAGACGGAAGCCGCGCTTCGTCCGGGCACCGTATGTGAGACGCTGTATGCGGAGGCGCTGGCGACCGCGAGGGAGGCGGGGCTGGCGGAGCATTTCATGGGCTATGGGGACGATCAGGTGAAGTTCCTCGGCCACGGCATCGGCCTCGAGGTGGACGAATGGCCGGTGCTCGCCCGCGGCTTCCAGTACCAGCTGCAGCCCGGCATGGTGATCGCGATCGAGCCGAAGTTTACATATCCCGGCCAGGGCGTCGTCGGCATCGAGAATACCTACCATATCACCGAAGACGGCTGGGCGAATCTGACGCCATTCCGCGAAGGCGTCATCGAGCTGTGAATCCATCAGCCCCATAAGGATCTTGCAAGGAGAGGATCTTGTCATGAGCATCATCGTTCAACCACGCTGGCTGCTCGCCAGAATGTATGAACCCGATCTGGTGATCGTCGATTGCCGCTTTCAACTGGGCGCGCCTGAAGCGGGGCGCAAGGCATATGAGCAGGATCATATCCCTGGCGCATTGTATGCCGACCTGGAGACGGATCTGTCCGCTCCCGTGACGGAGCATGGCGGCCGCCATCCGCTGCCGGATTCCCAGGCTTTTGCGGCGTTCATCGGCAAGCTGGGCATCGATCAGGATACGCGCGTCGTCGCCTATGACGACCAGGGCGGAGCCTTCGCGGCGCGGCTGTGGTGGCTGCTCCGCTATCATGGACATCGCAGGACATATATCCTGGACGGCGGATACAGCAAGTGGAAGGAGCTGGGCTATTCGGTCAGCTACGCGAAGCCGCCGGTCATCGTGCCGAAGACCTTCGTGCCCGAGCTTCAGCCTGACATGCTGGTCAGCATGCAGGAGGTGCGGGAACGCCTCGGCAACTCGCGCACGTTGCTGATCGACTCGCGTGAGCCGCGCAGGTACCGGGGCGAGGAGGAGCCGATCGACAGGAAGGCCGGGCATATCCCGGGCGCGCGCAACCTGTTCTGGAAGGACAGCCTGAACGGCGACGGACTATGGAAGTCAGCGGAGGAGCAGAAGGAGCGGTTCGCGGCAGCCGGTCTTGATCCTGAGGGCGAGCAGGAGATCATCGTCTACTGCGGCTCCGGCGTCACGGCCTGCCCGAATGTGCTGGCCCTGGAGCAGGCGGGCTACCGCAACGTGAAGCTCTACGCCGGCAGCTGGAGCGACTGGATCTCGTATGAGGACAATCCGGTGGCTATGGGAGAGGAATAAGCCGCGTCAGAAACGAACAAGAGGATTGCAACCAGCGATGGAGGCAATCCTCTACATGCATCGCGTTCAACAACGTGCAAACAAGTTATGCGGCGAGCGGCGGAGAAAAAACTTGCTCCACAGCCCTCCGGGCGTTTCGTTAGCGTCTGGGAGCGCTAGCGCTCGTCCATGTCCACGCTAATCCTAAGAGTCGTCCACGCTCGCGTGAGCGCGAGAACTAGCTAACGCGAGCACTAACCCTATCATCCGGATCGATAAGCTGGTCTGAAAGGAGCCGGCTTATCTTCTTCTGGCTTTTGAGTGAGTTATGTTATACTGTTGGTAACACGAATTGGAGCGCTCCAGTATGACAGAAGAAACTATGATGAAAGGAGTGAAATGATATCGAAAACCAGAGATCGATTCAAGCTGATGTTGAAGCCAATCCGGAGCTCCAATCCCTGATTGAGCAGAGCAGAAAAGAGTATAAACTTGGGAAAGGGATGGTCACAATAGAAATGATGAA
>Ga0207747_1000769_pt1 | contig 29984 bp, 39 predicted proteins | sample HigsolmetaGSP11D_FD_184839 | JGI IMG/M metagenome (GOLD analysis project Ga0207747, IMG submission 184839) | High solid enriched microbial communities from the Joint BioEnergy Institute, USA - SP1-1-D (SPAdes) | ecosystem: Engineered > Bioreactor > SSF (Solid state fermentation) > Aerobic >...
CCTTCGTTTGCAACGCGGATAATTTTTTCATGAAAGGGGGGTAACGAAAGAATGGCAGTTCCAACGGAAAAATTAATACGTGAGTATCTTGGAGACTCTTATCAGGAATCTGATGAGCAATTAATAAAATTGTACGTTGAGACTCATCAGTTTTATAGACGTTTAAGAAATGAAATCAAAAAATCTGACTTGTTGATGGAGCATACAAATAAGGCTGGAGCAACCAATTTGGTGAAAAATCCATTGGCTATCGAGCTTACAAAAACTGTTCAGACATTGAACAATTTGTTAAAATCACTCGGTTTGACGCCTGCTCAGCGTAAGAAAGTAGTGAATGAAGATGAAGATGACTTCGAAGACTTCTAATGGAGTAATTCACGTACTTTCAAAACCTTCACCGACTTTACTTACAACTTGGTATGCTGAACAGGTAGTTAAGGGGAAAATTATTGCTTCTAAAAACGTAATTTTGGCTTGTAAACGCCATTTAAATGACCTAAAAAGAGCGGGAACGGATGAATTTCCTTATGTTTTTGATGAAGAATTAGGGCACAGACCGATACGCTTTATAGAAAAGTTTTGCCGTCCGTCTAAAGGGAATTATAAGCAACTGATCCTTCAGCCATGGCAGCATTTCATATTAGGCAGCCTGTTTGGATGGGTTCATAAAGAAACAAGATTAAGGCGCTTTAAAGAGGGCCTTATTTTTGTTGGCCGAAAAAACGGAAAAACTACTAAAATTTCAGGTGTTGCATTGTATGGAGTAAGCAAAGATGGGGAAAATGGTGCTGAGATACCGTTGCTTGCAAACTCAATGAAACAAGCTCGGATTTTATTTGATGAAGCAAAAGCAATGGTGAAATCTTCTCCGAAACTAAAAAAACATTTTCGAACATTGCGGGATGCTATTCATTATGATAAAACTTTTTCCAAAATTGAACCGCAGGCTTCTGATTCAGAAAAATTGGATGGTTTAAATACACATATCGGGATATTTGACGAAATTCACGAGTATAAAGACTATAAATTGATCAACGTCATTAAAAATTCGCGCGGGTCCAGGGAACAACCGTTGCTCATTTATATTACGACAGCCGGATATCAGCTTGACGGCCCGTTGGTGGATTATTATGAACTGGGTAGTGACGTTTTAAATGGTGCCGTGACGGATGAAAGAACATTTTATTACCTGGCTGAATTGGATGATCCAAGTGAATTTGATAAACCGGAAATGTGGGTGAAGGCGAATCCTAACCTTGGCGTTTCAATTAAGCTGGAAGATATGATCGAGGAATGGGAAAAGGCGAAAAGAATTCCGGCTGAAAGAAATGACTTTATTACGAAGCGCTTTAATATTTTTGTTCAGTCAGATGAACAATCCTTTTTGGATTTTGAAACAATAAAACGTAATGATAAGGTCCTGGATTTAAAGAAATTAGAGGGGAAACCTTGTATTGGCGGATTTGATTTATCTCAAACAGAGGATTTTACAAGCGCATGCCTTGAATTTCCGTTAGATACAGGTGAAGTTTTTGTGTTATCTCACTCATGGATTCCGAAGAAAAAAGTTTTGAGCTCTAATGAAAAAATCCCATATCGAGAGTGGGAAGAAGAAGGACTTCTTTCAATATGTAAAGGTGATTACGTTGATTATCAATCTATTTTTGATTGGTTTGTGGAGCAATCAAAGAAATATACAATCGAATTAATCACGTTTGACCCTGCAAATGCTTATCGACTTGTGGAAGATTTAAAGTCTTATGGGTTTAATACGTTGGCTGTTCGTCAAGGATATCTCACATTAAGCCCAGCATTAAAAGATGCGAAAGAACTTTTCTTGGACAGAAAAGTTATTTTCAATAAAAACAAATTATTTCGTTGGTATATCAATAATGTTAAGTTAGTTGAAGACAGAAACGGAAACTGGCTACCAACAAAACAAGGTCGCTACCGTAAAATTGACGGGTTCGCGGCTTTTTTAAATGCTCATACAGAAGTAATGAAAAAAATGGTTACACCGCATGGTAATGGGAACATCGAATTTGTTTCAGTTAATGATTTATTTAGATAATGAAAGGCGGGTTTTTGTCTTGAATTTAGAGTTAGCAAACAGAAGTATTTTAAATTGTTTGGAATTGGCGGCAGAAAAGGGAGAATTTATTTATACGAGGCGTGATCAGCGCAGATTAGGAAAATCAAAAGCTCTTATTCAATTTGCTAAAGAGCATGGATATGTAGTGTTGGTGCATAGCCAGATCGTTGCTCGAGAATTTCAAAAACGATATGAATATCAGTTTATTAAGGGAATTGATTATCCCAACAGATACCTTGATGGTCTTGGACCGTTTGTGTTTGATGAGGGATGTAGCCCAGCGCATATCAACGAATTGACTAGACGCGGTTTCAAAATTATTACAGGCTTCATGAGTGAAGGTCCCATAACGGATTGATTACGGAAGTAGTGAAACAGATGAGAAAGGTGGTGAGAACTTGAAATGGTATGGAAGATTTAAACATGCTGTAAAAGCAGCTATAACAGGATGGAAAAATTATACATCAACTTTTGACTTATCAAACTGGTTTGGTCGTCGATTTTGGGGCATAGACAACTCAAAATTAGCCACAAATGAAACAATTTTTAGCGTGATAAGCCGTTTAGCAAACACTTTGTCATCGTTACCATTAAAATTGTATAAAGAATACGATGTTGTTATTAATCAAGCTGCCGATGTTGTGATTAATAATCCGAATCCTAATATGTCTGGGTTCGATTTGATAAACAAGTTAGAGGTATCCAGGAATGAAACTGGTAATGGTTACGCAGTCATTATGAGGGACATTCGATTGCAACCAGAACAAATCGTCCCCATTGATTCGGCTTATGTCACTCCTTTCATAAACACGGATGACAATAATTTGTGGTATGAAGTGAGAGGGACTGATGGAACTTACTATTTTCATAACATGAATATGCTTCATGTTAAACATATTACAGGTGCATCTCGTTGGGTGGGTATCAATCCCCTGAATGTATTAAAGAATACTCTCGATTATGATAAAGCTGTCCAGGAATTTAGTTTGTCTGAAATGCAAAAGAAGGATAGTTTTATCCTTGAATATGGGGCAAATGTGGATACTGATAAAAGACAGCGAATTATAGATGATTTTAGGCGTTTTTATCAGGAAAATGGCGGGATATTGTTTCAAGAACCCGGTGTAACAGTAAAAGATATTGAGCGAAAATATTTTGCTTCTGATACATTGGCTTCTGAACGAATAACACGTTCAAGAGTAGCCAACGTTTTTAATGTGCCGGTATCTTTCTTAAATGATACAGAAGGTCAAAGTTATTCTTCAAATGAACAAATGATGATTCAGTTTGTTCAAATGACTTTAACGCCTATTGTTAGGCAATATGAACAAGAATTGAACCGAAAATTGCTTACTCCAGAGGAAAGAAAAGCTGGTTATTACTTTAAATTTAACCTTGGAGGTCTTTTACGCGGTGATACTTCCGCAAGAACACAGTTTTATCAAGCAATGTTACGGAGCGGAGTACTATCACCTGATGAAGTAAGACGACTAGAAGACGTTCAGCCTCGAGGAGGTGCAGCGGATCAATTATGGATTAGTGGAGACTTGTACCCAATTGAAATGGATCCAAGAGACCGTAAAGGAGGTGATAAAGGTGTCAAAGGGAGCGAAACAAAAGAAAAAATATTGGGAAATTAAGATGTCTGCTGATAGTGATAATACGGCGGACATTTTTATTTATGGTGACATTGTGAGATATGAACGGGATGAAACAGAAATATCGGCTGCAAGTTTTAAAAAAGACTTAGATGCGGTTGGTGATGTAAATACCATAAATCTTTACATTAATTCACCTGGCGGCAGCGTGTTTGAAGGCATTGCCATTCATAACATGTTGAAGCGTCATAAAGCGAAAATCAATGTATATGTAGATGCATTAGCAGCTTCGATTGCAAGTGTCATCGCTATGACTGGTGACACCATCTATATGTATAAAAATTCGATGATGATGATCCACAATCCGTGGAGTGTAGCGGTTGGAAATTCATCAGAATTACGAAAAATTGCTGATGATTTAGACCGAATTGGCCATTCCAGCAAGCAATCTTACCTTCAGAAAGCCGGTGATAAGCTTACTGATGAAAAACTTCAAGAAATGTTAGACGCTGAAACTTGGTTGTCGGCTGATGAAGCTTATGGGTTTGGACTTTGTGACGTCGTACTAGAAGCAAATCAAATGGTTGCATCTATTAGTGACGAATTGCTTTCTAGATATAAAAATGTTCCAAAAGAGTTAAAAAATCAGGGAAAAAATCAGCAAAAATCGGCTATTTTAGCTGAAGAAATGGCCAAAAGACAGCAAATTTTAGAGGAATCAAAAGCAAATTTAGCTTATATTAATACAATTTTAGGAGGTATGTATTCATGAAAACACTTTATGAATTGAAACAAAATTTAGCGACAATTGGACAACAACTTCAAAAAGTAGAATCTCAATTAGCAGAGAAGGCAGTAGATCCAAATGCCTCGATGGAAGAAATTCAAGAACTCCAAAAGTCACGAGATGACTTAAAAATGCGTTTTGACGTTATAAAAGAGCAACATGACGCGTTAGAAGCGGAGCAAAAAGCGAAATTTGAAGCAAAAAACGGCATTAATTCTGTTGATGATCCTGAACAAAAAGTGATTAAAGCGAAAGCAGAATTGATTCGGGCAACAATTAACAAACGTCCTGTTTCTGTTGATGTTCGCCAAGCGCTTGGAGATAATGACACAACAGGCGGTAATAAATTCTTACCAAAAACCGTATCGACTGAAATTTTATCAGAGCCATTTGTGAAAAACCCATTGCGCGAACTATCTACATTTACTCAAATTACGAATCTCGAAGTACCGAAAATTGATTTTACGCTGGATGATGATGATTTTATTGCTGATACCGAAACAGCAAAAGAATTGAAAGCTACTGGTTCTAATGTGCAATTCGGGCGTCATAAGTTTAAAGTGTTTGCTGGGGTATCTGAAACGGTATTGAATGGAACAGATGCAAACTTAGTAGCAAAAGTTGAACAAGCTCTCCAGTCCGGTGTTGCTGCAAAAGAAAAGAAAGTTGCTTTTGCTACTAGTCCAAAATCAGGTGAAGAACATATGTCATTTTATGCTAGTGGTATTAAAGAAGTAAGTGGAGATGATTTATATAAAGCAATTAAAGCAGCTATTGCTGACTTACATGAAGATTATCGTGAAAATGCAAAAATTGTCATGACTTACCAAGATTACTCTGATATCATTGAAACTCTAGCGAATGGTAATGCTACATTATATACAGCCCAACCAGAACAAATTTTAGGGAAACCTGTTGTATTCTGTGATGCAGCTGTTAATCCAATTATTGGAGATTTTTCCTATTCGCATTTTAATTATGATTTAAATGCTCTATATGAAACGGATAAAGATGTCAAAACAGGAGTTCAGGCGTTTGTTGTAACTGCTTGGTTTGATCATCAAATTAAATTAAAATCAGCATTTCGTATAGCAAAAGTTAATACTCCCTAATGCGCCGCAGGGCTTGACAGCTACTAACGTTACGGATACATCTGTTTCAATTTCTTGGGATGCTGTTGAGTATCCTGCGGGAATCAAAGAATATGAAATTTATAGAGATGGAGTGAAAGTGGGCACACGAGTAGGAACAACATTCACGGAAAGTGGTCTAGATGCTTCTACAACATATAAATATCAAGTAAAAGCAATTGGAAATAATAATTTGGAATCGTCGTTAAGTGATGAATTGACCGTTACGACAACTGGCGGTGAATAAAATTGGATTTAGACAGATTAAAGCAATATTTACGCATTGATGGAACCGAGGAAGATGACTTCCTCGGTTTTCTTATGGAGACAGCAAAAGAATTCCTAAAGGGAGCAGGAGTAGAAGAGTCAGAAAGCAATCGATATGAACTAGCAGTGATGATACTAGTATCACATTGGTATGAGAACCGAGAAGCAATAGGTAAAGTAACTTCACAGATAGAATATAGCTTACAGAGCTTAATTTTACAGCTAAAATACAGTGATACTGGAAGTGAGTCAATGTGAATCCAGGAAGACTGAAACACCGAATTGAGATTCAAGAAAAGAAAACCGTAAAGGATCCAGTGACAAAACTTCCCAAAGAAACATTGGTTACTATTCACGAATGCTGGGCTGAAATTGAACAGCCAACAGGGAGAAAATTTTTCGAGGCAGCTGTGGCTCATCTTGAATATGCCGTCTTTTTTAATATTCGCTATAAAGAAGGTATAAAACCTGGAATGGTTGTTTCATTTAAGGAAAAGACGTACGAAATTGAGCAAGTGAAACCGGATTTACAGTTTAAAAGGTGGACTACCCTCCAATGTAAGGAGGTGGTCTGATGGGCGCTTCAATGGAATTAGAAGGATTCGTTGAACTTCAAAAAAGACTAAATGAATTAGGTAAAAAGGGAAAAAAGGTAGAAAACAGAGCAATTCAGGCAGGCGCTAAAATACTAGCTGACACTATAAGGAAAGAAGTTCCGGTTTCAAACATTGACCATCTCCACATACGGGATGATATTCAAGTTTCTAGAACAAAACGGAAAAACGGTATAGCTTTCGCTGATGTTGGTCCTGGTAAAGAAACAGCATGGCGTGCGAAATTCCTTGAATTTGGTACTGTGAAAATGCCGCCGAATCCTTTTATGTCTCGTGCAGAAAAAAAGTCACAAAATGAAGTGTTAGCTACAATCAAACAAGAGATACGGAAGGAGTTGGACATATGATTGATATGGAAGTGCCTGTTATATCGGCATTAGAAAATGATCCAACTCTTTCTTCTCTTGTTGGAGATAAAATTTTTCGCTTGATTGTTCCGGATGAATATGCAGATCAATATCCGTATATTCGTGTAATCGAAATTGATAATACTGACAACGACTATCGAGACAACAAAGCGAAAGCAAGTGATATTGACGTTCAAATTGATTTTTGGACAAAAGACGATCCAGCAAGTTTACAAAATGCAATAGATAATGTAATGAAGTCGCTTCAATGGAAACGCATTGGGGTGGCTTCTTTTTATGAAGAAAATACCGGAGCAATCCGGAAAGCTATGCGTTACAAAACAAAAATTAGATTGGAGGAATAATATATGGCAATTGTAGGTTTAGAAAATATTGTTTATGCAAAGGTGATTCAAGATGATAAAACAGGTGTTCAATATGATGAGGTAAAACCTTTTGCACCTGCTATTACCGCACAAGTTGAAACGGCACAAGAAAGTGCAACGCAATATGCAGATAATGGACCAATTAGTGTTATCACACAAACAGGAGAAACAACATTGACCTTAACAGTTGATGAAATTCCTCTTGAAGTATTAGCTGATATTTTGGGATTAGAACTCAAAAAAGGTGTTCTTATTTATAAACAAGATGCTGTTCCTCCTTACATTGCATTAGGATTCACAGGAAATAAGGACAATGGGGAAAAGCGTTTAGTATGGCTAACAAAAGGGCGTTTCTCAATTCCAAGTGATGAATGGAATACAAAAACAGATTCACCGGAATTTCAAAACCAAGAGATTGAGGGAACGTTTATCCGCAGAGAATTCGATAAAGTTTTCAAAATCGTTGGGGATACAGATATTCCGGATTTTGCGCCGTACGTAGACACGTTCTTTGATTCTGTATTTGACTTGTCTGTGTTAGATGGCACAGGATCGTAATGAGCCGGATTTTTATCCGGCTTTTTTTTACATAAAACATTAGGAGGGAAAGATAATGGAAATCACTTTGAAGATTAATGGTGATGATAAAACGTTTGTTCAAGAGTTTATCCCATTGAAGATGTACCGAAAGGCACTAGAGGTGGAAAAATACGCACAATCCAAAAATGTAGACGAGGAAAAATTGTTTGATAAACGCCTCAATTTGATTGTGGAGGCGTTCGGCAAACAATTTACGAAGGATGAATTAGAAAATGGCTTAAATGCCATTGATCATCAGAAAGTATTCTATAACATTATTGGCGTTGGTATTTTAGGTTATCGTCCTCTTGAAGAACAAGAAGACTTGGGAAAGTATCTAAAGGAACTCGTGGAAAACGAGTCACAATCGACGAACGAATCGACCAAATAAAAGAGATTTATTTACATCTCATGAACACTAGAGATTGGACGCCGGCTCAAATAGATGAAATTGATGTCCATTATTATTTTGAATTGTTAACACACCAAGAAAAAATGAACGATCCGAAAGAAAAACGAAAAAGAAAATGGAGAAATCAAAAGGTTGTTCCGATCGATGCTGTTTTCTAGAAGGAGGTGGGGTAGATGGCGGAAGAAACACTTGGAAATCTCATTGTTCGTGTTGGGTTAGATGGAGCGAGTTTTGATAAGGGGCTTAAAAATATTAATGCTCGCATGCAATTAGTTAGAAGTGAATTAAAAGCTTCATCTTCATCTTTTGATAATTTTGGGAAAACAGTTGATAGCTTACGCGCAAAGCAAGACAACTTGGCAAAAATTTATCAACTGCAAGGTCAGCGCGTTCAACAGCTAAAGAAACAATATGACGAATTAGTGAAAGCGCACGGGGCTGAATCTGATGCGGCATTAAATGCCGGAAAACGTTTAAATAATGCAATTGCTTACTATAATAAACTAGGCAAGGAATTAGATAGTGTAAAGCAAGAATTACAAGAATTAGAGAAAAAAACAGCCTATCAGTCATCTGTTTGGGGAAAAGCAGAAAAGGCTTTATCGTCTTTTCAGCAAAAAGCGAATAGAACGAGCGAGACGCTAAAAACAATCGGAGAAAATTTAACAGCGAAAGTATCAGCTCCATTGGCTACACTCGGTGGATTTGCTCTAAAAACAGCTGTTGATTTTCAAAAGTCTCAAGGAAAGATGCAAGCAGCTCTTGGATTGACAGCTGAACAAACAAAAGAATTGAACGAAGTGGCTAAAAATGTATGGCGTGAAGGCTTTGGCGAAAGCCTAGATGATGTAACAAATGCTATTACTAGAGTATACCAGACAATGGGTAATCTTCCAAAAAAAGAAATGGAAGAGGTTACAAAAGCTGCGTTTACGCTATCAGAGGTTTTTGATGCAGATGTAAATGAATCAACGAGAGCTGCGGCGCAACTAATGCAACAATTCGGAGTATCCGGCACAGAAGCAATGGATATGATTACCGTAGCGTTTCAACGTGGCGGGAACTATTCTGATGAACTTTTGGATACCATCAGCGAATATTCTACTCAATTCGCTAATATGGGATTTTCCGCAGAACAGATGATGGGAATGCTTATCTCAGGTGCCGAAAGTGGCATCTGGTCAATGGATAAGCTTGCAGATTCTGTGAAAGAAAGCTTCTTACAAATTACAGACGGTTCTGAAAATACGAAAGAAGCATTGAAAGAATTAGGTCTTGATTACAATCAAATAACATCTGACATTCAATCCGGCGGAGATAAAGCGAACGCTGCGTTTATGGCTGTCATGACAGCTCTATCTAAAGTTAGCGATGAAGCTGATAGGAATAGATTAGCTATTGAATTGATGGGAACTCCACTTGAAGATTTGGGGCCTCAGTATCAAGAATTTTTTGCACAAGCCGGAGAAGGAATGACAGATTTTCAAGGTGCGGCAAAAGATGCAGGAAAAGCTATTCGTGATAATTTAGGAACAAGAGTCCAAAAAGATTTACGAAAATTATCAGAAGCATTACTACCACTAGGTGAAGTAATGCTTAATGAAATTGAGCCTGCATTGGATAAGGGTATTAATTATATAGAACGCTTTACTGAGTGGTTGGAAAATCTATCTCCAGCAAGCAGAAAAGCGATAGTAGCTCTGCTTGGCATTGTTGCGGCAGCAGGACCATTAGGCATTGCGTTTAGTTTTATTTCAAAAGGTATTGGTTCCATCACTAAATTAATAGCAGGCGGTATTAAATATTTCGGTAATTTTAAAACAAATTTAACAACGACAACTAAGAATGCTGACCTATTAGGTAAAAGCGCAAATACAACTGGTAAAGCACTACAAACTATAGGCACTAGTTCAGTTAAAACAACAGGAAAAATAATGAATTTTGGTGGGAAAATTTTAGGGTTAACTAAAAATATTAGTGGTCTATCTAAGATAGCTGGTATCGCTCGGTTTGGTTTGGGCGCTCTAGGTGGTCCATTGGGATTACTAGCAACTACAGCTATCCCACTTTTGATTCAAGGTGGCACAAAACTATATAAACATTTAAAAGAAGAAAACATACCAGCTATCAAAGACTTTGGAGATAAAGTTTCAGAATCTACTACTAAATCAGTTTTGGCATACAAAGATTTAAATGATCAAGCAACAGCACAATTAAATCAATTAAGTTGGTCAGGACAAACTGTTTCAAAAGAAATTTACAATAATTTGACAAGTACTTTTAGTCAAATGGGGAATCAAATTGCGGATAGTTTGAAGCAAGGATTTGATAAAAGTTATCAAAATTTAAGTTCATTTTTGTCAAATAGCAAAACATTATCACAGCAGGAACAGCAAGAGATTCTAAATAATGTAAAAAGCAAATATAACGAACAACAGCAGGCAGTTCAGGAAGCGCAAAATAGAATCAAACAAATTTTAGAAACAGCAAAAAATGAAAAGCGTGCATTGACCGAGCAAGAAAAGAACGAAATCAACCGAATTCAGCAACAAATGATGAATGTTGCTGTCCAAACCATGTCAAAGAGTGAACAGGAACAAAAAGTGATTTTGGAACGCCTGCGGCAAGAATCAGGGAATATTACTGCCAGACAAGCGGCAGAAACTGTCCAAAATAGCTTAAAAGCCAAAAATGGAGCGGTTAAAGAGGCGAATGATAAATATAACAAAACAGTTGCAGCTATTATCCGTGAACGTGATCAAACAGGATCCATTTCAAAGCAACAAGCCGACAAACTAATTAAAGAGGCAAAAAGACAGCGTGATGAAGCAATCAAAAGAGCAGAAGAAATGCATCAAAACGTTGTAGACCGAGCAAAGAAACAAGCAAAAGGGCAAGTTGATGAAATTGATTGGAGTACCGGACAAGTATTGACCAAGTGGGACAAAATGGTTCGTGGCGTTGCAAAAGCAGTTAATACAATTAGTGGTGGCATCAATTGGGTACTTGATAAAATCGGTCTAGATAAATATAAAATTCCAACATGGAAACCAAAAGGATATGCTAAAGGAACTCCATCCAGCGGACATCCAGGTGGACCAGCTATTGTTGGTGAGAAAGGTCCAGAATTAGCATATATACCAGGAAAAGGAACAACTTTACTCGGAACTCAAGGAGCTGAATTTCACCCCAATCTACCACGTGGTACAGCCGTGTTGCCGAATAAGGAGACAGAAAAAGTCCTAAAATCATATGGTTTTCCTGGTTATGCGAATGGGATTGGCGATTTCTTTAGCTTGGCATTGTCTGGTGCTGGCAAACTAATGGATAAAGTTTGGAAGATGTTTAAGCCATCCATTTCAGGTGTAGGTGGAACTTTAAAAACCTTAGGTGATGGGATTATCTCACTTTTAAAAGATAAGTCTCTTGATTTTATTAAGAAAAAGATTGATGATTTTTTCTCTTTTGACGGTTTGTCCGGTAATAAAAATGTTCAAGCATGGATTGCATCGGCTGTTAGAATTACAGGTGTTCCAACATCTTGGATTAAACCATTAGTAACTATTGCGATGAAAGAGTCAGGAGGGAATCCCAGAGCAATTAACCTCTGGGATTCTAATGCGAAAGCAGGTAGAGCATCAAGAGGACTGATGCAAACTATTCCATCCACATTTAATGCTTATAAACTTCCGGGATTGGACGATATCTGGAATCCTATTCATAATGCAGTTGCGGCAATTCGATATATCAAAGCTCGTTATGGAACGGTATTCAATGTACCTGGAATCAAGAATTTAGCAAAAGGATTGCGCTACGTTGGGTATGCAAAAGGAACTAACTACCATCCTGGTGGATTAGCAATGGTTGGTGAAGAAGGGGAAGAACTTGCCTACATCCCGCGGAAAGGATTGGCTTTGGTTGGTGTAGGCGGACCAACATTGATGCGTCTGCCAGCCGGAACGTCTATTCTACCGCATGACGAAACAAAAGAATTTTTGAGATTTTGGGTTCCGGGTTATGCGGATGGAGTTGGCGATTACTTTAGAAGCAGTTCATTTACCAACCAAAACACAAACATTGCGGAAGCGATCGCCCAAAGTATTGTAAAAGCATTGTCTGAATCACCACTTCAAATTTTGATCGAAAACATAACCAATTTAGATAGTCGGACAATCGCAAGAGAAACTCATGAAATAGTCACTGAATTCCAAGAGTTTACGCGGCAGAGGAAGAATCGGTTTAAAAAGGGGTGAGTGAATGAGTTTTTCTTTTAACGGTGAAACGAGAGACTATTTAACAGTGTTACGTGGAAGAAAACGCAGTGCGTGGGCACCGAGAAGTTTGAACCTCCTAACCGTCCCGCGCAAACCGGGTGCCTACCTGCAAGGAGTGGAAACATCTGTACGTGAAATTGAAGTGCCGATCGGATTGGTTGCGAAAAATATCGGTGACTTACAAAAGTTAAAGGAAGACTTAGCAGGGTGGTTAGTGACCGATGAGCCGAAAGAACTGATCTTTGAAGATGAGCCTGACCGCGTGTATTATGCGATTGTTGACGAAACGCCCGATTTTGAGGAGATCGTGCGGATTGGACAAGGAACCATTCGGTTTATCTGCCCCGACCCTTATAAATACGGAACTGAAAAAGAAGCCATTTTCCCGTCAGACGTTGTTTCGTTGAATTATAACGGAACAGCGCCGGGTGATCCGGTTTTTGAGCTGGAAGCAACACAACCGGTCACTTTCGCAATGATTCAAAACCAAAACGAAGAGTACATGATGATCGGGAAGCCGGCAGATGCGGAACAAACAACCGTCAACACACGAACGCTTATTTTAGATGAGAGAGGCGAAACGCTTGACACGTGGTCAAGTTCACCAACACAAATTGACGCAGTAGACGCAGTAGTCACAGGGTCATTTGGCACTGATGGTGTCGGAATTACTGTCGCCAGTTATGGAACAGGCGAGAATTGGCACGGTCCGGCACTAATTAAAGAAGTGCCTGTTACGCAAGATTTTGAGGTAGAAATGCTCTGCGAGGCTCAAACAAATCGCGTTAATGAGACGTTTCGTATTGAATTTTATCTATTCGACGAATCAATGAATGTTATAGGAAAAATGAATATTTGGGATAATAGCATAGATTTATATCGAATTGAAGCAGAGGGTCGATACGGGCCTTTTGTCGATACTTTTGTTCACTATGTAATAAGTGGAAAAAACTATCAATTTAGAAATTGGGATTACTATCGTGGAGTTATTCGGATGAGGCGAGAAGGGAATACATTCGAATTTTATACCGCACGAATCAACGACAAAGGAACCCATTATTACACATTGAAGTTGCCTTACGTCGATTCGGCGGGGGAATATTTAGGGCGACTGAAATACGTTCAAATTCACATTGGTACGTTCGGTTCGACTGGGTACCCCGGTCAATTGGGAGGTTCTTTTGCGCGAATTAATCGCATCCGGGCATACGCTTTACAAAAAGCAACGGCCGATCAAACCCCGTATATCGCTTATCCCGGAGACGTTATCACGTTTGATCATATAACAAAAGATATCTTGATCAACGGAGAAAGTCGAAAAGATTTGAAAGATTTTGGGGCAAGGTTTTTCAAATTACAAAAGGGTCAAAACACATTTGTTGTTATGCCTTCAAACTCACTCGCTGTTCGGACTAGATTCCGAGAACGTTTCTTATAGGGGGTGATATTTTGATACACATTACCGATTCGCAAACAGACAGGATTCTTGATGTTATAGACGAAGATGAATTTTGGGAAGACAAGCATTACAAGTCTTTGAAAGATACCCTTGAAACGTTCGATTTTGTAACGTTTGCTGATAAGCGATTTTCTGAACATCTAGCAAAGAGAAATCGTATCATCATTCCCGATGAGGACGGAAAATATGTTGAATTTGTGATCGAGAACACACGGAAATACCGTGATTCGAACGGTGGTTTGTATATCGAAGTCTACACAAGTGCAACATACATTGAGCTGACAAAAGCGAAAGTCATCAAACCGCAAACATTGTCAGACCAAACCGTTTCAACTGCCGTCAGTCACGCTATTGGCGGAACTGAATGGGAAGCCGGCACAATAGCGAATGTTGGAACGAGAACATTTGTTATAGAAGAACACACGAACCCTTATTCGTTTTTGAAACGTATTGCAAGCGAATTTGATCTTGAACTGCATTTCCGTGTAGAAGTGGACGGAAACAAAGTCGTTCGTCGTTATGTTGATCTTGTCGAACGTGTCGGCATGTGGCGCGGACGTGAGGTTGAATTCGGGAAAGACCTGATCGGTATTGAACGAAAAGAAGACTTCTCGAATATTGTCACTGCATTGATCGGACTTGGTCCCGAAAGAGAGAACGGCACACGACTAGAGGTTTTCGTCGAGGACAAAGACGCACTCGCACGTTGGGGTCGAAACGGACAACACCTTATCGAAGTGTATGAACCGGAATCAACCGACCAAACCATGACGGAAGAACGATTGCGTGAACTGACGCAAAACGAACTTGAAAAGCGCATAAACTCGATAGTTGAGTACACAGCCGACATTGCCGACTTGGAAAAAGTGCCGGGCTTGGAGCATGAAAAGATAAGGTTCGGAGATACGATCAAGATTAAGGACACGGGATTCAACCCACCGCTATATCTTGAAGCCCGTGTTCATACAATCGAAAGAAGCATCAAAAAGAACGGCTATAAAACCGTCACACTCGGTGACTATATCGAGTACACGGAAGAGCAAGTTTTCGCAATTTGGAAGTCGCTAAAAGCTGAGATCGCGAAAAAAGTTTCGTTATCCGACGTGATGGAAGTTACGTACACCAAAACGGAGATTGACGACAAAGACGCGGGTGTGTACCAAGACAGCACGCAATATTCAGACGTCATATCGGAGACGAAAAAACAGGAAGCAATTCAAGTTGCTGCGGAGGATGCGACAGAAAAGGCAAATCAAGCCAAACAGGAAGCAGTTGAGCAGGCTGAATCCATTGCGGAACAAAAAAAGCAGCTGGCGATTCAAGCGGCTATTGCGGATGCTGAGACAAAGATAAATGCAGCAAAAACAGCACTTGAAGCTGATATTGCAACTAAGGTTGATGCGCAGTGGGTAAACGGCCAGCTTGTGTTAAAAGAAAACGCAATTACAAAATCCAACACAGCGCCGGTAAACCCAACGGTAGGTCAATTGTGGGTAGACACATCTATAACGCCAAACGTTTTGAAGCGTTGGAGCGGAAGCGCATGGGTGAAAGCAAGCCCAACAAGTGCGGGAGAGGTTGGAGCATACACAAAAACAGAAGTGGATAATGCGCTAAACTCGAAAGTCTCGGTAACTCAATATAACACGGACATGAACGGTGTAATCACGAGACTAGACAGCGCAGAAAGCCGTATAACTCAAACAGAAAATGAAATTGCAACAAAAGTCAGCAACACGACATATCAGCAAGATAAAGCGGCTTTAGAAAACGACATTTCTGCGCTAGAAACCCGCATGACAAACGCTGAAACATCCATCACGCAAAACGCTAATCAGATTGCTCTAAAGGCTAACAAAACAGACGTTTATACAAAGACCGAGATTGACGGTCAGTTTAGCACCGTCAATCAGCAAATCTCTCAATTGAATGCAGAATTGAGTGTGCAAGCTGGGGAGATTGCGACGAAAGTTTCAAAGACAGAGTTTGAGAGTTTGCAGATTGGTGGTAGAAACTTACTAAGAAATACCGACTTTAGAAGCGGTTCGTCCTACTGGATATTAAATAACGCTACAATTACTCCTAATTTATATAAAGGTTATACAGGATTGACTAAACCTGTGCCCACGTCAGGTGTGAATGACACATATGCAGATTTCTTAGCCGAACCTAACGTTCAATATACGCTTAGTTTTTATGCGAAAGGTAAATTTCAAGCCTTTTTGATTCCTATGAAGAGTGAGGCTCCAGGATGGAATCCAACAGACAATTATCATGACAATCGTATTTTTGTTGATTCTCAAACAGATTTTACCTTAATAACTAAAACTACACTTGTTACTCCTCCTGACACTAAGCGTATAAGAGTGATTTTTAGAACAGAGGCAGGAAATCCATCTATTGTTTATATTGCTTTACCTAAAGTTGAAAAAGGCAACCGCGCCACAGACTGGACGCCAGCGACGGAAGACGTGCAAGGTCAAATCGACAGTCTCGGAACACGCGTGAACAGTGCCGAAACCTCCATCACGCAATTGTCAAATCAAATACAACTCAAAGCGAACCAGTCGACTGTTGATACGTTGGCGAATCGTATTAGCAGCGCTGAATCGACACTAACGATCCATACGAATCAGATTGCAAGTAAAGTAAGCCAAACTGATTTTAACGGCAATACAATAGCATCACTCATCAACCAAACCGCAACTACTATAAAGCTTCTGGCTGAACGAATAGAATTTGCCGGTCATGTTTTTGGAGAAGATGCAACATTCAGCGGAAACATAGAGGTTAGGAAAACAGTCGATAATCAAGTGTTTGACAATATGTTTAATGGTGATGAATTTCGATTTGTAAAATTTAAAAAAGGTATAACGAACCCAAATACTAAAAACATCGATTTATCTCAAGTTGAAAATATGGCAAAAATCTTTTATGACGGTGTCGCTTTCGCAAATTCAAGTCAGTCTATGGGTTTAGGATTGAGCGGCATTACTCATAGTGGTCTTCTGAACGTGTATGCGAATCGGATTGCGATGAGCGCAGTTTCAGCGGTAGAAATTACGTCGCCTGTTAGTATTTGGGGAAATACAGATGTTTGGGGATCGCTTACAGCCGACACTCTGAAATCCAGAGATACTATTGAGTTCGGGGCAGACGGTAGGTTGGTGAATGATGGGGTAACGTCATGGATTCAAGGCAATGAAATAAGGGCTACGAAATACAAAACATCGGCAGACTATGTAAATTTTAGAGCAAACTGGGTATACGCGGAGTCTTTGGATATAAATACTGGGGTAAATTTGTATATCAGACCCACAAGTAGCGGGAATTTGAGAGTGACCGCTACAGGAACAACTAACAATTGGAGACCAGTTGAAGCGGGGGGATTTGAAAACAGATCGCAGGCAAGTATTAAACAGGATATTGAGTTATGGACCGGATCGGCGCTAAACATAATTAATCGGGCGCAGATTTACCAATATAGATTAAAAACAGATGTTGCAAACGGCATTGATAAGTTAAAATATAGCCTAGTCATCGGAGATGGATTTAATACACCTGAAGAGTTTCTATCAGTGAGTGGTGAGTCTATAGATGTATATGTACAAACAAATATCAATACAAAAGCAATTCAAGAACTAGACTATAAAATCAATGATAACAAAGACGAGATTGAATGGCTTAAACTCGAAAATCAATATCTCAAGCAAAAAGTTTCTTTATTAGAATCAAGAATTCAAGAACTGGAGGCGAAAATGGCATGATTGTACGAATCGAAAATGGAAAATTAGCACAAGTTATTAATCTTCTATATGATTTACCTTTACGGGGGAAACAATCACGTTACCGTACTAAATTTATAAAATTATTGAATGCTCAACTTGAAGAATATCGGCAAGATTTCGAGCAGCTGCTTAAGGAACATTGTCATCTGGATGAAAACGGTGAACCAATTGTAAAAGACGACAACACATATGATGTCAAGGACGTCGAGGCATACCTCAAAGACAAAAAGGAACTGGATGAAGAGGTGTTTGTTATTGAGAGTGTAAGTAAACAAGACATGCTTAAGACGGTAAAAGAGATTTTGATGAACTGTGACCGCGAGTTCAGCGGACAAGAAGCAATGATATACGATTATATTTGTGAAAAATTTGAGGAAGCTGAAAAAGAGGAAAAGAAGGGAGATAAATGATCATGAACATTCAAATTACCAACATTAATATTCATTATCAAGATGGCAATGTTGCTGGTGTACAAGTGTATTTCACGGGTAATGATGAGGAAAGAGCAATCAACTTGAATGGATATGTCCCGCTCACAGCAGAAGAATATGTCGGAAATGAAGCAATCACAGAGTTATCGAAAATCGTAAGACAAAAAATTAATGAAAAATTAAACCCTGCTGAATAGGTAGGGTTTTGTTTTGACTAAGAAAGGAGTATAAAAATGGAGAACATCATTAAATATGCTTCAGCCGGAATCGGAGCAGTGATCTCATTTGCGTTTGGGGGATGGCATACATTGTTAAGTATCTTACTAGCATTCGTCGTAATAGATTACGTATCAGGATTTTTTGCAGCAGGAATTGAAGGAAAATTAAACAGCAGCACTGGAATGAAAGGGATCGCCAAAAAAGTGGCGGTCTTTTTTGTTGTTGCTGTTGCCCACATGATGGACGTTGCGCTAGGTTATGACGGCCATATTTTGCGTGATGCTACAATCTTTTTCTTTTTGGCAAACGAAGCGCTGTCTATCCTCGAAAACGCCGGGAGAATCGGTGTTCCGGTTCCGGGAGTGCTCAAAAAAGCTATCAACATTTTGAACGAAAAAAGCGAAGGAGAGGGTAAATGATGGTGAAAATCAAAAAACAACTGGTCTCAAGCCGTAAGAATACCTATGACGGCATAAATGGACGTAAATATATAACCATTCATGAAACAGACAATACGAATAAGGGCGCAAATGCTCAAGCACATGCAAACTTGCAGTCGAGAGGAAATTCAAGATCAGCTTCTTGGCATTGGACAGTTGATGACAAAGAAGCCATACAATCTTTTCCGCATACGGTGCGCTGTTGGGCTGCTGGAGACGGGAAAGGCGACGGAAACTATAACTCTATTCATATTGAAATATGTGTCAACAGTGATGGTGATTTTAATAAAGCTGTTGAAAATGCGGCAGAACTAACAAGAATGATTATGGAACAAGAAAATATTCCACTATCGAATGTGGTTCAGCACAACCATTGGAGTGGAAAAAACTGCCCGCGCAATTTGAGATCTGGTTCAAAAGGTATTACGTGGAATGATTTTTTAAATATGGTTGTTGGGAAAAAGGTTGATACACCGAAAAAAGAAGTTAAGCCTGCACAAACAAAAAATAAAGCGAATCTCGTAGTTGACGGAAAATGGGGAAGTGAAACGACAAAGGCGCTACAAAAAGCGTTAGGAACAGTAGTAGACGGAGTTATTAGCAGCCAACCAAGGAACCACGTTACAGAAGCTATTTACAACGGAATTACGTTTGGAGACAAAGGCAGCATGGTAATTCGAGCGTTGCAGAAAAAAATTGGCGCTAAGGTTGACGGGAAATTGGGTCCGGAGACAGTGCGAAAATTACAAAAATATCTCGGTACGCCGGTTGATGGGAAAATCAGCAGACCAGAATCTTTGATGGTGAAAGAATTACAGAGAAGATTGAATGAAGGTACATTTTAATGCATAAAAAAAGCACGGTCATCAAGCCGTGCTTTTTTGTTTTTTGGCCAACTCCAGCACCTCTTGTGCTGAAATCGGCTCTGTAACAAATGTTTCATGATTGACACACTGACATATGCCCAATCCGAGCGATTCGGAAGAGGCACATGCTAATGTGTTTCTGTAAAACCCTCCTTCTATGCTTCCGTCAATATAATCGGAAGCAATTTCTCTTCCAAATTGATTTTCTATTTCTTGAATCACGAGATAATTCAAGTTTTCTAACAATTTTCTTTCTTCTTCTGTGATGGAAGAAAGAAATTTTTTTGTTTTGTTTAATTCCTCCTTCCATTCTTTCATTTTATAATATTCATCTCCGTCTATGACCTGGAACGGCTCTTTGATGTAATCGTGCTGTATATAGAACCGTTCCTCCTTTCCGAGGTTAATTTCATTACCAGTAAGTTTCTCGTTGAAATAATGCTCAACGAAAACCGGAACTGGTAATGCATTTAAATCTGTTTCTGTTTCTAAAACAATTAGGTCATAGTATACATGGCCTCTCTCTACATAGTAGAGATTTTTGTAATTTTTTTCTTCAAATTTTTTAAACCATTTTCTGTTTTTAACCATTCGACTTTGATTCATTTTAATTCCTCCTTGAGTTTTTTATTAATCCTTCCATCGCACCGCCGACCATAGGTCAGCGATACTAGCAAGGATTAATCTTGCGGTCTCCCCAGCTCTTCCCAGAGCTGGAGAACGCCTTCGTAATCATCCTCGATGGCCGGGAAGTTTCCCGGGTCTCGGTCAATTTCGCTGACTGCATCCGGATTGTACCAGATATAGTCAGCCTTCTTATTTTTAAAGTCGATGGTGACTAAGCATACATCACCATCTTTGACTTTTTCGAGGCGATCAGCGTCCGCCTCGAAATATTTTTTTGCCGGAACAATAAATTGTACTTCATTTTAGGGAATCACAATGGTATTCCCCATTCCGTCCTCCCATCCGTCAACCTCTTCCCCGGCATCTAGAGCAGAAATAATTCTGTTCATATCTTCGATGTCTGCTGGAGTGATACTAGCGATCACTTCTCCATCTTTCACGATCTCAAATTCATGCAGATCATAATCAAATTCTACTTCCCGCACTTCATATCCTTTTCTTTCCCATTTTCTCATTTGTGATTCCTCCTTGTTTTTTGTTCCTCATCAACCTTACATCTTCATTATACAATTATATAATTATATGGTCAACTATTTTTTATAAAACTTTTTAGTCTTTCTAAATCTTCTTTCCAAAACAACTGTACTTTCCCTTTTCCAGTACCATACTCTTTGCAAGGGGTTATCCGACCTTCTCTGATGTGATGCTGGAAAGCTACATTGGATAGACCAACATATCTTTCAGCTTCCCTCCTGGTCATGATTTGCTGCAAAAATTCTTCTTTAGTCATTTTCATCTTGCTTGTCCTCCAGAATTGGATTGAAATATTTTTCTTCTGCTTCTTTTCTAGCTTTTATAGCATCATCTTTATTATCAAAATATCCTAAAGTAATCTGTTTACCCTTAAACCCGATGTATGCCCGCCATTTTTGGCGACTCTCCATCCAACTTACGCCTTTATGACCACTTTTATTATGTTTGTGTAGTTTAGCTTTTAACGCTGTTTTTCTTGTCCCATCCAAACGATCTTGATTTATATGACGTTTAACCCCAGCATCTCTTTTACTAACTCGTTTACAACCGCAACTCTTGTAATGACCTGCCCGTAGCGACGCCCCTGTTACAAAAATTGTGTTCCCACAAGCGCACCGGCACTCCCAAAGTAACGTATTATTTTGGCCGCGTTTCTCGCTTAATTTAACGACAGATAAATCACCAAACCGTTTACCCGTTAAATCAATACGTCTTGAGTCTACACGTTTAACCATATTATCACCTTAAACACATACGCTTTTTGGGGCCCAAAATTCATTTTTAACCTCTATTTTTCCGTTTTCAAAAGTTGCGATCGCTTCAATTAAGTAAGCTTTTTCAGTTTCCTTTTTAATTTTGTAAATTGACTCATGTTGGATTTGGTGCACAAGGCTTGGATGTTCGAATGTTTTCTTGATAAACCAAGGAGCAATACCGGCAATGCGTCCACCTTTTTTATCGCGGATTTGTTTGTACATTTTCCACGCCAATTTCAATGCTTCTGCAAAATATTCTTTAGGTCTTCCTCCGAATCTTTTAACACCATTTCGAGCAATTTTCCAAGCGTTGTTCATAACCGATCTCTTGGTTAATTTCATTTCCATTACCTCCTCTTGTTTGTACTTTAATTATATAATTATAAAATTGTATAGTCAACACCTTTTTTAAAATTTTTTTGCATAAAAAATCCCACTATCTTTAAACGATAGAGGGATTTATACATCTTCATTCAATTTATTTATATATTCTTTTAAAACTTCATTTACTGTATGTTCAATTTGTTTTGATATATATTCTTTTAGTGTGTCTTGCATTTGCAAAATTTCAATTAATTTTAAGTGTAATGAAACTTTATCAGTAGCATTTAAATGATCTATTTTGTTATTAGTGTTTAGTTTATTTCGAGAAAATGTCATTATTTGATCAAGTTTTGCGTATGAATCATTGATTAAATTAGGATAATCTGCTTTATATAATGGAAGATGAAAAGATTTTAGATTTTTTTTATTCCCTTTTTTGTCATATAATGAAGTAATTGGGCATAGGATTACAGTTTTATTTGGAGTCTCATTATCGTGTAGTATTAAGGCTGGATGCTCACCTTTTATAGTATATTGAGGTTGTGTCTTTTCTTTTGGAAAATAGAACCAAACTATATCTCCTTGTTGGAACTCTCTAGACAACTATTAGTCACCTGCCAATTTCTTCACTCACCTTGCTCATCTTGATATTTTTCTAAAAAATCATCATCGTCATAGTCAGGTTTTTGCATTTGTTTTAACTTATGTTTTTGTCTGATTTTTGAATTTTCAATCATTTCCTGAAAACTATATCCATTTTCATCTTTGAATCTTTGTAAAGCGATTTCTAGTGGGGAAAGTTCTTTTCTTTCTTTGGGCGTTTTGTTACGAATCAACTCCTTTACCGTTAACATATCATTTTTCTCCTTTCCATTTTGTGCATTGCCTGTTTTCTGCTTACATTCTTGATTGTTGTCCTTATTGTTGTTCTTTTTCATGATCTCACCCCATACTATTTATATTCAACAGTATGGGGAACTTTTGTATTTTTTATTATATCAAATTGACTTTTTGAAAAATAAACCCTAATTTTGGCGTAATATTGCGTTTTTAAAAGTAAAAATCGGGAAAAAGCTTGTCAAGCAAAAAATTTCGTATTTGAGAATTTTTTTGCATTATTTGCATAAAAAATCCCCTCACTCGAGTGGATAGGAAAACAGATGTATGTCTGGAACATCGGTGAGCCAGCACATACCTTTTAAATTCGGTAGATACTCTCTATTCTTTTCAAAACATGAAATATGATAGAAGACATTGTTTTGATCGAAATAAAGCACTTGAAATTTCTCAAACGCTTCTCTACATATGGGGCAGCGCTTATTCATGTGATCACCTCTGTTTTTGCCAATATTTTAAAATAGAAGTGATGAATTTGAAAAATCACGATAATTGAATTATCTGAGCTAGATCATGCAGAAAAATTTAATTTTCTATAGAAGAAAATGAAATTATTTGTGAAGAAAAATAAAAAATCCCCCTTTTAAAAATTAGGAGGATATTTTTTCATATTCGCCGGTCTTCTATAATCCCATTTACCTTCATTTATATCCTTTTCAATTGTTTTAATATATTTCTTTAGTTCAACGGGCATCTCATCACTTTCCAGCTCATCCATTGTAAAAGTAATCATTTGAGCGCCTGCAAAGTCCATCACCTGAACGTGTCTTTTGGTGCCTTTGAAATATGTAAGCATAATGTGATATCTACCTTGATATTGACCATATCTGCCCATTCATTTCACCCTACTTTTCGTTTCTTTATTGGACCAATTGAAAGGATGTTCGATCGCTTAAACGTTCGAAAAGTTTTTCGAAAATGACAGTAAGCACGAATGTATTTATCATTAAAGTCTTTAACCGTAATGAATCTTTCTGTTATTACCCCTTGATCGTTCATGTAGATCATCCTTAAAGCAAAACCGCACTTTTTGGCATTCAGCAGCAAACCGTTCATGAATTTCACCTCGAAAAAAGAACATTTGTTCTTATTATAACCGAATATACGTTCTGTGTTAATAATTAAAATTAGGAATTAGAAATGAAATATGGACAAACAATATTTTCATATCCTCCTATAGGGAGGATTGATATTTCATGAAAATTATCGTTATTAGAGGAAAGAATATTTCTAAAAACATACAAAATTGCTATGATTATATATTGAAAATGTACGGAGGGGGATGCAGTAATAATGATTGCAATCTATGCAAGAGTGAGTACCGAAGAACAAGCGTTAAAAGGGAGCAGCATAGAAAGTCAGATTGAGGCATGCATCAATAAAGCAGGGACAACCGATGTTCTGCGATATATAGATGATGGATATTCAGGAGAATTGTTGGAACGTCCTGGATTGAACAAGCTTCGTGAAGATGTTGAAAAAGGATTAATCGATAAAGTCATTTGTTATGATCCTGATCGATTATCAAGAAAACTCATGAATCAATTGCTTATTGATGATGAATTTCGGAAAAAAGGAGTAGAATTGGTATTTGTAAACGGAGAATACGCAAATACTCCTGAAGGACAGCTTTTCTTTTCTATGAGGGGAGCAATAGCTGAATTTGAAAAAGCAAAAATTAAAGAACGGACAATGGGAGGGAGGAGACAAAAAGCTAAAAAAGGTATCATCATTAAAAATAGTGGATTATACGGATATACATATAATAAGGAAAAAAGAACATATGAAATCAATGAAGATGAAGCAAAAATTGTACGAATGATTTTTGACTATTACACAGAACAAAGATTCCATGGAATTAATAGTCTTGCAAAACATCTGACCAAAATCGGTGTTCCAACCAAAAATGGAGCCAAAGAATGGCATAGACAAGTCGTTAGACAAATCTTAATGAATGAATCATATACGGGTAGATATTATCAAAACAAATGGAATACTGAAGGGGCATATGTGAGAAAGCAAGCCGGAAAAGTCGGAGGAATGCATTTGCGAGAAAAAGATGAATGGATAGAAACGAAAATACCGGCTATTATATCAGAAGAGCAATTTGCAAGAGCGCAGGAATTGCTAAAATACGCAAGGAGAAGAACCGAAAGTTATGGTCGTCATCAATATCTTTTGTCAGGTTTGGTCCGTTGTGGTCGATGTGGAGCGACGATGAACGGAAAAAAGACGGTCAGAAGAGGAAAAGCAAAATATGATTATGTTTGTAGAAAAAATTATGCAGGGGCAAAAAACAAAGGCTGCGGAAGACAAATGAGTGAACAAAAGCTTGATCATATTGTTTGGAATCAGGTTTTAGAATGGCTAAATGATCCTGAAGAATTAAGCAAATATAAACCGAGCGACAATAAACAATATATATATGAAGAAATAAAACAAATAGAAACAGAGATTGAGAAAACAAGAAAAGGCCGAAAACGGCTTTTGAAGCTTGCAAGCCTTGATGAGGAACTAGAACTTGAAGAGATCAAAGAACAATTGAGAGAACTCCAAGAGAAAGAAAAAACACTAACGGAACAGTATAGCGAATTGCAGAGGGAATTGGAAGAACAAAAGAGCAACAATAACAATAATGAAATACTTTTAAAAGAGGCTCTTGAATACTTTCTTAAAAACAAAGACGATATAACTTTTGATAAAAAGCAACATATAATAAGAAAGTTAATTAAAGAAATTGTAGTTGTGGATGCTGAAACAGTTTATATTTACACGTACTAGGTCGCCGTATGGGGCGACCTTTTGACATCAAAATTTCGTTTTTGATATCAAAAGGGTACGTCATGGAGTTATTTAGGAACGAATGTTTGGTTTGGCAATAAAAAGAAAAGCCCAAAAGGGCTATTTATTTAACAATTTTAACATCTGATGGTTCAGCACTCATGCCAGGAATGGTAATATTTGCGCCAATTGTACTTTCATAAGAAAAATTACCTGTTATGGTACCAAATACTTCTACAATATCATCTTCAACTGCATCAGTTGTACCATTAACCAATACTGCCATTGTATCATCATAAAATCCATAACCTTTATTTGTAATATTCACTCTTAATAAAGTTGTTCCGTTTTCCTCTAACGCTTGAATCACTTGTCCTTTGATAAAATACGGTTCTCCTTTATAGTTATCAGCATTTTTCTTCAAATGATTGTATGAAATTTGTTTGGCATTTTCTTTTCCTTTGTTGATTTCCTCTTGTTTCTTCTTCTCTTCTTGTTGTTTTATGTATTCTTGCGCAGCTTTAGAGTGTTTCACACTAACAGTCACTTCATTATCGTCTTTTCCTTCTTTGGAAGCATAAAAACTATAGTCTGTTGCCAAATTAACATCTACTGAAAATGTTCCGTCATCATTTACTTTTATATCTTTCTTTTCCGTATCTTCTGGATTTCCTAGCCCAACTGTATCAAATGTCATGACAAGTTGAGTTCCAGGTTCAGTTTTTCCTGTGATGGTTGCAACTGCTTTTTCATTTGTTTCATATTCTGTTTTGTCTGTTGATAGAGAAACTTTTGGAAGCTCTTGCTTGTCTTGCTCCTCTTGTTCTGATTGATCATTATTTGTACTAGCCGTTTCGCTATCACCAGAAGATACACTAATTGAAAAAAGAACCATACCTATACATAGACTTACCACTGGATAGAGAAACATTTTTTTCAATGATGCAATAGGTTTGTGTTTAATTTTTTTAACAAAGAATAAAATAGAAGAAACAATAAGATAAATAATCGATACAACAATGGCGAAAAATCCCAACAATCCTAAAATAGCAAACATAAAGATCCTCCTTAATAACTTATATCATTTGAATATCAATTCTAATATATATTAATATTTTCCAATTTTACTCCTAATAATAACTTTATATATACCTCTCCATCTCCAAAGGAATCCCATTTTCTCGCAAAATATCATATTTGGTTTCATAATCTTCTAAATTTTCTCCGTGTAAGAGGAGATGGACAGCGAATTCATTTGCCTCACGTTCGATTTTGTCTTTTGAGAATAAAGTATTCTTATGTAAAAAAGGTGTATTCTCATCTTTGTGAAGAATAGCGTGTCCAAGTTCATGAGCACAAACAAATTTTTTTAAATAGTCTTCTATATCGGAATTAATAGTAATAACTTGATGACGAACATTTTTCATATAGAACCCCAATGTTTGACCAAGAGGAAAATATCTAATAATGATATTTCTGTTTTTTGCAATTTCAAAAGGATTATTTGTCCGGTGTTTTTTAATCTCTCTATCTAATGTCCGTATAATCCAATTCAAGAAACTCACTCCTAATCTTTACGGTATTTTTTGGGAGTGAATTTTTTCTTAGCGAGTTGTTTTGTAAGTCTTAAGTTACTTTCGATCGCTGCCTTAACCAATTCTTTTGTTTCCTCGTCCATTGGCTCACCGTCAAAGGCTAGAGCTGTATCTGAATCCATGCTTTCGAGTATTTTTTCAAGTTGCTTAGCAATGTCTCGTTCGTCTTTTGCCGTTAACCTAGGAAGATTATCTTTATGGTTTGATGGGTTATTAGATCTTGGGTTATCAGATCTTCCAAGTAAATAATCTGTTGATGTTTCGAGCACATCAGCCAGTAGAGCTAACATTTCATTCGAGGGCGTGCTATACCCGTTTTCATAATTACTAATTGTTCCTTTTGTAGTATTCACTTTTTTTGCTAGTTCTTCCTGAGTATACTTTCTAAGTTTTCTCATATGTTTAAGCCTTTGGGATAGCATATCATCACCCTTTTTTAAATGTACAAGTTTATTGTACATAAATTAAATTAAATTTAAACAATAGTACAAAAAAATTGTACTTTTGTATTGACATACAAGTTTCTTGTACATATAATAAAAGTACAAGATATTCATACAACAAGGTGGTGAGACATTGAAAAATACCAATTTAATTAACTCACGTAAATCCAAAGGATTAACACAAGAGCAATTGGCCCATATAGTAGGATGCAAGGGTAGACAAGCCGTTTCTAACTGGGAGAATGGCTATTCAACTCCTCCGTTAGCAATTGCTCTAAAGGTTGCAGAAGTATTAGAAAAAGATGTTGCTTTTTTATTTGGACATAAAGTACAAGAAACTCATACAAATTCAGCCTAAGATAAAAAGCCGCAACTATTTTCTAACTTCATCCTTGCGGGAGGTGATCTAATGAAAAAACACTCATCGATGAAAGTCATAGTCGTAAAAGGCGAAAACTTTGAAAAAGTCGTCAAAGAAGCGCAAAACCATTTTTTTGATTTCTTGACACAATACACAAAAGAAAAGGAGGCGTCTTGATGAATCAGTTGCAACCAGTTCAACAAAAACTTGTTGATTTTAATGGTACTGAGATTATGGCTATTCAAACTAATGATAAAAAGATTTTTGCTGGCGTTAAATCAATTTGCCAAGGATTGAAATTAGATCCACGTCGTCAAAAAGAAAAATTACAATCTCACTTAACGCTTTCAAAGGGAGTGGCAACCCTGACACTACCTACGAATGGTGGTATGCAAGAAACATTAGTTATTGATATTGATTTTCTTCCACTTTGGTTGGCTTCTATCAATCCGGCTTTAGTTAGTGAAGAAGTGAGAGAAAACTTACTCGACTTTCAACTTAAAGCAAAAGATGTTCTTGCTTCTGCTTTTATTAAAAAAGAAAATGTAACTCCACTTTCAAAGGATCAAGCCCTTGTTACAGTGCTGCGGACAACAGCTGATTTAGTCGAAAAACAAGATTCAATTATCAAAGAGCAGCATGAAATTAGAAAGTTAGTTTCGCAGATTGATAACAAAGTGGAAGAACAAATTACTCTTGATCATGGTGAACAACGCCGGATTCAAAAATGTGTTGCCACGAGAGTATATGAACTTGCTGATGATCGCGAAACAAGATCCAAGCTTTTCAGAGAGTTGTATCGAGAAATCAAAGATAGATTTGCTGTTGCAAGTTACCGGGATCTAAAACGTCGAGATTTATTTCAAGCTATCTGCTATATAGAGAACTGGATCCCGAAAAAGGTTTCATGATTATCTTAACTCTTATTCGTGTATAGAAAAATATACCAATTAATACAAAAGGGGGAATTTATTTGCAAGCGCAATATGTCGGTGAAGCCGTCGGCCGGCTTCTTGAAGATGAAGAAATTCCAGGTGTTCAGCTGGCATGGGATTTGAACATATCTGAGCAACTGGTTTCCCATTACAAAAACAATCGACGAAAGATGCAACCAGACATAGCAGAACATTCAATAAGAAAACTAGATAACCCTTTTTACATCATGGAGATACTACATAAATTCTCGGATCATTGTTCACCCCCGGTGTTTCGAGGGAAGTCAGTAGAAGAACATCGATTAGCCTTTGAGGAAGTGACAATAACAGAGGCTTATGAAGCAATCAAAACCCTTGAGGAAGTAAGTCTTGTTAAGTCACCAGCACTTGTGACACCGGAAGAAAGGCAACGTATCAAAGATACAATAGGAGAGTTGTTAGATGTTGAAGCCTGGGCGAGGAATTTAGCAGCAATTCTTTGCTCAGAGTACAAAATATCATGGAAAGAAGCATATAAAAGCAGGATACCAACTTGGAAAGCGAAAGGGTGGATGGAATGAACTCATACGAAAAACGCTACTACAAACAGATGACAAAAGAAATGGAATGTGTACGTGATCTCCTTATTGAAATTGAAGGAAAAATGATTAATCAAAATTATGATTTAGCGATATCACGCTGCTACGACATGATTCGGTCATTAGAGACTATGAAAAAAATTCATACGGAAAAACAATTCTTGGATGCATTGGTATCAGCAGGTTTCAGGGTCTTAGGGGGTCGATGATGATGGAACTCCATCACATCTTGGCTTATGGCGGTTTGTTGTTTGTGATATTTGGAAGTTTCATTGTTTGGAAAGAAACTGAGAAATAAAAAAAGCAGCAAGCAAAAGCTTACTGCAAATACAGTCTACTTTCATTGTATGACAGGGCTTTTGCCCCTGTCAATATGGTCGGGAAGAAAAACCCCCTATTCCGCACATCTCCCACTCCCCACTTCCTGGCCATATTGATGCGGGCAACTGCATCAGGGTAGTGGCG